>Ga0209217_1000048_pt1 | contig 23536 bp, 14 predicted proteins | sample JacPinW_OM3H0_M2_FD_187957 | JGI IMG/M metagenome (GOLD analysis project Ga0209217, IMG submission 187957) | Forest soil microbial communities from Algoma, Ontario, Canada - Jack Pine, Ontario site 1_JW_OM3H0_M2 (SPAdes) (version 2) | ecosystem: Environmental > Terrestrial > Soil > Boreal...
GGGAGCCGATCGGGGGTGTCGAGTTCGGCCATGCCTGCCGGCCGATCCGTGACGCGCGGGTCGATGCCGAGCACCCGCATCCCAAAGGCCGCGCACAGCCTGCTCGCCTCGCTGCCGGCGCCGCCGATCCCGACGATCAGCACCGTCTGCGACGGCAGATCGATCATCCCCGGACCCCGCTGCCACCGCTTTTGCAGCAGGTAGTGCTCGAAGCGCCGGGCAAAGGCGAGCAGAAACGCCACCGCGTGGGTGGAGAGATGTTCGTTGTAGCTGCCGTGCATGCCGGTAACGACGACCTCGCTCTTGACCAGCGCATCGTAGAACCATGCGCCGCCGAGGCCAGCACGGGAGGCACATATCCAGCGCAGTTTCTTCGCCCGGGCGAAGAGCTCGGGAGGCACGGTCCCGTAGGCGGCATCGGCGGTCTCGATGTCGGCAAGTGCGTCCTTGGGTTCGGCGTAGATCTTGGCGACGGCACCGGGGACGGCCTGCCTGATTTTCTCCGGCCATGACGGGTCGGCATCCGGCGACAGCAGCAGCATCGTGAAGCTCATCGCGCAACTCCAACCGGTTTGCAGGCCGGCAGGTTAGGGATCTCGCGAATATCAGGCAACACACCTGCCGAACGCCTCGACTGAGGTCAGCGATCGGACCGCGAGTGGCGGCAGCAACCGGGATCGAGTAAACTGCCATCTTAACCTCGCTCAAACCACAACCATAATTTGAGTTCAAAATCGCCCGACGCTGCTCCTGCAGCGAGTCTGCAGCGGACACTCTCCTTCCAGTTGAACAATCGCCGCGGCACGGTGGCGGGTTCGCCGAACCGTCAGTGCCGAACAATTGCACACGAATATGGCAATTTCATAATCAGCACGGAGCGCCGGCTGTGCAAGGCCTCCTGTTGCATGACGGCGCGTGCCCGCTACGCGCTTGGGGGGGCATGCCGCCCCCCAAACGCAGTCGGGGGAGGCGGGTGAGGGCACCTAGAACGGCGGGCTGGCCGAGTTCGAGCGCGACCTGATCTGCGCCCGCACCGCAGGGCCGCGCCGGCACTCGGCAATGTGTGATATCGTAGTCAAATGCCCGCCTCTCCTGCCGTCGATCCGATCCTGAAGCGCTTTCGCGCCGCACTCGACATGCTCTACGGCGACCGCATCGAGCGGGTGGTGCTGTTCGGCTCGCGGGCGCGCGGCGACGCGCGGGAGGACTCCGACTACGACGTGGCGGTCTTTCTGAAAAGCCTTGCCGACCGCTGGCAGGAGGTCGACCGCATCGTGCCGCTCGTCACCGATATCCTCTATGAAGAAGGCGCGTTTATCCATGCCATGCCCCACCGGGCGGGCTCCTATGAAGATCGCACCTCGTTGATGCGAGAAATTCGCCGCGAAGGCATCGATCTAGCGCCCGAAGCGAAGGGGCATTTCGACAAGGCCCGGCAGTGTTTGACCCGCGCGCGAGCTATTCTCGCCGCCGGAATAGGCGAAGACGCGGGCTGAAATGCCTACCTCGCGGCCTTTCACGCGGCGCAAGCCTTGATAGTGGAGCGCACGGGCAAAGATGCTAAAAGCCACAAGGGCGTGCACACCCAATTTGCCCGGCTGACCAGAAACGAGCCCCGGCTCGGTCGCGAGCTGCGCCAATTTCTGGCTCAGGCCTACGATATGGGAGTCGATCGCCGATTACGGCCTCGGGCCCGGTACCGATGTGCCGCTCGACCGTGCCGGCGCGGCGATCGACGCCGAACAATTCGTCAACCGGGTCTCGGAGCTGTCGACGTAGCAGCCCGGAGGATTCCGGGAACGCCTTACCTTTCTGTGCGCCGAGCAGGAATGAGTATGCTGCGACCTTAACTGGTGGCGCTCGAAGCGCCCGGCGAATAGTTCGGGCGGCACGGTCCCCTAGGCGACAGCACGGTTCTCCCTCCACGACGGGTCGGCATCTGGAGACAGCAGCACGATCGTGAAGCTCATCGGGCAGTTCACATACCCCGAGGTCAGTCACGCAACGGGCCGGGCGGCCGCGGTTGGCTCGTAAGGAAGGCTGCGACGTCCCAAGCATCCTGTGCGGAAATGGGTGCGGCTCCCTCATCGACACCGAAGGGCATATTGGCGTGAACAAAGGCGCTCGCGGTCGTCAGCCGGTTCATGCCGGCAGCGGTATTGAACGAGCCTTCGCCCCACACGGGCGGCGCCTCGTATCCATCGCGAGGCTGAGCGCTGCGCAGACGACCTTGCCCGTCTTCGCCGTGGCACCTTGCGCATTGCGCGACATACACGCGCTGACCGCGATCCGCATCGGGCCGCCGATCGGGTTGAGAGAGCGGCCGCAAGCCCATCCCGGCTACCCGTACGCCGGTCGGGGTTCCCTGCCCCAGAAACTCGATATACGCAAGCAGCGCCTCCATCTCGTGCCCGTCAACAGGAAGGGTTCTGCCGTTCATGCTGCGTGTCATGCAGCCATTGATTCGCTCGCTCAAGGTGATGACTCGGTCGTCGACCATCATCGGAAAAGTCGTATAAGTCGATACAAACGGTGCCGCAAAGGGCTGCAGTCCGGCTCGCAGATGACAATTGCCGCAAGCGAGGTTGTTTCCGGCAAAGCGCATCGCCGCGTCCGCTACGTCCGGGCCAAGATAGCGTTGTGTATTGGTGATCAGCTGATAGCCGTAAATGATCAGCTCGTTTTGCCGGCCAGCCGGCATTTTCTCGACATCGCGAACCGCGTACCAGTTCGGCCGCCCACCCCAAAGCCAATAACCAGCAGCGAGCCCTGCTGCGCCGCCAGCCAGGATCAGGACAAAGCCAACAATCCCCCGTCGCATTCGTCGCCTGCCACCTGCATGCATGCCCCTTCGCGCCTACCGGCATGATTCGGGCGCGCACGCCACTGACGATATAATACGAGAATCACAGAGGAATGAGTATGCTGCGACCTCAATCGGTAGTGCTCGCAGGGCCAGGCAAAGGCGAGCAGAAACGCCGCCGCGTGGGTGGAGAGATGCTTGTTGTAGCTGTCGGTAACGACGACATCGCTCTTGACCAGCGCATAGTAGAACCATACGCCGCCGGCCGGCGCGGGACGCACAGATCCAGCGCAATCTTCGGAGGGGCGAACAGCTCAAGGGGCACGGTTCCGTAAGCGGCGTCGGCGGTCTCGATGTCGGCAAGAGCATGCCTCGGCGACAGCACCCGGGACTGCCCGACTGATCGACTCCGGGTCAGGACGGGTCGGCATCCGGCGAAAGCAACAGAATGGTGCAGGTTAGGGATTCGGCGAAGTGAGGCAACGAGCCCGCCATACGCCTCGACCGACGCCGCGAATAGCACGCGACGCCCGGATCCCCAGCGGCGGCAGCCTCCAGGATCGACTAAACGGTCACCGCACCCCACGCATCGTTCCTGCTCTTCTGACCGATTGGAGCGGAAACTGGTGGCAGGCGTTTGCAGAGGGCGCCAATCGCAGTCACCTGTCCCAATGGAGTCGGCGAGAATGATTACTCGCGCAACAGTTGCAGGCAAGTTGCCCATGAGTGTCGGGACCATCTTCCTCGCAGGACTGTTACTGACGACGGGACAGTCCCACGCTCAAGCGACCCGCGAAGCTTCGACGGCGGGCTCGGGCATCTGCGTCGGGGATAATGGCGGCATCACGCTGTCTCCGGGCTTCTGCGCAACTGTTTTCGCAGACAAGCTGGGCCATGCCCGTCATCTCGCGGTGGCTCCGAACGGGGTCGTCTACCTCAATACCTGGAGCGGTCTTTATTACCACAACGACACGCCCCCACCCGGCGGGTTTCTGATTGCACTGCAGGATACCAAAGGCGACGGCCGGGCCGACAAGATCGTCCGCTTTGGTCCAACCAAGGCGGACGGCAACGCAGGGGGAACCGGCATCGCGATCTACGAGGGCTACGTCTATGCCGAGACGAATGACCGCATCGTGCGCTACAAGCTGCCGACGGATGGGATCGAGCCGACAGGAGCGCCGGAGACTGTCGTGTCGGGGTTGCCGCTGACCGGCGATCATCCGATGCATCCCTTCGCGATCGACCCCCAAGGCAACCTCTACGTCGACCTGGGATCTGCGACCAATTCTTGCCAGAGCCAGAATCGCATGCCGAATGTGCCCGGAAACAAGCCTTGCACGGAATTGGAGACCCGAGCCGGCATCTGGCGCTACGACGCCAACCGGCTGGATCAGCATTTCTCGCCGGCCGAGCGCTTTGCTACGGGTCTTCGCAACGGCGAGGGGATCTCTTTTGATTCCGCGGGCAGGATTTTTGCGACTCAGCATGGCCGGGACCAACTCGGGCAGAACTGGCCCAAGCTCTATACATTGAAGCAGAACGCCAACTTGCCGGCCGAGGAGCTGGTCCGTCTGCGTCAAGGAAGCGATTTCGGCTGGCCGGAATGCTATTACGACGATGTCCAGAAAAAGCTGGTCCTCGCCCCGGAATACGGTGGCGATGGAGGAAAGGCCGTGGGCGTCTGCGCACAGAAGGAGGCGCCGGTAGCGGCGTTCCCGGCGCATTGGGCGCCAAACGCCATGCTGATCTATCAGGGCAATCAGTTTCCGTCCGCATACAAAGACGGTGCCTTCATTGCGTTTCACGGGTCCTGGAACCGCGCGCCGGAACCGCAAGGCGGCTTCAACGTGGTGTTCCAGCCGTTGGTCGACGGCAAGGCTTCCGGCTCGTTCGTGGTCTTCGCGGACGGGTTCGCTGGGGCCTTCAAGGAGCCCGGTCGAGCGGCACATCGCCCGACCGGGTTGGCGGTCGGGCCCGATGGAGCACTCTATATTGCGGATGATCAGGGCGGCCGTATTTGGCGCGTTACCTTCCAGGGCGGGGACACAGCCGGAATTGCGGCCGCGGCACCTCCGCCTCCCGCAGCACAGGCTTCGACATCCGGCAATGTTCTGCCGCCGGAGGGTATTCATCCAAACGCCGGCACGGGCCCACTCCCGATACCGCCGGGCGCATCGCCGCGCCAAGTCGCGTTGGGTGATCGCATTTTCCATGGACAGGCCCGCGGGGGGACATGCGCGGGATGTCACGGCACCGATGGCAAAGGCACGACCACGGGGTCCGATTTAACGAGTGGCAAATGGCTATGGGGTGACGGCAGCGTTCAGGCGATCACCCAAACCATCGCCGAGGGTGTACCGCAGCCCAAGGACCACACCGGTGTAATGCCGCCCATGGGTGGCGCCCGGCTATCTCAAACCGATCTCACCGCGGTGGCAGATTATGTGTGGGCCATCGGTCACCGCAACCCGCATTGAGCTCTGCAATAGTTTATACGATCTTCCATCGAGCATTCGGTTCTTACCTGACACTCGGCTGGCAACCCAGTAACGGCCCGGACGGCTGACCGCGCGCGATCCGCGGCTGAGCCGGGGCGCGCTCCTGTTTTCTCCTGTATCTTCAGGAGTACTTCGGGCTCCTTGACTAGCCTCGTGGCCGGTCCTACGGTTCGAAATCTGCATTCGGCGAAATCGGAGGAGGTCTGTCATGGTGGATTACAAGTTGATCTCGGCGGATTCCCACATCGTTGAGCCGCCGGACATGTATACCGGGCGCATGGAGCCGAGGTTCCGCGACCTGGCGCCGAAGATGGAGCGTCGCAAGACCCCGGCCGGCCGGGAATATGACGCCTGGATGCTAGGCGGCATGCAGGTCGGCACCCTCGGCGCCGTCATGCAGGCCGGGCAGCGCTTCGAGGACCCCTCGCAGATCGATTTTCTCGGGCTCTGGGAGGACGTCCGCAAAGGCGCCTACGACGCTGACGCAATGATCGCCGAAAACGAGGAGGACGGGATCTGGGGCTCGGTGTTGCAGCCTAGCCAGGGCCTCTTCTGGTACCGCATCCCGGACAGCGAGCTGCTGACCGAGATCTGCCGCGTCTACAACGACTGGATCGCCGATTTCTGCAAGCCGCATCCGCGCCGGCTCAAGGGCATCGCCATGCTCAATGTCGACGATCCCGATGCCGCCGCGAAAGAGCTTGAGCGCTGCGTCAAGATGGGCCTTGTCGGCTCCTTCATTCCGGTCGCGCCGCGTCCGGATAAACCGTATAGCAGTCCCGTTTACGATCATTTCTGGGCGACGGCGCAGGACCTCAATCACCCGCTCTTGCTGCACATCGCCACCCCGCGCAACGGCGTTCCAGCCAATGAGTTCACGATGAACGTCGCCGAGATGACTGGCGCCGGCCGCTCGACGACCGATTATTGGGTGCGCTACTCGCTCGGCTCGATGCTGTTTGCCGGCGTCTTCGATCGCTTCCCGGGTCTGAAGATCGGCTCGGTCGAGCACGAGGCGGCATGGATCCCGCATTGGCTGAAGCAAATGGACTTCACCTATGTCGAGCGGCCGGTCTTCACCAAAGGCTGGCGGTCGAAAGACGGCCTGATGCCGAGCGACTATTGGAAGCGCAACATGTTCGTCGAATTCATGGAAGACGATATCGGCGTCAAGTTGCGCGATTATATCGGCGTCGAGAACATGCTGTGGGGCAGCGACTATCCGCACGCCGAGGCGACGTTCCCGCGGTCACAGCAATTTCTGTCTCGCATGTTCGAGGGCGTGCCCGAGGTGGATCTGCGCAAGATCACCTCAGAGAATGCCGCGAAGATGTTCGGCTTCGAGCTCAACTGACGCCTTTCACTCACCACGCTCTGCGTGGCCCCGGCTCCTTCCCGTTGGCGGGAAGAGGCCGGGGTGATCGGCCATCTTGAAGGTGAGCGCAGTTCCAGAAGGCTTTGTTGTCGTCGGCAAGACCGGCGACCTGGCGTCGGGCGAAATGAAATTCGTCGCGGTCGATCGCGAGCGTGTCCTGCTAGCGAAAGTCGACGGCGCCATTTATGCGCTACGGGATGCCTGTGGACACAGAAACGCACCGCTGTCGCGCGGCAAGCTGATTGGCTGCCTGATCGAGTGCCCACTGCATTTCGCGCAATTCGATGTGCGCACCGGCGAGCTGGTCAACGGGCCGGTGTCCACGGCAGTGCCGGTCTACGAGGTGCGGGTCGAGGACGATACCGTCTACATCAAAAGCTAGACCGTTTGCGGCCGGTGGCGCTTGACCGCTTCCGGGTTGGTCGAGTCGGCGCCCATATAGATGCCGCGCTCCCAGCTGCGCTTTAGCGGGTCGACGACGTTCAGCGACATGCGACCGATGCGCTCGATCTCGATCTCCACGGTCTCGCCGTCCTGCAATGCACCGAGCCCCTCATGGTTGGTGCCGCAGGCGATCAGATCGCCAGTATTCAAGGTCATGATCGTCGAGGCGAACTCGATCAATTCCGGCACCCGGTGCTCCATGTCGTCGGTGTTGTAATTGTGTCGTAGCTGGCCGTCGTTCCAGAAGCGCACGACCAGATTATTGGGCTCGGGGATCTCGTCGGCAGTGACGATGCAGGGACCGATCGGGGCGAAGGTGTCGAACGACTTGCCGAGCCAGCTGCCGGCTTTCCAGGTGCGCCGCCCCTCGCCACGCGCCGACACATCGATCAGGCAGGTATAGCCGAACACAGCACTCTGCCAATTCGCCTGGCTGACCTTTTTGGCCGGACCCCTGATGACGAGCGCCAGCTCGGCCTCGTGCATGAAGATCCACGGTTCGGTGAACTCCGGCAGCACTATCGTGTCACCCGGGCCGATGACCGCCTCCGGGTTCTTCAAGAACATGTTGAGCGGCCGCGCCTCGCGCTGCGCGTGCTCCCAGTAATTGGCGATGCAGCACAAGATCTTACCGGGCCGCGGCAATGGCGCACGCAACCGCACCGAGGCGAGCGGCTGGGCCTCGCCCTCCACCGCGAGCCGTTCGAGCGTCGGCTGGAAGCGATCGAATCCGTCGATCAGCCCTTGCATCGTCGATTGCGGCGTGTGCCCTCGCTCGATGGTATCGGTGAGCCCGACCACCCCGCGCTCGGTAAGCAACCCAGGCGCGGGCTCCTCCCGCTCCGAGGTCTGAAAGAGCACCAGCTTCATCGTCGCCTCCTACTCTCTCGTCCCGGGGAAATGCCTAGCGCGCTTCGATATATTTTTGAAATTTGGTCAGGTCGTTCGGAGCCATAATCGCACGCAATGTGAAGACATCGGTCGAGGTGTGGGCGACCCCGGTACAACAGCCGCGTCCGACCCTATATCCGGCTGCTTTGACCATTTCGGTGGCCGCCGTATTGTACGAACCATATGGGTAGGCAAATTCGGCTACCGGGACCTCCAGCTGTGACTCGAGCACTGCCTTGCTGTTGTAGATCTGATCCCACAGCTGGGCCGGATCGCCAATTTTCGTTAGACGCGGGTGCGACCGCGAGTGGCTACCGATCTTCATCCCCTCGGTATGCAGGGTCTGCAGTTGGGGCCATGAAATGAAACCGCGGTGGCCAATGTAATCAGTCACCACAAAAAACGTCGCCGGGTAATGATATTTCGAGAGCAAGGGCAGCGCGTTTTCGTATTGTGTTACCCATCCATCATCAAAAGTGATTATCACCGGCAGTGTCGGCAACTCGTGGCCCTGCTCAAAAAAATCCGCAAGATCCGAGAACGTGATCACGTGGTATCCGCTGTCTTGGAGAAATTTCATCTGCTGACCAAAGACTTCGGCGGTTACCGTCATCCTCCGCAGCCCGCGTGATCCGCCATACGTCAGCCTGATGTGGTGGTAGACAAGGATCGGGACTTTTGTCGTCCGTTTCTCCGGCAGTGTCGGTTTTTCCGGCAGCACCGACGGCTGCTGCAAATCTGCGGCTGGCATAGTCGAGGGTTCTGCCTCGGCGGCGAGCATCATGACCGGTTGCTTCGCCCATGACAGATGAAGACCAACCACCACGAGAAGACTGGCCATGCACAACCGGCCGGTAGTCAATACGCTGCCTCCTCTCATCACTCCCTTCCCTTGGCGATCTATTGCTGGATTGCGCAAGCGGAGTGTCGTGAAGCCACCGGCTTTGGCGTCTACCGCGCCGCCGCGAACTTGCCGAGATGCCGTACGACGGCCGCGAGATCGCGCGGCTCCGATGCCACTCGGCGACTCTCCTCAAGCAGAATCCGCACGCCGTCGCGGATCTGTTCCTCGGTATGCGTTGCCGTCAGAAAGAAACGCAGCCGCGCGGCGCGCTCGGGGACCGCGGGGTATAGGATGGGCTGGACGTTGATCCCGCGCTGAAACATTGCCTGGGCCAGACGCCCGGCGCCGATCGAGCTGCCGGTGATGACCGGCACGATCGAGGCGCCGATCGATCCGCCGACATCGAGCCCGCCCTCCCGGGCAAGCCGCAAGAAGAGTGCACCCCTATCGTTGAGCTGGCGCACCCGCTCCGGCTCGCTCTGAAGCAGCTCCACCGCGGCCAGCGCCGCTGCCGCCGCCGCCGGCGCCATCCCCACCGAGAACACAAAACCGGGAGCCGAATGCTTGAGATAGTCGATCAGTTCCTTCTTGCCGGCGATATACCCGCCGCAGGACACCAAGCTCTTGCTCAGCGTGCCCATCCAGATATCAACCTCGCCGGGATCAATCCCGAACCGGTCTGCCGTGCCGAAACCGCGCGGGCCCAGCACCCCCAGCGCATGGGCCTCGTCTACCATCAACCAGGCGCGGTGGTGTCGTGCCACGGCGATGAACCCCGGCAAGTCGGGAACATCGCCATCCATGCTGTAATGTCCCTCGATGACAAGAAGCGCGCGATCGTGGCGCGGACGCAACTCGCGGAGCAGACGATCGGCGGCTTCGTGGTCGAGGTGGCGAAACGGCGCCCGGCGCGCCCCCGACAGCGCCGCTCCCTGAGCGATGCTGTTATGGATCAACGCATCATGCACGATTAGATCGTTGCGGCCGAGCAGATGTCCGACGACCGTAACGTTCGTCGAATGTCCGCCGACGAGCGCCACACAATCCTCGCAGCCATGGAGACGCGCCAGCGCCTGCTCCAGCTCGCGGTGAAGCGGCCGCTCGCCGGAAACCGGCCGGCTCGCCGAGACCGTGGTGCCGTAGCGGTCGATCGCAGCTTTCGCCGCGTCCGAAATCCGCGGATGTCCATTGAGGCCGATATAGTTGTAGGAAGCGAAGTTAATGTAGGTCTTGTTGCCGATCAGGGTTTCCGCACCGGCGATGCCTTCATGGACGCGAAAGAACGGATCGGCGATGTCGAGAAATTCGGCGGCCTCCCTGATCAAGCCGATCTCGCGAAACCCTTCGAACTCCGACGCATCGAGCCTCTGGGCGGTGGCGTCGACCGCTTCCCCGGAGGGGCGGCGCGGGGAATTTCCCCGGGGTCGGACGGCGGAAGCCGAGGACAGCTTGTCGATCAGCCGCGCCTTCGCCTGCGCCGAGAGGCCGAACAGGTTTCGTCCCAGCTCCAATGGATTATTCCGCCGCCACTCTGTCGGGGTCGGCGCGGAGCAGCTCCCCGTCCACCAGTTCGTGACGCACACTGAGCGCAATGACTTCGCCGTCCCTGCGTCCCGTCGCGAGCGCGCCGGCAAGCCGGGCCGCGATCGACGCCACGCTGGTAGCTTCGGCAAGGGACACCAACGGCAGGTCGACCCTCAGCCGGGTCTCGAGGGCGAGGCGCAGTTCGACCGCCATCAGCGAATCCATTCCCACCTCAGACAGCGGACGCAGCGGATCGATGCCGCCAGCAGGAAGCCGCAGAATCGTCGCCGCCTCTTCGGCGACGATTGTCTTCAGCAACGCCAGTGCTTCCTCCGGCTCGAGGGCGGCGAGCCGGTCGGGAAGCGATTCGTCGACCGCCGTGGGCGAGATTTTGGCGAGGTTTTCTGAGAACATCGGCGCGGCGAGGATCGGAAGAAGCCGACGCGCTTCGGCCCAGTTCGTTTCGGCAAATGCGACAGTCGGAAGTCCGCTAGCAATCATTGCGGTAAGCCCGGCGAGAGCTTGCTCTGCCGGGATCGGCTTGGCGCCGAGCCGACGGGCGAGAGAGGCAAGGGTATCCGGCCGCTCCGCGAGGTAGCCCGCATCCTCGATCGGCCCCCAAGCGACGGCAAGGCCCGCTCTGCCTGCGGCGCGGCGCTGCCGGACGAGCGCCTCAAGCGCCGTGTTCGCGGCAACATACGCTCCCTGACCGGGCGCTCCAATTACGGTTGTCGCCGAGGAGAACGCCAAGAAAAGTTCGATCGGGTCGTCACGCGTCAGCGTGTCGAGGGCGATAGCCCCGCCGATCTTGGGGTGCAGAACCCGGTGGATATGAGCGAGGTCGATTTCGGCGGCAAGGCCGTCCTCGATCGTCGAGGCGGCGTGCACGACGCCGCGCAGGGGTGGCTGGTTTGCTCTGATCCCCGAGAGGATCGTCGCGAGCGAAACACGATCGGCGACATCGCCTTGATAGACGCGCACCTCTGCACCCGCCTCGGAGAGTTCCCGAACCCGCGCGTCAGCGCCGGGTGTCGCCGGCCCTCGGCGACTGACAAGAGCAATCGAGCCGGCGCCGTGCGCTGCCAGCCAGCGGGCACACTCATAGCCGAACCCCTGGGTGCCACCGGTGACCAGATAGGTGCCGTCGCGGCGCAGCGCGACTTCCGGCGGCGCGCGCAGCCGCACGCCATTATTGGCATCCGGTACAAGGACGAGCTTGCCGATGTGACTTGACGACTGCATGAGCCGGAACGCGTCGTCGAGCTCGGAAAAGGAAAAGATGCGATGTGCAAGCGGCCGAATTGCGCCATCGAGCAGCGCCGCGGAAACCTCGGACAACAGTAGGCGCGCGACATCCGGCCGGCGAATTGGCAGCTGGTCGATGTCGATAGCGAAGTACGAAATGTTTTGCCGGAGTGGCCGCAGGTGGATACGCCGATTGAGGTAGAGGTCCCGCTTGCCGAGTTCGAGAAACCGCCCGAATGGCTTGAGCACCTCGATGCTGCGCTCCATCGCCTCGCCGCTCAGCGAGTTGAGGACAATGTCGACCCCCTGCCCGGCGGTGAATTCGCGCACGGCATCGCCAAAGGCGAGGTCTCGCGAATCAAGGACGTAATCGGCGCCGGCGAGCCGCAAGAATGACCGCTTCACTTCCGATCCGGCGGTGGCGATAACGATGGCGCCATGCTGTTTGGCGTACTGGATCGCGGCCAGTCCCACACCTCCGGAGGCGGTATGAATCAGGACGTGCTCTCCCGGCGCAAGCTTTGCCAAGTGGCCCAAAGCATAGAACGCCGTGACAAACGTCACGGGAATGGTCGCAGCTTCGGCAAAGCTTGTCCCTGGCGGGATCGGCGCGACCGCCTCGGCGATCGTTACCACGCGAGTGCTCAACGAAGCCGGGGCAAATGCCATGACCCGGTCGCCGAGAGCTAAGCCGCTGACCCCCGGGCCGAGAGAGCGGACGATGCCGGCGCATTCGAGCCCGAGTGTGGGGCCGGCAAACCCATCGCTGAGCGCCTCTTCCGGCAACAACCCCATCGCCCACATAATGTCCCTGAAATTGAGGCCCGCGGCGTGCACCTCGATTTCGACCTGGCCTGGGCCGACCGGAGCGGGTGTCCGAAACTCCCATCCCAGCGCCTCAATCCCCCCGGGTTGGCTCTTCGACAAGCTCAGCACATCCAACGCCCCCGCCCAGCGCGGCGGTAGACCCCGGCGCAGCCGGAGAACGTGGCGGCCGTCGGGGGTCCAGACAACTTCCGTCTCGATCGAGCCGGCCGCCACCTCGTCCGCGATCTGTTGCGCGCGTTCGCCGGGGGTGGCGGCGTGGGAAAGATCCAGGAGGCGAAGCGATAGCCGCGGCATCTCATTGACGAGTGTGCGGCCTAGCCCCCAGAGAGCCCCTCCGGCCACGTGGCTGCCATGATGCGGAGGTGTGACCTGCTGTGCTCCGCAGGTGAGGATCCAGAGCGCGGCATCGCGCTCGACGGCAATCGTCGCGATCCTGGCTAGCGCTTCAATTTGTTGTGCGATGTGTAGCGTGGGGTCGCTATCGCACGGTTCTTCGGCCAGGAAGAGAATGATTTCGTCCGCTCCTTCGCCGCAGTGTGCCGCACGATCGACTTCTGTCGAGGCACCGAAATCGGAGAATTTTGCGTGCTTAACGCGATGGCCCTGATCGAAAAGGGCACCCTGCAGCGCCTCTGCAAAGGCGAGATCGCCACCGACCAGGGTGACCATAGGTGGCGAGCCTCGATCGGCGAAGGGAGCGTCGACACCAGTCGGCGCGCCAGCCCAGAACATGGCACTCGGCCAGGGCGCCGTCGCGGTCCGCACTGCAACGGCAGACTCGAAGCCTGCTGCGGCCAGCTCGGCCCGCCAATCCTCGGGCGCACGCAGCGACGATACATCACCTGCCAGCCATGGGGCCTGCCACCAACTGGCATTCTGGCCGAAAACGAGATCCCAAAATGCATTCGGCTCGGGTTCCAATGCGAGGAATAGCCCGCCCGGGACAAGCAGATCCCGCAGGTTCGCCAGACCCATCGGGTCAAGCTGCAACCGGGCACAAGCATTGACCGCCAAGATGATGTCGAATGTGACACCGTCCAGAGCCTCGTTCCCGTCTCGCGGCACCCAACGGGCGGCCGAAACCCCGACATAGGACTCGGCAAGTGAGCTCAGTCGGCCGGCCTGCTCGGAATCTGCGCATGTTGCGAGATAGTCGATCGCGACCCTAGATTGGGCCAAAAGCTCGAGAATGCGGCGCGTCGCCCCGCCCGCGCTCGCACCGAGCTCGAGAATCCGCAAGGGCCGGTCCTTCGGCCATGCGCCGGAAATTTCCGTTAGCGCCTCGCACAGCAATGCGATGCCGGGAGCACTTGCCGGTGAACTGTGGAGCACATGCTCCAGCATCGGCGAAAGCTGAGCGTCCGGCTGCCTCGGCCCGGCTGCAAGGATCTTAGGCAGGTCCTCCGCCGCGCTGGCGACCAGGGCGAGTTCTGAGACCAGGTGTGGCGATTCAGCGAGGAGCAGTCGCCAGACCTCCGGCACGTCCGGCAAATCGCTCGACGGTTCGAGCAGCCATTCCGAGCCCGCTTCCGTGGCGGTGCCGACCCGTTCCAGCAACCGCAGCATACACTCGGTCATCGCAGCCGCCTCGGGTGCGATCTGACCGGATTGGCTGAGTTCGGCAATCGTAAAGCAGCGCCCGGGCTCAACCATCCGGCTCAGTGACCGGAGCGCCACCGCACCGACGAGGGCATCGAGCAGTAAAGCCTCCTCCTGCCGTGTCCGATGTGGCTCGCGGGCGATAGCAAGGCGAGACAGGGTCGCGCAGAGATCGGATGGCAAGCGGGGAGGGTGGTTTTCGAACAGGGGAGCCGGAACGAGATCGGCGCGCAGCGCACGCTCGTCGATCGGGCGCTGCCGGCTCAGCTCGACCCTTCGGAACCAGCAATCGGCGAGTTCGGCGACCACGTCTCCGGCTTCATCCGATAGAACGATATCGGCAGACACAGATCGAACGCCGGTCCGCGTCAGCTGCAGCAAAACGCGGCGGGGGACACGTCCAAATGGCGCTGGGAGGCGAACGCGGCCAAACCGCCACGGGAGAAAGCCGACGCCCTGGATTTGGTGCCGGCGGTCGGCCACCAATCCGAAGAGACCCTGCAACGCACCATCGAGCAGGGCCGGGTGAAGCAGATATGAGTCGACAGCTTCATCGCCGATGGGCGATGGGTCGAGATAGGCAGTCGCGCTGTGCGGATCGGTGATTTCGACGTGCGACACAGTCCTGAAACGGTCGCCGTAATCGAGACCGGCGAGGTGCGCGAGCCGGTATAGACTTTCGCCTTCAATTCGACGCTGAGCCGATACGCCGCCGCTCCAAGAAATGATGCGGCGGGCATCCGTCGCAGCCGCGAGGCGTGCGACCGCGTAGACGGTCAAAGGCTCGCTTGACAAGCGTGGGCGGCTTGCGAGTTCCCAGTCGCCTTCGTCGGATTGGAGCACCGTCCGCAGCTCGCGCATCCGGCCCTTGTCGAACGGCATCGGGCGTCGCAGTTCGACATCGAAGACCTCGAGCGCCGGCGCGTCCGGCCATCGGCATCGCGCTGCGGCAAGCGCCATCTCCAGAACTGCTGCCGCCGGCAGAACTGGCACACCCTCGACTGCATGGTCAGCGATCCAGGGAAGCACCTGCTCGTCGAGGTGATTGAGCCAGCTTGCCACCCCCCCGCTTTGGCGGAACCCGAGAAGCGGGTGGTCGAAAGGTGGATTGACGAGGTCGGTGGCTTCGGTCGTCACGGCGAACCAAAATCTCTCCCGGTTCCACGGGTAGAGTGGAAGCCCGCGAGGATCAGCGGGGCCGTCGAATGATGCCGATGTCGTCCAATCATATCCCGCAGCATGGCAATGTGCCGCCATCGCGGGGAACGGGTCATCCGCACCATGATCCCTGGAAAGGCTCGTAAGCACACGCCCCTGCACCTCGGCGGAGCGCAGCCCGTCCGTAAGGTAGGATTGAAGGATGGCCCGTGGGCCGATCTCGAGGAAGATGCGATAGCCTAGACGGACCAGTTGGGTATGGGCGTCGGTGAAGCGCACCGGATGGCGGATGTTGCGCCACCAGTATTCGGCATCGAGCTCTTCGGCTTCGACTACGTCGCCGGTAACCGTCGATACGAGCAGCGTCTCGGGCGAGCGTGAGGCGAGGCCGCGAAGATCGTGCAAGAGATCCTCGCGGAACGGGTCCATCGCCCGCGAGTGGAAAGCGAAGTCCAAATCGAGAGAGCGAAACCCAATGTCGCGGTGCTCCAGCTCGGCTTCCAGGCGGCGGATCTCCTCGATCGACCCCGAAATCGTCACCGAACGGGCGGCGTTTAGCGCAGCAACCTCAGCGGTGCTGTTCAGTTCGGCAAGAATGGCCCGCGCAGCGTCGTGTGCGAGCGCGACCGCCGCCATCCGGCCCGCGCCTTGGGTTTGCTGCTGATGACGGCTGCGCACGACGACGACGCGCGCGGCATCGGCGAGCGATAGGGCGCCCGCGCTCCAGGCGGCGGCGATCTCGCCGACACTGTGCCCGAATTGGGCGGCGGCGCGGATACCGATCGCTTCCAGCGCCCGAACGATGCCGACCTGGACGGCAAAGAGAAGCGGTTGCGCGATGTCGGCGCGTGCCAGCTTGTCGCTGCCGACACCGCTCTCCAGAAGCTCGGTCACGGACCAGCCGAGTACGGGGCGGAGTAGGGCGTCGGCCTCCTCGATCGCAGCACGAAAGACGGCATTGGCCCGCAACGCATCGCGGCCCATTCCCGGGAATTGTGCACCGTTGCCAGAGAACACGAACGCAAGCTTGTCTTCCCGAACCCCAGTATCCGTGATCACACCCTGTGCCGGATTGCCGTCGAGAAAGTCGGCAAGCATCCCCGCGGTTGCCGTCGGATCCTTGCCCAACGCGACAAGCCGATGTGCGTGATGGTCGCGTCTTCGCGCGGCAGCACGCAGCAGTACCGGGGCCCGCTCGACGGACGTCTCGGCGAGAGCGTCGCGCCAGCTCTGGACGAGCTCGCGGAGGGATGCTTCGGTGCGAGCGGAAACGACCAAAGGGGGCATGGACTTCGGCACTAGCGCCGCTTTAGCCCCCGAAGGCGGCGCGGCAAGCACGACATGGGCGTTCGTCCCGCCGAAACCGAAAGAATTGACCCCTGCATAGCGTAGCTCGCGCGCCGCGGCGATTGGCTCCGCGTCTCGTATCAAACGAAGATTCAATGCGTCGAAGGCGATGTTCGGGTTGGGCGCCTCGCAATGCAACGTCGGTGGAACCATACCCCGGTCGAGGGCGAGCGCCGCCTTCAGCAGACCGGCCATTCCAGATGCCGGTTCCAAATGACCGATATTGGTCTTTACCGATCCGATCGGGAGCGGGTCGGACCGGCTCTGGCCGAGGGAGTGGCCGACGGCGGCGGCTTCGATCGGATCTCCCGCCGGCGTGCCGGTGCCGTGCATTTCGAAGAAGGTCAGATCTTCTGGAGCAACGCCCGCGCGCGCATAGACCGAGCGCAGCAAGGACGCCTGCGCCGCCTCGCTCGGCAACGACAATCCGATCGTTCGGCCGTCGGAATTGACCCCCGTGCCGAGGATCACCGCGCGGATCGCATCGCCGTCGGCGAGCGCATCATCGAGGGGTCTGAGGATGGCGACCGCGCCGCCCTCTCCCCGGACATAGCCGTCGGCACGCTCGTCGAATGCAAAGCACCGTCCGCGCCGGGAGAGCATCGAGGCGGAGCAAAACCCGAGATATGGATAGGGGGCGAGCAAGAGGTTGATGCCCCCAACAATTGCGGTCTCGACACGCTTGCTGCGGATTGCCTCGCACGCATGATGCAAAGCGACGAGCGAGGACGAGCAGGCCGTATCGATGGTGAGGCTCGGCCCACGCAGATCAAATACATAAGAAATGCGGTTGGCAAAAACGCTTAACGTGTTGCCAGTCATAAAATAGGAATCGGTGCTGGCAGGATCCCCAAGTCTCAGATCCGAATAGTCGGTTGTAGATGCACCAATGTAGACTCCAGTCGAACTCCCCGAAATTTTTCCGGTCGAAATGCCGGCATCCTCAAGTGCGTGCCATGTCAGCTCCAACAGCAGCCGCTGCTGGGGATCCATTTGCGCCGCTTCGCGCGGGGAGATGCCGAAGAATGACGGCTCGAACAGGTCGATGCCGCTGATAAGCCCGGCAGCCCAAGTATAGCTCTTACCTGGCTCGTTACGGTCCGGATGATAAAAAAATCGGGTCGACCAACGCTGCGGATCGATCTCGGAGACGGCGTCCCCACCGCATGCAAGCAGCCGCCAGAACGCCTCCAGATCCTCAGCTCCCGGAAATCGGCAGGAGGCTCCGACGATCGCGATCGAACCGTCACTCATACAGCAATAGCTTAGTCTGTCCCCGGGGTCGACACGGCTGCGCGTTGCAACCTAACCGTAACCTCATTACACACAAGACGAACCAAATGCTAGGGTTTGAGATCGGTTGCCGATGTCGCGGCGCGCGCGAGAGGCAACGGGGTTCAGGCGCGCGGACGTCGTCTCGGACGAGATCGGTAGCCCGGGTGGGTGCCCTGCCGCCTCTGCCGGGCTAAATCAATCATCAGCGACGTGACAAAAATGCGACATTGGTCGAGCGTCGACACGTCTAGAATTGCCGGTTGCGCCCTCGTGGTCAAGCTTGCAGGCCGGCAAGAGTCTCGTAGACCAATTGGTCGATCTCGACCCCCTCGCGCAACGCCCTCTCGCGACTGCGAAACGCCCGCTCCCCCGGAATGCGGATTTCGCCAATCCCAGGCTGAGGCGGGGTGGCCTTGACCCGCTCGATCAGCTCGCTGACCTGCTGCTTAAAGGCGTCGGGTTCGCCGAGCAAATCCGGCTTGAAGACGATGAAGAGATAACCGTCGTCCTGCTCCGGGCCGAGCCCCGAACTCGCCAACAGCCCGAGCGCCTGTACGATCAGAGCGAGGCCAAATCCCTTATATCCGCCAAAGGGTAGGAGTGCACCGCGCCGCGCCTGGGCGGGATCGCGTGTCGGGTGCCCGTCGGCATCGATGGCGACCCCTTCCGGCAACTGCTCTCCCAGACGCTCGCGGTATGCCAAATCGGTCCCCATGAAGGCCGAGGTCCCCATATCGAACACGAGGGCTCCGCGCGATGACGGAAGTCCGAAGGCGATCGGGTTGGTGCCGAGCACCGCGCGGATCCCCCCGGGCGGGGCGACGCTGGGTGCGGAGCCCGCCGTGTGGATCCCGACCAGCCCCGCATTGGCGATCATCTCGACATAGTAGGCGCTGCGGCCGCTCATCCAGCTGTTCGTTACTCCAACGATAGCGATGCCCCGGGTCCCGGCTTTGGCAATCGCGCCCCGAGTGGCGTGGTACATCGCCAGCATGCCGACGTTGTTGCCGCCGTCGTAGAGGGTCGAGAGCTCAGTCTCACGCACCACGCTGATCGGCCGGCGCGGCTGTTTGAAGCGCCGATGCTCGGGGATGTTGAGGAGTTTTGCCAGCCCCGAATACTCGTATCCGCACCGGGCTGCATCGATTGCGTGATCGACGACGATGCGCGCTTCCTCTTGATCGTAGCCGATGCCGCGCATCGCCCTCTCGGCGTGCTCGCGGGCTTCGCTGACACTCAGGCGAATTCGACTAGGGGACATTTTGTGACGCACCCCCCGTTTCCTACGCGGCTACTCTACCGCCTGCAAGTGCGCCGACTCCGGTCGCCAGCGCAGGATCGGCTGGCGTGCGGCAGCGGTTTCGTCGAGACGGCGGCGCGGGGTCAGCCGGGGCGCGGCGTGAAAGCGTGCGCCATCGCCCGAGCGGGCCGCGGCGACGAGCGCCTTCAACACGGCCGTGAACTGGTCGAGCGAGGCCTTGCTCTCGGTCTCGGTCGGCTCGATCAGCAGCGCTCCGTGCACGACCAGCGGGAAGTACATCGTCATCGGATGATACCCCTCGTCGACCAGCGCCTTGGCGAAGTCGAGCGTGGTCACCCCAGTGTCCTTCAAGAAGCGGTCGTCGAACAGCACTTCGTGCATGCAGGGGCCCGCAAACGATAGACTCAAATCACCGTCAAGCCGCGCGCGCAAATAGTTGGCGCTGAGCACTGCATCCTCGGCCACCTGCCGTAGCCCATCGGCTCCATGACTCATCATATAGGCTAGGGCGCGCACGAACATGCCCATCTGCCCGTGGAAGCCCTTCAGCCTTCCGATCGCCTGCTCGGTTGGGCCGACCTTATGTTCGGCCAGTTCGAGGCGATCTTCTCCGTGCACTACCCAGGGCAGCGGCGCGTAAGGTGCCAGGCTCGCGGCGAGCGCCACCGGACCGCTGCCCGGGCCGCCGCCGCCATGTGGGGTCGAAAAGGTCTTGTGCAGGTTCAGATGCATGCAGTCGATGCCGAGATCGGCCGGCCGCACCCGCCCGACGATGGCGTTGAAATTGGCGCCATCGCAGTAGAAGAAGGCCCCGGCTGCGTGCACCGCCGCGGCGATGTCGAGGATCTCGTTCTCGAACAGCCCGCAAGTGTTCGGGTTAGTCAGCATCAACGCGGCGACGTCGGACCCGAGCTTGCGCTGGAGCACCTCGAGATCGACCCTTCCGCGCGGATTGCCGGGGACCGGATCGATGGTGTAGCCGCAGGCGGCAGCCGTCGCCGGGTTTGTGCCGTGCGCCGATTCGGGCACGAGAACCCGGCTGCGCCGTTCGCCGCGCGCCTCGAGGGCAGCGCGGATCGTCATTATGCCGCAGAGCTCGCCATGCGCCCCTGCGCCCGGGCTCAGCGCAACGGCGGGCATCCCGGTCAGGGTTTTCAGCCAATGCGCCAGGGTATCGATCAGCGCCAGCGCCCCCGGCACGGTCGACACCGGCTGAAGCGGGTGGACATCGGCGAATCCGGGGAGCCGGGCCAGCTTTTCGTTGAGCCGGGGATTGTGCTTCATTGTGCACGAGCCCAGCGGATAGAGGCCAGTGTCGATGGCGTAGTTCTTCTGCGACAAGCGGGTGAAGTGGCGTACCACCTGCGGCTCGCTGAGACCGGGCAGGCCGATCGCTCCTTGCCGCTCGAGACCGCCGAGGCGCGCTTCGAAGGGCGGCGGATCTGCGAAATCGACGCCGCAACGGCCAGGCGAACCCTGCTCGAAGATCAGTCCCTCTTCGATCTGCAGGCCGCGGTTGCCGGTGACCGTTTCGAGCGGCGCTGCCAGATCCGCGGGGGGGCGGGTACTGACGGCTCGGCTCCAATCGGTCACGACAGCACCTCCCGAAGTTCCCGGTCGAGCCGGTCGATGTCCTCCTCCGTCACCATCTCGGTTGCCGCCACAAGGAGAACGTCGGCGAGCGCGGGTCGGTCAGGATAGAGGCGGCTGATCGGAATCCCGGCGAGGACGCCTTTCTCGGCGAGCGCCTCGACGACGGGCGCAACAGGGCGCGGCAGTCGCAACGCGAACTCGTTGAAGAAGGCTTGGTTAAGCAGCTGCACCCCCGGTATTCGCTCGAGCCGCTCGGCCAGGCGCACCGCAGCGGCGTGATTGAGGCGCGCAAGCCGGACGAGCCCGGTTTCGCCGAGCAGAGCCAAATGGATCGTGAAGGCGAGTGCGCACAGGCCCGAATTGGTGCAGATGTTGCTGGTCGCCCTCTCGCGCCGGATGTGCTGCTCGCGGGTCGACAAGGTCAGCACCCAGCCGCGCCGGCCGTCGGCGTCGACGGTCTCGCCAACGAGCCGTCCCGGCATTTGACGGACGAACTTGTCGCGGCTGGCGAAGAGACCGAGATGGGGTCCGCCAAAATTGAGCGCGTTGCCGATCGACTGGCCTTCAGCCGCGACGATGTCCGCCCCCATCTCGCCCGGCGGGCGAATGGCGCCCAGCGAGAGGATCTCGGTCACGACAACGACGAGCAGCGCGCCGGCCTCGTGGCAGATTGGCGCGAACTCGGAATAATCGCGGATCTCGCCAAAAAAATCGGGGTTCTGCACGACGACGCAGGACGTATCGCGACCGATCAGTCCGGCGAGGTCCTCGCCGCCGCTCGGAGCCGGAGCCTGCGCGGCCACCTCGAAGCCGACAAAGCGCGCATAGGTCTCGCACGCCTCGCGGTAATGCGGATGGAGACCGCCCGATAATATGGCCTGCCCGCGGCGGGTCAGTCGATTGGCCATCATCACAGCCTCGGCGCAGGCTGTCGCACCGTCGTAGAGCGAGGCGTTCGCAACCTCCATGCCGGTCAAGAGCGCGACCTGGGTCTGAAATTCGAAGAGATACTGCAGCGTCCCTTGCGAGATCTCGGGCTGGTACGGGGTATACGATGTCAGAAACTCGCCGCGCTGGATCAGATGGTCGACCGTAGCCGGAATGTGGTGGCGGTAGGCCCCGCCGCCGATGAAGAGCGGGACCGAACCCGCCGCCAGATTGCGTGATGCCATCGCCGAGATCGCGCGCTCGACCTCGAGCTCACCCATGGTCCTGGGGAGGTCGAGGAGGCCGTCGAGCCGCGCCTGATGCGGCACATCGGCGAACAGCGCGTCGATCGAATCGACGCCAATCGCCGCCAGCATCTCCTGTCGGTCGGGATCGGTCAGCGGGAGATAGCGCATCAGGACTGCTCCTCGACGAGGCGCTTGTAAGCCGCTTCATCCATCAGGCCGTCGAGCTCCTTCGGGTCCTTGATGCGGAGCTTGAGGAACCAGCCATCCCCCATCGGGTCGTCGTTAACCATGGCAGGGTCGGCCGCCAGCGCCTCGTTGACCTCGGCGACCTCGCCCGAAACCGGAGCGTAGACCTCGCTTGCCGCCTTGACCGATTCGACGACCGCCGCCTCCTTGCCTTGCTCGACCCGACGACCGATTTCCGGCAGCTCGACATAGACGACGTCGCCGAGTTGCGACTGCGCGTAATCGGTGATGCCGACGACCGCCAGATCGCCGTCGAGCCGAACCCATTCATGGTCTTTGGTGAAACGAAGGGTGGTCATCGGCGATGTCCTCCTGCGGCGTCAGCCGCGGTGATAGCGGTGCGGGAAAAAGGGTAGTCGCGCGGCGTGGGCAGGCCGGGCGATGCCCCGCACGAGGAGAGTGAGCGGCGTGCCCTCGGCGGCATGGTGGCGATCGACATAGCCCATCGCGATCGGCCCGCCGACCGAGGGGCCGAAGCCACCGCTCGTGACCCGCCCGATGGTCTCCCCAGCGGGGCTGAGGATAGGGGTGTCCTCGCGCGCCGGCGCCCGTCCATCGGGCCGGATGCCGATGCGCCGGCGCGGCGCACCTTCGACCAGCTGGCGCAATACGATCGCGGCGCCGGGAAACCAGCCTTCGGTCCGTCGCCGCTGGCCGATCGTCCACGCGAGCCCAGCCTCGACCGGGGTCGTCGTCTCGTCGATATCGTGACCATAGAGGCAGAGCCCGGCCTCGAGGCGCAGCGAATCACGGGCACCGAGGCCGATCGGCCGAACTTCCGGCTGAGCAAGCAGCATCTCGGCAACTGCCGCCGCATCACTCGCCGGCAATGAAATCTCGAAGCCGTCCTCGCCGGTGTAGCCGGAGCGGGTGATCAGGCATGGGCGGCCGTCGAGCATCGTCTCCGTCGCGGTCATGAAGCCGAGCTGCGTGACGGCGGGTTTAAAGCGCGACAGGACGGTAGCGGCAGCGGGTCCTTGCAGCGCCAGCAGCGCTTTGTCGGCCAGCGGCTTCACCGTAGTAGCGCCGGCGATACGATCGCGCAGATGAGCGAGATCGGCCTCTTTGCGCGCGGCGTTAACGACGAGAAAGAGCCCGTCCTCGAGCCGGGTCGCCATCAAATCGTCGAGGATCCCGCCCTCTTCGTTGAGCAACAGCGTGTAGCGCATATGCCGAGGCGCGAGCGCCGAGAGGTCGCCGGGGACGAGCGCCTCGAAGGCCCTGACTGCGTCGGCACCGGCAAGCCGCAGCTGACCCATATGGGAGACATCGAAGAGCCCGGCCTGCGCGCGGGTGTGGAGGTGCTCCTGCAGGATGCCGGTGGGATACTGCACCGGCATCTCGTATCCGGCGAATGGCACCATCCTGGCGCCGAAGGCGACATGGAGAGCGTGGAGCGGTGTCCGCTTGAGCGGCGCCGTGGCAGC
>Ga0209217_1000049_pt1 | contig 23478 bp, 21 predicted proteins | sample JacPinW_OM3H0_M2_FD_187957 | JGI IMG/M metagenome (GOLD analysis project Ga0209217, IMG submission 187957) | Forest soil microbial communities from Algoma, Ontario, Canada - Jack Pine, Ontario site 1_JW_OM3H0_M2 (SPAdes) (version 2) | ecosystem: Environmental > Terrestrial > Soil > Boreal...
AGCCCATCCGCGTCTTCACGCGCGCAATGTCCTCCTGCGACGCGCGGGAAGCGAACGCCAAAGTGGTGTCGCGGGCCTTCAGATGGGCCACGTGGGCGACTTGGTCGGCCACCATGGAACAGCCGACGCAGGCATGATCGGGCCACCCGGAGACGCCAGGTTCGAAGAATGCGCGGTAGAGGATCAACTGACGGCGGCCCTCGAACAGGTCGAGCAGACTCACTTTGCCATTGGATCCGTCGAACTCGTATTTATTCTTCACGGCCAGCCACGGCATCCGCCGACGCTCGGCCGCCAACGCGTCACGGGCGCGGGTCAACGCCTTCTCCTTCGCGAGCAATTGCTGCCGCGCAGTCTCCCACTCCTTCGCTGACACGATCGGGGGTGTCTTCATTGTTTCGCTCTTTTTTGCTTTGGCCATATAAACTCTCCTCAAGTTGGTTTGTTGGTTTCAATTCTTTGCTTCTTCAACTACCGGCAAAATGTTCCTTGTCGGATCTTTGAACCACGCGATCGTCGGACCATTTCCGTGCATGATCTCTTTTTTGTCTGTTCCACCCATTCCGCTTCCGAGACCACTCCTCGATTGAATGCCATTTCTGCTAGTTTCATTTTGTTCCCTCTTGGTTTGGTTGGTTTGTTTCTTTCGGCAAAATTTATTCAGAACGAATGCCGCTAGTCCTCCGCCGGAAGTCGCACCTACGGCCGTCAGCGCCATGCTTGCTACGCATACCGGACACATAGCCTTAGGTTTTTCCTTTCCTCGGCTTGTTCGTTTTTTCTAGATAGGCGGCCAGGCGATCAAGCGAGCCTTCCCAAAATTTGCGATATTCCTCTACCCATTCCGCGGCCTGCTTCAGCGGCTTCGCTTCCAACTGCATCTCGTGCACTCGTCCGTAACGGTGCCGCCGGAGAAGGCCTGCTTTTTCCAGCACCCGTAAATGTTTCGAGACCGCTGGTAGGGACATGGCATGCGGGCGCGCCAGGTGGGTGACGCATTTATCGCCTCGAGCGAGATGGGCGAGGATTCGGCGGCGGGTTGGGTCGGCCAGCGCGGCGAAAGTGCGATTCAACATTTTCGGCGAATAGTTAACCATCTGGTTAAATAATAACGGAACACTTTGAGAGTGCAAACTTTTTTTAACTCCCCCCGGATTGCAGAAGCCCGGTGATGGCACCGGCCGCTGCCACGATCGGCCAGGCTGAAATCGCCAGGAGCGCGCCGAAGAGCAGCGCCTCGATCGCAAATGCCCAATGGTTCTCGGTCGCGAAAAAATTTCTGGTCAACTCGCGGAATGACCGACGACTTGTTGACTCCTTCGTCCCTCTCGCCTTGGAGATGATTCGCTTGATTGTAATCACGCTCATGATTGAACGTAATCGCCGTCCGTGCGCGGTCAGGTTACGAATTGTCAAAACGACGTGACGATTCAGTAACAACGTTCAATTCCCGCTCTGATTATTTGGAACGATGCTCGGCGCAAAACTGCCGAATCTGATGGTCGATCTTGTCCCGGACGCGGCGCGTCTCGCTCATTTTTTGTTCGAGAGTGCCGCTCAACTTTGACGGATCGGGAAACGACCAGTGCAGCCGAGTTGTCACGCCGGGGAAGATTGGGCAGCCTTTGGCTTCCGATTCATCGCAAACGGTGATGACGTAGGCGAACAATTCGCCCGATTTGAAAACATCGAACACGGCCTGCGTTTTGTTCTTTGAAATGTCGATATCCATTTCGCGAAGCACCTCAACCGCGAGAGGGTTAAGCATGCCGGGCTCGAGCCCGGCACTCTGCGCCTCGAAGAATTCGCCGCATCGCTTGTTCAGCAAAGCGGCCGCCATCTGACTGCGCGCGCTGTTATGCACGCAAATAAACAAGACTTTCTTTTTCATCTGAGAGTTTAATCGGCTCTTGCCAGCAAGCTCGGTTCTTCCGGTCGAATAAAATCAGTGATGCGTTTTGGCGTGACCGTGACATGCATGCCGATATGCGCGAGATCGTAAAGGGCAATCACGTCACGAGAGCGCATCCGAATACAGCCGAAGCTCGCGGGAGTTCCAATTCGGCGTTCCTCCGGCGTGCCGTGGATGTAAATGCAGCGATCGCGCGCGCCGCGGTTTTGCTGTTCCATTCCACGTAACCAAATTACTCGCGACACGATCGCGTCCCGGCCGAGCGCATCGACGTTGACGACTTCGCCGGTCGGCACGCGGTTTTTGATCACCGCACCGGCTGGCAACCGGTCACCGAACTTCGCCGAAACAAACAGTGTGCCGAGCGGCGTCCGATAAGTTCCGTTGCCGTCGCCGAGACCGAACTTCGATGTCGAGATCGCATATTTCGAAATCAACTTGCCATGATCGATCACTGCAAGCTGCTGGTCGGGAACGCTGATGACAATTTCAGTCGCCGGCGAGAGCGCGCGTAACGTTTGCGACAGTGAAACTACAATCCAGAGACTGACCGCCGCCGCTTTCATGCAAATGCGATCTCGTCTACCGATACTGGTGTTGTTACGGGCCGTTTCGGCGGAAAGGCCGGATAACTGACGAGCTCGATTCTGCCGTCACGCTGCTCGACCATCGCGGTGCAGCTCTCGACCCAGTCGCCGCAATTATAATAAGTGACGCCGGTAAATTGATGAACGGCGGCATTATGAATGTGACCGCACAGAACAGCATCCACCCGGAACTTCTCGGCGTAGCGGACTACAGCCTTCTCGAATTCGCCGATGAAGCTGACCGTGTCCTTCACTCGTTTCTTCGCGTAAGCACTGAGCGACCAGTAGCCGAGACCAAATCGCCGGCGGACGAAATTGATCGCCGGATTAAGCGAGAGCAAAAACTGGTAACCGGCATCGCCAAGATAAGCGAGCCACTTCGCATTCTGAACGACGGTGTCGAGTTCATGCCCGTGAATCACGAGAATGCGGCGACCATCAGCAGTGGTGTGAATGGCGTTTTCCTGGATCGAAATGTTTCCGTAAGCGCCGCCAAACGTGCTCACGAATTCGTCGTGATTTCCAGGGATGTAAACAACCGGCACGCCCTTGCGCGCTTTGCGCAGAATTTTCTGAATTACGTCGTTGTGCTGTTGCGGCCAATAGCGACCGCGTCGCAACTGCCAGACGTCGATCAAATCGCCGACGACGTAGAGTTTCTCGCAATCGTAATCGCGCAGGAATTGGAGCAGCGCCTCGGCATTGCTCGTTCTTGTTCCGAGATGAACGTCCGAGATCCAGGCCGCGCGGACGCGCCGCGCCGGCTCTCCTAGACTCGGCGGCCTCTCGAACGAGAACCGTGGTTGAGTTAAGATCGACATCTCTGCTTTGTTAATGGGAAAAAACCCGCCGGAGCGCTCTCCCGGCGGGCTTTCGCTGACCTAACCGGTGCTCGCTACTTGATCGGGACGAATCCAACTTGCTCGACAATTTTTTGGCCGGCATCGCTGATCGTGAAATCGATGAACTGCTTCACCAAACCGCTTGGCTCGCCGTTCGTGTAATAAAAAGTCGGACGCGCGTAGGGGTAAGCTTTGCCCAGCACGCTTTCCTTCGATGGCATGGCGCCATCAATCGCTACGACTTTAATGCCGCTCGCTTTCGTGTAAGCCAGTCCAACGTAACCGACGCCATTGGGATTCTTGCTAACTTCCGATGCAATTTGTTCGTTACCCGCCATTTTCTGTGAGTCCGGCGCGTAGTCGCGCTTCTTCATCGCCAGTTCCTTGAACTCGGAGTAAGTGCCGGAAGAAGTGTTGCGGGTGTAAGCGGAAATTTTTCCGCCCGAACCGCCGACCGCGCTCCAGTCCGTGACATCGCCAGTGAAAATTTGCTCCACCTGTTTTTTGGTCAGGCCTTTGATTGGATTCGCGGCGTTGACGATCACAGCGATCCCATCGTAGGCAACGATTGTTTCCTTAAAGTTCACGCCTTTGGCCTTTGCTGCAGCGACCTCTTCCGGTTTGGTAGGACGACTTGCCATTCCGATTTGGGCCGTGCCGTCGATGATCGCGGCGATGCCGGTGGTCGATCCTTCCGCAGCGATGTTGAAGGTGGTGCCGGGATGCTGCGCTTTAAACTCCTCCGCGAGTTGCGGGACGAGCTTGGCGCCGAGCGTGTCCGATCCTTTGATGACAAGCGTGTCTGCGCGAACGACTGAGGTCGCCGCGCTGAGAGCGACGAAACTGAGCAAAAGCGTTTTCATAAGGTTTGTTTGTCGATTGAAGTACTACTTGATCGGGACGAAGCCGACCTGTGCGACGATTTTTTGACCCGCGGAACCGATCGTGTAATCGAGAAATTGTTTGGCCAGACCGCTTGGCTCGCCGTTTGTGTAATAGAATGTTGGACGCCAATAAGGATAGGAGTGGTCCTGCACGGATTTCACTGACGGCGTTGCACCGTCGATTGAAACGACTTTGACGCCCGATGCTTTCGTGTAAGCCATTCCGACATAACCGACTCCGCTTGGATTTTTGCCGACTTCAGCCGCGATCTGTTCGTTTCCAGCCATCTTCAGAGAGCTCTTGGCGTAATCGCGTTTCTTCATCGCCAGCTCTTTGAACTCTGAGTAAGTGCCTGAGGAAGTGTTGCGGGTGTATATCGAGATTTTTCCGCCAGAACCCCCGACGGCGCTCCAATCTGCTACGTCTCCAGTGAAGATTTGTTCAACCTGCTTCTTGGTCAGCGTCTTAACCGGATTCGCAGAATTCACGATCACCGCGATGCCGTCATAAGCGACGATCGTCGGCTTCATGTTCTTGCCTTTGGCCATGGCGGCGCCGACTTCCGAAGATTTGGCGCGCCGGCTCGACATGCCGATCTCAGCTGTGCCATCGATGATCGCGGCGATCCCGGTGGTCGATCCCTCGGCGGCGATGTCGAAGGTCGTGCCGGGATTCTCGGCTTTGAAATGCTCTGCCAATTGCGGCACGAGCTTCGCGCCGAGCGTGTCGGAGCCTTTGATGACAAGGCGTTCGGCTTTGGCTTCGGCCAATCCGAATGCGACTGCGAGACTTAAAACAAAGGGAGTTAGCTTCATATTGGTTGGTAATTGTCGATGTTAGGAGTTGTCGATCTTGCGTTTCAGAATTTGATGTTGAGGTCGGCGACAAAGAACTGGTACTGGTCGAGCGGATTGATTCCGATCGCGATCGGTGTTCCGCCGGTGCCGAGATTATCATTGTAGCGCCAGCCGTAAGCCCAGGTGACGCTAAAGATGACTGCGTCGCTCAACGCGTATCCCGCCTTGGCCGCCACGCCGTGCATGTTCAGACGACCGTCGAAAATATCGTCGTCGATCAGATTCGGATCGAGCGAGTATTGCTCGGCGTGCTGATACCAGACGTCGACTTGCCAATCGTGTTTTGACTTTAACTGGCCAACGCCGACGCCGGCCTGATATGCGTAACGCTGATCGCCGAAGCCAGGATGTCCCGCCGCCTTGGCGCGGTGGTCGGCTTCAAGATTGGCGGCGAAATCGCCGAAAATGTGCATCGGCAACTCGCCGACTTTCCAACCGACTTCCATTGGCAGATCGAATACGAGCAGACTATTAATGCCGGTCTGATTCTGCGCCAGCGACGCGGTGTTTGTCAGAGCAGGATCGCCGCCCTGGTAGTGAATGTTAAATTTGTCGCTGTTGCCCGTGTAGTTGTAGATTGTCGGTGCGATCTGCAGGAAAATGTTTTTCGGAAACGTAAGTTTCGCGCCCGCCTGCCAGGCGAGCAGGAACGCGTCCGTGTTCGGGATTAACTGATTTCCCCGGACCCTGCCGACTTGTGACGTCGTCGTCGCACGCGGCCCCAGTGGATTTTCGGGATTCGAGTCCGCGTAAACGAACTGAGCGAAGTTAACGAAGAGATCGAGCTTTAGCTTGAACGGTTCACTCGCCGGTGGCGCGACCACACCTTTCCCGCCTTCTTTACCATAGCTCTCGGCCGCAATCGGTGCGCTCCCGCCGAACTCGAAATTATATGTGTGTTTCCATTGTTCGGCCAAACCTTCCGGATTGATGTCCGGGTCCCAAACCATCAACGTGCTCACGAGCGGGTTCGGCATTCGGCCGACGGTCAGCGTGACGTCTTTGAAACCTTTGTAGCCGAAATAAGCCTGGCCCACATTGACGGTGTCGCTATTTTTCGCGAACGGGCCACCGGTCGTTTCGTCGCCAAACGTGACATTGGTCGATCGGGAACTAGCATTGGTTTCGAATCTGAGACCGAAGAACCAGTCGTCGACCAGCGTTCCGCGCACTCCGAGACGCAAACGATAACGCTCGCGCTCGCGTTCCTGCCAATCGTCTCGGCCGGCGACGCCGTTGGCCGGACGGGCGAGCGGCGAATTATCACCGGTTTGGCCGCCATTGTATTGATAACGGAGACGAATATCTCCGTAGAGCTCGATTTCGGTGATCGGCGAGGAAAGTTTCCATTTACCGCCGGACGTTGTCGCGGTTTCTTTTGTCAGCTCGGCCCGAACTTCCTCCGCTTCCTGATCGGTGATCAGTCTTTTCTTAACGAGCAGATCGAGCAGCGCGCCTGCGTCTTGCGCGCGCAACATCGACATCGGGGGGACGAGGAAACTTAAGAGTACCGCGATTAGAACGAACTTTTTGGTCAACATTATTCTCCTTGGTATTGCGGCGTTCGCCGCTGGGTTGGATCGCGAGTTGAGCGCCATTCGCCCCCGCTCTCCTCGCGACGGCGACAAACTAGAAAGCGATTGTTACGGCCAGATGACGGCGAAGTAACAATTGCGTAAACTCACGAGCACGAAGCGTGATCGTGTGGGCCGCTTGCTTCAGCGAGCCGGGACAGAGCAGATTATTCTACCGCGGCAAATTTTGTCTTAGAACATCACCTGCAAGCGCAGAATGACTTCATCGAACTCGTCGTTGCCAAACTGAGGGTGCGCCGCGCGGAAATCCGACCAGGTGTGCACGTAGTTTGCCATCAGCTTGATCGCATCGCCGTGGATGTAGTAGTTCAGGCCGCCGGTGATGGAGCGGATACCGTCGTTAGCAACTTGGTCGGGGCTCAGCTCTTCCCATTTAACTACCGCTTGCAGTTTTTTCGGGATGATGAAAAAGGCGCCCTGTATATACCATCCGCTCGGATCGAAGTTGACGAAGGTGGGCGCGACACCGGCGACGGTGCGACCATCGACATCCTCTGAGAAATATTCGGCAATCAGATCAAAGGGACCGATGTTCAACCAGGCGTCCAGACTCCAGACGGTGCGCTCGTCGGCCGATGGGAGGACAAACGGCGTCAATGAACCGTCGGCGTTTACCTTGAGGTTGAGCGCTTGCGAAATGTTCGTGCCGGCGTCGTCGCGACTGTTGAGAATATCGCCACCGAGTTTCAAGCTGGCATCCTGGTTGAGCAGTTTACCCTGCCACGGCAGAAGCTCCAGCCGCCCGACATACATGAAGTTGTTGTTATCGTTAGTGATGGTGTTACGGCCATTGCCGTTGAAGATGCCGGCATAATAAGTCAGCAGATCCTTTTCCTGCGGCCATAAGTTCGTGAGTGGTTTGCCCCAGACTTGCAGGCCGATTTGCCGTTCCGGCGTGAGTGCGCCAGTGGGAAGACTGCGCTCGATGGTGAAGAGTTTCGGGTCAGGCGTGATTTGCTCCAAACCAAACGGCGCTTTCCACTGGCCCACTTTGATGTTCGCTTCGGGAAATTGGTGCCAGTTTACGAAAATGTCGGTCGCAGAAAATCCGGTGCGTCCAGTTGAAAGACCGTCGCCCTGTTGAAAGTCGCCTTCGACTTTGAAGTCGAAGTTCTCGGCAAAGTCGCCGGTTAAATTGATACGCGCGCGGCGCAAACGAAATCGGTCCTTAACCTGATTAGGCCCATCGGGGAGGCGGCCCTCGAAGGCCGAAACAGCGCCATCCTCGAAATTCATCTGGATGTATCCGCCCAGCGTCAGCTTATACTCCGGCCCGCCCGGCATAACGTAGACCGGCTTTTTTTTTTCTTCGGCGGCGACCGTTTTTTCCACGTACGTTTTCCCGTCGGAAGTGACTTTCGGCTTTCTGTTCCCGTTGGCATCATACTCGGGCGCAAACGCCGTCTGTCTTTTTAAACTGCGAACTTCCTGTTCCAGCTCGGCGTTGCGTTTCTGTAATTGCTCTACCGCCCGTTCGAGTTTCTCAAGTCGTTCCGATTCGCTGGATGTCTGTGCTGCAAGCGGCTGAATCATTAGCAACACGAGGGAAACGGCGACAATGGGTGTGAATTTCCTTACGCACATAGGCTTCTCCTTATTGAGCTGGCCCGATTGTGTGAACAAACGATGGCAAAGGCAACGATGGCGTGAACTCGCGCGTGCGGAAGCCGCGCCAGCATCATTGTAGCCGGGATCGCTGATAGCGACGCGCGAAGGAAAAGTTACAGTTTCGTTTTCAGCGGGGCCGAGGAGACGCGGACGGCGCGATCGGCGGCGCTGTTGTTGCTGAAGCGCTCGGGGCCGCGCTGGCGGCCGGCAAAACGGGAGCGCCGGGAGCCGGAACTGCTGGCGCATTTGAATTAACCGGCGACACCGACGCCGAAGGTTGCGCTGCGGTTTGCTGTTTTAGCAATTCGCGGCGCAGTCCGGTGTCGCGACTCGTCTTGTGCGAGTACAAGACTGACAAAGTGAATGTGAGCGTGAAGAAGATCCCCGCCAGCCAGGCGGTGAACTTGACCAGGACGTTGGTCGTTTGCGCGCCGAAAATGTTTTCGGTCACGCCGCCGCCAAATGCCGCGCCCAGTCCTTCGCTCTTTGGCCGCTGCATCAAAATGACCAGCAACATCAGGAGCGCGACCAGGACGTAAATCGCGAGCAGGAAATTAATCAGGATTTGCATCGGGGACGGGGAATATGGCTGAAGCCGACCTGGAAGCAAACGCCGAACGCTCAACGTCGAACACCGAACATCGAATCCAGACTCTGAATTTCTCTCATTGGCCGCTAAGCGTTGGGCGTTTTCTTGATCGCATTCCAGATCGCATCCAGCTCCGCAAGACCTACATCGCCCAGTCGCTTGCCACGTCGGCGCACTTCGTCCTCCAGTAAATTAAATCTGCGGACGAATTTGTTCGCGGAGGATTGCAGCGCCGTCTCGGCGTCGAGCTTGCATTTGCGCGCCAGATTAACGACCGCAAAAAGCAAATCGCCAATCTCATCCTCAATTGATTTTTGATCCTTGTTCGTAATCGCGCCTTTTAGCTCGCCAAGTTCTTCCTCAACTTTCGCAATGACGTCGCGCAGGTCAGTCCAATCGAAATTGACGCGAGCGACTTTTCCTTGCGCTTTTTGCGCGCGCATCAGAGCGGGCAGTGCTACCGGGAGGCTGGCCAAATAATGTTGGTCGGTTTTCGTTTCTTCACGCTTGATCGCTTCCCACTGTTTCAAAACTGCGCCGGCGTCGCGCGCATCGCTCTCGCCGAAAACGTGTGGATGTCGCCGGATCAGTTTTTCGGTGATCTCCGCAATGACGTTGTCGATGTTAAATCGGTCGGCTTCGCGCGCGATCTCGGCGTGCATGACCACGAGAAGCAAAAGATCGCCGAGTTCTTCGCGGAAATGCGCTTTGTTCTTGGAGCGGGCAGCTTCTGCAACTTCGTAAGCTTCCTCGATCGTGGCCGGCAGGAGCGATTCGTGCGTTTGCTCCCGATCCCACGGACAGCCGCCAGGCGCACGCAACTTGGCGACGATGTCGCACAAACGGTTGAAGGATGAGGGTTGAGTGTTGAGGGATTCGGAGGATTCCGCCATCGCGGTTCTCTCAACCATCAGCTCCCATCTCTCAACTTGTTTTAGATCCGCCAGAGCGAGCGGTGCGTCCCGAACTCCGAAATTTCGCCGGAAGATTTTTTGCTGACGTAAATGGTGATGGTGATGACGCTGGCAAAAGTGCCGACCAGCACAAACGCGACCAGCCAGGATGGAATATGGCCGACTCGCAACGCGCGATAGAAATCAGGCACGCCTTCCATTGCGCGCGGCGCGTGCAGAAAGATTTTAGTGATCCACGCCACCAAAATCAGAATGAAAATGAATACGTAATTGCGTTTCAACCGGCGGCCGATCGCTTCCAGCTTGCTGATTTTGAAACAGGGCAGAATGAGATCTTCGCAGACCAGTTTTTTCCATTCGCCCTGCAAGAGATCGCGATTTTCCATGACCATCGGCACCAGAAAATGCGCTTCCAGCATCCGGATACGGGCGCGGAATGCATCGTAGAACCGATAGCGTCGCGCTTCGATCCAGAGCATGACCCAGACGATGGCGAGATTAAAAAAGAAAATGATGTGCGGCACGGCCGCGTTGGAGAACGCGATGGTGATAATAGCGGTACTGCTGGTGATGGCCCAGTTGGTCGTGATGTCGAGCCGTTGCCGCCAGACCATGATCCGCCCCATTTCGCCGCGATAAAAATGCGACATCGCATTGACGTAACCGGGGTCGTAAATGCTCCGTTGGAGCGAAACGGTCGTCTCCTCACTTACAGCTGGTCCGCTATTTTCGGTTGCCACGGCTGATCAATTAACTGGATAACTGAAGCAGAATCCAACAATTCCTCATGTCCATCGCCCTGGCCGATCTGATCGATCCAAAACAAATCGCGTTTAATCTTCACGTCAAAACCCAAACCGAAGCGATGCGCGAGATCGTCGATCTGCTCGTCCGTCATGGTAAGATCGACAATGCGGAGAAATTCCTGGAACAACTGCAGGCGCGCGAACGCACAAGTTCCACCTTTGCGGCCGACGGCGTCGCGTTTCCGCACACCCGCACGAAGTTAGTCGACGAAATTGTCGTAGGCGTCGGCCGGAGCGAAGCCGGAATTCCATGGACCGGCAAAGACGAACTGGCGCACCTGATCTTTCTAATCGCCGTGCCGGAAAGGTTAATCAGCGATTACCTCGTAGTGGTTGGGGCGATTGCCCGCATCACCAAGGATCGACCGCTCCGGACTTTACTGCTTCACGCCGAGAGCGTGGATGAATTTATCGGAACGCTTTTAAGCGCGCCCTCAATCTGATTTTTTCAAAAGTCGGTTCCGCGCGCGGTCGAGAATTTTCCTCTCGCTTTCGGTTAAACTGCCGATTCCGGATTTGGAGATTTTGTCCAGGATCGGATCGACCGACGCATAAACATCGTCCGGCTCGACCACCCGGCGCGGGGCCGGTTTTTGGACGATGTGCAACTTCGGTTTCGGCCGCAACCGCGCTTTCAAATTATTCAGCCAAGCCAGCTCCGGCCCGGCGCCGCGCAACTCGACAAAGAGAAACGCGATCGCCGCTGAAAGCCAAACTACCGCCAGCTCTGGCCAACGATGATAGGCAAGCGATTCCAACGTGAATATGCCAACGAAGACGATTGCGGCCCATTTCGCCAGAATCCGAAACATCAGCTCAACCCGCGGGTAGATTGCGGCGAAGGCCACAAAAACTCCCAAATGGAGATAAGTCGACCCCACCAAGCTGGTCGGTTGATAAAATCCCCAACCGGTGAGAAGCGCGCTCGGTCCGAGGAGAAGCGCGAGATAAAGAGTGATGAAAGCCTTGCGTCCGACGAAGCGTTCTACCTCACGCCCAAAAATAAAGAGCATGTACATCTCGATTGCGAACCAGAGAACGCTCGAAGGCGGATGGACGAAGGCGTAGGTAAACAGTTGGTGCCAGGCGAAGCCGTAGCGCACGGCGGCACTATCAAACCCGAGCCAGTTAAAAACCGCGCCGCCGCCCAGCGCCATCAGAAAACATCCGGCCACCAATGTGAAAACGTGCGTTCCGACGAGAATTGTGGTGACATCGACCGGGTAGCGTCCCATCCACGTCACCGGTCGGTAATCATCGGAGGTAGTGACTCCGAACATGCTTCAATAGACAGCCGCCGTTTTATCCACGCAAGCGAGCGTTCGCGCCGACTGAGAAAATTCTTGGAGAACCGCGGGAACCGGAAGAAATTTGTCTTCCGCTCAATTAGATCAGGATCGACATCTATTAATGAAAAACATTGCGCCCGCCATTTCGCCGCCGGCTGGAATCGGTGACAACAAACCGGTGAACCAAGCCGTGCTCGACTGGGTGCACGAGGTCGAGCTCCTCGCCAAACCGGAAAATGTCTTCTGGTGCGATGGTTCGGAGCGCGAACATCACTTCCTGCTCGATCAAGCGATGAAGCAAGGCGTCCTGATCAAGCTCAACGAGAAAAAAGTTCCGCGCTCGTATTTGCATCGGTCCAATCCAAACGACGTCGCGCGAGTCGAACAATTCACCTTCATCTGCACACCGACGAAAGAAGAAGCCGGCCCGACCAATAACTGGAGCGAACCGGCCGAGACTTATTCCAAACTTCACGGCTTGCTCAAAGCCGCAATGCAGGGCCGAACCATGTTCGTCGTGCCTTACATTATGGGCCCGCCCGATTCGCCTCTGACGAAGGTCGGGTTCGAAATCACCGATTCAATTTATGTCGTGCTGAGCATGCGAATCATGACGCGCATGGGCCTGATCGCGGTCAAACGTCTCGGCGACGATCCGGCGGCCGAATGGAACCGCGGGGTGCATTCATTATTAGATGTCGATCCTGCGCGCCGCTTCATCTGCCACTTTCCGCAGGACAACACGATTATCTCGGTCGGTTCCGGTTACGGCGGAAATGTGTTGTTGAGCAAAAAATGCCTCGCCCTCCGGATCGGTTCCTATCTTGCGCGGAAACAGGGCTGGATGGCTGAGCACATGTTAATCCTCGGCGTCGAATCGCCGGAAGATAAAAAACATTATGTGGCGGCGGCGTTCCCGAGCGCGTGCGGCAAAACAAATTTCGCCATGCTGATTCCGCCGAAACACTTCGCCGGCTGGAAAGTCACCACTGTTGGCGATGACATCGCCTGGATGCAAATCTGCGACGGCCGCCTATTCGCGGTCAATCCCGAGAACGGCTACTTCGGCGTCGTTCCTGGAACGAATTACAGATCGAATCCGAACGCGATGAAGTCGATCGCGCACGATTCGCTTTACACCAACGTCGCGCTGACTGACGACGGCGACGTTTGGTGGGAAGGCAAAGATGGTCCGTCGCCGAAGCACGCCATCGATTGGCGCGGCAACGATTGGACGCCCGATTCAAAAGAAAAAGCCGCACATCCGAACAGTCGGTTCACCGCGCCGGTGCGGAATAATCCTGTTCTCGATCCCGATTTTAAAAAAGGCGACGGCGTTCCGATCAGCGCAATCATTTTCGGCGGACGCCGCAGCAACACCATGCCGCTCCTCTTTCAATCGTTTGATTGGAAGCACGGCGTTTACCTCGGCGCGACCATGGCTTCGGAAACAACTGCGGCCGCGACCGGCGCCGTCGGGCAGGTCCGGCGCGATCCGATGGCGATGCTACCGTTTTGTGGCTACAACATTGGCGATTATTTCCGGCACTGGCTCGCAATTGGAAAGCGCCTGACGAAGCCGCCGCTGATTTTCAACGTGAATTGGTTCCGGAAAGGCGAAGACGGGAAATTCCTCTGGCCTGGTTTCGGCGACAATATGCGCGTGCTGAAATGGATCATCGATCGCTGTGAAGGCAGTGACGGCGCTCTCAAATCGCCGATCGGCTGGCTACCCGGACTACACGATCTCGATCTGGCCGAGCTCGAGATCGATCACAAGTGCGTCGACGAATTGCTCGAGATCGATCACGAGGAGTGGAAAAAAGAACTCGCCGAGCACAAAAAGTTTTTCGATTCACTCGGCGGCGTCGTGCCGGACGAGCTGATGAAGCAGCGCGAAAAAGTCGCCGCCCGTTTCAAAGAGTAGAGTCAATCATCCCGAGCAGAGCGAGGGATCTCACAATGGGTGATTGATCACGCAATCGCGGAATTGAGTGACGCCGTCAGCTCGTGGGAGATCCCTCATATTCGTTCGGGATGACACGCGCTTTTCGTGTGTGAGATTTGCCAATCGCGCGCTGTGCTCGGATAATCTCCAGTGGGTTCGAAGGTTGTTCAAAAAAAATCCCTGACCGCGGTCGTCGCGGCGACCTGCATTGAGATCCGCGGGGCCCGCCAGAACAATCTCAAAGGCGTAGATGTCGATCTTCCGCTGGGGAAATTGACCGTCGTAACCGGGCCGAGCGGCAGTGGCAAATCAAGCCTCGCCTTCGAAACGATCTACGCCGAAGGCCAGCGCCGTTACGTCGAGACGTTCAGTCCTTACATGCGGCAATTCCTCGACCGGATGGACAAACCGCGCGTGGACGACATCCGCGGGATTCCGCCGGCGATTGCAATCGAACAAGCCAATCCGGTCAAATCGTCGCGCTCAACCGTCGGGACGATGACTGAGATCAATGATTATTTGAAATTACTCTGGCCGCGTATCGCCAAAGCCTTCTGTCCAAGCTGCGGTCGTGAGATTCGGCCAGAAACCGCGAAGTCGATCGCGGATGAAGTCTTGCGTGACTGCGCCGGCAAAAATGTTCTGATCACGTTTTGGGTATCGGTTCCTGCGAAAACCGAACCGCGAATGTTTTTCGAATTCCTTCAGCAGCAAGGTTATCTTCGCGTTTGGATCGACGACGAAGTCGTGCGCGTAGATGTCGATCCAAAAAAGATCAAACGGCTCGGCGCGCGCGTCCAAGTCATTCAAGACCGCATCGCGATGACTCAAGAGAATCGCGCGCGCTTGATCGAAGCGCTTGAGACTGCGCTTCGCTTCGGCAAGGGCAAAGTCAACATTGTCGATCCTGAAGCAAAGGCCGAGCATCCTTTCTCCACAGGCTGGCATTGCGCGCACTGCGACCTCGATATTCGTCCGCCGACTCCCGGTCTTTTTACTTTCAACAATCCGCTCGGGGCCTGCCCGGCATGTCGCGGGTTTGGGCGCACGATTACTATCGATCTGAACAAAGCGATTCCGGACCGCTCATTGTCGATCAAACAAGGCGTCGTGCGCGTGTTTCGCGGTCAAGAGTTCGGTGAATCGCAAAAAGATTTGCTCCGGGCCTGTGCCCGCGAAGAGATCGACATCAATCTGCCGTTCGAAGAACTGCCGAAGGCCGATCAGGATTTCGTCATCAACGGCGAGAAACGCAGCGGCGAATATACCGATGACGATTATGAAAACGATCGCTGGTACGGCGTCCGGGGATTTTTTCGCTGGCTCGAATCGCAAGTTTACAAAATGCACATGCGGGTGCTGCTCAGCCGCTACCGCGCTTACACGACTTGTCCGAGTTGCGGCGGCGGACGATTTCAGCCCGAAACGCTGAATTATAAAATCGTTGTCGGGAAAAAATCGTTGAGCCTGCCGGATTTCGCGGCGCTTTCCATTTCCAATGCGCGCGATTTGCTGGCGAAGATCGACATCGCACCCGGCGATTCGACCGCGCACATGCTGCGCGACGAAATTTGCGCGCGACTGAATTATTTGTGTGAAGTCGGCGTTGGTTATCTGACGCTCGATCGTTCGACGCGCACCTTAAGTGGCGGCGAGGTGCAACGCGTAAACCTGACGACCTGTCTCGGTGCGTCGCTCGTGAACACGCTCTTTGTCATGGATGAGCCGAGCATCGGTTTGCATCCGCGCGATATCGGCCGGCTTGTCCGCGTGATGCACAATTTGCGCGATCGCGGCAACACGCTCCTCGTGGTCGAGCACGAAGAGCAAATTATTCGCGCGGCCGATAATTTGATCGACATCGGCCCGGGTCGCGGCGAGCGCGGCGGCGAATTGGTTTTCAACGGCGCGCTCGATCAGCTTTTGTTTCACAAAAACTCACTCACCGCCGATTACCTGGGCGGCCGCAAATCGATCCCGGTCCCGAAATCACGGCGAAGATCGACATCGTCGATCAAGATTACCGGCGCGCGCGAGCACAACCTTAAGAATATCGATGTTGATGTTCCACTCGGGGTCTTCACATGCGTGAGCGGCGTCTCCGGCTCCGGCAAATCGACGCTGATTCACGACGTGCTTTATCGGAACCTGCTGATCGCTAAAGGCCAATCGACCGATCAGGAAGCGGGCGCGTGCAAATCGGTCACCGGCGCCCATCGGATCGGCGAAGTCGTGATGGTTGATCAATCACCGCTCGCGCGCACTCCGCGATCAACGCCGATTCTTTATCTCGGGCTTTACGATCGCGTTCGCGAATTGTTCGCTGGGCAGCCGGAAGCGATGTCGCAGGGGCTGACCGCGAGCGCGTTTTCGTTCAATTCCGGCAGCGGTCGCTGCGAACGCTGCTCGGGCACGGGGTTCGAAAAGATCGAAATGCAATTTCTGAGCGATCTATACGTCCGCTGCGCGGAATGTGAAGGCAAACGATTCCAGCCGCATGTGCTGAAGATTAAACTGCACGACAAATCGATCCACGATCTGCTCGAAATGACCGTGAGCCAAGCGATTCAATTTTTCGCCCAGATCGCTGAACGCAAGACTCTCTCGGAACCGCTCGATGTTCTGGATGAGGTCGGTCTCGGTTATTTGCGGCTCGGCCAGCCGTTGAACACGCTTTCCGGCGGTGAGTCGCAGCGTTTGAAACTGGTCAGGCACCTGGCCGAAACCGGAAAGAACGGCGAAGATGACGAACGCAATAATCTTTTCATTTTCGACGAACCGACGACCGGTTTGCATTTCGACGACGTCGCGATGCTTTTGCACGTCTTTCAACGACTGGTCAATCGTGGCCACTCGATCATCGTGATCGAGCACAATCTCGAAGTGATTAAGTCCGCCGACTGGATTGTCGATCTTGGACCCGAAGCAGGAGATGACGGCGGTGAAGTCGTCGGCGCTGGCACTCCGGAGCAGATTGCGAAGATCGAAAATTCGCACACTGGCCGATTCTTGCGAAACGTACTCTCGAGAACGCGAGCGCCATCGCGCACTTCGTCACAGCGACTGGTTTATGGCAACGGTGACGAGGAGGAACTCGCGCGAGCAGCAGAAACACCTCCGCGTTTCGGAATTAACGGCAGCGATGGCGCGATCGGCATTCATGGCGCACGCGAGCACAACCTGAAAAACATCGACGTCAAAATTCCGCGCGATCAGATGGTTGTGATCACGGGATTGAGCGGTTCGGGAAAATCGACGCTCGCATTCGACATTCTATTCGCCGAAGGACAGCGACGATTTCTCGACAGTATGTCGCCTTACGCTCGGCAATTTGTCGACCAGCTGGAAAAGCCGGATGTCGATCTTGTCACCGGGTTGCCGCCAAGTGTCGCGATCGAGCAACGCGTCACCCGCGGCGGCGGCAAATCCACCGTCGCGACCGTGACCGAGGTTTATCATTTTCTACGACTGCTCTTTGCCAAAACCGGAACCCAATTTTGCCCGGGTTGTGATTTGCCGGTCGAAAAGCAAAGTCTGGCCGCGATCGTGAAACAGATCGAGACGGCGGCGAAACGCGGTGCGCTCAAAGTACTCGCGCCGATCGTCAAAGCGCGAAAAGGATTTCACACTGACGTCGCGCGCTGGGCCGAACGCCAGGGCTTTGACACGTTGTATGTCGATGGCGCGCTCATCCCGATCGGGCAATTTCGAAGACTCGAGCGTTTCAAAGAACACTCGATCGCGGTCGTGGTTGGCATGATCGATGCGAAACGGATCGCGAAAGCGCGGAACCTGGCGCAGCGCGCGCTCGACATCGGACGCGGCACGGCGCATCTCCTCGATTCGAAAAATCGGCTCACCGTTATGAGCACGGAGATGAGCTGCCCGAACTGCGGTCGCGCGTTTGAAGAACTGGATCCACGATTGTTCTCATTCAATTCGCCACACGGCGCATGCGAAGAATGCGGCGGGTTCGGCGAAATCTGGGACCAGGAATTTCAGACCGGCGCAGATGACAACAGCGACTCCGTTTTGGAAAACGAGTTGGCGGCAGAGCGCGAATCAGAATGGATCGATGCAACCGAAGCGCATGAATGTCCGAGCTGTCACGGCTCGCGTTTAAATGCGATCGCGCGACATGTCCGCGTGCAAGGCCAGACCATCGATCAGGTCACGAACCTGTCGGCGAGCGAAGCCGCCCGCAAGATCGACAAGCTGAAATTTCACGGCACCCACCAAACCATCTCCGCCGATCTGATTCCGGAAATCCGGCAGCGGCTGCGCTTCATGGAAAATGTCGGGCTCGGTTACCTGGCTCTCGGGCGCTCTGCGAAGACATTGAGCGGCGGCGAGTCGCAGCGGATCCGATTGGCGGCCCAGCTCGGCTCGAATTTGCGCGGCGTCCTCTACGTTTTGGACGAACCGACAATCGGTTTGCATCCGCGCGACAATTTGCGATTGCTCGATACGCTCGCTGCGCTTCGCGAAAAAGGAAATTCCCTCGTCATCGTCGAGCATGATGACGAGACGATGCGGCGCGCGGATCACATTGTCGATCTTGGCCCGCGCGCGGGCGTTCACGGCGGGCAAGTCGTCGCGACCGGAACGTTGCGAGATATCGAACGCTCGAAAAATTCCGAGACGGGTCGTTGTCTCAAAACGCCGCTTTGTCATCCGACACGCAAATCGCGGCGATCACTGCGGGCCGTTGAGAGCTGGATCCAAATCCACGGCGCGCGCGCGAACAACTTGAAGGATGTCGATGTTCGGTTCCCGGTCGGTCGACTTTCGGTCATCACCGGAATTTCCGGCTCTGGAAAATCGACGTTGCTCCACGACGTCCTCCTGCCGGCGGTGATCGAGCAATTGGAAAATCGGAAACGCAGCGGCAACGGCGATTTGTTTAAGCTCGTCAGCGGCACCGAAGAGATCGAAGCGGTTTACGAAGTCGATCAATCGCCGATCGGGAAGACGTCGCGCTCGACCCCGGGCACTTACATTAAAGTTTTTGACGAGATCCGGAATCTTTACGCGCAATTGCCGGTCTCGCGCGTGCGCGGTTATTCCGCCAGCCGTTTCTCGTTCAACGCCGAAGGCGGCCGTTGCGAAAGCTGCAAAGGCCAGGGCGTGATCAAGCTGGAGATGAATTTTTTGCCGGAAGCGTTGGTGCCGTGCGAGGACTGCGGCGGTCGCCGTTACAATCCCCAAACACTCGAAGTGCTCTACAGCGAAAAGTCGATCGGCGACGTCATGGAAATGACGATCGAGGAAGCGGCCGAGTTCTTTGGCGCGCATCCGAAAATTGCGCGACCTCTTTCGTTGCTTAACGAAACCGGGCTCGGTTATCTTAAACTCGGCCAGCCGAGTCCGACGTTGAGCGGCGGCGAAGCGCAGCGGCTTAAACTGGTGACGCAATTGAAGCGCGGCGTCGGTCGCGCGGAGAATGAGCGGATTCGAAAAATGCGCAAACCGGGATCGACGTTGTATCTATTGGAGGAGCCGACGATCGGGTTGCACATGGCCGATGTCGATCTTTTGCTCAAAGTGCTGCATCGATTGGTTGATGAAGGGAACACCGTAATTGTGATCGAGCACAACCTGAGTGTGATCGCGGAAGCAGATTACATCGTCGATCTTGGGCCGGAAGCGGGTGCGGACGGCGGAAAAGTCGTGGCCGTCGGAACGCCCGAACAAATTTCGAAGAGTCGCACGAGCCGGACCGCGCCTTTTTTGCGGAAAACACTCGCGCAATCGGTCGAAGATCGGCGAAAGTGATCGCGCACCGCGCCTAACGAATGCTCGCTTACTACGTTCACGATCTCGATCCATTCATTTTTGAGATCAACGTTCATGATCTTAACCTTTACTTTTTCCACATCATCGGCCCGATCGGTCCACGCTGGTACGGGTTGGCTTATGTGCTCGCCTTTGTTTGCAGTTACGCGCTGTTTCGATTTCTGGCGAAGAGCGGTTACGCCGATTTGCCGCTGGCAAGAGTGGGCGACTTCATTACCGGCGCCGCCCTTTTTGGAGTGATCGTAGGTGGACGGCTCGGCTACGTTTTTTTCTATGCGCCAGAAATGCTGCACGACCCGATTTCGATCCTTAAGGTATGGAAAGGCGGGATGTCCAGCCACGGTGGAATGCTCGGCCTGTTGGCGTTCACGTTTTATTATGCCTGGCGGCACAAAATTTCCTGGATGAATCTGGGCGACAATCTGGTCGTGACCGCGCCGATCGGTTTGTTTTTCGGGCGCTGCGCCAATTTCATTAATGGCGAGCTTTATGGTCGCGCGACGAACGTCTCGTGGGCGATGCAGTTTCCGAAAGAGCTCACGGAAAGCGTTGGTGAGGCCGAGCGCGCGATCATTGCCTGCCGACAGATCGATCCATCGCTGACTTCATCAGATGCAATTGTGGCCGCGGTCCGATCTGAGCCGCAGGTGAAAGAAGTTCTGCGCGGGATTCTGACGCCGCGGCATCCATCCCAGCTTTACGAAGCCTTTTTCGAAGGAATTGTTCTGTTCGCGATTCTCTGGTTGGTGCGCACGCGGATGCGGCAACCGAATGGCGTTCTCACCGGTTTATTTTTTATTTGCTACGCGATCTTTCGGATTCTGGTTGAAAATTTTCGGGAACCGGACGCCACGTTGATCGCCGGATTCACCCGTGGTCAGTTCTTTTCCTTTTTTCTGATCGCGATTGGCCTCGCCTTTGTCATTGGCGCAAAATCGCAGCCGACGTTTCCGAAAAAGATCGCTTCGCGCGGCTAGCCCTTTCGCTTCGTCGAAACTCCGCTATTAGTTCCGCAGGTGAAGCGCGAATGTTCGTCACGGTAATTCTGGCGGCCGGCGGTCTCGTTTTTGCATTCGAGCACGCCACCATTGCCGGCAGGCTCGTTCTCCTTCTTCTCGCGGTCGTTTCGATCTTCAGTTGGTCGGTAATGATCACAAAATTGCGCGTGATCCAGTTCGCCCGAAAACAAAACGCGCGTTTTCTCTTCGCGTTCCGGCAGGATCGACAACCACTGCGACTGTTCGAAAAAAACGCGCGCTTCCCAGGTTCGCCGATTTTTAATGTTTATCGCGCCGGTTGTCAGGAAATGACCTTTCATCTGCTGGGCTCGGCCGAAGTAGACGAAACATTTCGCGCGCGGCTCGGCAGCTCCGACAAAATTTCAGCGGCGCAAATGGGCGCGGTCACGGCGGCAATGGAACGCGCCGTTGGCGAAACCGCACTCGAGCTTGAGTCGCAAATGATTTTGCTCGCAACGGCGGTGAGCGGTTCGCCGTTTCTCGGATTGCTCGGCACGGTCTGGGGCGTGATGGACGCGTTCACCGGTGTTGCCGAAGCCGGAGCGCCCAATCTTGCCTCGATGGCACCCGGCGTTTCCGGTGCGCTCATTACGACGGTCACAGCGCTCTGCGTCGCCATCCCCGCGATGTTCGGTTACAATTTTCTGGTCACGCGCATTCGCGGAATGATCGTGGAGATGGACAATTTTGCCGCCGAACTCGCGTCCGAGTTCGAACACAAATTTGTCGATCATGGCGCGCGCGAGTCGGCATTTCGCAGATGAGGCGTTACTCGCAACGGCAAAGCCTTTCCTCGCTCTCGGAGATCAACATCACCCCGTTGCTCGATCTCGCCTTTGTCTTGCTCATCATTTTCATGATCACAACGCCGCTGCTCGAGAGCAGCATGAGCCTGGTGATCCCGTCAAGCGGCGAGAAAAATCCGCCGGTCACTTCGTCGCAAGTGCAGACGATCTCGATCGATCGGAACGAAACTATTCGTTTGAACAATCAACTTGTCGATCTTAGCGCCCTGAGTGCGCAATTGGCAGAGATCAAGCGCACTAATCCTGATGTCGCAGTTGTTATTCGACCGGACCGCGAGTTGCCGGTGCAAAAATTGGTCACGTTGATGGACGCGTTGCAGCGCGCGCAGATCATGAAGGTCGGCATCGCGACAAAGGGCGAGGCGAAATAGCCGATGCGGAAAAATCTGCGCTTCTGGAGTAACGTTACACTGATCGCGCTGGCGCACGTTGCGCTCATTGTCGGATTGATTCGCTGGAGCCGTGAAAGCAAAGACGGCGGTGCGCAAAGTGTGGTCTGGATGAATGGCGGCGCCGGTGATGGCATCGTCGAAAAAAAGAACGCACCGGCACCAGTTAAATCGCCATTGCCGCGCAAGGAATCAAAAACAGATGCACTGAAGGAACAGGAGCCCGATGAAGATCGGCCGTACTTGGCCTCGGCGCCGAGCGAGATTCAGCTGCCGCCAGCGAAGCCTTCACCTAAACCAACACCCACTGCGACGCCGACTCGTAGTCCCAAGCCAAGTCCAACGGCGAAACCGAAGACAACCCCGAAGCCGACACCGAAACCCACGCCCAAACCTTCGCCAAAGAAAATAACTTTGGCCAAGGCTTCTCCAAAGCCGTCGCCTGTTGTGAAACCAACGCCGGAAAAAACGGAGAACGAACAAGCTGACGTTGCCACCGAGAAAAAAGAAATCGTGAAAGCTCTTCCGGCGAAAAACGATTCCGGCGAGAAGGAATCGAAGAAATCTCCAGCTACTCAGACCGGAAGTGGCAAGGGAACGGCGCCCGGCGCGGGTGGCGGTCGCGCGGGCGGGGCTGGTACTGAATCGCAATTCGGCTGGTACGGCAGCATGTTGCATGACCGCTTTTACAGCGAATGGGTCCAGCCGACGACGGTTGTGACGGCGGGATCAAAAAATTCCGTGCTCGTAAAACTTCGAATCGAAAAAGATGGCAGCGTTTCGAGTTTTGAGATCGTTCGGCCATCTGGAAATGCGGACCTCGACGAATCAGTCAAAGCGCTCGCGAATCGCGTCAACCGAGTTGAGCCATTGCCCGACGGGCTCGGGAAAGGCGATCATTACGACGTGAAAATCAACTTCGAGTTGAACTCGGAATAACGGAGCGCGCCGCGCTGATCGATCAGTCGTCGGCCGAGTCGCTTTTCGCTTTCGCTCGCGCGCGATTGGCTTGCAACTCGGCCAGGTGTTTTTCCGACCAACGGCAAAGCGCGCGCAACGGTTCGATCAACGTCCTGCCAAGCCTGGAGAGTGAGTATTCAACCTTTGGCGGAACGACTGGATAAACCTTGCGTTCGACGAGGCCGTCTCGCTCGAGGCTGCGCAGTGTTTGCGTCAACATTTTTTGGGAAATCCCGCCGATCTCGCGCTGGAGCTCTGCATAACGCATTGTCTTTTTCGACAGCAACTGGATGATCAGCGCCGTCCATTTGTCTGCAATGCGGTCGAGGACGAGACGGGACGGGCATTGAGCGTCCATCACTGAGGCGGGGGACGATTTAGGCATGTCCCTGTCTAGGGCGAGTCGTTCCAAGGCGCAAGGAGAGAGTAACATTCCCATAGGCATGTATGGGTGAGATAGACATGTAGTTGACCGGACGTAACTGGAGTCCGAGATTTTAATTGATGAGAATTCCCAATGTTGCGGGCGACCAAGAGCCTGCGGTCGCGGCTTTACTAAATGAATCTGAAGCAGGCCCAGCGTTTGAATCGCCCCAAGTATCGTCCGGACAGGATGATGTGGCGCTGCTTGATGAATATTCGCGCACGGTCGTTAGCGCGGCTGAGCGCGTCGGAC
>Ga0209217_1000052_pt1 | contig 23037 bp, 13 predicted proteins | sample JacPinW_OM3H0_M2_FD_187957 | JGI IMG/M metagenome (GOLD analysis project Ga0209217, IMG submission 187957) | Forest soil microbial communities from Algoma, Ontario, Canada - Jack Pine, Ontario site 1_JW_OM3H0_M2 (SPAdes) (version 2) | ecosystem: Environmental > Terrestrial > Soil > Boreal...
CGCGGCACGGCGCTGACGATAATCCCAGCAGCTGTCGCGGCTGCTTGCGTATGGTTTTTCGCGATTCGACAGCCTCCGAAAAAAATCACTGAGCAACCACCACCTAAGACGCAAGCTGCAGAGTCGCAGAAGACGCAACCCGTTTCATCTCCAATCGCGCCGCAAATGGCGTTCGTTGCACCGGTTCCGGCTCCGCCCCCGCAGATCGCGCCAGAATCAAAACCTTTGCCGCCGGCCGAGGGTGGTTTATGGGTCGATACAACTCCTGCTGGAGCGAAAGTGATCGTTGATGCCGGCTCGGTCGTAAGAAGAAGTCCAGCGACGTTTTCAAATCTTGCTGCTGGCAAACATCATCTTCAGATCGTGCTGGACAATTACATGACCGAAGAGCGGGAAGTAGAAGTCAAAGGTGGCGAAGTCGCATCGCAAGGGATCGTACTGCGCGCCAGAGCAGAACCTCGCCCCGCAGCGACACCTAATGTCGTCCAGGAGCCGCCGAGTAAGCCTGCCCAAAAAGAGAATGAACAAGAGGTGGCCGTTGCCAAAAAACCGGCGCGCAAAAATCACCCTGCGGCAACTGCTGCTGAAAAGCCGGCGGCGCCCATAGTTCGTCAAGCTGCTGCGCAACCACCACCTCCGGCAAAGTCAGTCCCCAAACCAGTTTCCCCGCCCAAACCAAGCGCCGAACCGAAGCGATTACAGAACCCGTTTGGGGAAAGTGCTCCTGGTGGTTAAAAAGATCGACCGGCCGAGCGAACGCTGTATAGTCGGGCATGAACATTAAACGGATTGTCGCGGTCTTGCTATTCGCCTGGGTGATCGGTCCTTGGCTGTCGTGCCAAGCCAGCGCCGGTTCCGAAGAGCGCGATGTGAAAAAGCCGACGCAAAACGTCTCTGAGAAATCGAGAAAAGCAAACGTAAAGCATCAATCTCACGTCGCCGTGGCACATCCAGAACAGACAGGATCTTGTCGCAACGCATACTGCCGTTATGCCGCTCGTTGCGCGTGGTGGCCAGGCGCGCCTGGAGATTAACGAACTACAGGTTCTGTTAAGCTTGCAGGTCCGACAGGCGCGATTTCTCTGACAGTCGCGATGTCCGCCAATCGAACGAGTTCGTCCCGTGGCAAGTCGGCCGCAGTTGGTTGCAAATGCAAGCGACACGTCTGCGCCACTACAGCAGCGGAGCAGCTAGCTTAGAACGTTATCGCGATCTTCGCGCCGCCGAAAACTTCGTTGCGATCCGTGCCCGCGGTTGGTCTAGAGATATGATACGAGTAGGTAAAGCCAGGCACGAAGTCTACGTGAAGATCTGGTGCTGCGCAGGGACCGCTTGAACTCCCAACTACGTGAAACAGGTGGATCGGCAGTTCTAATCCCGCCTGGGCCACGTTCCAGCCAACCAAGCTCCTACCTCTGATGATGTCTTTGAATTTCCGGGTCTCAGGCTGTCCCGGCGGCGGCGGTTCGCCCACTGGTTCGCTACGATCGTGGTAGCTATATGAGATGACTCCGAACGGGTTGACCTCGACCCATTCGCCAATCGGAAAATTTCCACGCAGCCTTCCTTCCAAGTAGCCGCCGAGCTCGTCGTTTCGCTCGTGAAAATTGTTATTTCTGTGCGAACCATAGCGTACGAAATCATTCGGACCATCAAAAGGTATTTCAAAGGCCTTGTAAAAGCGGTGGTCTTCGCCATCGCTGTGTATGGTCTGATAAAACGTGACCCATGGTTGGACGTGGGGAATGACCGAAGTGGCCAGCCGAACAAAAACTCTATCAAATTGTTCGTTTTGCACCGTCGGGAATGGACCGAAAAGCCCAAAAAGCTCTGTATCTAAAAATGTCTGCGCGTCTCGGCTAATAAAGAACCCGATGTCGCCAACAGTCACGTCAACAGGCCCAAAGTTGCGATGATATTGGAGAAAAACGTCAATTTCGTTGAAACGGGTCTGCACCGTCTCCGGAAAATACCGTCCGACAGTAGATGTGCCACCTGATCCACCACCGCCGCCTTCGCCCGCGGAGAAAGCGGGAAACCGCGCGGTTCCGAGTTGATAGACATCGTAAAGTCCCAACGTAAAGCCCCACTTGCTCACAGCAGCGTTGAGATAAACCGCACCGTCCGCGTCCGGCGTTAAATTTGTCCCGCGAAAGTTGTATTCAGACGTGTAGCCAAAATCCGCATACCAGTCCCAGCAACTCGGTTTCTGTTCTTCGACCACGTTTTTAGTCGATTTGTACTCGCCTGCCATCGTGACGTTGTTGTCTAAATTGGATTGAGAGGCCGTTTGAGCAGTCGGGATCTCGATGAGCGCAGATCTCTGGGCTGTGGTAGGGACTTGGACGATCGTGTCGACGCCTTGCGCGTAAGCGAGACGTCCTGCGCAAAAAAATGCAGCAACCAACAGGGGGAATTTCCGCAGCGTAAATTTCATGATTGGCATGTTTCTCCTTTTAGACTGCGGCTCGACTAAACGAGCGCAATCGGACGCCGGTTTAACGAATCGGCAGTGTGGGGTCAAGCGCTGTTTTTAGCTTTTTTTAGGTCGACAAGGAAAGTTGGAAAGTTCCGCAGGGATTCCTTTTGTTCAGCGGGCCGGCCGATAATTGGCGGGTGCGCTTCCAGGAGCATTGTTACAAACGAAATTGTTTAATTGTCTTTCAATGCGCCGAGCGCGTAGCGGTAGCGCGATCCAACCATCACCGCTCACTTTTGTGATTCAAGAGGATGAATGCGCGCCACCTGGCTCATGTCCGTGGCAAATGTGCCCGTGTGATAATTGTGGCAGAGGAGACAATTATCTCCGGCAATGCGAGCCGTGTGACACGTGCCACATTCCATTTTCGGCAATGGCGCAAAATTACTCTCGAAATGCGATGGATCGCCATTTGCGTTTGAAGGATTCGTCGAATCCGTGGGTTGAAAGTAAGTGCTGTATTTTGAGGCAGGATTAAGAACGTGGCAGGTCTGACAGCCCTTTTCCGTCATCACGCTAAGGTGCGCGGTATGACTGAATTTTGTGAAAGGATGCGCGTTCGGCTCGGAGCGAGCGGCGGTCCAATTAACTCTCTGCGCTCCATTCGAAATTACATCGACAGTGTGACATTTGCCGCACGAGCCCGGACCCGAGGGCGTGGCGAGAGTCTGCAGAATTCCAGAGCCAACCGAGGGCACAATGCCGGCAGCGTTGAACCAAGCGGTAAGAAATGGATCGGCGTGTCCGGAGGGTCGGTAAGATAATGTAAAGCCGTCCTTGGCGCGAAACCATCCAGCTGCCATCCAGCTTTCGTCGGTTGCGGCTTCGCTTTCCGGTTTCGGTTGAGACGATTCGCCACCAGGTTTTGGAGTAGGCGCCGCACTGGGCAGTGCGTGCTGCTTCCCAGATTTTCCCCGCGGAGGAAGATGGCCGGGCGGAGCGGCGGCCGGGGAAGGCGCGACCGGTGCACCTCCCAGGATATCATCACCGGCGGGCGGAGCAGCGCTCGGTTTCGCAGAAGGCGATTGCTCTTTCGATGGTTCTCCAGCCCCCAAAATATCATCGCCGGGAGGCGGAGCAGCGCTTGCTTTGGCTGCAGGCGATTGCTCTTTCGATGGTTCTGCGCCGCCTAAGATATCGGCGTCAGAGGGTGGCTGTTTTGTTTTCTTGGCTGGCGTAGGAATTGGCGGCTTTGGAGGAGCGCGTGGTACGGGCGGAAGCGGCGGCAGAACGCCGCGGCGATAATCGGAAACTTCCCGGAGCAAATCGGGCATCCATTCCTTACGCCAGGAAATGAGACCGGCGCGGGGAAGGCCGCCCGTTAGCGCCGTGAGCTGGACGGAAGTTTGCCCGCGGGGAAGTCCTTCCTGAAGTCTCTTAATTAGAAAGGTCTGACCTTCGGCTTCGAAGTCATAAAGAAATTCCTTCACAGCCCAAGCGAGCCGGCTGGCGGCGGCGAGTTGCTCCGGTGAGGCGCTGCTGAGGTCGAGCAAATCTTTGCCTTTGAGCGTAGCGAGTAACTTGCCTCCCGATATATCGGCGCCGAGCAGTAGTTCCATGAACGGAGTCAGCTTGTCATCGGCATCTTTTGGCCATTGCCCGATGCTGATCCCGCCTCTTGCCAAAGAAATGACGTCGATCCCCGGCACGCGGAAAAAAGCAACGGAACTGGACTTGGAAATATTGTCCGCATGACAAACGGCGCACGATTGTTCGAAACTGTTGACGATCATCTTCCCGCCGGAAACAGCCGGAATGTGACAAGCCTGGCAGGAAGTGGGCGCCTTATCTTTGGCCGCGGGAAAATACCCTTGAATATGACTGGCGTGGTCAAAATAAATGCGCGTGCGCCGCTGGTAAGGATAACTAGCGAATTCTGGGTGCCCTTTGACCAGGCTGGCGAACTGGACCTGATGGCAAACCTGGCATTGTGTTTCGGAAAAATGAGCAATGTTAAAGTCTTTACCATGATGTTCCTGGTGACAGGTCGAGCAGGCCAGCTCGCTCGATTTGATTCGACTAACATTAGCGACGGCAGTCCCGGCCCTGAGCAGAAGCGGTGGGTCGGACTTCTCAGTTTTCGCCCGCGTCGTGAATGCGCCCAACACGGGCGCGGGCGCGCCATGCGGTGAAAATGGCTGCGGACCAAGCGAATGGCATTTCAGGCAGAGCTGGCTGTCCTCCACCGCCCTTTTCTGAAAAATGGCCAGGTGCGCAAGCGAGTGAGAGTTAGATTTTTCCAGCGTGTGGCAATCCTCGCATTCGGTGCCGGAGGTCGCATGGTGAACACTGAGGTCGCCCGGACTAGTCAATTTACGACGTCCCTTTCCGGCGAGGACGAGCAGTAAAGCGCTAAGAGTGAGAGCAACAAGAAGCCAAGTGAGTTGCCCACGGGTTCGGCGCAACGACGGTTTTGGCTGGCAGGGCGGAATGGGGTGCGCGCAGTCGCCATTTGGGAGCGGACCTTCGGTGCACTTGCCCCCTTGCGCTTCAGGCCGCGTGCAGAGCCATCGATCGCCGCTTTTCGACGGAAAACATTCCCCGGTGTGACGGCAGCGTCCGCGCTCATCCGGACCGAGCGGGCACGGGTGTCCCTCATCCGCATGTCCGCAAATCCAATTCTGGTTCGGACGCGCGTAGCGATTTTTTTTGAAGCTAAGTTGATCGAGCAATCGCCTCATGCGTCAAAGTCTTCCGGCGTAGATGATGGCCAGAGCAGCGTGAACGAACGCGAGCAAGATAAGGCTGTAGGTAAAAGGAATGTGCACGAAAAGCCAGAGCTTGAGCAGGCGCTGGGCGGCATATTGGAAGTGAACATTCTGTGCGGTTTCGATCCAGTCACGCATTTCGGCCGCGATCGCTTTTTCGGCGTCGTCCAAGTAGCGATTCAACGCAGTCAATTCCTTGAGCAACCGGTCCACCCGGCGGTCGATCCCGCCCAAAGCGTCAAAGGCGCCGGGAAGACGTTGGAAAAATGGACGGAGCTCACCAAGATAAAAATCGGACAGAGTGGACGATTGGGTTTCGGTTTCGGCTTTGCGGATGAGCGCTTCGACCTTTATTTGAATTTCGCGCCGGTAAGCAGGGATGCGCTCGTAGATGAGCGGTTCACCCGAGCGCAGCAACCGCGAAGGCAAAAGCCGACTAATGAAAATACCGAAAAAGCCGCTGAGAACGACCACGCAAAAGACGGCTGCAAGGACGGTCTCAAGCGCGCCCCGTGGCGGAGAGAAGTGGATGTGGAGGAGGAAAACGAAAAAGCAAAAGTAACCGGCGTAGATGTGGATCTGAAGCCAGGTGGAGGCGCGAATGAGCGGGAGAAAAGCCAGCTTTTTGCGCGCGTTAAAAAAAGTTAAGCCGAGCACGAGAACGAGCAGAAGAAGGCCCGAATAAAAGGCCGACTCGCGCAAAGAAATCTGCAGGACTAGATTGAGCACCCAGGCTATAGCCGAAGCGACGATCAATCCCGCAGTGAAGCTGACTCGGCGCCGGAGGAGGGGGCTCACCTCAGCGGTTGATCCATGTTGCCAGCTTGTCCACATCGCGCATTTCCACACGGATAAGCGCGTCGTGCGGACAAGCGCGCACACAGGCAGGGCCGCCGAGTTGATCGATGCAGAGGTCGCATTTGGTAGCCTTCATGATCGGAGTGCGGGCCACTTCATCGAGGATGAAAACGCCGGAGTGATCTCGCGTCTCCACCATTTGGATGTTGTCATACGGGCAACTGTTCGCGCAGGTCGCGCAGCCAATGCAGGTATCATCGTTGATCACAACCTGACCCTGGAACGATTCGCGATGGATCGCACCAGTGGGACAACCGATCATACAGACCGGATCAACGCAGTGCATGCAGGCGTTCGCGACCATAATGCCATTCATCTCGCGTCCATGGCGGATGAATCGCGGGTTGTTATTGTGAGTCGACGCGCAAGCGCGCACGCAATCGTCACAGCGGGTGCAGCGATCCAAGTCGATTAGCATCGTCGCCGTGCCGTTGATTGTGCGGTTGTCCACGAGAAACTCCAGCATGTCGGGGCCAAGCTTCATGCTGATTTCTTCCTCGAGATCGACCGTCGGTTCGTCACTCGGCTGGATTTCGAGCCGCTGGAGTTCGTCTGCGTTCAATCGCGGCAAAATGTGCTGTTGAACAACGGCCGTCGGAATCACGAGTAAATCGACGTAGCCGATCGCGCGCAGCGTGTTCTGAAGTGGCACAACGTTAACCCTCTTCCAACTGGAGGCGATCTCTTCCAAACCGATAAACTGGCCCTTGCTGAGGTAGCGAAGTGTTCGCTCGCCGTGATTGTATTTGCGACTGACGCGCGCGAAGCCGCTCCGAATCAGAAAGATTCCATCCGGGTAATCGCCTTCATGACAAATGAGCGGCTCTTTCGCGAGACGCCCCCCGGGCATGTCATCATCTCCGGTGTGATAAGAGGCTTGCCACTCGAAATCTCCGTAGGTTTCGAAACGGGTGGTGTCGAACACCTCTTTGAAAGCTTCCGGGGGGAGATTATTCAGGAAGGGTGTTGCGCGCAGATGCTTGTCGAGACTTCGCTCACGATAAAGTTGATCCAGGCGCGCTTTCCATTGTGGAGCGTGACGACGAATTTCCCGCAGCCCTTGCCAGCGAATTTCCAGCAATTGCGTTCGACCATCGGCGATGACAGTGGCCGTGCGCGGCGTGCGCCCGAGCGCGGCGATCTCGCCGAACATTTCGCCCGCTTCGAGCCGGGCCGTGTGGTTTTCGCTTAGAATCCGCGGTACATCCTGAAGAAAAATGCGGACCTCGCTCGTCTTCTTTTCGCTCCTGCGGGCCTTTACTTCCGCGGTGGCGGTCCCGGTTACCTTGCGTTGCGCATAGTCGCGCACCTCGGGGTAGCGCGGACGTTCCCAAAGTTGCGCGACAGATTGAAAAAAGTTTTTTTTCTGCGACTCCCGACGTCCGAGCATCCGGGCCGGCAGAGAATCGAGGATCACCTGCACCAAACCGGTGAAGATGAAGAAAGCGGAGTTCCCGTAATCGCCCTCGCGCACGATGATGTCGCCATCTTCAAATCGACGAAGCTGCGCGTCATTCAAAAGAATGCCGCGTAATGGAGCGGATGATGGAAATTTGCTCTCATCGATCCGATTGAAGGGAGGGTGCTTCATCAGCAGGTCGACATCGGCTTCCGTCATGTCCTTGCTGAAAGGGACATCCCAGCGCCGCGGTTTGGAAATTCTGACCGGTTCTTCAGCCATGAAAAATATTCTGCGAGTGAATCACCTTAGACTGCTCGGATTGACCTTACCACACCGGTCGCCCGAAAAATAAATCAGCTACCCCCTTTTAGAAGAAGAAGTTCAGTCCGGTCTCGACCATCCGCCTTGGGGAAGATCCGCGCCCGCTGAGACCGCCCCATAACTCAGGGTTGAAAGACAGGGCCTTTGTATTCCGACGGAGGAGGAATTTGCGGATCGACCGCGGCGAGCTCGCTTCCTTTATAGGTGGATGCGATTTTCTGCGCGCTTGCCGAAATCTTGTTCGCCGCCGCAGTGAGCGCCGCTTCGTTGTTCAGCTTCAGAGCCACGCCATCAGCCGTGGCGATGATCTCTTTTAGCTCATCCTTCGGCAAAACCGCAAAAATCGCTTTCACTTTTTCTTTCGCCGCCACTACGCGCTTCGCCATGTTCACGGCGTAGATCGCTTTCTCGGTGGACTTGGCCACGCCGCGCAAGCTGTATTCTAAATCCACCACCCGGCCGACGACATAAAGCATACGCAAGCGATCGGGAGTATTGGGAACGTTTTTTGCGCCGCTCATGAAATGATGGCGCACTTCTCCTTGCGACCAGGAGACGAGCTCGATTGGACTGCCGGCCGCGTGTCCGCTCGTGTTGACGAGCTTCTCGTTCGGAATGGTGTGACACTGAAAGCAGTTTGTTGCCAACGCGTAAATGTCATCGGGTGCAATCCATCCCATTTCCTTTGCCTTGGCCTGCTGCGCTTTGACGTTGTGCAATCTCACCCAGTCCTTGGCAGCGCCGTGGCAAAGTTCGCAGGAAACACCGGCGATCGGCTTTAGCTCAGCGCCGCTGCCTTGCGACGTATAATGGCACTGAACGCAGGCGCCTTCGCTCTTGATTCGTTGCACGCCCATTTTGCCGGCGATTTGCATGGCCGAGGGACGGCGATGCAAATCTTCGAACGTCTTATAGTGATGCGTCTGTTTCCAGGCCGTGAATTCCTGTTTGTGACAATTTCCGCATGATTCCGGACCGAGGACTTTCGTCGGATCGGCCGCGGCCTTGACCTGGGTAATGATCCAAGTCGAACAGAGCAACCCCAGAGTGATTTTCCGAACAAAGATGAATTGCATATAACAGTTCTAAAATACTGCAGTTAATGCGTAAGCCCTTAAGGGCACTATCTTTTTTTACCCGCAGGGAATGCAAGGTTTTTTTTGGGAAAATTGCGGAGTTTTGCCTTGCATTTACGAAAGCCAAACCTCAAAACGCCTTACCGCGTCCCCTGATACGGCGTGCACGCAGTTCCGGAAAAGATGAAGGACTAACAGACATAGACTTCTCAAGAAGCTTCGTTCCATGGCGATAAATTCAAACGGTTCTTTTTTTCGAAGCGCGCTTGTGGGATTAGCTTTCGCCGTTGCATTTGCTGTCAGTGCCCAGGCCCAACCCAAGACCGCTGCTTCTCCGACGGCCACTGTCACGCCGGCAAAGTCGGATGATGAGCTTTTAACTGAGTCGCCCAAACCAGCGGCATCTCCGGCAAAGGCAAAGTCGGATGACGACCTTTTAACTGAGTCGCCCAAACCAGCAGGATCGCCGGGCGCGGCAAAGTCTGACGAAGATCTCTTGACCGAGCCCGAGAAATCCGTCGACGACGAGATTTTGGACCCGCTCCAGCTGCCGATCCTGGTGCCGAACGGGCCGATAGAACCTCCCCCCGAAGAGCTTTCTCCGTTGAAAAAGCAACTGCCTAATCCGGTCGATCCGCATGCGGATTTGTTTGCGAAAAGCCATTATCCGAGCGCCTCGGAATGCGCGGCATGTCATGAGCAGATTTACAACGAATGGCGCTCCTCCAACCACGCCTACGCTTCTATCTCGCCGGTCTTTCATAAGTTCGAGCAAAAAATCAACGACCTCGCCCAGGGAACCGTCGGCTACTTTTGCATGCGCTGTCACGCCGGCGTCGGCACGTCGATGAACGAACCGCGCTCTATGCCTTTGTGGCTGAAACCGGAGGTGTCGCGCGAAGGCGTCACCTGCGTCGCCTGCCATCGGGTGAATGAGCAATACACTAAAGTAAACGCCGAGCGCCGCATTCTTCAGGGCGACATCTTTGAACCGATGTACGGCAGTCGAAGCGGCAAGGGAGTTCAGGAAGTAGTCTCGAACCCGGACACGTATCACATCAAGACGAGCGCTGATCAGCCCGGACCGGGTATCAACATCCACCGTAAAGGAATATACTTTGAGCCGATCACCAAATCGGAATTCTGCGTTTCCTGCCATCAGGTCGCGGTCCATCCCGGCATCAAACTCGAAGTGGTCTGGGACCAATACCGTTCTTCGCCGTCGCTTTTAAAGGGAACGGCCTGCCAGGATTGTCACATGGGCAAGGAACCGGGCCTCGCCAAAGGCTACGCGACGGGAGCGTCCGCAGTGATCAACGGCATTCCAATCAATCCTGGGGGAAAGCACGCCAACCATGCCTTTTATGGCCCCGGCTACCCAATCGCGCATCCCGGAATTTTCCCGCACAATCCCAAGGCTTCCGCGTTCGCGATTACGACTTGGCTGAAATTCGATTATCGCGCGGGATGGGGAACCGACGCTTTTGAACAGAGTGTGTCGAAGGATAAAAAATTCCCGTCCGAATGGGAAAGTCCTGACGACCGTTTCGCCGCGCGCGAGATCATTAAGGAAAACCTCGCCATGCTCGAACAGAAACGGGTGTTGCGACAAAAGGTGATGGAGAATGGATCGCACATCGACGGGCCGTTTTTCAAAGGCGACCTCCAAGCGGGCAAACGACTCGCTTTTTCCTACAAGATCAAAAATGTTAATCTCGGCCACAATCTGCCATCAGGTTCGCTTGGGGCGCAGCCGGAAATCTGGGTGAACGTAGCGCTATTTAATCCACAAGGGAAACGAGTGTGGGAATCGGGCTATACCGACAGCCACGGCGACATGGCCGACCTGCATTCACGCGACGTGCGCACGGGCAAGATTCCCGACGACCATCAGCTGGTGAATCTGCAAACAAAATTCCTCACCACCAACATCAAAGGCACTGACCGCGAAATGTATTTGCCGATCAATCTCGATATCGACCAACTCCCGTTCATCCGCCCCGCTGGCGTTCCAACGACCGTTATAAATCATCCACCCTTTGTTCGGATGGAAGGGCGCAGCATTCCACCACTCGGGGTGCGGGTCGCGTCTTATTCAGTCCCGGGCTCCGCAATGTCGATACCGGGGAAATATAAATTGTCGATTCGCCTTCGCAGCCGCGCGGAACCGATTTATTTCATGGATTTCGTTGAATCCACCAAGGAGATGGATTTCGCCATGAATGAATGGATGATCGACATCCATCGGTACACCGTCGAGTTCGACGTCCCAGCCAGGAAGTAACGAGCCAGGTAAACCAAACTTTTCGCAATCCGTCCCCGTGTCTTCTCCACCTAATTTTCGAGACGTAATCAGACGATCGCTCTGGCTGGCAATGTGTGGTTTGATTTTCACAAGCTGCGTCAGGTCAGACAGGAATGAGTTCACCACTCAATCAGTTGCTGACGAAAATGCCTCGACGCCAGTCGACCAGCCTCTCGTCGAAACCGCTCTAGAATCTTCCGCGGTTCAGTTTCCGGGGTGGCCGGACAGCGGGAACAGCAACGAGGGAAACGCCCGCGAAATTGTATCGATGCCTGAAACTAAACGCTTCGCGGAGACAGAAAAGTTTGATCCAGTCCCATTGTCTCAGAAGAACCAGCCTTTGGTGCAGACCGCACGAGAACCCTCGACCACTCAGGCTCCGCCGCCAGTGCGCGACGACAAGACGAACAAGAATCCTTCCGGCAAAATCGTGTCGATGCGACGAAACAAACGCCCCGTTGACGGAAAAGACTTCGATTACAAGGCCGCCGCGATCAAACCAATCACGCCTGCGACCGATTCGGAAAAGCATTTCTCTTTCTTTGGGCTAATGGAACGGGTCGTTTCGCTCTCCATAGAGATGGATCCGCGGGCTCGTCTCGTGTCGGATAAAAATCCGGTCGTTCCGTTTAGCCCCGACCCGACCTACACAGCGCCTTATGATCCGGAAGCACAGCTTGCCATCTACGGCGCGAAGCATCCCAATCCTACCGCCCGCCCTCTTATAGAAGCAGGACGCGAATTGTACGGACCCGGCACATTTGGACCCGGCATTAATCTATTCGGCGCGAAAAACTTGGTGTTCCCGCAGCTCCTGGTTTATGGCGATGAGCGCACCGCCGTCGCTTACAACGACAACGGTCCGATTGAGAAGGGACTAATAGCTACCAAGCTCGATCTCGACATCGACTTCAAGATCACCGGCACTGAGCGCATCCATCTCTTCATTACTCCGATCAATCGTGGACCTCTTTTCACACGAGCTGAGTTTGCGGGCGATGACCTGCATTCGGGTGTCGAGATCGATTTCGAGCCGATAGCGCTTTTCTTCGAGGGCGATCTGGGGAGGATTTTCGCCGGATTTAGCGACCAAGAAAATAAGCTCGATCTACCCTTCACTTTTGGCCTGATCCCCCTGCTCGTTCAAAACGGCGTCTGGCTTAACGACGCTTTCACGGGATTCGCCCTTACGATCCCGGCTCGAAACAGTCCGATGCTCGATATCTCAAATGCCGATATCACCTTCTTTGCCGCGTTCGACCAAGTCACCACCGGGGCAATTCCGAACGATCATAGTGCGGACGTGTTTGGCATCGCCACCTTCGTGGAGGCCCTGTACGGTTATTTCGAGTTTGATTATGGCTACACGCTCGGCCGTAAACGCTTTGACGATCTAAGCTATCATAACTTGAGCGCCGCCTTTACTCGGCGCTACTTCGACACGGTTTCAAACAGCGTTCGCGTCATTTACAATTTCGGTCAGGAGCCTGACCGGGGACACCGGCGGACCGCAGATGGGGTACTCCTTCTCATTGAAAACTCTTTAATCTCACCGCTTCCGCTGACGTTGGTCCCCTACTTCAACGTTTTCGCCGGCTTCAACAAACCTCAATCGCTCGCTCGCGCCGGCGCCGCCGGCGGCGTCCTCGTGAACACGGGCATTCTGTTTGAAACAGACAATCTGACTGGTTTTCCAAAAATGGACGATACTGGACACGATACGTTTGGCGGATCCATCGGTCTCGAATATCTCTTCGATTTACACCAGCAGATCGTTTTCGAGGTTTCAGGTCTGGGTGTTTTTGGCGACGGCAAAGATCGCACGGCGAAAGGATCCCAGGTGGGCTTTGGCATCCGTTATCAATTGCCGCTTAATAACGCTTGGCTTATCCGTGCCGACGCCATCATCGCGGCGCGAGATAATGATCAGGATCTTTTCGGCGTTCGGTGTGAACTTCGCCGCAAGTTCTGATATTATTGGATCATGGTGCTGGTTGCTCTCGGAACGTTAGGAGCCATTTTGCTCGTGCTCGTGGCGGGACAAACCTGCATTTTCTTCGCGACCTCGTTCCGCCGCTTCGCCCACCAGCGCGCAGTTGACAATCTTTCTTACGAGCTTCTGCGGGAGCAGCTCCGGACCGCCCAGGCGCTGCGCAAAAAAACCGAAGACAATGTCGCGCCTTGGAATGGCATTCGTAAGTTTTCCATCCAGAAGAAAGTGATGGAGAACGAGGACACTTGTTCGTTCTACCTCAAGCCGCACGACCACAAGCCGCTGCCCCCTTTTTTGCCGGGACAATATTTGACTTTCGAGCTCCGTATCCCTGGCCAGAGAAATAAAACGGTCCGCTGTTATTCACTTTCAGAGGGACCGCTGCCCGATTTCTATCGGGTCTCGATCAAGCGCCTGGGCGCGCCGTCGGGCAAGGAAGGCGTTCAGCCCGGACTCGTCTCTAATTATTTTCATTCGACGCTGAAAGAGGGCGACATTGTTGACGTCAGAGCACCCGGAGGACATTTTTGCCTCGATTCGACGGAAACGGGCGGTGTCGTTCTCATTGCCGGCGGCATCGGCATGACGCCTCTGCTGGCGATGCTTAACACACTCGTGGCGACGCGTTCCAAACGAGAGGTTCACTTTTTTTACGGCGTCCGGAACCGTGCGGAGCACGTTATGAAAGAGCACCTCGAAAGAGTCACGCGTCAAAATCCGAACGTGCATCTGTACATCTGCTACAGCAAACCGGAAGAGGGTGACAAGAAGGGACAGGATTATCAGTACGCGAGCCGCGTTTCGGTCGACCTCTTGAAGCAGGTTCTTCCCTCCAACAATTACGACTTCTACATCTGCGGTCCGGGACCGATGATGGAGAGCCTGACGACTGGATTGAGCGAGTGGGGCGTGCCAGATAAAAATGTCCACTTCGAATTATTCGGGCCTTCCAGCGTGAAAAAAGTCGCCGAGTTACCGGCGGTGGCGCAGACACCTGGCCAGACGCTTTCGGTCGAATTCAAAAAATCCGGCAAGAAGCTTCCTTGGATCGCTGGCTGCACGAACATACTTCAACTTGCGATGGACAACGATATCCCCATCCCCAGCGGTTGTCGGGCGGGCAGTTGTGGCACTTGTCAGGTGGCGGTTTTTTCGGGCGAGGTCGCCTACGTCACTCCATCGGACTTCGTTACGGAGCGCGGTACTCGGCTGACCTGCATCGGTGCCCCAAAAGGCGATGTGGTGCTCGACGCCTGATAGATGAGGTTAATTCGTTTGTTAGAGCCGGCACTTGGGGCAGCGCTAACTCTCTTCTGTTTTGCGGGCTGCGATAACTCGAAGATCGAAGTGTATCGGGTCGAGAAGGAGCACGATTCGCAAACATCGCCGATACTCGAAGCGCCCGGTGGATCTAGCGGCGGCGGCACGGTGACCTGGCAGGCGCCGGCGAATTGGGAGGAGCAACCGTCTAGCCCTCCGCGACACGGCACATTCAAAATTCACGGGGAAAATGGCGGTGAGGCCGAGCTTTCTATCATTGCTTTTCCCGGCGATGTCGGCGGTCTGCTTGCGAACATCAATCGTTGGCGCGGCCAGATTCAACTTCCGCCACTCGCAGAGTCTGACCTCGCTCAAGTGGTAACGCCCCTCTCCGGCTCGAGCCGCATCTCATTCGTCGACATAGTGAGCGCCGACTCAATCAAGGACGGCAAAAAATCGAGGATTCTCGGAGGGATTCTCCCGCTTGATGCCGAGACTTGGTTTTTCAAACTGAGCGGCCCGGACGAAATAGTGGCTGCGCGAAAAGATGAGTTCAAAAAATTCCTCGAGACGGTAAAAACTGAAGCGACCCCGGTGCTGGCATCGTCAGCTGAAAAGTCAGGGTCGAACACCAATGCACCAACACCACCCGTTTTGGCTACGACAGCGGTTCAGCCCGATTACAAGGCGCCGCCGGGCTGGATCGCTCAGCCCCTGTCACCAATGCGCCTTGCCAGTTTCAAAATCACGGGGAGCAACGGTTCCGAAGCGGACGTTTCCGTTGTGTCGCTTGCGGGAATGGCGGGAGGCGATCTCGCCAACATCAATCGCTGGCGCGAGCAGCTGAAGCTTCCGCCTCTCTCCGAGGATGACATCGCTTCGATCAGCTCGCATGTAAATATAAGTGGCCACGATTTTCTTGTCACGGATTTGGTCAGTGCTGAACCGCTCCCACCTTTAAATCACAAGATGCGGATTGTGGCCGCCGCTTCGCACCAAGGGGAGCAAACGTGGTTCGTAAAGATGACCGGTGATGTCGATCTTGTCGGGGCGCAGAAAAATCATTTCCTCGATTTTCTCAGGAGCCTCTCGATTGCACGTGCCACCCGTTCGGACGAGTCGTCTGCTCAATGATATGATGGTTCGCTATCTCAAAGCCTGCGGGCACGCGCTCTCCTCTTTGCGGCTAACAGTGGTGCTGCTCGGTTTAGGTATGGCGCTGATTTTCTTCGGCACGCTCGATCAAGTCCACCTCGGCATCCATGCGGCTCAGGCAAAATATTTTCGCAGTCTCTTTGTCTTATGGAAGCCTGCCGGAGCCGATTGGAGCATCCCGATATTTCCCGGCGGATATTTGATTGGAACATTGCTGTTTCTGAACCTCGTCGCCGCGCACGGCACGCGCTTTAAACCCGCTCCAAAGAAGATCGGAATTTTCACGATTCATGCAGGCGTCGTCGTGTTGCTTTTAGGCGAGTTGCTCACCGGCCTTTTCGCGAAAGAAAGTATGATGCGGATGGACATCGGGACCGCGCAAACTTACTCGGAAGCACCGCGCGAAACGGAGCTGGCGATAATCGACACCAGCTCAAAGGATGACGATCTCGTGGTGGCGATTCCGGAGTCTCTTCTCGCCCGTGCTAATGTCATTCAACATCCGGCTCTCCCTTTCACCTTGAAGATCGTAAAGTTCATGGCGAACGCGGCGCTCGCCATGCGTTCGCAGGCACCCGATGCGCCGCCTTCTCTTGCGACTAACGGCATTGGACCCAACGTGGTCGCGACTGAAATTTCGAGGACGGTCAAGCAAGATGAGCGCGACCTAACAACTGTTTTTGTCCAGATCAATACCGTCCAAGGACCACTCGGCACCTGGCTGGTTTCGAACGCGCTCGGCGCGCCACAATCATTCAGTTACGATGGACAAACTTATGAGTTGCGCATGCGGCAAAAACGTTACTACAAGCCATTCACGATCAAGCTGCTCGATTTTCGTCACGATATTTATCCCGGCACGGACATTCCGAAAAATTTCTCGAGCCGTATTCGTCTAATCGATTCGAGGCAGAAAGAAGACCGCGACGTGCTTATCTATATGAATAGCCCGTTGCGTTACAGCGGATACACTTTTTACCAGGCCGGGTTCGATAATAACGACAAAACCAGCATTCTTCAGGTGGTGAAGAATCCGACCTTTATCCTGCCCTATATTGCATGCGGTCTGGTCGGCGCCGGTTTATTGACTCAATTTTCGATGCACCTCGTTGGATTTCTTCGCCGAAGACGCCCATGAAGTTTTGGAAAAAATTAATGCCGTGGCTCATTGCCGCGTTCTGTCTTTATTTCCTGATCGCGTTCTTTTTCGAAGGCGAACCGAAACCGGGATACGCGCTGCGGGAGTTCGGCGGCTTTCCTGTGCTCCTCAATGGAAGGATCAAACCACTGGACACTGTCGCGCGAACCTCGCTCCTTATTCTTTGTGGGAAGCAGTCGCTCCGTCTTGACGATGGCAAGTCGCTCTCGGCCATCGAGTGGTTAATCGAGTTGATGACTCGCCCCGAGGTGGCCGACGACCGCAAAGTCTTCAAAATCACAAATCCAGATACGCTTGGCGCGCTCGGATTGCAGGGAGAAGAGAGTAAAAACTATTCTTTCTCGCAACTCGTGCCGCACGCACAAGACATCGAACGTCAGGCCGAGCTTGCCAGCAATGTCGAGGAACAGTTGCGGACGTCTTTTCAGCGCGACGTCGTCAAGCTTTACGAGCGGGCCACGCTTTACTTCAGGTTGAAGAACAGCTTGGAGGTGGCGGACACCGATGATTTTCAGGCTGAAGTGGAGGCCTACGCAAAAACGGTCAGTCTTGGATTGCCCCTCATAAAACAGGCGCGAAACTCAGAGTTAGCCGAGCCCGGAAGCGAGGCGGCTCAGCGGTTTTCGTTTCTTGCACAGAGCGCTTACTTCTTCCCGATCCCACCGGCACGACCGAACGGTAAACCGGAACAGTGGAAGAAAATGGGCGACAGCCTCCTCATCGCGACAAAAGACACCGGGATTCCCAAGCCCGTGTTGGCTTATGCGGCGATGGCCACCGCGTACCGTAAGGGGGACGCGGTTGCCTTTAATTCTGCCGTGGACGAATACCGTGTGTGGTTACCGGAGCACGTCGGAAAAATTTCTCGCAACGCCCGACTCGAGGCCTTCTTCAACGCCTTTGCTCCCTTTTACAAGAGCATGACCCTGTATGTGCTGGTCTTCATCCTTGCCTGTGGTTCGTGGCTGGCTTGGCCGACCATACTTGGACGCTACGCTTTCTACCTGCTTATCTTTAGCTTCGCGATCCACACCGTCGGTTTGCTATTTCGCATCTACCTGGAAGGCCGGCCGCCCGTGACAAATCTTTACTCGTCGGCTGTGTTCATCGGTTGGGGAGCGGTCCTTCTCGGAATTCTTCTTGAGCGCTTTTATCATAACGGAATTGGCAGCGCGACGGCTTCGATCCTAGGCTTTCTCACGCTGCTCATCGCTCATCATCTCTCGCTGGAAGGCGACACTATGGAGATGATGCGCGCCGTGCTCGATACGAACGGCTGGCTCGCGACCCACGTCGTCTGCATTACGCTCGGTTATGCCTCCACCTATCTGGCCGGATTCCTCGCGCTCATCTACATTGTGCGCAGCGTTTTCACATCATCGCTCGACAACGAGACCGCGACCTCTCTCTCTCGCATGGTTTACGGCATTGTTTGTTTCGCGACCTTGTTCAGCTTCGTCGGCACGATCCTTGGTGGCATTTGGGCTGACCAATCGTGGGGCCGTTTCTGGGGATGGGACCCGAAGGAAAATGGAGCGCTCCTCATCGTGCTTTGGAACGCCATCATTCTGCACGCGCGCTGGGGTGGGCTCGTTGGGCAACGCGGCCTCATGGCCATGGCCGTCTTTGGAAATATCGTGACGAGTTGGTCCTGGTTCGGCGTCAATATGCTCGGGATCGGATTGCATTCGTATGGGTTCATGGACAAAGCCTTTCCCTGGCTCATCGCCTTCATGATGACCCAGGTAGTCATGATGGCCCTGGCCGCGCTGCCGCTTAAGAGGCCGCTGCCCAGAAAATAAAAGGCACAAGAGACTTGTTCATACGAGCATGCCCGTGTTGCTCAACGAGGAAAGCTCCGCCACTCATCCGATTTTATTCTTTATCCGCATTTTGCCGGTCGGTAAGTTCGCCTCGTGAGTGACCCCGCTCCCGGTGCCGGACTGGACCCGACGCTGCGCGGTTTTTCCGGCGGACAGAAAGTGTTTGATCGCTACAAGCTGATCAGAACGCTCGGACGCGGGGGTATGGGCATCGTCTGGTTGGCACATGATGATCCATTGGAGCGTGAGGTCGCGCTAAAGTTCGTTCCCGAATTGGTGGTGCTTGATCCAGCCGTTCTCAATGAGTTGAAGCGCGAGACGAAACGAAGCCTTGAACTTACGCACAAGAATATTGTGCGAATTTATGACTTCGTTCACGACGCAACGTCGGCGTGCATCTCGATGGAATACATCGATGGCGGCACGCTCTCCAGCCTGCGGGTTAAGAAGGAAAACAGAATTTTCGAAGCTGCTGAGATCGCCGACTGGATCAGCCAGCTTTGCGATGCGCTTGATTACGCGCATAACGATGCGCGTATCGTCCATCGCGATCTGAAGCCGTCAAACTTGATGGTGAATCAGCACGGCGCACTGAAAGTCGCCGATTTCGGCATCGCCCGCGGTCTGAGCGACTCCATGAGCATGCTAACCCACACCCGGGGAACAAGCGGCACCCTGATTTACATGAGCCCGCAGCAACTCGACGGCGAGCACGCAACTCATCTGGACGATATTTACTCGTTAGGCGCGACGATCTACGAACTGCTCACGAGCAGACCGCCGTTTTATTCCGGGAACATCGATCGTCAGATACACGAGAGACTCCCGCCCAGCATGACCCGGCGGCGCGAGGATCTGGAGATCGCAGGCAATCCGATCCCAAAAAATTGGGAGGAGACTGTTGCCGCATGTTTGGCAAAGGATCTGGCCAGTCGCCCACAATCGGTCACCGAAGTTGCGAATCGACTCCAATTGGCACCGCCGAAGCGGCGCTTAATCGCAGCAATGTCTAACAAGCGCACAAAGAAACAGGCACTCACTGGCGCAATTGCAGTGGCGTCAGCCTTGGTTCTTTTAGCCATGCTGAGCTTAATAATTGGAAGACGCCAGCTTCCGCAAACCCCAGCAAAGGTCAGCCAATCTCCTTCGGTCCTCTCTTCGGCCGAGAAAGAGTACAATTCCGCAATCGAGCACCTCGTTGGCACGAATACAGTGCGGATAGACGGCGCCAAAGCTTTAGATTATTTGCGACGCGCCGCGACGCAGCATTTTCCGGAGTCCGAGGTACGGTTGGCACTTTTCACGAGATACGGCTTTATGAGCGTCGCAAAAGATAACGCGAAGGCGGAGGAGTTAGCGCAACAATCACTAACGGACGGACTTGTTGTCGCGGCCGAGCAGGGTCGAGCCACTGCACAAGAAGCGCTTGCGCATCTCTATGAACAGGGTCTTGGCGTCAGCGCGGACCCATTAAAAGCAGCCGATCTGTATGAAAAGGCAGCTGACCAGGGCAACGCCTCCGCACAGAGCAACCTTGGCGGATCATATGAAACCGGCAAGGGACGAACAAAGGATTTTAGCAAAGCATTAGAATTGTATCAAAAGGCAGCGAACCAAGGGCATACCTACGCTGAAGCCTCTCTCGCGTCGTTATATGATAGAGGCGCTGGGGTAGCGAAAGACATGACCAAAGCGATTGACTGGTATGGCAAGGCAGCCGATAGGGGTAATCCCGTAGCACAGTGTCGCCTCGGATTTTTGTACGAAACTGGCAACGGAATTGCCAAAGACGCCAGTCAGGCTGTGCAGTTGTATCAAAAGGCAGCAGATCAAGCCTACGCTCCCGGTCAGTACAACCTTGGTCGCCTTTATGCGAACGGCAATGGAGTCGCAAAGGATTCAAATCAAGCGGCAAAGCTCTTTCAAATGGCCGCAGCCGAAGGTAACATCTCTGCACAAACAAGCCTTGGCTGGTGCTACGAGAACGGCACAGGAGTACCGTACGATTTGAGAAAGGCCGTGGAATGGTATGAAAAGGCTGCGGATCAGGGCGACGCCGCTGGTCAAAACAACCTTGGGATATTGTACGAGACCGGCAGAGGAGTAACGAAGGACGTGGCGAGGGCGGCGGCGCTGTATCAAAAAGCGGCCGATCAAGGCAATCCTTTCGCACAGAAAAATCTCGGTGTGTTGTACGAGAACGGCAACGGAGTGCCAAAGGATCTCGGCAAAGCTACTCAACTTTATCAAAAGGCAGTCGACCAAGGCAACGAACAGGCAAAGCAGGCTCTGGCCCATCTTGAGCAAGCAAGGTCAAACGCGACGCCACCGCAACCCACGAGCTCAGGAGCTGAAGGTGCTATCTGGGTGAGCACAGATCCCGCCGGGGCTACTGCGATCCTCGATGGTTCAACGACCATGACTACGCCAGCTACATTTTCGCACCTCCCGTATGGCAGACACCATCTCCGCATCGAGAAGGACGGATACGCTTCGAAAGACCAGGAAATCGACTTGAGTTCGAGCGTTTCTATTACTGGACGCATCGCGCTCGCCCGCCTCGAGCAAGCATCGGCGCCGCCGCAGCAAACTCCGGCCGCGCCGATGGAACAATACAACCTCGCATTCAGGTACATGATGGGCGCCGGTGTACCGAAGGACGTTCACAAAGCAGTTGAGCTTTACCAGAAGTCTGCGGATGGAGGAAATCTCTACGCTCAGTATCGCCTGGCCATGATGCTCGAAGACGGCGAAGGAATGCAGCAGGACATGCGCAAGGCCGCTGAGTATTATCAGAAATCCGCGGATCAAGGATTCCGCGCAGCGGAAAGCCGCTTGGGAGACCTGTACGCTACTGGCGATGGCGTCCCAAAAAACCTTAGCAAAGCAGCGGACCTCTACCAGAAGGCGTCAGATCAAGGCAATCCCGATGCCCAATGCAATCTGGGCACGTTCTACGAAAATGGCACCGGCGTACCGAAGGATATCGCCAAAGCAGCAGACCTCTTTCGAAAGTCCGCTGCGCAAGGAAATGCGACTGCCAAACTTAATCTAGAGAGACTAAGTGCCGCGCCAAATCCTTTAACTCAAAACGGTCGGACAGCCCAGGCTTGGGTAGGCGATTTCGTTCGCCAGTTTGTCGGTGCAAACCAATCTCCCGATCCGGGTCTGACGCTTGCTTACTATGGAACGAGCGTTGATTACTTCGACGAGAAGAAGAAAGATCAGGCTTACATTCGGCAGGATATCGAGAAGTACAATCAGCGATGGCCTATTCGACACGATGAAATTGAGGGGGACGTCCACGTCCAGGAGAAAGTTCCAGGCCAACAATACTCAGCTAATTTCAAACTTAACTTCTATGCGGAAAGCGTTCCTCGGAACATCTGGACCAAGGGACTTTTTGCGGTCGATCTCGACATCGCAATTGTAGACGGAAACCCGAAGATCACATCGATCCGAGAGAAAACGCTGCGGCAACAGAAAGGCAGGCCTGGGATTAGCCCAAAGCCGCGGACTCACCGGTAAGCGTAGAATCACTGATCCCGATTCGAAAACGAAATTCAAAGTCACCGACGCGGACGCGACGGAAAACTCCGCCGAGTGGTCCCGCCGGGGCGGGGTTAAGGCGCTCGGCGGAGTCTCTCTCTGCCTCAAATTAAAGCTGAATCACGAAGGAGTTCAGCCTGCCACTGGAAGGCTGAGTCGAAACCTGATTCATCGATTGAATGTCGGCTTCGCTATCGCTTTCGTCGTCGGTGTCAGTGTCACCATCGAGCTCGGATTGCTGTGCGGAAATGACCGCCGGAAGATCGTTCTGCTGTAATTTTTCGTAACGCTGGCGCACTTCGGCCGGAACTTTATCCAGCTCTTCCTTCGTTTCGACCGGGCCACTGAACAAAAGCAATCCCTGCGGATCTTTTGCGGTCAGCACTTTTTTTCCTTCAACTTTTTCAACCCGCAATTCGCCTTTGTCGTCTGAGTAAACAATCTGCGCCTTGCCGATGTCGATCTTGGTTGTCCTCAACCCACCGTCTTCGCTTCTGGTCACGTTGATATTTCCGGCCGCGCGGCGGGCTTCATCGCGCGCGCGCATCGCCTGATCTCGGATACGCTGCGCTTGATCGCGCACGCGTTGCGCTTCGTCACGGCGGCGCTGGGCTTCTTCACGAACGCGTTGGGCTTCGGCCTGCGCCGTCATTACGGCGTCATGGATCATTCCCTTCTCTCCATTTCCGAGCTGTTCTTTCAAATGATTCATCTCGTCTTGCAGGTCGTTCATTCCGAAATCGCCCATATCCATTCCGTTGAAGTTGAAATTGTGGCGATGGCGGCCGGGACCAAACTCCCGCTCCTGCGGCACTTCTTTCTTCGACAACTTCACGCTGATCTTTTCTTCCTTGCCTTTGCGCAAGACCATGAGCGTGACGGTGGTCCCTTCGGAATAACTGCGCACGAGTTTTGAGAGTTGATCCGGCTCGGTCAGGATCTGGTCGTT
>Ga0209217_1000053_pt1 | contig 23033 bp, 17 predicted proteins | sample JacPinW_OM3H0_M2_FD_187957 | JGI IMG/M metagenome (GOLD analysis project Ga0209217, IMG submission 187957) | Forest soil microbial communities from Algoma, Ontario, Canada - Jack Pine, Ontario site 1_JW_OM3H0_M2 (SPAdes) (version 2) | ecosystem: Environmental > Terrestrial > Soil > Boreal...
CGGATAGTGCTTAGCCGGGCCAGGCAGAGCTGCGAATCACGCGGCAGAAATTCTCGGGCCGGAAGGAGGGATCCTTGTCGGCGAGCACGTCGGCGTTGACAGTGCCAAAGGTCGTCTCGGGCTTGCGGTGGAAGCCGTCGTAGAAGGCCTGGATGATCTCTTCCTTGAAGCGGCCCGGACGCGGGTGCGCGCGGACTACGGCTTCGCGCTCGGCCTCGGTGAACTCGGAAAAAGCGATGCCGAGCACGTCCATCTCGACACCGGCGGTAACAAGCGCGATGACGGGATGCATGTGCGGTGGGACGCCGGGCGTGGTATGCAGCGCGATGGCGGTCCAGACCGTCTCGATATCCCGCTCGGCGATGCCATGGCTGCGGAGGAAGTCACGGGCAGCATTGGCGCTGTCGACCTCGAAACGCTCATGCGCGCTCGCATGCGCCGGGGTGAGGCCCATGTCGTGGAACATGGCGCCGGCGTAGAGGAGCTCGGGATCGAAGCGGAGGCCGCGACGCTTGCCGGTCAGCGCGCCCCAGTAATAGACCCGGCTCGAGTGATGGAACAGCAGCGGCGGCTCGGTATCCCTGACCAACTCGGTAACTTCACGCGCCAGTTTGCTGTCAGGAATGACAACACCCGCTACTGGGCTGAGCGTTGCGTTGCGCGCAGATGATGTTACTGACGTCATAGATCACTCCCTCAAGGTTTTGTTAGGCTCTCAACAACTGCGGATCGACCGGCAGTGCCCTGATCCGTTTGCCGGTTGCCGCGTAGATCGCATTGCAGATGGCGGGGGCGGTCGGCGGCACACCCGGTTCGCCGACGCCGCCCGGCAGATGAGTGTTCTCGGCGAAATAGACGTGGGTCTCCGGCGTGATGTCGATGCGCGGGACGAGGTAATCGGTGTAGTTGCTTTGCTCGACGCTCCCGTTTTTCACGGTGATGTGGCTGTAGAGCGCATTGCCGATGCTCATGATCGCGGCACCCTCCAGTTGCGCGCGCACGCGATCGGGGTTGACGATCGTGCCGCAATCGATCGCCATATCGAGCCGCGGTATCGTGACCTGGCCGTCATTGCCGACAGCGACATGCGCGACCACGGCCACATAGCTCAGAAAGCTGCGATGGACGGCGATGCCGCGACCTTGCCACGGCGGCAGCTTCTGACCCCAATTGCTGTTCGCGGCGACGAGGTCGACGACACCCCGCAAGCGTCCGGTGTCGATCAGGTACTGGTCGGCGATCCCAGGAGCGAGTTGGTCGACGCCGTAATTCGGGTAGTCGACGCCGACGCCCAGCGCCTTCAAGTCGAGGATCCGCGGCGGCCCGAGCAGGTCTCGCAAATATTCGACCGGGTCCTTGCCCGCTGCGGACGCGAGCTCGTCGACAAACGAGCAGACCGCAAAGGCATGCGGGATGTTGTAGACCGAGCGATACCAGCCGATGCGCACATGGTTTGCCACGGCGCCGTTCTCACAGCGCACATTGGGGATGTTATAGGGCATGTCGACCACACCCTGGCCGAGCTCGCCGCCGCTGCCGTAAACGACATCCGGCTGGAAGGTCGCCTCGATTGCGGGGAACACGGTGCGATGCAGCCAGGCATTGGCACGCCCGTCTTGATCGAGCGCCGCTTCGAGGTGCTGCGCGCAGATTGCGTGGTAATAGTCGTGCTGTATGTCGTCCTCGCGGGTCCATGTTACTTTGACCGGGCCGCCGACCATGCGCGACAGCAGGGCCGCTTCGGCGACATAGTCCGGCTTCGACTTGCGGCCAAAACCGCCGCCGAGCAGGGTCACATTGACGGTGACGTTCGCTTCGTCGATGCCGAGGACCTCAGCGACGGTCTGGCGGACCTGATGCGGATTCTGCGTCGGCGACCAGGTCTCGCAGGTATTGGCGACCCAGTGCGCGACTGCATTGGGCACTTCCATCTGGGCATGTGCCAGATGAGGGACAAAATAGTCGGCGGATACCCGCCTGACCGCTGACGCCAGCGCACCGTCGACATCGCCGTGGTTTCGCACGACTTTGCCCGGCTCCTTGGCCGTCGCTTCGAGCTCGGCGCGGTAGGTAACGCTGTCGTGGCCGGCATTTGGCCCGTAATCCCACTCGATCTTGAGGCGCTGGCGGCCTTGCTGCGCCGACCAGGTGTTGCTGGCAATGACAGCGATGCCACCCAGTGGCTTGAAACCCGACGGCATCGGGGTCGCCGGGATCTCGACGACCCGTTCGACACCGGCGACCGACAGCGCTTCCTTTGGGTCGTAGAATTTGACCTTGCCGCCATAGACCGGGCAGCGCTCGACCGAGGCATACTTCATGCCCGGGAGCGTCAAGTCGATGCCATAAGTCGCGCGGCCGCGGACGATGTCCGTGAGGTCCACGATCGCATGCGGTTTGCCGATATAGCGCCAGTCTTTCCGATCCTTCAGCCGCACCTGGTTCGACGCCGGCACCGGCATCGTCGCCGCGGCTTTCGCGAGGTCGCCATAGGCAAGCTTGCGGCCGCTGGAAGCATGCACGACGAAACCGTTTTGCCCCTGGCATTCGCCGGCGGAGACGTTCCAGGTGTCGGCTGCGGCGGTTTCGAGCATCTGGCGCGCGGTGGCACCGGCCGTCCGCATCGGCCCAAAGAATTGCCACGTGCTCCGCGACCCGTCGGTGTTCTGGTCGCCGTATTTCGGATCGCCTTGTCCTTGGACGATCTTGACGCGGCTCCAGTCTGCCTCGAGCTCGTCGGCCAGCACCAATGGCAAATCAGTTTTGATCCCGGTGCCCATCTCGGAGCGGCTTGCGACGATGGTCACAAGACCCGAGCCGTCAATGGAAAGAAAGGCATTGGGCTGAAACGGCGGTATTTCGGCCGCCTCGGCAAAGGGGAGCTTGCGAAACCCGACATGAAAGCCGAGAACGAGCCCCGAGGTGGTGGCGGCGCCTTTGAGCACATCTCGCCGGCTAAGATTGGTGATGACGGTCATCCCACCGACTCCGTTGCTGATTTGATGGCCTGCCGGATGCGCAGATAGGTGCCGCAGCGGCAGATGTTGCCCGACATGGCATCGACGATCTGCTGATCGCTCGGCTTCGGCGTCTGTTTGATCAGCGCCGCGGCCTGCATGATTTGACCGGCCTGGCAATAACCGCACTGGGGGACGTTGTTCGCCTCCCAAGCACGCTGCACCGGATGGCTACCGTCGGCACTGAGGCCCTCGATCGTGACGATCTCGTGTCCCTGCGCGTCGGCCAAGGTCGTCAGGCAGGAACGAACCGCCTGGCCGTCGATATGCACAGTGCAAGCGCCGCAGGCGCCGACCCCGCAGCCGAATTTGGTACCGGTCAGGCCGACGATGTCGCGAATGGCCCATAAGAGCGGCATTTGCGGATCGGCATCAATAGTGTGCTGGACGCCGTTGATCTTGATCTGTGGCAAGGGAATTCTCCGGCGGAAATTCAGAATGCCGACTGAGCGGCCCGTGTCATTTCTTCAGCGTGTGGAGATAGGCGATCACGTTCTGTCGATCGCTTTCGCTGGGAAGATTGACGAACATTTTTGTCCCGTGAACGTCCCCGGCGGGGTTCGCGAGAAACTTGTCGAGCTCGGCGTCATCCCAGGTGATGTCAGCATTCTTCATTCCGGCTGAGAAATTGAATCCGGGGACCGTGCCGCTCTTGCTGCCGACAATGCCGGCTAGCGACGGTCCGATCTTGTTCTGGCCGGCCTCTGTCGCGTGGCACGTCGCGCAATGCGAGGCGAAAACCTTCTGGCCGGCTGCAGGATCGCCGGCGGCGAGTGCCCTCGAAGAGCTGCCGAGAACGGTCACCAGCACGAGAATTGCTTTGGTAGGGGAGAGTTTCATGTCATGCATCTCGTGGTCAGCATTGCCGGGCACGTCCAAGCCGTCGGCACATCCCAGGGGGCTCGGGAGACGCAGACTGGCGGAGGGTTCGCATCGAGTTAGTTGGTTCGGGTCCGCTCCGGTCCGAGTAAAATCTGGTAAAGCCGAGTAAAGTCCTGGTGACGGAGCCCCGAGTTCTAGCTTCCGACAATGGCCCGCATGCGCAGCTTCAGCGCCGCAATCCGAGGCGCTCATGAGATTGGCGACGCCTGACAAATGGCCAAAGCTTGCGGCTGCGATACCAGCAGGCCGCCGACGATCGCATAACCGAGCGGCTGGCGAATTTGCGACCCGATGCCGGTGCCGAGCATCAGCCGGAGGCCGCCGAGCGGCGCGCACATTGTCGTCATGATAATGGGGCAAAAGCGCAACAGGTACGCCTTGAGCCCGCGTTCGGCGGACAGTTCCGTTTTGAAAGCCGGTCGTCCGGGGTATGCTGCTCTAAGCGACGGTCGCGGCGGTTTCGGCAGATGCAGCGGTCGTGTGTGTTGCTCCGCTGCATCAGAAGTGAGCCTCGTAACCGCCTTTGAGCGTCACTCCTTGGTCTTGGCGCCCGCCGCCGGTCGCCGCGCGCCTTGGCCTGTCCGCAGGCACATTGCGGCGGTGCAGCCATTCCGACAAAGCCTATTAATGACTTTCACGCAAGTGTCATAACGTCTAGTTAACGTTCTCGGAGCGACGTCAATCTAGGGGGGACGATGACCGGAAAGGAAGAAATCGGGCGCCTGGCGGCGATCGGCGGTCTGATCGCTGGCTTGGGGTGCGCTCTCCTGCCGATCTCAGCCGCGGCGCAGACGGCGACGCCGGTAAACGATCAGATCAAACAGCTGCAGAGCGAAATCCGAAATATCCAGAAGCACTACCAGACGGAAATCCAAAAACTCCAGCGACAGCTCGACGATCTGAAGGCGGCGCAAACGGCTCCGAAGCCTCCCCCGCCGCTGGCGCCAGGGGCTCCAACTACTCTGCAGATTCCTCCGACCGCAGGCGCACTCCCGCCGCCGGCGCCGGGGGCTCCGCCGCCACCGGCCGTGGCTGAAGCCAAGCGCGGCGGATTTCTGGGTAGCGGCATCGACCTGACTATCGGAGGTTATATCGAAGCGGCGAGCATCTACCGCACGCGCAACGAGACCGCCGATATCTCGTCGAACTTCAACACAGCGATTCCCTTTCCCAATTCGCCGAACTATCATCTCTCGGAGCTCCGGTTCAGCGCCCACCAAACCCGGGTCAGCCTGTCGGGTCAGGGCAAGGTGGACCCGGACACGTCGTTGGCGGGCTTTATCGAAACCGATTTCCAGAGCGCCGCGACGACCTCGAACTCGATCGAGAGCAACAGCTACAATCCGCGGCTGCGGCACGCCTACGCCACTCTCGACCGCAGCGATTTCGGGCTCCACCTCCTGGGTGGGCAGACATGGAGCCTCCTGACGCTCTTCCAGCACGACATGACGCCTCGCCAGGAGAACATCCCGCTGGTGATCGACGGGCAGTACGTTGTGGGGTTCACCTGGACGCGGAACCCGCAGTTCAGGGTGGTCCAGGATCTCGACAAGTCGGTGTCCATCGGCTTTTCATTGGAAAGCCCGCAGGCGCTGATCTTCAACGGGCCAAACGCGCCGTTGGTGCCGACGACCGTCAGCAACGCCGGAGGAATGCTCCTCAACCCGTTGGCCCAATATTCGACGGATATTGCCCCGGACATGGTGGCGAAGCTCGCCTTCGAGCCGGGCTGGGGCCATTACGAGCTATATGGCATCGGTCGCACGTTTCGCAGCCGCGCCGCGTTCGCGAATCGCACGATCTGGGGCGGCGGCGGCGGCGCCGGCGCCATCCTCCCGCTCATTCCAAAGCAACTCGACCTGCAGGCGGACTTTCTTTACGGTGACGGCATCGGCCGCTACGGGACGTCGCAACTGCCCGATATCGCGATCAGGCCGAACGGCATCCTGGCGCCGATCCCGGAGCTCCAGGCGCTGGTCGGCCTGGTCGGCCACCCGACCGATGCGCTCGATCTCTACGTTTACACCGGCCTGGAACAGGCCTGGCAGACCTCGTTCACGGCCAACGGCACCCTGCCATTCGGCTATGGCAATCCGCTCTATAACAACAGCGGTTGCCTCCATGAGGGATCGACGGTATGCGCGCAGAACACCTCTCGCGTCTGGCAGGTATCAGGCGGTGCCTGGTACAGCCTCTACAAGGGCAGCTACGGCACGCTTCGGATCGGTGCGCAAGGCTCATACACCCGGCGCAACATCTTCAAAGGCATCGGGGGCTCGCCTAGCACCGACGAAGGCATGTTCTTCACCTCGCTGCGGTATTACCCCCCACCTTGAGCTCGGCATTGATTGCCGAAAGCCCATTCACGACATTCATGCCCCGCGATCCAAGCTGTCGATTGCGTCCGCGATCCCTCCGGCGTTAACGTTGCCGTCGTTAACGTTTACAGAAAATAGAACGCCCGGGCCGCTGAGGAGGGGACCATGGCTGTGACGGAAGTCCACTTCCAGTACCAAACCCGGCGACAAGAGGAGCCTCCCGCCGAAAAGGACGAGCCGAGCACGTCCTGGCGGCGATCGACAGCTTCCGGGCTAAGTCGACGTGAACTGCTGGCCACCACAGCTGTGTGGTTGTTTTTTTCGACGACCTCTGCCCGGGCCCTGATCGTCAAGGGCAACTTGCCCTGGGCGCCAAATGCCGGCGCTCCGCCGAGGCCGGTGCGTCCGGGACCATGGGTATACTTCACTCCGGAGGAAGGCGCCGCCGTTGAAGCGCTGGTCGACCGGCTGATCCCGCCGGACCCGCAGACGCCGGGGGGCAAGGATGCCGGCTGCGCGGTCTTCATCGACCGGCAACTTGCCGGACCCTATGGCAGCCACGAAGGGCTCTACATGCGGGGACCCTTCGCTGAGGGAACACCGGAGCAGGGCCTGCAATCTCCGGTGACCCCAGCAGAGCGGTATCGTCAGTCGCTGGTGGCACTCGACAATTATTGCCGTGCCACCTATGGAACACCCTTCGCCCGGCTTTCCGATGACCAAAAAGACAAGGTCATCTCCGGGCTTGAGCAGGGCTCGGCAAAGCTCAACGGCGCAAATGCCCAAGTGTTCTTCGAGCAACTGCTGACAAATACGCAGGAGGGCTTCTTCGCAGACCCCGTCTACGGCGGCAACCGCGATATGGTCGGTTGGAAGATGATCGGATTTCCCGGTGCCCGCTATGACTACCGGGACTGGGTCGAGCGCCACAACGAACGCTATCCGCTGCCCCCAGTCGGCATTACCGGCCGACCCGAATGGGTTTCGAAGGGAAATTGAGCCCTCGTCCGGAGGACCGATCATGGCGCGCAAATTGCCGGCAACCGATGTGGTGATTATCGGCCTCGGCTGGACCGGCTCGATCTTGGCGCATGAGCTGACCGGCGCCGGCTTGAGCGTGGTGGCGATCGAACGCGGCCCCTGGCGCGACACGGCAACAGATTTCCCGACAACCTATGCGCAGGACGAGCTGCGTTACCACATCCGCCACGATCTGTTCCTGCGGCCGGCGCAGGAGACAATGACGTTCCGCAACAATGCCAGCCAGACCGCGCTGCCGATCCGCACCTGGGGCGCCTTCATGCCGCCCAATGGCGCCGGCGGCGGCGGCGTGCATTGGAACGCGCAGACCTGGCGCTTCCTCCCGACCGACTTTCAGCCGAGGACGCATTTGACCGAGCGCTATGGCGCGAAATTCCTGCCCGAGGACATGACGATCCAAGACTGGGGCGTCACCTACGACGAGCTCGAGCCCCATTACGACAAGTTCGAGTATCTGTGCGGCACATCGGGCAAGGCCGGCAATGTTAAGGGCCAGAAGCAAGCGGGCGGCAACCCGTTCGAAGGCCCCCGCTCCCGAGAATATCCGACGCCACCGCAAAAGCAGCCCTACGGTCCCACATTGTTCGCGCAAGCCGCAAAGGAGATGGGTTACTCCCCCTTCCCGCAGCCCTCCGGCAACCTGTCGCAGGGATACACGAACCCGCTCGGCCTCACCCTCGGCCCTTGCACCTTTTGCGGTTATTGTGAATGGTTCGGCTGCGGCAATTACTCGAAGGCCAGCCCGCAGACCACGATCCTGCCCTCGCTGATACGACGCCCGAACTTCGAGGCGCGCACGAACTGCGAGGTGCTGAAGATCAATCTCGACAAATCCGGTAAACGCGCCACCGGCGTAACCTACGTCGACACCAGCGACCAGGAGTGGGAGCAGCCGGCCGAGCTGGTACTGCTCTGCGCCTTCCAGCTGTTCAATGTGCACATGCTGCTGGTCTCGGGGATCGGCAAGCCCTACGACCCCGGCCGCGGCGAGGGCGTAATCGGACGCAACTTTTCCCACCAGGTTACGTCAAACGTCAACGCGTTCTTTGACGGCAAGAACTTCAATCCCTTTATCGCCTCGGGCGCCATCGGGATGTGCATCGACGAGTTCAACGGCGACAATTTCGATCACGGGCCACACGGCTTTGTCGGCGGCGGCTATATGGGCGCGGTGCAGACCAGCGCTCGACCGATCGTCTCCACGATGACACCGCCGGGCACCCCGCGCTGGGGTGCCGCGTGGAAGAAAGCCGCGGCCGAAAACTATCTCAGCAGCTACCAGGTGGTCACCCATGGCAGCTGCTACACTTATCGGGACGTGTATTGCGACCTTGATCCGACGTACACCGACCGTTTGGGCCGCAAGCTGATGCGCATTACCTTCGATTTTCACGAGAACGAATTGAAGATGTCACAATACCTGACGGACCGGCTGGCCGAAATCGCCCAGAAGATGGGACCGCGGCAGATCGCGAAGCGCCCGCGCACGGGTCCCTACACGATCAAGGATTACCAGACGACCCATACCTGCGGCGGCGCGATTATGGGGACGGATCCGAAGGCCAGTGCGCTGAACCGCTATTTGCAAAGCTGGGATGTGCCAAACCTGTTTGTGATGGGCGCCACCGCCTTCCCGCAGAATGCCGGGTACAATCCGACCGATACGGTATGCGCGCTGGCCTATTGGGCGGCGGACGCGATCGTCAGCCGATACCAGAAGACTCCCGGCCCGCTGGTCCAGATCTGATCGGAGCACCGCCGATGAGAGCTAGCGCCGCCTGCCTCTTGCTGCTCCTCGGCAGCTCTGCGGCGCAGGCTGCGGCGGACAAGCAGGCTTTCGAGGAGATCGCGCGAGGTCGCTACCTCGCGATCGTCGGCGATTGTGCGGGCTGCCACAATGCGCCGGGCGGCGCACCCTACGCCGGCGGGCTGCCGATCGAGACACCGTTCGGCACGCTGGTGTCCCCGAACATCACATCGGACCGCGAGACGGGAATCGGCGCCTGGACCGACGACGAATTTGTCAACGCAATGCAGGACGGCATCCGGCGGGGCGGCGAGCACCTTTATCCCGCAATGCCCTACACCTATTACACGAAAGCAACCCGCAAGGACGTGCTGGCGATCCGCGCATACTTGGAAACGGTGGACCCGGTGCACAACGAGGTCAAAGTGAACCAGCTGCCCTTTCCGTTCAATGTCCGTGCGAGCATGGTGGGGTGGAACGAGCTGTACTTCAAGCGCGGGACATTCGAGCTGGTCGCCGGAAAGTCGGACGAATGGAACCGTGGTGCCTATTTGATCGAAGGGCTGGGACATTGCGGGTTGTGCCACACGGCGAAGAACGCAATGGGCGGCGACGAGACTACCCGCGCGCTGCAGGGTAGTGCACTGCAAGGATGGTACGCCCCGAACCTGACGGGGGATCCGCGCACCGGCCTGGGAAGCTGGTCGGTGGAGGAGGTCATCGCATACCTGAAGACGGGCCACAACAATGCCTCCGCTGCCACGGGGCCAATGTCGGATGTAATCGTCCATTCCACATCGCAGATGACGGATGCCGATCTGAGGGGAATCGCGGTCTATTTGAAAGACCAGCCAGCCGCGAACGGCGAGTCGCCGAGGCCAGTCTCCGCCGAGGACCGCATGATGCGCGCCGGTGAGGCGATCTACCTCGACAATTGCGCGGCGTGCCACACGAGCGCCGGTACCGGCATTCCGCAGCTGTTCCCGGCCCTGAAGGGTAGTCCGTCTGTGCAGTCGACCAACCCTGCCAGCGTGATCCGAGTGGTGCTGCGCGGAGCGCAGAGTGTCGCGACCGATCCGGCACCGACCGCGCCGTCGATGCCCGCTCTGGGCTGGAAGCTGTCGGATTCTGAGGTCGCGGCGGTGGTCACCTATATCCGAAACAGCTGGGGAAACGCCGCCTCGCCTGTTGTGACGAGCGACGTGGCGAGCGCACGCCAGCAGCTGTCGCAGCGGAGCGACTAGAATGGCTTCCCGACAGCGCCGGGTTCGGCGGTTTTCAGGGTGCTGCCGTCGAGCTGCTCGGCACAGGGCGACGAAGTGCTATTGAACAATTCGACGCGCACGCCTATCGGATGGAGAAGCCTTGATGGGCCTCGCCGATCGCATGGTCGTCATCGCCGCCGCCGATCGTCGCTTGAGTCTATTCATCTGGAACTGCTGGCCATTACCGGCACGGTGAATTGAAAGACGCTACCGTGGGGGAGATTTGGCGACGCCCACAGGCGACCGCCATGGGCTTCGACGATCGACCGGCAGATCGACAGCCCCATTCCCATTCCTTCCGGCTTGGTTGTGAAGAATGGATCGAAGACACAGTCGATCTTCGTTGGATCGAGCCCCGTACCTGTATCCGTGACCGCAATTATAACATTTCCCAGCTCGTCGGTCTGGGAGCTAACCCGCAACACGCGCGGCCGGCGCGTAACCGCGCTCATGGCCTCGATACCGTTCCTGATCAGATTGAGGATGACCTGCTGCAATTGCACGCGGTCGCCCATTATGGATCCCAGATGGGGAAATAGCTCGGTCTCGAGCAAGACGCCATGTCGGCGCATTTCGCCGCGTATCAGGGCGAGCACATCCCGAACTGCATCGTTGATATCGAATTGCGTCATCTCCGGGCCGGATTTCCTGGCCATGCCGCGGATGCTTCTGAGGATGTCGGCTGAACGATGGCCGTTTCTAACGATGCGTTCGGCGGCCTGACGCGCTTCGTCAAGATCCGGCTTGTCCCTCTCGAGCCAGCGCAAGCAGGTTTCCGCATTGGTTACAATTGCCATGAGCGGCTGATTCACTTCGTGGGCAATCGATGCCGCGAGCTCGCCCATGGTCGTCAGCCGCGACGCGCGTGCAAGTTCCGATTGTGTTGCGCGCAACGCGTCTTCTGCGCGCCTGCGCGCGGTGATGTCGATGCTCATTACAAGGAAAATCGGCGGATTGCTTTCTTTGCCCGGGATCGTAGATATGTAATTATCGACGATAATTGAGCTGCCGTTCTTGCTTCGGTATTGCGTCACGACCTCGTAATCGCGTCGTTTGCCTTGCTGAAGCTGGAGGAGCTGAGTGAGACACTCCTCACGTTCTTCATCGGTGCTGATGTCGACAGGCGATAGGTGTTGCAGCTCTTCTTCCGTGTAGCCGAGCATGGCCTGAAAGGCTGCGTTTGCCTCAAGGTATTTAAAGTTATGATCGATAAGCGAAATGCCGAGGCCTGAACTTTCGAATACGGATCGCCAGCGCTCCTCGCTTGCGCGAAGCGCCGCCCCTGCTCGCCTGCGCTCCTCGCGCGCGCGAAGCGCCGTCACGTCGAATATGACCTCATCCGCTAGGTCGCTGCGGAGGCGCGTGACGGCGTACGTCACGTATTTCGCCAAATCCGCATACTGCTCTATCTCACGCTCGTCGAAGCCGTCGTCCGGAGGGGCGTGAAGCGTGAGGGCGCCGTGCAGCTCCAAGACGTCCTGCTGTCCCCCGTCAGCGACCAAGGGAAAAGCAGCGCAGGACGGATAACCGCTTGTGATATCGTCGCTTGCCGCACTTAACAAAGCGCGGTCAGTGCGAGGATCTCTGCGCCAACATGGTTTTTTGGTGCGGATAGCAGTACCGACAGGACCTCGTCCCGCTTCACTACTTCCCCAGGAAATTTTGACGCGCCCCAGATCGAGATCATGCCCGGCACTCGCGACCGGCCGCACAGTTCTGTCGGCATCATCTTCGCAATAGCCGATCCAGGCCAGACGGAGGTCGCCGGTTTCCACCAGGATCTGACAGATTGACTGCAACAACTCCTGCTCACTGCGAGCCCGGAAGAGCACATGATTGCACCGAGTGAGCGTGCGCACGCTGCGGTCCAGGCGCTGTGCCATCCCCTCAGTCCGCCAGCGATCGTTCGCCTCAACCATCGCACCTCTATCTACCATTGTTCGGTCCACTTATGCGACGCCAAGTGCTTCAGCGGCCAACTGCGTGCCCAGGACGCGAGCACGAATCTTCGCAAATGCAGTCTCCCTGGACCTTGACATGTCATCACTGAAAGGGGCAAATCCGCAATCATCCGTGGTGCCCAATTGCGCGATTGGGATGTACTCCGCCGCTTCGAGAACACGGTCTCTGATCTCTTCCGGGGTTTCGACTGCCGGGTCAAGAACGTCGACGACCCCGACGAACACACGTTGATCGGATTTCGCATGCTTGCGAATCAAATTCAGCACATACTTATGGTCAGGCTCGCTTGCTAATTGTATATAAAAATTTCCCGCCCGCAGCTCGAACAAGCTTGACAATAGTGCCCCGTAATCGATCCCTGCACTGTGCGTCGAGCCCTGATCCGCCCCGGGACAGGTATGAACACCAATTCGCTTTTGTTCTTCGGCAGAAAATCGTTCCAGCACGAGGTTGTTCAGGTCCACGAAACTGCGTAGAAGTCGCTGCGTCGGGTCGAGCTTGGTCGAAAGGCGTCCCTCTGTGAAGTCGATCTGGACAACGTGCGCGCCGTTTTGCAAGCACCGCCGAATCTCGTGCTCCTGCTCCTCCAGGAGCGCATCAAAATATTCTTCGCGCGAATAGCCCGGGATGCCGCTTTGCGGGTATAGCAGGCTCAACGCCGAAGTCGAAGCGACCGCTTGTTTCAATGGTAGAAGCGTATAGCGCCGCGCCATCTCCAGATAGACGTCTGCCGAGGTCCTGTACCGAAATGGCCCTGCCGTCAATCGAGGAAGCTGTCGAAGGTGACCGTCCGCAAAGAGGATCGGAATTCCGTCGGCCGCAATGTTCTTCAGACCATGGACGGGATAGGTGGCGTAGCTGTGCTTTGCCTGTTCGCCATCAGTTATGACTGGGGAGCCGGTAGCTTCGAAACGCTGAATAGTATCTCGCACCGCCGCGTCATGGATCGCCTGCAATTTCTCTTTTGATATGGCGCCGGCTTCAAACGCACGGGCTGCTTCGATCAACGAGATCGGCCGCGGAATACTCCCTATAGGTTCGGTCGGGATCGCCATAATCAATCGGTGGGATCAGGCCGACGCATTCGTCCGACTAGCAAGCTTACGACGATACGCCCCACATGAAAGGGGTAACGCCCGTAAAATTTTGAAAGAGTAAAGCCCGTAAAATTTTGTAATGTTTTGTGTCATTTTGCGACATTGTACAGAACAGTCAAAACTCGGCGGAACACCCCTCTCACCGCCTGATACCACCCTCCTGGCATCGCCGATCCGCGCAAGGCCTCCTTGTTTCCAGCCGACTTTTTGTTCACATTTGAAACCCTATGACAAAGCCGGATCGTCGCTGGCGGTTCAACTCGCGTGTGATTGCGGGGTATGCGATCGCTGTAGGCTCGGTCGCCGCGGCACTTGCCGGCTCTCTGTGGCTGGAGGTCTATGCCGTAACCGCTCCTGTATCGCTGTTTCTCTGCGCAATTATGCTCAGTGCCTGGCTTGGTGGACTCTGGCCGGGCTTGCTCGCGGCCACTCTCTCTGTTCTGGCTTTCGAATACTACTTTGTGACTCCGATCTATTCGCTGGCTGTAGACATCGAGGAGATCCCGCGCTTTTCCGTTTTTGCGCTGTCAGCCTTTTTGGTCGGGTCGCTCAGCGCCGCGCAAAGGAGCGCGACGGAATCACTCAGGCGGGCGCGTGATCACCTGAACGAAACGGTTCAAGAACTGAGGAGGAGCAATGAAGCGTTGCGCGCGGAGAACGCCGAGCGGATTCGGGCGGAGGAGGCGTTGCGAAACGCGCAGGCGGATCTCGCGCGCGTCGCACGACTGACGACGATGGGCGAACTGGCGGCATCGATCGCCCACGAAGTGAACCAACCCCTGATGGCTGTCGTGACCAATGCGGATACTTGCTTGAGGTGGCTCGAGAAAGATCCGCCGGATCTCGATGAGGCCCGACACGCCGCGGAACGGACCGTCAGTACCGGCCATCGTGCAGCCGACATTGTCAGGACCGTCCGCGCCCTGGCCCGGAAGTCCACTCCGGAGATGACGGTGTTTGACGTTAATCCTGCGATAGCGGACGTCCTCACCCTCACGCGCGGCGAAATGCAGCGATACGACGTCTCGCTCGAGACCGAATTATCTGCCGGCCTCGAACCCGTCTTGGGCGACCGCGGTCAGGTGCAACAGGTCATCCTGAATCTGATCGTAAACGGGATCGAGGCGATGACCGCGGGCATGGACCGTCCGCGGGTGCTGCGCATAAGCTCTCGAATGGCTGGGTCGGGTAGTGTGCTGATCGCGGTTGCGGATACGGGTGCGGGGCTCGACCCTGCGAAGGTAGACTGCATCTTCGATCCCTTTTTCACGACGAAGCCCGAGGGAATGGGAATGGGGCTGTCGATCTGCCGCTCGATCGTCGAAGCGCATGGCGGCCGCCTGTGGGCATCGTCAAATTCGCCTCGGGGCAGCATCTTTCAGTTTACTGTGCCGGCGGCGGCCAAGGTGTCTTGAGTGACAGTACCGGATAAGGAGGCGGAGGCGACGATCGCCGTCATCGACGACGATCCGGATATACGCGAGGCGCTCCGCGGGCTCCTGAGATCGGTGGGCTTGCGCGTCGAGTTGTTCGCCTCGGTCCAGGAATTCCTGGGTACCGCCCGGCCGGACCTCCCCGGATGCCTGATACTGGATGTCAGACTGCCCGGGCGCAGCGGGCTCGATCTTCAGGACGAGCTGGCCAAGGCAAATATGCAGCTACCGGTTATCTTCATCAGCGGCCATGCCGATGTCCCGATGTCGGTTCGGGCCATGAAGGCCGGTGCAGTCGAGTTCCTGACCAAACCTGTCCGCGATCAAGATTTGCTGGACGCGATCCAGCTGGCGCTCGCGAACGACCGCGCCCGCCGCGCCGACGAAAGAAGTTTTGCGCGACTGCGTGCCGACTTCGATACGTTGACGCCGCGTGAGCGCGAGGTGATGGTGATGGTGGTGGCCGGCCGCCTCAACAAGCAGATTGCCGCGGAGTTGCGGCTGAGCGAGGCGACGGTGAAGGTCCACCGCGGCCAGGTGATGCGAAAGATGCGTGCTCAGTCGTTGGCCGAGCTGGTCAGGATGGCCGATCAGCTCGCGCCCTCCCGGGCACGGTCGTAAACCTCTGCGACCAAGGTATAGTAACCGCGACTCCTTCTGCCGACTCCTCCCGAGGCTCGTCCAATTGCGCGATTGCGTCGCGCGGCGCCACCTTTCGGGGTGACGGCAAGGACGCCCGCTGTGCCTCAAGAGCCGCTCATTGCATTTGTCGACGACGATGGGTCAGCCTGCGAGGCGCTGGAGTCGGTCTGAAGGCGTTCGGTTTTTGTCCCCGAGGTATTTTCGGACCGTAAGCCGACCGATTCAAGCAGGTCTGATGGACACAGGCGCAGTGGCATGGTCATCAATGACAAACATCGCGGGAAAATGCCTGTAGGCGTCATTCATGTGCCTCGACTTTGGTCGGTAGAATGACGTGGAAACTTGCGCCACGCGGAGAGTTGTCGGCAGCCCATAAGCGGCCACTGTGCGACTCGACGATGGAGCGGCTGATGGACAATCCCATACCGGTCCCATGAACCTTCGTGGTAAAGAAGGCATTGAAGATGTGGTCCTTTTGCTGCGGGGGCAGCCCCACCCCGGTATCGCTGACGCGTACTGAAATCTGCTCGTTTTCCGCTCGCTGAGACTTGAGGGCGAGCTCGCGCGTCCCATGCACATCCTTCATCGCATCAATGCTGTTAACGATGAGGTTCATAACGACCTGCTGCAATTGCACGCGGTCTCCCATGACCTTGGGAAGATCTGCCGCCAGCTCCACCCGAACTGATATGGAATAGCGCGTTGCTTCGCCGCGCATGAGGTCGATCATCTCCCGAATAACTTCGTTTACATCAACCAACTCCCGTTTCAGAACACCCTTCTCGAACAGCACGCGGACCCGGCTGATGATTTCCGCCGCGCGCCTTCCGTTTTCCACGATGCGCATCGCAGACGCGCGCGCCTCTTCGAGATTTGGGGTATTGCCATCGAGCCAGCGCAAGCAGGCATCGGCGTTCATGACTGCGGCGGCAATCGGTTGATTCACTTCGTGCGCCAGCGAGGAAGTCAGCTCTCCCATGGTGGTCACCCGGTTGACGTGTGCGAGGTCCGCCTGCGCCCTACGCAGCGCTTCTTCGGCGCGCTTCTGCTCGGAAAGCGAGGCGATCAACGCGAAGGCCAGAATGACAAACGTAATGCCAGCAACCACCAGCGCCAGATTGGTTTGATCGAGACTTGCGCTTCCTTGGGCGTTGTGAATCGGGTCGTGAGCAGTAAAAATGGCCGCCCGCATCGCCGTGTAGTGCATACCGGAAATGGCCAGCCCCATGACGATGCCGGCGACGAGCTTTTGCCGAAGATCCGTGGTTCGGAATGTTAGCCATAGTGCCGCCATCGATGCGCCGATCGCAATTACCAGGGAAAGCGCAACGAATAGGAGGTCGTAGCTGAGCTCGGCGTGCCCCCGCATTGCTGCCATGCCGGTGTAATGCATGGCGGCAATGCCAAGTCCCATAAAGATCCCGCTGAAAACGAGGCGAAACGGCGATGCGCTCTGGCGACTGATGACGTAAAAGCCGCCGCCGGTTACGAAAATCGCCACTACGAGAGAAAGGGTAGTTAATCCGATGTCGTAGGACATCGGTATCGGCATGGCGAAGGCGAGCATGGCGATGAAGTGCATCGACCATATCCCGCCTCCCATTATGATCGCGGCCGCCACCAGCCACACGCGACGCGCAAGTGCCCGGGCGGCCGCCACGCGCCCGCCAAGATCAAGGGCGGTGTAAGACGCGAAGGCGGCGACCAGAATGGAAAGAGCGACGAGATACGGATCGTGCGTTCCGGTAACGACCATCAGGATCCCCCCAATTTGGACGAGAGACCAGTGGGCGACGCATCCGTCGATGCACCCGGAAGTGTACTTCAATCCGCTTCCCGGAGTCATCGGCTCGACCGAGGATACGAGCTATGGCATGGGCGCGTGCCGAGGTTCACTGCTCGCGTTGCCGCGGCACCCCGCACCAGCCCGCAAAAGCAGGACAAGACCAACCTCGTCTAAGCCCCAAGCAATCTCGACATCCCATGCGAACGGGAAAGCTTTTGCGGAACTGCGAGCAGGTTCGACAGGTAGACGCCGCGCAAGTGTGAGGTGATGACGCTGGTCAGGGCCGGCCGCCTCAACAAGCAGATTGCCGCGCTGTTGGGCTGAGCGGGGCGACGGTGAAGGTCCACCGCGGCCAGGTGATGCGAAAAATGCGTGCTCAGTCGTTGGCCGAGCTGGTCAGGATGGCCGATAAACTCGCGCCCTTCCGGACAAAGTCGTAAACCTCTCCAACCAAAGTATAATAACCTGGATTCCTTCTGCGGACCGCTGCCGACGCTCGTCCAGTTGCGTGATTGCATCACGCGGCACCATCTTTCGGGTCGACTGCAAGGACACCCGTCGTGCCACAGAAACCGCTCATTGCATGCGTCGAGGACGATGTATCAGCCCGCGAGGCGCTGGAGGGATTTCTGAAGGCGTTCGGTTTCGCCCCCGGCGTGTTCTCCTCCGCCGAAGAGTTTCTGCAATCTGATCGGCTGGATGAGACGTCGTGCTTAATCACCGACGTACACCTGCGCGGAATGTCGGGACTGCAACTTCAAAACCGTCTAGCTGCATCGGGCTACGCGATTCCCGTTATTGTTATCACGGCATTTCCCGACGACCGGGTTCGTGAGCGGGCACTGGGCGCGGGAGCGGTCTGCTTTCTCAATAAGCCCTTCAATACGAGGGATCTTCTAACCTGTATCCATTCGGCACTTGACCGTCGACACGACAAGGACGGCACGCAACCTTAGGCAAGCGATAAAAGGAGGCAAGGAGTCATGCAGGAACCATCGATCGCGCGAGAGTTCGCGCACCAGCCGATGCTCCACTGGGATCCGCCCAGCACCAGCCAGCATCGGGCAAGCGCGAGCGGAGACTTGATAATTCGGTTCGGCCGCTTTTGCGTGCTGCCGCGCGCCCGCCAGTTGCTGGCCGATGGGCAGCCGGTCGAGCTCGGCAGCCGCGCCTTCGATCTTCTGATGGCGCTGATCGGGGCGCCGGGCGCCCTCGTCACAAAGAAGGAGATTTTCAGCTGCGTCTGGCCCGACACGGTCGTGGAGGAAGGCAATTTGAAGATGCAGATGTCGGCGCTGCGCAAGGTTCTGAGTCAGGATCGAGACCTCATAAAAACCGTCCATGGGCGCGGTTATGTATTTACAGGCGAGGTCTCAAAGGCAGCAGTCGAACCAGATGCTTTGGCTCGGCCCAGCCCGGAGCTTAGGCCGCTCCCACTCGGACGCCCGCTGACAACCAACTTGTCCGACTCGACCTCACCACAACAGTTGCGGACGATCGGATCTCAAATGATCCTCCCCGATGACAAGGCTGCGCCGACTGTAGTGGTCATTGACGACGATCCGGATATACGCGAGGCGCTCCGAGGCCTTCTCCGAACAGTCGGGTTGCGCGTCGAGCTGTTTGCCTCGGTCCAGGAATTCCTCGATAGCTCCCCCTCCGACCTTCCCGGCTGCCTGGTTCTCGATGTCAGACTGCCCGGGCGAAGCGGGCTCGATTTTCAAGAGGAGCTGGCCCAGGCAAATCTGCGCTTGCCCATAATCTTCATCAGCGGCCACGCCGATATCCCGATGTCGGTTCGCGCCATGAAGGGCGGTGCGGTAGAGTTCCTCACCAAACCTGTTCGCGATCAAGATTTGCTGGATGCGATCCAGCTTGCCATCGCGCAGGACCGCGCCCGCCGCGACGAAGAACGAGCCGTTGCCAACCCTTCGTGGCCGCTGCGGCACGCTGAAGCTGCGTGAGCTATCGGCTTGGGATGAATGTCGCCCAAATGTTCATGGCAAGAGGCCTGCACTTGCCGTGGTGGGGTTCGAGACCGCAGCCAGGTTGTTCGGGTCGGCGAGGGACACCACTGTGCCGGGGCGTCAGCCGCTGCTGGGCCCGCACGACGACAGTCGCTCCGGCAGTGTGTCGGTTATGCTCGGCGAGGCCGGCCTGCTTGAACCTCGATTTCGTATAAAAGGCTCATGAGGGAGATTTAGGTTCCGGGCCTGCGAACCAAATCCTCATGGCGAGGGCGAGCAGGGCGAGGCCGGTCGGCAGAGCCAGCGACCACAGACCCGCAGCGGCTTGGCATGCAGCCCCGAGCCCGCAGCCGATTGCGAACCCGACGATCACCGGCAAGGTATGCATGGCGCGGCTGCGCGCCCTGGCGACAGCGGCCGGATCACCACCGACCAGCACTCCGCCGAGGTCCAACATGAAGTGGGTCACATTTGTCGTCATCACTGCCGTGGTTGGCGTGTTTCTCAGAGAGATTTGCACAAGGGCGTTTTGCACCGCCATCGCCGCGACCCCGAACATCCCGGCGAAAACTGCAGCCGTGGCGTTTGGATTGGTCCAAGGACCAGCCGTGACGCACAGCGCGAGAAAGACGGCCAGCGACAACAGCTGCAGTAGAAGCAATGGCCCGAGCGTATCAAGACCGGTCCGTTCGAGGCCCCCGGCGAGCAAGCGCGTCAGGAGCAGCACCAGCATGAAGACCGGCACCGAAAGGATATAGGAGAATATCGTCGGCGCGCCGGCGACGATGTGCGCGGCGAGAACGACGAGGTTGCCGGTGATGTGGGCGGTGAACAGCCCGTTGAGACCGAGAAAGCCGATGATATCCGTCGACCCGGCGATTACGCTGAGCACGATCGGGAGCGTCCGGGCGACCAGATCAGCTCCTGCCGCCACCGTCCCCGACCATTTTCTTCGGGTCGACGATTTCGTCGAAGCGTTTCTCGTCGATATAGCCGGATTTTAGCGCGGCCTCCTTCAACGTCAGATCCTCGTCATTCGCCTTATGCGCGATCGCGGAAGCGTTGTCGTAGCCGATCTCAGGGCTGAGCGCCGTCACCAGCATCAGCGAGCGGCCGACCATCTCGTCGATGCGCTTGCGGTTGAGCCTTGTGCCCTCGACCGAGAAATGCCGCAGCTTCTCGCAGGCATCGCCGAGGATGCGGGCGGAGTGCAGGAAATTGTTGATGATGATCGGGCGCATTGCGTTGAGCTCGAAATTGCCCTGGCTGCCGGCAAAGGCGACCGCATTGTCCTCGCCGATGACCTGGATGCAGACCATCACCATCGCCTCCTGCTGGGTCGGGTTGACCTTGCCTGGCATGATCGAGGAGCCCGGCTCGTTCTCGGGAAGCAGCAATTCGCCGAGCCCGCAGCGCGGGCCCGAGGCCAGCCAGCGCATGTCGTTGGCGACCTTCATCAGTGCGACGGCGAGCCCGCGTACCGCCGCCATCGCGGCGACCATCGCGTCGAGCGAGCCCTGCGCTGCAAATTTGTTCGGCGCGGTCACAAACGGGTAGCCAGTCAGCAGGGCGATCTTGTCGGCGATCTCGCGGCTGAAGTGGGGTGGCGCGTTAAGGCCGGTGCCGACAGCCGTCCCGCCCGCCGCCAGCTCGAAGAGCCCCGGCTCGGACTGCCGGATGCGCGCCAGCGCGTCGCGGATCTGGTATGCCCAGCCAGACCATTCTTGGCCTACGGTCAACGGCACAGCGTCCATCAGATGAGTGCGCCCGGTCTTGACCACATCCATCCATTCATTGGCCTTGGCCTCGATCGCGGTGGCCAACGCCTCGGCCTGCGGCAGCAGGTGCTCTTCCAGCTCCAGCACCGCGGCAATGTGCATCGCGGTCGGGAAGGTGTCGTTCGACGACTGCCCCATATTGACGTCGTCGTTCGGGTGCACGGGCTCTTTGCTGCCGATCTTGCCGTCGAGCAGCTGGATCGCGCGGTTGGACAGCACCTCGTTGACGTTCATGTTCGACTGCGTGCCCGACCCCGTCTGCCAGACGTAGAGCGGGAAGTGGTCGTCGAGCTTGCCCGCGATCGCCTCGTCGGCGGCGCGGACGATCGCATCCGCCTTCCATGCCGGCAGCCGGCCGGCGGCAGCGTTGACCATTGCCGCCGCCTTCTTGACATAGCCATAGGCATAATAAACACGCTTTGGCATCCGGTCGTCGCCGATCGAGAAGTGGACGAGACTGCGTTGCGTCTGCGCCCCCCAATAGCGGTCGGCGGGCACCTCGATCTTACCCATCGAGTCGGTCTCGCAGCGCGTTCCGGTCGCGCGAATGCCGATCGGGATGTTGTGCGGTTTGGGATGGGTCTGGTCGTTCATGTCATTGCTCCTCCGGCGCTATCGGGCGCCGCTCAATGCAGCTTCACCGGCGGACCGGTACGAGGCGACAGACCACGCGCCAGCAACCCCAGCACGGCGCGTCGGGTGCCATGCAATGCCCGCTCATGCAGCATGCGCAGCGAGCGGTACATCACGCCCGCAAACAGACCCTCGATGAAGAAGCCGCGGCCGAAGAGGAGGCCCATCAGATTTCCCACCGTATTGTGCTGGCCGAGGGAGACCAGCGAGCCGAAGTCGCGGTATGTGTAGGGGAGAAGCGGCTGGCCGTGTAATCGACGATTGATCTGGCGCACCATATGTGCGGCCTGCTGGTGCGCGGCCTGTGCACGCGGCGGCACCGGGGTAGGCTCGCCCTGGCGCGGACAGGCGGCGCAGTCGCCGATCGCGAAGATGTCGGGATCGCGGGTGGTCTGCAATGTCGGCTCGACGACGAGCTGGTTGATGCGGTTGACCTCCAGCCCATCGAGGTGCCGCAATACCTCCGGGGCTTTGACGCCGGCCGCCCACACCACCAGTTCCGAGGTAATGAACGAGCCGTCGGCCAGCCGCAGCCCGTCCGCTGTCACTTCCGTCACCTTGGCACCGGTATGGACCTCGATGCCAATGCGGTCGAGCAGGCGGCCCGCGGCCTCGGAGATCCGTTCCGGCAGACTGGGCAGGATGCGATCGGCGGCCTCGATTAGCACGATGCGGATGTCGCGATTCGGATCGATGCGGTCGAGCCCGTAGGCGACCACTTCGCGCGTGGTGCGGTGCAGCTCGGCAGCCAATTCAGCACCCGTCGCGCCGGCGCCGACGATCGCTACGTGAAGCTGGCCGGGACGCACCGGACCGTCCTGCGTCTCGGCGCGAATGCAGGCATTCACCAGGCGGCGATTGAAACGCGCCGCCTGCGCCGGGGTCTCCAGCGGCACCGCATGCTCGGCAACGCCTGGTGTGCCAAAATCGTTTGTGACGCTGCCGATCGCAATCACCAGCGTGTCGTAGCCGACGGACCGTGGCGGCGTAATCTGGCGCCCCTCGTCATCGAAGGTCGCGGCAAGATGCACTTTCTTGGCGGCGCGATCGAGCCCGATCATCTCGCCCAAACGGTAGCGGAACCCGTGCCAATGCGCCTGGGCGAGGTAGTTCAGCTCATACTCGCCGGGGTCCATGCTGCCCGCCGCCACTTCGTGCAGCAGCGGCTTCCAGATATGCGTCGGATAGCGGTCGACAAGCGTGACCTGCGCGCGCGCCGCCTGGTTCGCCAGCAGCACGATGCCGTCCCGGTCGGCAACCAAAACCGGCTCCGGCACGCTGTTCAGACTGTCCCATGCAAAGTGCTTCATGTACTGCAAGCGCTGCGCGGCTCGCTTGATAAGCGCAATCTGACGCTCGAGTACATCGCCGCCCAGACCGCGCGCTGCAACGAGCGAAAAACGATCGGCGTCGTCGTCAAGTTGCCGCAATTCTTCGCGCAGCCTCGACATCGTCACTGCGAGAG
>Ga0209217_1000055_pt1 | contig 22840 bp, 19 predicted proteins | sample JacPinW_OM3H0_M2_FD_187957 | JGI IMG/M metagenome (GOLD analysis project Ga0209217, IMG submission 187957) | Forest soil microbial communities from Algoma, Ontario, Canada - Jack Pine, Ontario site 1_JW_OM3H0_M2 (SPAdes) (version 2) | ecosystem: Environmental > Terrestrial > Soil > Boreal...
GGCGCAAGCCGCGGCGCACCGCGGTGGTGAACGTGGACGATCCGGCCGGCGCGGCCATGGTCCGGGCCGCGTCCGCCGACGCGCGGGTCCGGATCGTGACCTTCGGCCTGCGCGCCCCCGCGGCGCTGCGGCCGCGCGCCTGGGAGTCGGGGATGGACGGCATCCGGCTCGAGATCGACGCGCCCGGCGGCGCGATCGCGATCGCCTCCGCGCTGGTGGGCGAGCACAACGTGATGAATCTCCTCGGCGCGGTGGGCGTCGGCCTCGCGCTCGAGATGGCGCCCGCCCAGATCGGCCGGGTCCTCTCGCGCGTCGACACGGTGCCGGGCCGCTTCGAGCGCGTGGAGGCGGGCCAGCCGTTCCTGGTGGTGGTCGACTACGCCCACACCCCGGACGCGCTCGCGACCGTGCTCGCGACATTACGTCCTCACGCGCAGGGCCGGCTCATTGCCCTATTCGGCTGCGGCGGCGACCGCGACGCCGGCAAACGTCCCCTGATGGGGCAGGTCGCGGCCCGCCTGGCAGACCGGGTGTATGTGACCGACGACAACCCGCGGAACGAGCGGCCGCCACAGATCCGCCGCGAAATTCTCGCAGCTGCCCCGAGTGCCATCGAGATCGGCGACCGCCGAGAGGCGATCGCGGCGGCGATCGCCGATCTCGATCCCGGCGACCTGCTGGTCATCGCCGGGAAGGGGCATGAAACCGGTCAAGTCGTCGGCAGCGAAATCTATCCGTTCGACGACGCCGTCGTCGCCCGCGAAATCGCCGGAGCGCGCTCGCGGAACTGTGTCAGGCGGATCGGATAGTGATACCGCTGTGGACCGCTGGAGATGCCGCAGTCGCGACCGGCGGACTGAGCGCTTCCGACTGGGTGGCGACGGGCGTGTCGATCGATACCCGCAGTATTTGCGCGGGTGACCTGTTCGTTGCCCTGCGGGGTCCGAATCATGACGGCCACGATTTTGTCGCTGCGGCCCTCGCGCGCGGCGCCGCAGCGGCGGTGGTGGATCGCGACATCCCGGATTTGCCGATGGCCGCACCTTTGCTGCGCGTAGCCGACACGCTCGCCGGACTTGCCGCCCTCGGTGCGGCAGCGCGTGAGCGCTCCAGCGCCCGGGTGATCGCGGTTACCGGCAGTGTCGGCAAGACCGGCACCAAAGAGGCGCTGCGCGTTGCTCTCGCCGCTTGGGGCCCGGCTTTTGCCTCGGCAGGCGGCCTCAATAATCATTGGGGGGCGCCGCTGTCTCTCGCCCGGATGCCGACCGCTGCCGCTTACGGGATTTTCGAGCTGGGCATGAACCATGCGGGCGAAATAGCCGTTCTTACTAGGCTCGTGCGGCCGCACGTCGCGATCATCACGACGATCGAGCCCGCCCATCTCGGTTTTTTTTCATCGCTCGAGGCGATTGCCGATGCGAAGGCCGAAATATTTCTCGGGCTCGAACCCGGCGGCATCGCCGTGCTCAACCGCGATAATCCGCATTTCGACCGGCTCTCGGCGGCGGCCATGCGCGCCGGCGCGGCCGACGTAATCGGCTTTGGAACCCATCCGGAGGCGACGGTCCGGCTCCTCGATTGTGTACTTGGACCGGGCGGCTCGACAATCGAGGCCGCTCTTCCCGGCGCCGTTTTGCGCTTCGCTCTGCCGGTCCCGGGCCGGCACTGGGTGATGAACTCTCTCGCCGTACTCGCCGCGGTTGCGGCAGCTGGCGCAGACCCCCGCCGCTCCGCCGAGGCGCTGGTGGACCTCGAAGCGTTGCCAGGGCGGGGGCGCCGCTCCGAACTCTCCTGGCGGGGCGGCACGTTGACCCTGATCGACGAGAGCTACAATGCGAGCCCGGCAGCGGTCGATGCCGCCCTCGCCGTGCTCGGCGCGACGCCACCAGCCGACGGCGGGAGGCGGGTGGCTGTGCTCGGCGACATGCTGGAGCTTGGGGCGGCAAGCGAACGCCTCCATCGCGAACTGGCCGAGCCGCTCGCCGCAGCTAAGGTCGACCGCGCCTTTCTCGTCGGGGAAGCAGTGGGGGTGCTCTACGACGCTCTGCCGAAGGCGATGCGGGGCGGCTTGTGGCCCACCGCCGATGCGGCCATGCCTGGACTGCTGTGCTTTTTGCGGTCCGGCGATGTGGTGACGGTGAAGGGCTCCCGCGGCGTTGGGCTTGGCCGCATCGTCGAGCGGCTGCGTGCGGAATCGGCGCGGCCAGAGACATGATCGAATGCTCTACCCGCTGTTTTTTCCTTTCGCGGATCAGTTTCAGGCTTTCAACCTCTTCCGCTACATCACCTTCCGATCGGGGGGGGCGGCGGTCACTGCGCTGTTGATCAGCTTTCTTCTTGGTCCGCACCTTATTGCTTGGCTGCGATCGAAGCAGGCCAATGGCCAGCCGATTCGCCCCGATGGCCCTAACGGACATATCGAGCGCAAAAAGGGAACCCCGACAATGGGCGGGTTCCTGATCCTGTTGGCGTTGACGATATCGACCTTGCTGTGGGCGGATCTGACGAACGCCTATGTGTGGATCGTGCTGCTGGTCACCGTCGGCTTCGGGCTGATCGGGTTTTTCGATGATTACAGAAAGCTTCACCGGAATTCACACCGCGGGCTCTCCGCTCGAAGCAAGCTCGGCCTGGAGATCGTGCTCAGCGCCGTTGCCTGCGTCGCCATCACCTGGGTGACGCCAGCGGGGCTGGCGCAGGCTCTTGCCGTGCCCTTTTTCAAGAACGTGCTGATCGAGTTGGGGTGGTTCTTCGTGCCGTTTGGCGCCTTGGTAATCGCCGGGGCCTCAAACGCGGTCAACCTGACCGATGGACTGGATGGCCTCGCCATCGTGCCCTCGATGATCGCCGCCGGCTGCTTTGCCTTCATCGCCTATCTCGCCGGCAATGCCATCTTCGCCAACTACTTGCAAATCCATCACGTAACCGGTGCGGGCGAGCTCACGGTGTTCTGCGGAGCGATGGTCGGGGCGAGCCTCGGCTTTCTCTGGTTTAATGCACCGCCGGCAATGGTCTTCATGGGCGACACCGGCTCGCTGTCGATCGGCGCTGCCCTTGGAACGATCAGCGTCATCACCAAGCATGAGCTGGTGCTGGCGATCGTCGGCGGTTTGTTCGTTCTCGAGGCGGTTTCGGTGATCGTTCAGGTCGCAAGCTTCAGAATTACCGGACGACGGGTCTTCCGCATGGCGCCGCTGCACCATCATTTCGAGCAAAAGGGCTGGGAAGAGGCAACGATCGTCATTCGCTTCTGGATCATCGCTTGGATTCTGGCAATCGCCGGACTGGCCACGCTCAAATTACGGTGAAGCGTGCGATGATTAGCAGCGGCGCCGTACAAGTAAGCAAGTATAGCCGGTTACGGTACATTTTGTGGCCTAATCACTACGTCACAAGGTTCGCCCACGGGCTTGAGGAGTCATCTGCCACGCCGGACCGCAAATCTCCCACCGGGCGCCGCGAGCATCGAACCGGATGAACTTTGCCCGCATCGACCAAAGCCCGATGGCGCGCTGGTGGTGGACGGTCGACCGCTGGAGCCTGACCGCTCTAGGCATGCTGGTCGGATTCGGCCTCATGTTGAGCCTGGCGGCGAGCCCGTCGGTTGCCGAGCGGATAGGCTATGATGGGCTGCACTTCGTCCGCCGTCATCTGATGATGCTGCCGCTGGCGATGGGTCTGTTGTTCGCGGTATCACTCCAGCCGCCGCGGATGATTCGGCGCATTGCCGTCATCGGCTTCGTCGCGGCGCTGGTGCTGCTCAGCCTGACGTTTGTGATCGGTGCCGAAATCAAAGGCGCGCGGCGATGGATCAACCTGCCAGGACTCTCCGTGCAGCCATCCGAATTCGTCAAGCCGACCTTTGCGGTGGTCGCCGCGTGGTTGTTCTCGGAACAGAAGCTGCGCCCCGGTTTTCCGGGCAATATGATCTCTATACTACTGTTTCTCGCGGTCGCCGGCATGCTGATCAAGCAGCCGGATATCGGCATGGCCGCCGTCGTCGCGATCGTCTGGTTCGCGCAGTTCTTCATGGCCGGGCTGCGGCTGTATTGGGTGGTGGCCGGTACCGCCGCCGGCCTCGGGGGGCTGGCCGGCGCCTATCTCTATCTGCCGCATGTCAGATCCCGGATCGACCATTTCCTCGACCCCTCGGCCGGGGACACCTATCAGGTCAAACGCTCGATCGAGGCCTTCGCCAATGGCGGGTTGTGGGGCAAGGGGCCCGGCGAGGGCACGGTCAAGGACGTCCTCCCGGACGCGCACGCCGACTTTGTCTTTGCGGTTGCCGGCGAAGAGTTCGGTCTCGTTGTCTGCCTTGTGATTATCGGGCTGTTCGCCTTCATCGTGTTGCGCGGGTTCTCGCGGCTGCTGCAGGAAGGCAGCCTCTTTGTGCTGCTCGCTGCGACGGGCTTGCTGATCCAGTTCGGCCTTCAAGCGGTCATCAACATGGCCTCGAGCTTGCACCTGATTCCGACCAAGGGAATGACGCTGCCGTTTCTGTCGTATGGCGGATCTTCCATGCTGGCACTCGGGCTCGGGATGGGAATGATGTTGGCGCTGACCCGGCGCCGACTGGCGGGAAGCGAGCTATGAGCCCGCCCTTCGTGCTCGCTGCCGGCGGCACCGGGGGACATGTGTTCCCGGCCGAAGCGCTGGCCGGCGAACTGCTGGCGCATGGGCGGGGCGTTCACCTGCTGTGTGACGGCCGCGCCGACGCCTTTGCGCGACGCGTTCCTGAGGTTGAATTCCATCGTGTGCGCGCCGGCCGGTTCGCGGGCGGCGCGGGCCAAGCTGTCTACGGGCTTGCCGGAATGGCGATGGGCGTTGTGCAGGCACGTCGGCTGCTTCGCCGACTGGCGCCGGCCGGCGTCATCGGTTTCGGCGGCTATGCTTCTGTCCCAACGATGCTGGCGGCTAGTTATCTCGGCCTGCCGATCGTCATTCACGAGCAGAATGCGGTCCTCGGCCGCGCCAACCGGCTGCTCGCCGCGCAAGCTCAGCGGATCGCTACCGGGTTTCCGGCAATTTCAGGTCTGCGCCCAGCCGACAGCCTCCGCGTCGTCCACACCGGAAATCCGGTGCGGCCGGCGATCCTCGATCTCTTCGATGCAGGCTACACGGCGCCAGAACCCGGCAGACCCATCGAGCTGCTGATCTTGGGCGGCAGCCAGGGAGCGCACGTTCTCGGCGAGATCGTGCCGCCGGCAATGACCGCCTTGCCGGCCGAACTGCGAGGAAGGGTTCGGATCAGCCAGCAAGTGCGCCCGGAAGATCGCGACGCCGCTGCCGCGATTTATCGGAAAAGCGGGATGGCCGCAGAACTCGACAGCTTCTTCGACGATGTGCCGATGCGGCTGTGCCGGGCGCATCTGGTGATCTGTCGCGCCGGCGCCTCGACTGTGGCCGAACTTGCGGCCCTCGGCCGCCCGGCGATTCTAATCCCCTATCCGCACGCAACCGACGACCATCAGACCGCGAACGCCCACGCCTTTGCCGAGGCTGGGGGTGGTTGGCTCCTTCCACAAGCGAGCCTTTCGCAGGACGTGCTCTCGCGTCGCATCGAAAGCCTACTTACCGACCGCACGGCGTTGACTGCCGCGGCGGCATCGGCAGCCCGGTTCGGCCGGCGCGATGCCGCGCAGCGGCTCGCACGGCTCGTTCTGGATCTCGATCCCGGAGCTGCTCACCCCACCGACTTGGCGGGGCATGCCGCATGAGGGCTCTTCCGCGGACAATCGGCCCCCTGCATTTTGTGGGCATCGGCGGAATCGGCATGAGCGGCATCGCCGAAGTATTGCGTAATCTCGGCTATCGAGTTCAGGGCAGCGACATCGCCGACGGTGCCAATGTCCGGCGGCTTTGCGAACTCGGGATACCTGTGGCGATCGGTCACGCGGCCGGAAATCTGGGTGCCGCGGAGGTCGTCGTCATTTCCTCGGCGGTCAAATCGGACAATCCGGAGGTTGCCGCCGCGCGGGTGCGTCGCCTCCCGGTGGTGCGGCGCGCCGAAATGCTCGCCGAGCTGATGCGGCTCAAATGGTCGCTCGCAGTCGCCGGAACACACGGCAAGACGACGACGACCTCGCTGATCGGCGCGTTGTTCGAGGAGGCGCAGCTCGACCCCACGGTGATCAATGGCGGTATCATCAACGCCTACGGCACCAACACGCGCCTGGGTGCGGGCGATTGGATGGTCGTTGAGGCCGACGAGAGCGACGGCACATTCACGCGGCTGCCAGCGACGATCGCGATCGTCACCAACATCGATCCCGAGCATCTCGACTTCTACGGAAACTTCGACGCGCTGCGCCAAGCCTTCGAGAGCTTTGTCGGCAACATCCCGTTCTACGGCTTCGCCGCGCTGTGCATCGATCATCCGGTCGTGCAGGGGATGATCCCGAGGCTTTCCGACCGTCGCGTGCTGACCTATGGCTTCAGCCCACAGGCCGATATTCGAGCTGTCGATATTCGGCTCGGACGCGACGGCGCGCGCTTCGACGCGGTGATTTCCGACGCGTTCTCCGATCGGGCCCGCACGGTTCCGGAGCTGTTTCTGCCAATGTTCGGTCAGCACAACGTCCAGAACTCGCTCGCCGCGGTCGCCGTCGCCGAAGCGCTGGGGCTCGGTGACGACGCGCTGCGGGCCGCGCTGCGCAACTTTGCCGGGGTGAAGCGGCGGTTCACCAAGACGGGCGAGTGGAACGCGGTAACCGTAATCGACGATTACGGACATCACCCGGTCGAGATCGCAGCGGTGCTGAAGGCGGCACGCGCGATCGTCGAAGGCAAGGTGATCGCGGTGGTTCAACCGCATCGTTTCACGCGCGTATTGCACCTCTTCGACGGTTTCTGCACGTGCTTCAACGATGCCGATATCGTTTTGGTTGCGGATATCTACGCCGCGGGCGAGGCGCCGATTGAGGGAGTGACCCGAGAGGCCGTCGTCGCCGGGTTGATCGAGCACGGCCATCGCAATGTACGAGCCCTCGCCGATCCACGCGATCTTGCCCCGCTGGTCAGCGAGCTGGCGCGGCCTGGCGACATGGTTGTGTGCCTGGGGGCGGGCTCGATTACCAATTGGGCAAACAATCTGCCGGGCGAGCTTGCTCGATTGCAGTCGCCGAGCCGTATCGCATGAACGCGCGATGCGAACCGCCATCATCGGTGCCGATGGAGTGGCTTCCCCCGGTTCGCGGTCGGCTGACCGCGAACGCGGCGATCGGCAGGCAGACTTGGTTTGGGGTCGGCGGTGTGGCCGAAGTATTGTTCCAGCCGGCCGACGACGAGGATCTCGCCGCCTTTCTGGCGGCGCTGCCGACAGAAATTCCGGTAACGGTGATCGGCGCCGGCTCGAACCTTCTGGTACGCGACGGCGGCGTTCCCGGCGCTACGATCCGGCTCGGCCGCGGTGTTGGAAGCATCGCCATCGCGCAGGGAGTGGTCCATGTCGGCGCGGGTGCGCTCGACCGTCTCGTCGCCGTCGCCGCGGCAAAGGCCGGCCTTGCGGGGCTCGAATTCCTGTCTGGCATCCCTGGCACGATCGGCGGAAGCTTGCGGATGAACGCCGGCGCCTATGGCGTGGAGATAGGGGACGTGCTCGTTTCGGCGACTGCCCTCGACCGCGGCGGCCGCGGTCATGTAATCGACCGCGCTGCGATGGCGCTTTCCTATCGCCATTGCGGGATCGACCCCGGATGGATCTTCATCGAGGCCCGGTTGCGCGGCATCCCGGGCGAGCGCACCGAGATCGCAAAACGGCTGATGGAGATCCGCGCGACGCGTGAGGCAACCCAGCCAATCCGCGCGCGCACCTCGGGGTCGACTTTTGCCAACCCACCGGGCCAGTCGGCATGGCAGCTAATCGATGCCGCCGGGTGCCGCGGTCTGGCGCGGGGCGGGGCAATGGTCTCGCACAAGCATGCCAATTTCCTGATCAACACCGGCAGTGCCACGGCGGCCGATATCGAAGATCTTGCCGAAGAAGTGCGCAGGCGCGTCCACGAGACCTCCGGGATCGTGCTCGAGTGGGAAATCCAGCGGATCGGCCGACCCGCTCCGGACCCGAGGCCGATCGAACCGGAAAACGCCCATCATCCATCCCGGATGGCCCTTCAAGGGCGATTTGGCGAAGACTACAGCGACGGCAGCTCACCGTTATGAAGAGCGTGGCTGTGTTGATGGGAGGCTGGTCGCCCGAGCGCGAGGTCTCATTATCGAGCGGGTACGAGTGTGCCAAGGCGCTGGCTGATCGCGGCTATGCGGTGCGGGTGGTCGACGCCGGCCGCGATCTGCCGACACTGTTGCGCGCGCTCGAACCGTGTCCGGACGTGATCTTCAACGCTCTGCACGGGATCGGCGGGGAGGATGGGACGATTCAGGGCGTGTTTGAGATGCTCCGTATTCCGTACACCCATTCCGGCGTCCTGGCCTCGTCTGTGGCGATGCACAAGCCCACCGCAAAATCGATATTCCGCGCTGTCGGGCTCCCGGTGGTCGACGGTGTCGTTGCCCGGCTCGAAGAACTCGCGCTGCGCGATCCGATACCCGCCCCGTTTGTCGTCAAGCCAACGAACCAGGGTTCCAGCGTTGGCGTGCGAATCGTGCGGGTCAACGACAATTCCTGGCGGGAGGAGGTCACCGATTGGTGCTTTGGCGAAGAGCTTCTGGTCGAACGCTTTGTTCCCGGACGCGAGCTGACCGTCGCGGTCATGGGGGATCGAGCGCTTGGCGTCTGCGAGATCGTCCCGCGCGGCAGCTTTTATGACTACACCGCGAAATACGCGGTGGGCGGATCAGACCACCTGACGCCCGCGCCGATCCCCGCAAAGGTTTATGAGCGGGCGCTCGACATCGCCTTGCGCGCTCATCGCGCGCTCGGGTGCCGAGGCGTCACCCGCGCCGACCTCCGTTATGACGATACTACAGGGGAGTTGGGGGAGCTCTACTTGCTGGAATTGAACACTCAGCCCGGGATGACGCCCACTTCGCTGGTTCCGGATATCGCTCGTCACGTCGGAATCGAGTTCGACGAACTGGTTGCGTGGATGGTAGAAAACGCGGCGTGCGACGGATGAAGGGAGCAACCTCACGGCATCTGCTCCGAGGAGGCCGTGCCAGAGGCTTCTTCCGATTCGGATTGTGGATCGGAGCTCTCCTCGTGCTCTCCGGCGGCGTTTACGGCGGGGCTCAGCTGAGCGGCTCCCAAGTTGCCCAGTCGGCGTTGCACAGCGCCGTGGACACGATGATCGAGGCTACGGGGCTGCTCGGCTTGACCGTTTCGGATGTCACGGTCGAAGGACGCGAGACAACCGATGGCGAAACGATTCTGGCGGCACTCGCCGCCAGACCGGGTACCCCGATCCTCGCGGTGAGCCCGAAACGTGCCAAGCAGCAGCTCGAGACCTTGCCGTGGGTCCGCACCGCGGTGATCGAACGTCGCCTGCCGGGAACGCTTTATGTGCGTCTGGTCGAGCGCAAACCGCTGGCGCTCTGGCAACACGGCGGCAAGATCGCGCTGATCGACCGCGCGGGGGCCGTGATCCCGGTGGCCCGGCTCGACCGTTTCGCCAAGCTGCCCATGGTTGTCGGAGAGGGAGCCGCGAGCCATGCGGCGGAGCTTCTCGACATGCTGGCGAGCGAACCCGATCTCGCAGCCCGCGTCACCGCTGCCATCCGCGTCGGCGATAGGCGCTGGAACCTCCGCATCGACAACACAATCGACGTGCTCCTCCCGGCCGATGAGACCGCAAAGGCGTGGGGGCAACTCGCCCGGCTCGACCGGTCGACCGGCCTCGTGCAGCGGGACGTGCAGACCATCGATACTCGGCTTCCCGATCGGCTCGTCCTGCGGGTCAGTCCCGAGACACCGAAAGAGACGCCGGTTCAGAAAAAAGGTCGCCCCCCGGCGAAGAACACATGAGCACAATGGACGAAGCGCCGGTACGCGAGAGGGATTCGGCCGGAGCACCATCGGGCGGAAGCAGAAGGGCAAACTCGCGTAGGCCCGCGATCCGACCGCGCGGCAGTCTGATCGCTGCCGTCGATATCGGCACGACCAAGGTCTGTTGTTTTATCGCCCGCATCTCCGACGACAACCCTCGCGTCCTCGGCATTGGTCATCAGATCTCGCGTGGAGTGCGGAATGGGACGATCGTCGATCTGGAGGCGGCCGGCACCTCCGTCGTCAATGCCGTACATGCCGCAGAGCAAATGGCCGGCGAGACGATCCAGCAGGTCGTGACGAACCTGTCAGGGGGCTTCTTCGCCTCACGCCTTGTCAGGGCCGAAATCAGCGTTGCCGGTCGGGAGATCACCGATGCCGAAGTGCAGCGGGTGCTTGAGCAGGGGCATCTGATTCGCGAACCGAGCGATCGCCACGTCATCCACTCCGTGCCGGTGGGTTTCTCGATCGATGACAGCCGCGGCATTCGCGACCCGCGCGGGATGTTTGGCGACCGGCTCGGCGTCAATATGCACGTGGTGACCGCCAACGCCGCCAGCGTCCGCAGTCACGTGTCGGCAATTGGGCGTTCGCATCTCGAACTCGATGCTCTGGTGGTCAGCCCTTATGCCGCCGGGCTCTCCTGTCTGGTCGAAGACGAGATCGCGCTCGGCGTGACCGTGATCGACATGGGCGGCGGAACCACAACGATCGGGGTGTTCTTCGACGGCAATCTCATCTACGCCGATTACGTACCGGTTGGCGGCTGCCATGTGACCAACGACATCGCTCGCGGGCTATCGACCCCGGTCGCGCATGCCGAGCGCATGAAGACGCTGTTCGGCAGCGCCATTTCTTCGAGCACTGATGAACGCGAGATGATCGCGGTTCCGCAGGTCGGTGAGGAGGACGAGGGGCACGTAAACCACGTCCCGAAATCACTCCTCGTCGGGATTATCGCACCGCGCATCGAAGAGACCTTCGAGCTGGTGCGCAATCGCCTGGAGGCGAGCGGGTTCGACAAGATGGCAGGTCGGCGGGTGGTGCTGACCGGCGGCGCGTGTCAATTACATGGGGCCCGCGAATTTGCTGCACTGATTCTCGACAAGCAGGTTCGTATTGGTCGGCCGCAACAGGTGACGGGCTTGGCCGAATCGACTGGAGGGCCGGCGTTCTCGACGACGGTGGGGCTCTTGCATTTTGCGCTGTCGGAGCATGCCGAAGTGCCGCGCAATGCCCGGGGGCCGGCAAGAACGGCAAACGGGCTCTTTGGTCGATTGGGTCACTGGCTGCGGGAGAACTTTTGAGGCAAATTCGAACCTATTGCTTGCCCGGCCAGGCCTGAGCCAGCGAGGGGGCGCCCGGACCAGACCGGGTACTATGAGGCTGCGTTGCAGCGGAGGGGGACCGCATGATCAATCTGAGCATTCCGCGAGACGAGCAGGAGATGAAGCCCCGCATTACCGTGGTTGGCGTGGGGGGCGCCGGGGGAAACGCCGTCAACAATATGATCCGTTCGAATCTGGTCGGGTGCGAGTTCGTGACCTGCAATACCGACGCTCAAGCGTTGGCGCAGTCCACCGCGCCGCGCAAGATCCAGCTCGGGATCGGCGTCACCCGGGGGCTCGGCGCCGGCTCGCGGCCAGATGTCGGACGCGCCGCCGCGGAAGAGGCGCTCGATGAAATCCTCGAGGCGATGCACGGGTCCAACATGGCGTTCATCACCGCCGGAATGGGCGGCGGGACCGGTACCGGCGGCGCCCCGGTAATCGCCCGCATCGCCCGCGAATCGGGAATTCTGACGGTCGGCGTGGTCACCAAGCCCTTTCATTTCGAGGGCACTCATCGTATGCGGCTAGCTGAGGCCGGGATCGAGGAGCTGCAGAAATTCGTCGACACGCTGATCATCATCCCTAATCAAAACTTGTTCCGGGTGGCGAATGACCGGACCACGTTCGCCGATGCTTTCAAGATGGCCGACGACGTCCTGCACTCGGGCGTGCGGGGCGTCACCGACCTGATGGTGATGCCTGGCTTGATCAATCTCGACTTCGCCGACATTCGCACGGTGATGGCCGAAATGGGAAAGGCGATGATGGGCACCGGGGAGGCCGAAGGCGACCGCCGGGCCATCGACGCCGCCGAGGCGGCGATCTCGAACCCCCTGCTCGAGGACGTGTCGATGAAGGGCGCACGCGGCGTCCTGATCAATATCACCGGCGGGATGGACATGACGTTGTTCGAGGTCGACGAGGCAGCCAACCGCATCCGCGAAGAAGTCGATCCCGAGGCCAATATCATCTTCGGCTCAACTTTCGACGAGCGCCTGTCCGGAAAGATGCGCATTTCGGTCGTTGCCACCGGGATTGATGCAGAGGCAATCTCTCAGCCCCGGCCGGCGCTTAGCTTGGTCAGCAGTCGGGATGGTCTTGCTGTTTCCGGCCTGCGCGAGGCCACTTCGGGGGGTTACGCGCAGCCCATGCTCACCCAGAATGCGGCGGCCCCCCTCGCCGATGGTGGGCGCGAGGCATTGCGTCCGGAAATCGACAGCGAGCCGCTGCCGCACGCGGCGGAGGCGGCCGAGACCGCCGCCGTGCGGGGCGGCGCATTCATCGCCCCCAAGCCGGTCGATGCCGGGCCTGCTCGGACCGTTCCGCTGACGCAACCGGCCGTTCCACCGGCTGCGGTTGCCAAGGAGCCGACGCCGAAGCCCAAAGGGCGCGTGCCCAGCCTGATCGAACGGGTGACCGGGGTCGGCCGCGGGCGCTCGAACCCACCGGAGCCGACGCCGCGTCCCGTTGCCCCGCCCGCCAAGGTCGCCGCTCAGCCGCGGCTGGCGCCGCTGGAGCCGGATGACCGGCCGGGTTTGAGCAAGGAAGACGATCTGCTCGACATTCCGGCCTTTCTGCGGCGTCAGGCGAATTAGCATCGGTGCGGCGGCCCGCTCCTCCGGCATTGCCATCGATCTTCGGCGAGCGCCAGAAGAGCCCAATATAGTCCGGCGCAACAATTTGAAACAAAGAGTGATTTGAGACGAAGCGGGGGCGTCGTTAGGGTGAAATTTGGTCGGGGACAGTTTTCGAGAAGTCTGTCGCATGTTGGGGGATATGACGACAGCGTCACAACAGACGCTGAAGACGCCAATCGGGTGCCGGGGGGTCGGTCTCCATTCGGGTCGAAAAGTAAGGATGACTTTGCGACCGGCCCCGCCGGACACCGGGATCATGTTTCGCCGCGCCGACGCCGGGGCGGAGATCCGGGCGAGCTGGGTGAATACGATCGCCGCGCCGCTATGCACGGTGTTGTCAAACGGCGAAGGGATCACAATCGGCACCGTCGAGCATCTGATGGCGGCATTGGCGGGCGCCGAAATCGACAATGCCGTTATCGAGCTGGATGGTCCCGAGGTGCCGATCATGGACGGCAGCGCGGCGCCATTCCTGTTCCTGATCGAATGCGCCGGCGTCGTCGAGCAGGATGCGGCGAGGCGGGCCATCAAGGTGCTCAAACCAGTCAACGTGATCGAGGCCGATGCGACGGCAGCACTACTGCCGGATCACGGCTTTTCGATGAGCTTCGAGATCGATTTCGACAATCCGCTGATAAACCGGCAGGATGCCCGCGTGGTGTTCGAGGCGGGGACGTTCAAGGCGGAGATCAGTCGAGCGCGCACGTTTGGCCTTCTCGACCAAGTCGACCGACTTCGGGCCGCGGGCTTCGGCCGCGGCGGATCGCTCGACAACGTCGTCGTCGTCAGCGGCGATCATGTCTTGAACGCCGGCGGCTTGCGGTATGACGACGAATTCGTTCGCCACAAGCTGCTCGACGCCCTGGGCGATCTGTATCTCGCAGGCGGCCCAATCATCGGTCAGTTTCGCGGCGTGCGCTCGGGCCATGGCCATACGAGACAATTGCTGGCGGCGCTGTTCGCCGACGCGGAGGCGTGGTGTCACACGACCCTGGGGCGGGCAACAGGTCTCGCGACCCTCGAGTCTCAGGATGCAATGCCTCTCTCCGGGGTGTGAGCGAAGCGAGGCTTGCCTATTCTGCGCGCGATTCGTGATATAAGCGGTATCCGGTATCAGACTCCCTCATCGGGGCGGACTATGAGGGCTTCGTCCATTCTTCGGTGGCTCGGTGCAGCCGCGTTGGTATCCATTCTCGCAGCGTGCGGCGGCGGGAAGAAGGACGTCTATGTCGAAAAGCCCGTCGACGATCTCTACAATAAAGCCATGGACGAGATGGTCGAAGAGCGCTATGCCGCATCAGCTAAGACTTTTGATGAGGTAGAAAGTCAACATCCATACTCAGTCTGGGCCACGAAAAGCCAACTCATGGCGGCTTACGCGCAATACGAAGCAGGAAATTACGGAGAGGCTATTGTAAACTCCGATAGGTTCATTCAGCTCCACCCTGGACATCGTGACATCGCCTATGCTTATTATTTAAAAGCCATCTCTTACTACGTTCAGATCACTGATGTTGGCCGTGACCAAAAGATCACCGAGCAGGCCCTCAAGGCCCTCGATGATGTCGTCCGCCGATTTCCCGACAGCAAATATGCCCGAGACGCCAAGCTGAAACTTGACTTCACTCGTGATCATCTGGCCGGCAAGGAAATGGAAATCGGTCGATACTACTTGAAACGGGGCCAATACCTGGCTGCGATGAACCGCTTCAAACGAGTCATCGACAATTATCAGACGACGACACATGTACCCGAGGCGCTGGAGCGGCTTGTCGAGTGTGACTTGGCGCTCGGACTCTTCGATGAAGCCAAAGCAAATGCCGCAGTCCTTGGCCACAACTATCCGGGTAGCGAGTGGTATCAGGACAGCTACGCTCTGGTCACCGGGACCAGCAACCCTGGCGTGCCGACGGATGGCTGGTTCGCCCGCAATCTTGGAACTCCGTTCTGAGCGACCCGCCGCGGGTCGTTTGACAACATGAAAAATTGTTAATTTCGGGCGGGCAGCCGGCTGACGTATGTCAGCGCGCCACTGATTGCCTGCGGCTCCGCTCCCGCGCCTAGGCGCGCTTTTGCTGTGGCGGGTCCGGATATCGGCATCGAGCACTGGGAGGATTTGAGGATGCTGCGGCGGTTTTGCGCGGTCCTGCTTCTCGGCATCACGGCGGTCGCTGCCGATGCCGCCGACAAGCCGTCGGGCGTCACCGGCCTCTATCTGACGACCCGTTACCCCGCGCTGACCGTACGCGCTGGCGAGACCACAACGATCGATCTGTCGCTGCGCAATTTTAACCTGCCGCCGCGTGAGCTGGCGCTTTCGGTGCCGCAGGTGGCAACTGGATGGAAGGCGACGGTCCTTGGCGGCGGTCAGCCGGTCAAGTCGGCGTTTGTCCCGGCCGATGGCGAAGAGAAGCTGCAGCTGCGCCTCGAACCGCCATCCGGTACCGGACCCGGCGATTATCAATTTCTGATCGAGGCGCACGGCGACGGGAGCACGCTGAAACTTCCGATAACCGTGACAATCGGGCAGGAGCTTCCGGCCAAACTCAAGCTCACCACCAATTTTCCGGCATTGCGCGGCACCGCTACCACGTCCTTCAAATTCAAGGTCGCGGTCGCCAACGACAGTGGACGCGATGCGACGATCAATTTCAGCGCCGACGCGCCGAAGAACTTCCAGGTCACCTTTACCGAGGCATATGGTACCCAGCAGCTCACGAGCATCCCGATCGAGGCCGGCAAGTCGAAGGACATTGAGGCTTCCGTCGCCTTGCCGCGCGACACTCCGGCCGGCGACTACAAGCTCGCGCTACACGCCAAGAGCGAGGCCGCATCGGCGGATCTCGATGTGTCGATCGCGATCGTTGGCCAGCCGCGCCTAGCGCTTTCCGGCGAGGGGGGCCGGCTCAGCGGCGAGGCATATGCCGGCCAGGACAGCCAATTGACCGTGGTTGCCAAGAACGACGGAAGCGAGGCGGCGCGCGATGTCGAATTCAACGCGACAGCACCGGAGGGATGGAAGACGAGCTTCGACCCCAAGGAGCTGCCCGAGCTCGGCGCCGGCAAATCCCAGTCGATCAAGGTCACACTGACGCCGGCCGCCCGCGCCATCGCTGGAGATTATCAGACGACGATTCGCGCCAGCTCGGCAGGAGGGCTTTCCGAATCCGCCAACTTCCGCATCACGGTATTGACCTCGACCGTGTGGGGCGCTGTCGGCATCGGGGTCATTGCCGTCGCCCTCCTCGTCGTGGTCTTTGCGGTCGCGCGGTTTGGCCGGCGCTAGCGAGGGCATAATGGCAGGCGACGTCGTAATCCGGGCCGAAGGGCTGACCAAGCGCTATGCCGCGATCCTCGCGGTCGACCATATCGATTTCGAGGTCCAGGCCGGCGAGATCGTCGGCATTCTGGGGCCGAACGGATCGGGCAAGACGACGACGATCCTGATGCTGCTCGGGCTGACCGAGCCGACCGAAGGACGCGCCGTGGTCGCCGGGTTCGACCCGCTGCGCGAGCCGCTCGAAGTCAAGCGCCGGGTCGGCTATTTGCCCGACACGGTCGGCTTTTATGATGGGCTGTCGGCGCGCGACAACCTTGCCTATACCGGGCGGCTAGCGGGGCTGTCGCGGCGCGAGATCGATGAGCGGTTCGACGAGGCGCTGGCGAGGGTCGGGCTTCCCGATGTCGGCCGCGAGCGGGTTGGAACATTCTCGCGCGGCATGCGCCAGCGTCTCGGCCTCGCCGAGATCCTGATGAAGCGCCCGAGCATCGCGATCCTGGACGAGCCCACCGCAACGTTGGACCCGCATTCGACGCAAGAATTTCTCGGCATGATCCGCGCCCTGAAGACCGACGGCACCGCCGTCCTGCTGTCGTCGCATCATCTCGATCAGGTGCAGAGCGTGTGCGACCGGGTGGCGCTGTTCAACCAGGGACGGATCGCGCTGTCGGGCAGCGTAACCGATCTCGCACAACGGGTTCTCGGCGGCGGCCATGTTATCGATGTCGAAGTCCGCGGTGTCGGCATCCGCGACCGGCTCGCCGCCATGCCGGGCGTGGTCCGGGTGCAGATCCTCGGGCCGGAGCTCTACCGCGTCGACTGCGAACGCGATCTGCGGGCGGAGATCGCCCGGCTGCTCGCTCCGTCCTCCGAGCTGACCGGCATCCGTTTTGCCGAGCCGAGCCTCAACGAGGTCTATACCCGCTATTTCGACGAGGTGCGCCGTGCGGCGTAGCGGCTCACCCTTCACCGGGGCGGGGATCGTTCTCGCCAAGGAGGCGGCGGACCAGCTGAGCGGCGTTCGGATGGTGGTCATCGAGGCGCTGGTTTTTCTGATCGCCCTGGTCTTGGCCTGGTTTTCTACCACGGCGATACGTGAATCCATTGGCCAAAGCCCGTTTCTGTTTCTGCGTTTGCTGACGATGGCCCCAGAACCGATACCGTTCTCGTTCATCGATACAGTCGGGCTGGTGGCGCCGGTCATTGCGATCGCGTTGGGTTTCGATGCAGTGAACGCAGAGTTCAACCAGCGAACATTGAGCCGGATCCTGGCGCAGCCGATCTATCGCGACGCTCTGCTCCTCGGAAAATTCCTTGCTCGTCTGCTCGCCTTGGCGATCGCACTGCTCTCGCTGTGGCTGCTGGTCTTGGGCGTGGGCTTCCTCCGCCTTGGGCTGCCGCCGAGCGCGGAGGAGCTGGTCCGGATGTTGGGATTTCTTGTCGCGACCATCGCCTATGGCGGGGTGTGGCTCGCCGTCGCTTTTTTGTTCTCCATCCTGTTTCGCGCGCCGGCTACAGCGGCGCTCGCTTCATTGGGCCTTTGGCTCGTTTTCTCGTTCTTCTGGTCCTTGATTATCAGACCGCTCGCCGCGACCCTGATCGCGGGACCGCCGGAAGACATCTTCGGCCCCAACCTCGCCTACATTCAAACCTCGCAGGCGCTCGATCGGATCTCGCCGAACACGCTCTACGCCGAGATCGCGTTGGCCTTGCTGCAGCCGGCGACCCGCACCCTCGGTCCGGTGTTCATCAGCCAGCTCCGCGGGGCATTGCTCGGCGCGCCGCTGCCGGCAACGCAGAGCTTCATCCTGGTCTGGCCGCAGCTGACCGGGCTCATCGCGGCGATGATCCTGATCTTTGCGGTAGGCTACATCGTCTTCCAGCGCCAGGAGATCCGCGCGTGACCACAGTCGACCAGCAGAAGATCCGGCGGACCCGGACGGGACTGATCGCCTGCGATCCCGTGCTGGCGCAGCCGGGCTACACGCTGTTCGCGCCGATGTACGGCGACGGCACGGTGTACCTCCTCGCGATGGATGGCAGGGTGGCGCACACATGGGTCATGCCGCACCGGCCCGGGCTTTACGGCTACCTCCTCGACAACGGCCACCTCTTTTACGGCGGCAAGATCATGGAGGACCTCGAGCGGTTCGAGGCGTGGCCCCGCTTCAAGGCCGGCGCCGCGCTTGAAGCCGACTGGAGCGGGCGGGTGCTGTGGGAGGTGCAGCACAAGGATCACCATCACGATGCCCGCAAGCTGAAGAACGGCAATGTCCTGCTGTTGTGCCTGCGTCCGCTATCCGCCGAAATCGCCGGGCGCGTCCGGGGCGGGCTCCCCGGCAGCGAAGCCGATGGTGTGATCTACGCCGATTATCTGGTCGAGATGACGACATCAGGCGAGGTCGTGTGGGAATGGCGCAGCTGGGAGCACCTCGAACCGGAGGCGTTTCCGATCACGCCGCAGGATCATCGCGCCGAGTGGACGCACGGCAACACCGTCGCGGAGACGGCCGACGGCAATATCCTCGTCAGCTTTCGCAACATCTCGACGGTAGTGATGATCGACCGGGCGACCGGCAAGATCATTTGGCGGCTCGGCCCCCCGCCGCTCGCCCAACAGCACGACCCGCGCCCGCTGCCCAACGGCAACATTCTGATCTTCGACAACGGCACCCACCGCATCGACCACCCCGCGACCTTCTCGCGCGTGATCGAGGTTGATCCGCGCACCAATGCGATCGTCTGGGAATATGTCGAGCAATCGCTCTTCGAGTTCTTCAGCCCGTACATTTCGGGCGCGCAGCGGCTCGCCAACGGCAACACGCTGATCTGCGAAGGCTGTCACGGCCGCATCTTCGAGGTCACGCGCGAGTGTCAGGTCGTGTGGGAGTATGTCAGCCCGTATTTCTTTCAGGAGGCGGGACGCGCCGGGCTCAACAACTGGGTCTTTCGCGCCTTTCGTTATACGCCGGAAGAGATCGACGCGGCCCGCCGTGGGTAAAAAAAGGGGCGGTCCAATCGGGCCGCCCCTGGTGTGGTGCGAGGGCACGTTTTCCCACCCTGATGTGACCCGCCGACCAACCGGCCACGATCGCAGCTTCGACCGTGTCCACCACACAAATCGCAGCCTATTCCGCAGGCCTGGCGGCGCAAGCGTCGAAACCGTTGTCCACAGGCTTACCCCCAAGATAGCGCAGCTGTCCCCCAAACCATCCACACCCGCGGTTTAACTTTCTCGGTTGTCAGCTCATAGTGGAGCCATCATCGCGGCTGGAGGATCGCCGACCATGCTCCCGACACCCGGTTTTCATCATTTGCATCTGAACTCGGTCGACCCGGAGGCCGCGATCGGCTTCTACATCAGGCAGTTTCCGAGCACGGTGAAGGGGAGCTGGGGTGGCTTTCCGGCGCTAAAATCGCCCAACAATGTCTTAGTTTTGTTCACCAAGGTCGACACGCCGCCGCCGACCGAACCGCAGAGTGCGATTTGGCATTTCGGCTGGCACGTCACCGACGCGCGTCACAGTCTCGAAGCCTACCAGGCCCGGCGCGAAGTCGAGCTGTTGCCGTTATACACGACGGACGAGGGCGGCTCGGTGCTGATCAGCAGCGACACCTGGCCCAACGTCGGAGGTGTGCTGGGACTGACCAAGGCGCAGATCGCCGAGGCCAAGGCCAAAGGTGCGCGGCCGCCGGGCGGCGGCGGGTTCTCCTATATGAGGGGTCCCGACGACGCCCTCGTCGAATATGCCGGGAACCATCCCGCCGAGCGCTTCAATCATGTGCACCTCTACCAGGAGGACCCGATCGGCGCATTCCACTGGTATCAAAAGCATCTCAACGCGCCGGTACGGCCGGGCTACGCGCCGACAACGGCCGACGGCAACCTCAGCCGCGGACCCGATCGCACTTGGCCGGCGCTCAATCGGGAAGGCATGTTCCGCACGCCGCGCGCCGGCGTCGAATTCGGTGACGTGTCGATGATGTGGTACGCCAACCAGGGTGAGCGACCATTGGCCAGTTCGCGCGGACAGCTGCAGGATCACATCGCGTTGAGCGTCAGGGACCTCGACGCGTGGATCGACAAATTGCGCGGCGAGGGCGTCAAATTCCTCGAAGAGCCCTACCCGCTCGGCGACACCCGCGCTGTCATGATCGAAGGCCCGAGCCGCGAAGCGCTCGAGCTGGTCGAGGTGAAGTAGTCGGGCTTCCCGGGGCCCGTTCAACTAAGCGGTCGGCCGTGGCGGGCGATGAATTCGGGAAAGGCTTCCTCGGCTTTGGCGCCTCTGACGACGTGCGTCGTGAAGTGCCGCTCCTCGGCCCATTGCTCTTCGAGGCTTTGCGTCATCTGCTTCAGCAGCAGCGCCTTGATGCCCATCACTGAGGCCCGATTGTTGCCGGCGATCGTGCGGGCGAGCTCCATGGTCTTGGCCCGCAGCTGCTCGCGCGGCACGAGATGGTTCAAAAGACCAATGCGGTGGGCTTCTTCGGCCTCGACGACCCGTGCCGTGAACAAGAGCTCCTTGGCGATCGGCCAGCCGACCTGGTTGGGCAGTGTCCAGGTGCTGTTGATCCGGCCATAGGCCGCCGCGAGAAAGCGAAAGCGGCTGTCCTCGCAACCGACGCGCATGTCGAGCGAGGAGGCCAGCACCGCGGCACCGCCATAGGCGAGGCCGTTGATCATGCCGATCGTCGGCTTTGCCGAGGCGGCGATTTCATAGTTGCCGCGGCGCGGAGGGCGGTGCGCATCCAACTCCTCCTGCCCGTAGCGGCGGTCGTCCTCACGCTGCTCGTGGATGTCGCCGCCGGCCGAGAACGCACGGGTTCCCGCACCGGTGATGACGACGCAGCCGATCGCGTCGTCGGCGTCCATCAGCTTGACCGCGTCGCGCAATTCGCCGGCCAGCTTCCGGTTCATCGCATTGAGCTTGTCCGGGCGGTTGAGGGTCAGGATCCCGACGCCGTCTTCCCTGTCCACCAGGATATGCTCGTAGGTCATCCTTCCCTCCAGTGCTAAGTGTTCGACCAAATGCGCGTTGGTGTTAATCAATGTAATACCGTCGCCCCCGCGAAAGCGGGGGTCCAGGATGCCCGTCGCCGTCTTGGGTTCCTGGATTCCCGCTTTCGCGGGAATGACGAATAAGCACCTGATATTCCTGTCGGATTTAGGCGAAACCGAACTCGCGCTCGGCGAGCGAGAGGCTCTCGTCGACGATCGTGACCATCAGGTCGATCTCGTCGCGGCTTACGACCAGCGGCGGGCACAGCTGGAGCGCCATGAAGACGCGCGTCAGAAGACCACGCTCCTCCATCAATTCCAATACGCGGCGGATATAGGAGTGGCCCGCCGCCGCAGGGCCCATACCGAACGGCTCCTTGGTCGCCTTGTCCTTGACCAGCTCGACCGCGCACATCAGACCAAGACCGCGCACGTCTCCCACTGTCGGATGCGACCGCAGCTCATGGAGCAGACCGAGCAGATATTCGCCCTGCTGCGCGCTGCGCTGCGGCAATTCCTCGCGCTGCAGGATCTCGATGTTTTTGAGTGCCGCGGCGCACGACACCGCCTGCCCGCCAAAGGTCAGCAGATGGGCGAGCGCCACATCCTGCTTCTTGAACTCCTCGAACAGCGCCCTGCCGACCGCGACCGCACCGATCGGCGCGTAGCCGGACGACAACCCCTTGGCCATCGTCATCAGATCCGGCACGACGCCGAACTGCTCGGTCGCGAACATCGTCCCGGTGCGGCCAAACCCGTTGATCACCTCGTCCATGACGAGCAATACGCCGTGCGTGTCGCAGATCTCTCGGACCCGCTGCCAGTAGCGCGGCGACGGGACATGGTTCGAATTGGACACTGAGATCGGCTCGCCGATTACCGCCGCTACCGTATCCGGCCCCTGTGCCAGGATCTCCTGCTCGATCGCCTCGGCGCACAGCAGATCGCCCGCCTCGCCCTCGACTCCGAACTCGTTGCGGTAGCGGTTGGGCGACGGCACGAAGCTCACCCCGTACATGAACGGGCCGAAGAATTTCTCGTTGCGTGACGAGGTGATGCTCATCGCGCCGAAGGTGGCGCCGTGGTAGCCGCCGCGCCGCGCGATGATCTTGTAGCGTTTGGGGAAGCCCCGCATCGCCTGGACTTGCTTGGCGATCTTCATGGCACTCTCGATCGCTTCCGAGCCGCCGGAGCAGAAGAAGAACCGGTCGAGATCGCCCGGCGTCAAGCCGGCAAGCACATCGCCGAGCTGCACCGCCGCGAGGTTGGTGTAGCTGGCAGCGGAGACGTAGGCCAGCTCGCTCGCCTGCTTGGCCATCGCCTCACCGATCTCGGCGCGGCCGTGGCCGACATTGACGACGTAGAGGCCGGAGAGACCGTCGATATAGGAGCGGCCTTGCGCATCGTAGAGCCGGCAGCCCTCGCCGCGCACCATGACCCGCAAGCCGTCGCGCTCGGCGAGGTCGAGCCAGCGCGCGCTGTGAATCCAGACATGGTCGAGCGCTTGCTGCTCGATCGGCGAGAGCTCGCGCACCATTCTCGCGTCGTCGGCCATATCGGGTCTCCTTGTGCGCGGGCGGCGAGCGGTCCGCCGCCTCGACCAGCATACCGCATACGACGCGGGTGCGGTCCGATCTAATATCAGATCGGCTC
>Ga0209217_1000057_pt1 | contig 22481 bp, 16 predicted proteins | sample JacPinW_OM3H0_M2_FD_187957 | JGI IMG/M metagenome (GOLD analysis project Ga0209217, IMG submission 187957) | Forest soil microbial communities from Algoma, Ontario, Canada - Jack Pine, Ontario site 1_JW_OM3H0_M2 (SPAdes) (version 2) | ecosystem: Environmental > Terrestrial > Soil > Boreal...
GGTCAACAAGGCGACCGGCGATGTCAGCGTGACCCGCGTGGTGGCGGGTCAGGATTCCGGCCTGATGATCAATCCGGACGGCGTCCGCCACCAGATCCATGGCAACGTGATCCAGTCGACCAGCCGCGCGCTGATGGAAGAGGTCTCGTTCGATCGCAGTTCTGTGACGAGTCTCGAATGGGGCGCCTACCCCATCATCAAATTTCCGGACCTGCCCAAGATCGACTTGTTGATACTGCCGCGGCAGGACCAACCGCCACTCGGCGTCGGCGAATCCGCCTCCGTCCCGAGCGCTGCGGCCATTGCCAATGCCATCTTCGATGCGACCGGCGTGCGGTTTCGCGAATTGCCTCTTACACCGGAGCGAATTCTCAGGGGATTGCACGGCGAACAGGCCGCGGCTCCAAGCGTCGTACCGTTGGCAGCTCCGAAGCCACCAGCTCCGAGCAACAAATGGCAAAATCCATTTGCTAAACGGCGTGGCGCGCTCGCAACCGTCGCGGCTCTCTGTGCGGCGGCAATCGGCGTCGCGGCGGCCGTGCTGCCATGGCGATCAATCGCGCCGATCGCGCGGCCGGATGCGTCGACCTATTCGCAAGCAACCATCACCCGCGGCCGGCAATTGGCCGCGCTCGGCGATTGCGCGGTGTGCCATACCGATGCGTACGGCGCGATCAACGCCGGAGGCCGCGCGATCGAGACGCCATTCGGCACGATCTACTCGACCAACATCACGCCCGATCTCGAAACCGGCATCGGCGCATGGTCCTATCCCGCCTTCGAGCGCGCGATGCGCGAGGGCATTCATCGCGACGGAAGGCATCTTTATCCGGCGTTTCCCTACACACATTTCGCCAAGGCGACTGATGCCGATCTGCAGGCGCTCTATGCCTACCTGATGGCGCAAGCGCCGGTACGTGCCGAAAATCCAAAAAACGCGCTGGCGTTTCCATTCAACCTGCGCCCGCTGATGGCGGGTTGGAACGCGCTGTTTCATCAGCCAAGCATGTTCGAAGCTGACGCGATGAAGTCAGAGATATGGAATCGTGGCGCCTATCTGGTCGAAGGACTTGGCCATTGCGGCGCCTGCCATTCGCCGCGCAATGCGCTGGGCGCGGAATTGCCAAAGGCCTATCTCGCCGGCGGCTTTGTGGAGGGCTGGGAAGCGCCGCCGCTGACCTCGCTGTCGCACGCGCCGATCCCCTGGCGCGAGGACGAACTTTTTGCCTATTTACGAACAGGCGAATCCCGTTTTCACGGCGTCGCCGCCGGCCCGATGGCGCCGGTGGTGAAGGAGCTCATGGCGTTGCCGGACCAGGACATCCGCGCCATGGCGGTCTATCTCGCCTCGTTCAACGAACCCGCGATCGATAGAGCGGACCAGGAGGACCTCGCCGCCAAACTCGAAAGCTCGACCAGCACCCGAGCCGTCTCAGCATCCGCCGTTGGCGCGCGCCTCTATGAGGGCGCCTGCGCGGTGTGCCATGCCGTCGGCGGTGCGCCGCTGTTCGGCAGCCGGCCGTCGCTGGCGCTGAACAGCAATCTGCACAGCACCAGGCCGGACAATCTGATCGAGGTGATCCTGCACGGCATCGCCTCCCCTGCCTCGAGCGATCTCGGCTACATGCCAGGCTTCAAGGACAGCATGAGCGACGATCAGATCACCGAGCTTGTGGCCTATCTCCGGCAGCAATTCGCCCCCGACAAGCCGCCCTGGACCGGCCTGCCAGCGGCCGTTAGCCAAGCCAGACAAAGGGTTACGCGCTGACCTGCCATGCCCAGCCAAAACCCACTGGTTGCAAGGCCTCCGGCGCGATAGAGTTTGGCCATGGCAGTCACAGATATCGCATCGCGGACCTACAATCACGGCTGGCGGCTCGACCCGATCGTGCGCAGCCTGCTCGATACCGATTTTTACAAGCTGTTGATGCAGCAAATGATTCGGGATTTTTACCCGGATCAGCAGGTGACGTTTTCGGTCATCAATCGCTCGCGGCATGTGCGGCTGGCCGAAATCATCGACGAGGGCGAGCTGCGCGCCCAGCTCGATCACGCCCGCACCATCCGCTTCAGCAAGAAGGAGTTGATCTGGCTCGCCGGCAATACCTTTTACGGCAAGACCCAGATGTTCTCGCCTGACTTCATCAACTGGCTTAGCAACTTCCGTCTTCCCGAATACGAGCTGCACAAGGTCGACGGCCAGTACGAACTGCATTTTCATGGGCCATGGACCCACACCACGATGTGGGAGATTCCGGCGCTCGCCATTCTCAACGAATTGCGCTCGCGCCAAGTGATGAAAGGCCAAGGGCGCTTTGTCCTCGACGTGCTATATGCCCGCGCGAAGGCAAAGCTGTGGAGCAAGGTCGAGCGGCTGCGCAAATTGGAGGGCTTACGGCTTTCGGATTTCGGTACCCGCCGCCGCCACGGATTCCTTTGGCAGCGCTGGTGCGTCGAGGCGGTGAAGGAAGGCCTCGGGCCTTCCTTCACCGGGACCTCCAATGTCTTGCTGGCGATGGACAACGATCTCGAAGCGATCGGGACCAATGCGCATGAATTGCCGATGGTGGCAGCAGCGCTCGCCAACGACGACACCGAACTGCGCTGGGCGCCGTATCGCATCCTCGATCAATGGCGCCACACCTATGGTGGCAATCTTCTGATCGCGCTTCCGGACGCCTTCGGCACAAAGTCATTCCTGCGAGATGCGCCCGAATGGGTGGCCGATTGGACTGGATTCAGGCCGGACAGCGCGCCGCCGATCTCGGCCGGCGAAGAAATCATAAAATGGTGGAAGCAGAAGGGCCGCGATCCCAAGGAGAAGCTTCTGGTGTTTTCTGACGGCATGGACGTTGGATCGATCGAGGAAACCTATCGTCATTTTGCCGGGCGGGTGCGGATCAGCTTTGGCTGGGGCACCAACCTGACCAATGATTTCGTCGGCTGCGCGCCGGATGGTTCGGTCGATCTCGATCCAATCTCGATCGTGTGCAAAGTGACCTCAGTCGATGGCAGGCCGGCGGTGAAACTGTCGGACAATCCGGAAAAAGCAACCGGCAGCGCGTCCGAAGTGGAGCGCTATTTGCGCGTGTTCGGCGACGCCGGCCGCGTCCGCACCGCGGTGCATGTGTGAGGAGGGTGGGAGGCGAGTCCGCCTTCACGTCGTCGTGGCGGCCAACGCCGGGACCCATAACCACTGATGCTTGTTGTTTTGCCAAGCGGCGGCTCCAGCCTTAGCTAACAGCAACATCGGTGGTTATGGGTCCCGGCTCGCGCTTCGCTTGGCCGGGACGACGAAAATCTTAAGCTGGGCTCGCCCCATTCTCTCTCGAAAGATCGTCCGGCAATTTATCCAGCGCTTCGCTGCCGGCTTGCTGGGCGGCCCGGTGCGAACGATAGCCGGAGCCTGCAATCTTGACGCCCATGGCTTGCCGCCGGCGCCTGATCTCCCAACAGAAGGGATCGGCCCCATCACCGCAGCGGCTGACGACGACGTAATAAGTTCGGTTCCTGTTGTCGGGATGCATACTCAATTCAAAGGCGGCCGAATACGACCGGCCGCCCGCTCCTTCACCTGCACGCCGGTTCGATTACTTCATCGCCTCGTAGACCGCGAAGGTGTAGGCGCCTTCGGGCTTCTTGGTAATGACGGGATCCGAACCGCCCGACATCAAGGTCGCAACCGTGCGGTCGTAATCCTTGACGTCGAGCTTGCCGTCGGTACCGAGCAGTTTTGCGATTTCGCCCATCATCCGCTTCTGGTCTTTTTCGGTCTTCGCACCGGTGGTGTCACCGGCGAGGATGATCTTCACGGCTTCATCCGGATGGCTCTTGGCATAGTCCCAGCCTTTCATCGAAGCCTTGACGAACTTCGCCATCTTGGCGACGAACGCCGGGTCCTTCAGGTTCTTCTCCAAGACCCAGAGACCGTCTTCCAGTGTGGCAACGCCCTCGTCCTCATATTTGAAGACGACGAGCTGGCTCGGCTTGTAGCCGCCGTCGATCACCTGCCAGTACTCGTTGTAGGTCATGGTTGAAACGCAGTCGGCCTGCTTCTGCAGGATCGGATCGACATTAAAGCCCTGTTTGATGACCTTGATGCCGCCTGGAGATCCGTCGGTCTTGTAGTTGAGCTTCGACATCCATGAGAGGAACGGATACTCGTTGCCGCCATACCAGACGCCGATGGTCTTGCCCTTGAAGTCGGTGGGTTTCTTGATGCCGGTATCCGCACGGCAGGTCAGCTCGAGCCCCGACTTCTTGAAGGTCTGCGAAATATTGACCAGCGGCACGCCTTTTTCGCGCGACGCCAATGCCGACGGCATCCAGTCGACCACGACATCGGCGCCGCCGCCGGCAATCACCTGCGGCGGAGCGACGTCAGGGCCGCCCGGCTTGATGGTGACGTCGAGGCCAGCGTCTTTATAGAAACCCTTCTCCTTGGCCACGAAGTAACCGGCGAACTGGGCCTGCGCGACCCATTTCAGCTGGATGGTGACCGTGTCCGCCGCTTGCGCCGTCGCGAGCGACAAACCCATTGTCATGCCTGCTGCCAGTGCCACTATGTTCTTCATTCGATACTCCGAAGCTTTGAGAACCTGCCGAACTAGGTTCGATAGGATGGATGCCAGAAAGTGGTCGCACGCTCGGCGAGCGCGACAAGTCCGTAAAAAGCCATTCCCGCGATCGCGGCGAGCGCGATTTCCGCCCACACCATGTCGATCGCCATGCGTCCGGCTTCCGTCGAGATGCGAAAGCCGATGCCTTGCGTCGGCGTCCCGAAAAATTCGGCGACGATCGCGCCGATCAGCGCCAGCGTGGCGTTGATTTTTAGTGCGTTGAAGATAAACGGCAGTGCGGCCGGCAGATAGAGTTTTGTCAGGGTCTGCCGATGATCGGCGCCATAGGACCGCATCAGATCGCGCTCCATGTGCCCCGATGCGGACAGGCCCGCCAGCGTATTCACCAGCATCGGGAAGAAGGTCACCAGCGCCACGACGGCAGCCTTCGAGGGCCAGTCGAAGCCGAACCACATCACCATGATCGGCGCCACACCTACCAGCGGCAAGGCCGAGAAGAAATTACCCAGCGGCAACAGGCCGCGGCCCAGAAACGCAAAGCGCTGCGCGAGGATCGCGACCAACAGCCCGGCGCCACAGCCGATGACGTACCCGATCAAAACGCCGCGCACGAAAGTCTGGACGAAATCTCGGCCGAGCGTCGGCAAGGACGCGAAAAACCGCGCCGCGGCCGCGCTCGGCGCCGGCATGATGACCGGCGATACCCCAAAACCGCGCACCGATACTTCCCAGAGATAAAACACCACCGCCCCGAACAAGAGCGGGATCGCAAGGTTGAGCGCGCGGCGCAGTCCCCGATCGCGCGGACGCGTTGATGCCAGCTGCATCACGCAAAGGGCTGAGGCGAGCCAGACCGCGAGCACCATCGACCAGAAGCCCGACGCAGCCGATCCGGCGATCGCGGGATTCCGCAGCAAGGCGAGCGTCGTCGCAGCGCCGCAGAGCACGCCGGCAAATCCCAATATGACGGCCCGCGATCGGCCAGTCCACGCGCTGGCTGCGAACAGCAGCGCCGCGCCAAGCGTCAGCGCCAATAGCGTCGGCCGCGCCGGCAGCGGCGCGGTCGCCTCGCTCGAGAGCGGCAAGACCGGGGCAAGCAGCATGCCGGCCGCGGCGAGGACAAATCCCAATCCGAGCTTGCGCGGGTTCATGGCCTTGCCCCCATGCGCAGGCCGACAATTTTTTCCGCGAGGTCGACAAGGGCGATCAAACCCGAGGCGAGGATAGCTGCAGCCAATAGCGCCGACCAGATCTGGATGGTCTGGCCGTAGTAGGAGCCCGCCAGCAGCCGCGCGCCAATGCCGGCCTCGCCGCCGGTCGGCAGTTCGGCGACGATGGCGCCGATCAGGGAAATCGAAATGGCGACTTTCAGGCTGGCGAAGAGATAGGGCACCGCCGACGGCCAGCGCAATTTTGCCAGCACCTGCCGCGATGTCGCCGACCAGGTCCGCATCAGATCGAGTTGCATCGGATCGGGCGCGGTAAATCCCTTCACCATTCCGATCGTGATCGGGAAGAAGCACAGATATGCCGAGATGATCGACTTCGGCAGCAGGCCCTGCAATCCCATCGCGCCGAGCACCACGACGAAGATCGGCGCCAGCGCCAGGATCGGAACCATCTGCGAGCAGATGATCCAGGGCAACAGGCTTTTTTCCAGGACGCGGCTGTGCACGATCATCAGCGCCAGCGCGATGCCGAGCAGCGCGCCCAGCGCAAAACCGAGCAATGTCGCCGACAATGTCACGGCGGAATGATAGACGAGGCTGCGCGGCGCGGTCGGCGCGAAGCCGAACACCGAATCGGCAAACGCCGCAATCACCTGGTGCGGCGCCGGCAGCAGCGGCCGCTCCGCACTCATGGTGCCCTCGATCAGGTCCGAGACGGTATAGGGCGTCTCCTCCCGCTCAAAACCGTCGCGCACCAGCGAGAGGTTCATCAGCAGCGCTGCGACGTACCAGATCGCGATCAGCGCCAGCACGATGGTGAGGATCGGCGCATAGCGCTCGACCAGCGGATGACGGCGCAATGCGCCGGCGCCCGGTGCGGGGAGAGCGAGCGCGTTACTCGTCATAGGAATGCCCCGCCCGAAGACCTGTGCGCACGCGCTGCGCGATCTTCAAAAATTCCGGCGTCTCGCGAATTTCGAGCGTACGGTCACGCGCAAAGTCGCAATCGATGACATCGATGATCCGGCCAGGCCGCGGCGACATCACCACGATCTTGGTCGACAAAAATACCGCTTCGGGAATCGAATGGGTGACGAACAACACCGTCTTGCCGGTCTTGTCCCACAGTTGCAGCAATTGCTCGTTGAGATGATCGCGGACGATTTCGTCCAGCGCGCCGAATGGTTCGTCCATCAGTAGCAGCGCCGGATCGAACGACAGCGCGCGCGCAATCGAGACCCGTTGCTGCATGCCGCCGGACAATTGCCAGGGAAATTTTCGTTCGAAGCCGGTGAGGTTGACCAGCGCCAGATAGCGCGCCGCGCGGCTGTTCTGCTCGCTATCGGAAAAACCCATGACCTCGAGCGGCAGCTTTAAATTCTTCTCGATGGTACGCCACGGAAACAACGCCGGCGCCTGGAAAACGTAGCCATATCGGCGCGCGAGCCGCGCCTGTTCGGCGCTCATGCCGTTGACCAGCAGCGTGCCTGACGTCGGCTGCTGCAGATCGGCGATCAGGCGCAGCATCGTGGTTTTGCCGCAACCGGAGGGGCCGATGAAGGAAACGAATTCGCCTTCGGCGATCTCCAGGCTGACATTCGCGAGCGCATCGACCTTACCGTCGGATGTCTCAAACGTCAGCGAAACATTGCGAACATCGACCGCTAAGCGCCGCGGCGTCGAGACTGATTCAACTGCTGCAGCCGCTTCGTTGCTCATGTGCACCGGTTGGTTTCGAGCGGCGAAGGATTCTCGCCCGTCGCCGCGCAGCGTAACGCCCGGATCGTTCGGCTTCAATGACTTCGGCAGTTGCAGCGTCATGGACAAATACTGGCAAACGTCGACGCAATTGGCTCGCTCAATGTTTGCGCAACGCGGGAATTTTAATGGGCAAGACAACCATCGGGGCAAAACATGCACCTATCGGATTTTCAGATAGCGAGAAAACAACGGGATTTTTTGACTTGCGCCGGGCGCCGCCTCATACTTTGCGTGGCGTCTCGCTGCTCGACGGCAGGCGCGTTTTGCTTTCTTGCATGCGAGCGCCATGAAGCCTGCTCCCTTCAAATATATCGCCGCCGCCTCGCTTGCGCACGCACTTGCGCTCAAGTCCGAACATGGCGATGAGGCGAAGTTCCTGGCCGGCGGACAGAGCCTGATACCGACGATGAATTTTCGTCTCGCCCGGCCTGCGATCCTGATCGACATCAACGGTATCGAAGATCTCGCGGGCATTCGTTGGTCCGAAGGCGCGAGCCGCCTTGGCCCGCTGACGCGCTACCGCGCGCTGCAGCGCGACGCGGCTTTTACGCTAGCGTTTCCTTTGATCGGCGAAGCACTGCCGCATATCGCCCATCCGCAAATCCGTAACCGCGGCACCATCGGCGGAAATCTGTCGCATGCCGATCCGGCCTCAGAACTTCCCGCGATCGCGCTGGCGCTGCGCGCCCGGTTTCGTGTGCAGGCGGCAAAGCGAGAACGTTGGGTCAAGGCACCGGATTTTTTCGTCAGCGCGCTGACGACCGATCTTGGGCCTGACGAGATGCTGGTCGAGATCGAGTTGCCCCTGGCAAGCCCGCGCACCGGTTCGTGCTTCATGGAGATCGCGCGCCGGCGCGGCGATTTTGCCATCGCCGGCGTGGCGGCGATGGTGACGCTTGGCGACAGCGATGAATGCAGCGATCTCCGGCTGGCGTTTTGCGGGGTGGGTGAAACGCCGGTCGATGCCAGCGCGGCGGCGGGCGGCCTGATCGGGCACACGCCGACCGAAGTCGCGATCCGCGATGTCGCCGCAGCCGTGCAGGCCATGATCGATCCGGGCGGCAGCGTTCACGCGACGGCGGATTATCAGCGCCATATCGCCGGGGTTCTCACCGGGCGCGCGCTGCAGACGGCCTATCGGCGGGTGCGCGATGGACACTGATGATCACGACGTCACGCTCATGGTGAACGGCGTCAAATATCAGCGTCTTGTCGAATCGCGCCTGTTGCTCAGCGATTTTTTGCGCCACAATCTGGCGCTGGCCGGCACCCATGTCGGCTGCGAGCACGGCGTCTGCGGCGCCTGCACCATCCTGCTCGACGGCGAGCCCGTACGCTCCTGCCTGATGCTCGCCGTGCAGGCCAACAACCATGAAATCTCGACCATCGAGGGCCTCGCCAACAAGGACGGTACTTTCCATCCGCTGCAGCAGGCGATGCACGACCATCACGGTCTGCAATGCGGCTATTGCACGCCGGGCATCTTGATGACCATGAGCGCGTTCCTTGAGGAAAACACCTCACCCAGCGAAGACGAGGTGCGCGAGGCGCTGTCCGGCAATCTGTGCCGCTGCACCGGTTACCAGAACATCGTCGATGCCGTGATGGCGGCGGCGGAACGGATGCGGGGCTGACGCGAGATGTCCACCCGCACCTTCGGCGAACCGATCAAGCGCAACGAGGACCGCAGGCTCCTCACCGGCCAGGCCTTGTTCATCGACGACGTCGAATTGCCGGGCATGCTGCACGCCGCGCTGCTGCGCAGCCAGGCGGCGCATGCGCGAATCCGCAAGATCGATGTTTCCAAAGCGTTGCAGCGACCCGGCGTCGTCGCGGCTTATGTCGCGAGCGACCTCGGCGATTACTGGCAGCCCGGGCCGATCCTGGTGCCGCCTCCGCCGATCGATGGCATCATCTTCAACGCGCGAACCCAGGTCCCGCTGGCCAAGGAAAAAGTCCGGCATGTCGGTGAGCCCTTGGCGATCGTGATCGCCGAGAGCCGCTACATCGCCGAGGACGCGCTCGACGACATCGAGGTCGAACTCGAACAGCTTCCGGCGGTGGTCGATCTGGAAAAAGGCCTGCGCGAAGGATCGGCGCTGGTCCATGAGAATGTCGGCTCCAATGTTTCGGCCCATGTCCGCCAGACCAAGGGCAATTACGCCGCGGCCGCGGCGAAAGCCGATCATGTGATCAAACGCCGATTCCGGTATGAGCACGGCATTTCATCGCCGATCGAAACCCGTGGCGTGGTGGCGCAATGGGATGCGCGCGCCAACCAGATGACGATCTGGGATACCACGCAAGCGCCGGTGTTTGTGCGCAACGGCCTCGCCGGCATGCTCGGGCTCAATGAGCGGCAGGTTCGCGTCATCGCGCCCTTTGTCGGGGGTGGCTTTGGGCCGAAGATCATGATGTTTTATCCCGAGGAGGTGCTGCTTCCCTGGGTGTCGATGAAATTGAACCGGCCGATCAAATGGATCGAGGACCGGCTGGAGCATTTTTTCGCCACCACGCATGAGCGCGGGCAGATCCACGACGCGGAGATTGCGCTCACCAGCGACGGCCGGATTCTCGGCATCAAGGACGTGTTCCTGCACGACGGCGGCGCCTACGATCCCTATGGGTTGACGGTGCCGATCAACAGCCAGTGCACCCTGCTCGGCCCCTATGTGGTGCCGAACTACGACAGCACGTTTACGCAAGTGTTCACCAATCTGCCGATCGTCACGCCCTATCGCGGCGCCGGGCGACAGCACGGCGTGTTCGTGATGGAGCGTTTGCTTGATCTTGCGGCGCATGAATTGAACATCGACCCGGTGGAAATTCGCAGGCGGAATCTAATTCCGCCGGACGCGTTCCCCTACAACAATGGAATCATCTATCAGGATTTTAGCGTGCTCGAATACGACAGCGGCAATTACGAGCCGGTGCTCGACCTTGCGTTGGACGCGATCGGTTACAAGACGTTCAGGGACGCGCAGGCGGCCGCGCGGCTGCAAGGCCGCCATCTCGGCATCGGCGTCGCCGCTTATGTCGAAGGCACCGGGATCGGCCCCTATGAGGGCGCAAAAGTTCAGGTGCAATCGAACGGCAAGGTCTCTGTCGCCACCGGGATCGGCACCCAGGGCCAAGGGCATTTTACGGTGTTTGCGCAGATTGCCGCCGATCAGCTGGGTGTCGCCGTGACCGATATCGACGTCGTCACCGGCGACACCGACCAGTTTTACTGGGGCGCCGGCACCTTTGCCAGCCGCGGCGCGGTGGTCGCGGGCAACGCCGTCAATGAGGCCGCGAAAGTGGTGCGGAAGAAGGCGCTAAAACTCGCAGGCGATCTCTTTGAATGCTCCGAGGATGACCTCGTAATCGAGAACGGCAGGGTATCGATCGTCGGAATCCCCGAAAAATTCGTAAAACTCGGCGATCTCGCCAAACAGGCCAATCCGATGCGTGGCGCGGTCGAACCGGGGACCGAGCCGGGGCTCGAATCGACGCAATATTTCGGGCCCAAAATGGGAGCGACCGCGAACGGCGTCCACGCCATGATCGTCGAAATGGACCCGCAAACCTTTGATCTGAAGATTTTGAAATATGTCGTGGTGCATGACTGCGGCACCGTGATCAACCCGATGATCCTGGCGGGACAAATCCACGGCGGCGTCGCGCAGGGCATCGGCAATGCGTTCTACGAGAAACTCGCCTTCGACGATCAGGGGCAACTCCTGAACGCTTCGCTCGCCGACTATCTCTTGCCGACCGCGCTGGAGGTGCCACGGATGGAGCTCGCCCATACCGTGACAAAATCTCCGCTCAATCCGATGGGCATCAAGGGCGCCGGTGAAGCCGGTGCGATCCCGGGCGGGCCGCTATTCGCACAAGCGATCGAGGATGCGCTCGATCTGAAGGGCCGCGGCGTCGAACTCCTGGAAATTCCGCTTAGCCCGAGCCGGTTGTTTGAACTCACAAGAAATGCGAAAGGCTAGCTGCGACCATCGGGGCACGACGCATGATCCTGGTCACGGGTGCAGGCGGCAAGACGGGCAAGGCGATCATAAGGGCACTCGTTGCGCGGGGCGCGCCGGTGCGGGCTTTCGTGCGTCGCATGGCGCATGGAGCCTCGCTGGCGGCAATGGGCGCCAGAGAGGTCATCGCGGGCCCTATGGATGATCCACATGCGTGGTCCCGGGCGGTGCGAGGGACAGATGCGATCTATCACATCTGTCCGAACGTTAGTCCTGACGAAATCGTCTTCGCAAAGGCGCTCATTGCCGCCGCAACCGAGCTGGGCGTCCCGCGGCTCGTCTACCATTCCGTACTGCATCCGCAGATCGAAGCGATGCCGCATCATTGGGCCAAGCTGCGGGTCGAGGAAATGCTGCTTGCCTCGGCGCTCGATTTCACCATCCTGCAACCGACCGCCTATATGCAAAACAGCCTCGCGCAATGGGACCTGATGAAGCGTGAGGGCATCTACCGCGTGCCCTATCCGGTCGAAACCCGCCTAAGCCTCGTCGATCTCGATGATGTCGCCGAAGCGGCTGCGACGGTGTTGACGAGCGGCGGCCATTCCGCGGCCACTTACGAACTGGTCGGGACGTTGCCGCTCAACCAGATCGAGACCGCCGAGACATTCGGCTGGGCGCTGAACAAAACCATCCGAGCCGAAGCCGAGACCATCGAAACCTGGGAAAAACGCGCCCGCAGCGCAGGCATGGACGAATATCAGCTGGAAACACTGACAAAAATGTTTCGCGCCTATGCGCGCGATGGCCTGAAGGGCAATCCCAATGTGCTCGGCTGGCTGCTCGGGCGCCCACCGACCTCGCTCGCGGCCTTTGCCGCGCGCGTTGCCGCCAATCAGGCGTGAGGCGGCCAGCCGACGGGGTGGGTCTGCTGCACGATCTTCATGACCGACAGAATCAGCGGCTCCTCGAAGCGCGGGCCGATGATCTGGATACCCACCGGCAATCCATCGCTGGTCTTGCCGGCCGGCACGCTGCCGCCGGGCAGGCTCATCAGCGTGACCAGGAACGAGCCGGCGATCCAGTCGGTGTAATTTTCCAGTTTCTTGCCGTTGATCAGGGTCGGGAAATTCATCTCGACCGGAAACTGTTTTACGGGCGATTGCGGCGTGATCATCAGGTCGTATTGTTCGAAGAATTTTGCAAAGCGCTGGAATAGCTGCGCGCGTTTTTGTTCGGAGGCACCAAAGTCCGTTGGCGTGACCTTGAGCCCCGCTTTGACATTGCCCTTGAGATTGACGCCGAACTCTTCGAGCCGCTCGAGATTTAGAAATTGTTGCCCGACCATCCAAAGGCCGCGCCACGCCTGATAGGGCGACTTGCCATCGGAAATGTCGAACGCGATCTCTTCGACGCTCGCGCCGGCATCGCGTAGCGACATCGCGGTTGCCCGGCAAATATCATCGATTTCCGGCTCGACGCCGATGCCGGCAATGTCGGAGACGTAGGCGACGCGCAAGCCCTTTGCGTCCTTGGTATCCGCGACAATCGCGCGGGCGCTGGCCCATGGCGGCGCCACCGAAATCGGCGAGATGCGGCTAAAACCCGTAATCGAATCCAGCATCAGTGCGGCATCTTCGGCGGTGCGCGCCAATGGTCCGTGGACCTGGCCCGGATCCCACGCGAGCGGCATCGGCCAGTTCGGCGTCAATCCCGGCGTCGGCCTGATGCCGACAATGCCGCAGAACGAGGCCGGCATCCGGATCGAGCAGCCGAAATCCGTGCCTTGCGCCAACGGCGCCATCCCGGTTGCGACCGCGACCGCCGATCCGCCGGACGAACCCGCCGGACTCAATGCCGGATTCCAGGGGTTTCGGGTGACGCCGAACACGTCGTTGAACGTATTGGCGCCCGCGGCAAACTCCGGCGTGTTGGTCTTGCCCAGCACGATCGCACCGGCTGCCTTGAGGCGTCGCACCACTTCGGCATCCTCGGTCGGCACATTGTCCTTGAACAGCGGCGAGCCGTAGGTGGTGCGGATACCTTTTGTCACTGTGACGTCCTTGATGACAACAGGCAAACCATGCAGCGCTCCGAGCTTGTCGCCGCGCATGACGGCAGCTTCGGCGCCTTTTGCGTGATCGCGCGCGGCGTCGGCCACCAAGGTGACGATGGCATTGAGTTTTGGGTTGATGCGGGCAATCGTGGCGAGATGAGCGTCGAGCACCTCAACCGGGCTCACCGCCTTGGTTGCAATCAGCGACGCCAGTTCGACGGCCGTCTTGCGACTCAGGTTTTCAGTCATGATGGATCCGTTATCTGCCGCCCAGTGCACGAAGCTACGTTCGATCGTGAGGAACAGGAAGTTGAGACCATAGCCCAGCGCGCCGGCAGCAAAAATCGCGGCGCCCATTTTTAGAGCAAGGAACGTGCCGGTTTCACTCGTCCAACTCGACGATGGCGATCACGGGACCGCCGCCGTGCGGGCCCTGATGCATGGCATCGACCGACACGAACACCGCGGGATCGCCGATCGCCGTTGCCGCGACGCCGCCGACCGCCGCCTTGGCATGGCGGTGATGGTGGACGTCGGAATCGTCGAGCATGATCTGCCGCCGGCCGCGCAAGGTGCCGCGGCGATCGGCCTCGCATTTCATGAAGCAATTGACGACGCGGCCTTTCAAGTCTTCCGCCCGTGGTCGTTCCGGCAATTCGATACCGGCGTCGCGGATCGAATCGTAGATGCCATCGATATCGAGCGCGTCGCGCATCACGGAATGGCCGATGCGGTAGCGGCCGCCGGCGCCGGCCCTGTTGCCGAGCAGCACGATTTGCGCCTGGGTCAATTCCACGCCGGAAGAGCAGGACGCGACCGACGAGTAGAGATCGAGGTCCTTGCAGATCTGTTCGGCCTTCGGCATCGGCACTTCGCCGAGCGCGACCGCAATGCCGAGGGCGGTGGTGCCGTTGGAGACGCCCATGGAATCATGGACCTCGCAGGCCAGCGTCTGATGGCGGGATTCCGCGTCGCGCACCGACTCGATGGTGAGCAGCGGCGTCTTGGTCTGGACGTAATGCACGTCCTTCGGATCGGTGATTCCAGCATCCTTCATCGCCGCTTTGACGGCATCCGCGACCTTCGCAACCATCGCCGGACGGCCGATGTCCTCCGGCAACAATTCCGCGCTCAGCGCCGTGCCGATCACGAGACGCGATTTGTCGGCCGGGCCGGCCTTGCTGTTGCGCGCGAAGATCGTGGCGTGCGGCGTGATGACGCCATCGCAGCCGCCGGACCACACCATCGGCACGTTGTGAATCTGGACCTCGGTGCGCGTGCCATGCTTGAGCAGCACACGGCGGAACGCCTGGTCGGCCAGGATGCGGGTGAAATCATTGACGCCGCCATTGCCTTCGGTCTTGCCGATCACGGCGATGACCTCGTCGGCGCTGAACTTGCCGGCCCCAACCAATGCCTCGAGCCCGCTCGCGTCCTGAACCGTCTTCAGTTCGACTTTTGCAACTTCAATCGCCATTCGCCGAAAACTCCGTTATCGCCTGGTTTATCGCATCCGCGGCCGGTGCTCGCCGCGCAGCATCTTTTCATAGCCCTCGCCGCGGTCAATCATCGGCAGCGGCGAATTTCGCGATTTGGCCATATCGGCTCGGCGCTGTTTTGTGGCGGCTTCGTCGATGACGGGCTGGTCGGCGCTGCCTTTGAACAGAATGCCGTAATCAGCTTCCGCGGCGGCAAGCGAGACTCTGCCCTCGACGACGTCGCGCAACACCAATTCCAATTCGCGCTGCAGCGGATCGCCCCAGCCGCCGCCGCCGGTCGTCACCACGCGAACGACCTGCCCTTTCAGCACGGGCTCGCCATCGACGAGACCGCCAAGGTCAAAACCTTCGCCCTCGGCATCGACGGTCACACAAAACGGCTGACCGGCCTTGCCACCGTTCAGACCATAACAACCGAGCCGCACCCGGTCGGCGGTGACAATGGTGCGGCAATCGACCAGCGCGCGATAATGTTTTTCGTAACCCTGGCCGCCGCGCCGAAGGCCGGCGCCGCCGGAATCGGTGCGCAGCGCAAGCTTTTCGACCAGCAGCGGAAACCGCGTCTCGGTGAATTCCGCGGGCTGGTTGCGCGAGTCCGGGACGATATGGATCGCGTCGTTGCCGTCGGCATAATAGCGTCCGCCCGAGCCGCCGCCGAGCACTTCGCGCGACAGGAACGGCTTTCCTTCGAGATCGGTGCCGAAGAAGCCCGTGTAACGGATGGTTTCCTGATCCGCCGGCATGCGGCCGTCGACCGCCTGCGCGACCACGCCCGCCAGCAGGCCGAGGCAGCGCAACAGCACAAAAGACCGCGCGTTGGTCGCAGCCGGCCATTCCGGCGTGATCAGCGTGCCCTTTGGGGGAAAGATCACCTCGAATACGTCGCAGACGCCTTCGTTGACATGGATTTCGGCGGCGCGCTCCGGCGTGTCGGCGAGGTTGCGCAGGATCGGCGCGATCCATTTGATCAGGAACGCGCCGTCGGCATAGTCGGCCGGCCAATTGATCGGCCCGGTCGATTGCGGATCGGTGCCGTTGAAGTCGAGCGTGATCTTGCCGCCCTTCTTCGTCATCTTCAGCGCGATCTTGTGCAGTTTTGGATCGGTGATCCCGTCGTGCTCGACGTAATCTTCCCAGGCATATTCGCCGTCGGCGATTTTTGAGAGCAGCTCGTTGCGATAAATGTTGCGGCATTTGTCGAGGACCGCCTGAAAACAGGCTTCGACCTGCTCCTTGCCAAAACGTTCGAACAGCCCGGCCATCCGGCGCGCGCCCATCAGGCAGGCCTGGATTTCGCTGTCGAGATCGGCCGACAGCATTTCAGGCACGCGGGTGTTGCGGCGGACAATCGTGAACACCGCATCGTTACGGACACCTTCGCTGAAAATCTTCACCGGAGGGATCGCAATGCCTTCCTCGAACACGGTCGCCGCCGTACCCGGCATCGAGCCCGGCACCCGCCCGCCGACGTCATCATGATGCCCGAAGGCCTGGATGTAGGCCACGACTTCGCCTTCACAAAACACCGGCACGGTGCTGCAGAGATCGGGCAAGTGGCCGATCGAGCCTTCGGTCAGATAAGTGTCGTTCATCAAAAACACGTCGCCGGGCTTCATCGTCTCCGGCGGAAAATCGCGCACCACGCCATTCGGCATCGCCGAATAAGAACGCCCGGTCAATTTGCGGCAATAGCGGTCGAACAGCCCGACCCGGAAATCATGAGCTTCGCGGATCATCGGCGAGCGCGCGGTGCGCTCGATCGCATATTCGATTTCGGCCTCGATCGAATTCAGCGTACCCTCGATGATCTGCAGCACGATCGGATCGACGGCGACAGTTTCGCGCAAAGGCGCGGTCGGCCACGGATGGGACGGTTGATGCACGTTCATCGTGATGTCTCCTGCGATGACCGGATGACAAGAATGCCGTGCGGATCGACCTCGAGAGTTTGGCTGGGAAACACCACCGTCGTGGAGCCGAACTCCTCCACGACGGCCGGGCCATTGATCCGGCCGCCCGGCGGCAGCGATGCGCGATCGTACACCGGCGTGTCCTGGAACGCGCTGGCGAAATAGACCGCGCGGCGGCTCTTCGCCGTCGGCTTGCCCTCGCGTGAAGCCAGCTTCGGCATCTGCGGCCGTTCGATCACGCCAAAACCGGAAACGCAGAGATTCACAAGCTCGACCTTCTGCTGGCCGGCATAATTATAGCCGAACGTCTTGAGATGCGCCGCATTGAAGGCGCCAATCAGTCCGGCCAAAAATGACGCATCCACGGCGCCGCCGGGCGCGGTGACGCGGACCTCCATCGACTGGCCCGCATAGCGAATATCGGCCTCGCGGACGAGGCGGATGCGCGAGGACTCGATGCCGTCGCGCATCAGTGTCCCTGTCGCGTCGCGCTCCAGCGCTGCATAGCGCGCGGCCACGTCATTGAGATCGATGGCATCCTCGTGCATCACCTTGGTGACGATGTGATCGGTGCGCCAGTCGACCGCGAGCAGGCCGAAGGCGGAGAGATTGCCGGGATTCGGCGGCACGATGCAGGCTTTCATACCCAACAGATCCATCACCGCGGCCGATTGCGCCGGACCCGCGCCGCCAAACGACAGCAACGCAAAGGCGCGCGGGTCGATGCCGCGCTGGATCGTCATCTGCCGGATCGCGTTGGCCTGGCTCCAGTTCGCGATCTCGATGATGCCGCTGGCAAGCTGCTCGACGCTCATGTTGCCCGGCAATCTCGCCGCCAGCGCCGCGATACCGCCGCGCGCGCGTTCGACATCGAGCGCGATGCCGCCCCCGATCAGCGATGGGGGAATCCGCCCCAGCACCAGATTGGCATCGGTAATCGTCGGCTCGTTGCCTCCGTTCGGATAGCACATCGGCCCAGGCTCGGCGCCGGCGCTGCGCGGGCCGACCTTGAGATGGCCCTCGCGGCTGATCCAGGCGATCGAGCCGCCGCCGGTGCCGATGGTCTCGATATCAATCATCGGGATTCGCACCGGGAACGGACCGACCGATCCGCCATTTGTCACCTGTGGTTTGCCGCCTTCGATCAGGCAAAGGTCGGTTGAGGTGCCGCCGGCATCGAGCGTCACCAGATCGGGAAAGCCGGCGATGTCGGCGATTACCGCGCAGCCGAGCGCGCCGGCCGCGGGACCCGAGAGCGCGGTCGTGATCGGTTTGCGCACCACCTGATCGGCGCTGGCAACGCCGCCGCTTGATTGCATCACCAAAAACGGCTTGTCCTGAAGGCCTGGCCCGAGTTCCTGATGCACGCGCTTGAGATAGCGTTCCATATGCGGCTTGACGAAAGCGTCGACCAATGTCGTCACGGCGCGCTCATATTCGCGATATTCGGGAAGCACCACGCAGGACAGCGAGAAGGTCGCGTCCGGATATTCCTCAGCGACGATCTCAGCAGCGCGCCGCTCATGCGCATCGTTGGCGTAAGAATGCAGCAGGCAGATGCCGATCGCGCGCACGCCTTGCGCGCGGAAGAATCTTGCGGCGTCACGCACGCTTGACTCATCGAGCGGGCGCAATTCGCTGCCGCGGAAATCCAATCGGCCAACGACCTCGCGGACGAATTGCAACGGCACGATGCGGTCGGGCTTGACCCAGAAGTAGGAATTTCCGTAACCCTCCGGCACCGACTGCCGGGCGATCTCGAGGATGTGCCGAAAACCTGAGTTGACGATCAGGCCGAGCGAATTTATCTCGCCCTGCAACAGCGCATTGGTCGCAACGGTGGTGCCGTGGGCGAGGCCCGCGACAGCGTCGGTGGCAGCGCCGCTCGCGGCGAGAATCTTGTTGACGCCGCGCTCCAGGCCGATCGCGGGATTGGCCGGCGTGCTCGCAACTTTTGTCACCAGCGTCGCGCCGGACACGGTATCGACCGAGACGATGTCGGTAAAAGTTCCGCCGGTATCGATGCCGATGCGAAGGCGCGGAGATGCGGAATTGTTCGACATGCCTCGCACCATTCTCCGAAAAAAATATGGCGATGCCAAGCAGGCCGGCATCATCCGCCTGGCCGGCACAATGGGTCAAACTTTTACGTGAAGTCAAAGGCCGAATTTCGATGCGGCTATCGGAAATTCCGATCCCTAAAATCGGACCAAAAATGCCTATGCTTTCAGCATTTCTCGCAATCTCAGCAACGCCGTTTCCTTGCGTCGCGACATCGGCTCGCGCCGCCGAAACAGGCTGAACGCGACATTGCGCGCCGGTTGAATCGAAAGTGCCTTCAGTAGTCCCAAGGTGACTTCATTTTCCGCACAGGCGCGCGGCACGATGGCAATTCCGCCTTCCGATTGTACAATCATCTTGATGGTCTCGATATTGTCGACGACGGCCAAAATATTGGGCTTGATGCCCAAGTCCGTGAAAAGCGAGAGCACCACTTGGCCGTATCCCACCGTCAGCTCGCTCATGACGAAGGGCTCGGCAAGCAGGCGGCCAACATCGACCGGCTGCTTCGATCGCGCCAGCGCGTGTTTTGGATGCGTGATCAGCACCATCTCGGCGTCGATCAGGCGATCGAACACGAGGCCAGCCGGCAACCGTTCCGGATCGGATTCGATCGCAATCCCAGCGTCCAGCCGCTCTTCATGCAGTTCGTTGAAGATATTCTTGGTCGGCGCGGTGAGGATTTCCAGCCGCACGCCTGGCAGATCGTTCTTGAGGTCGGCGAACATGCGCGGAATGAAAATCTGCGCCATGCCCGACCCCATGCCGATCGTCAACGTATCCAGCAGCGCGCCGCGCAGCCGCCGGGCAGTGTCGGAGAGAGTAAGCAGGTCGCCCATCACCCGCTCTGACTCGTACAGAAAAGTGCGCCCGCGGTCGGTCGATTCGATGCCGCGCGAGGTGCGGCGAAACAGCTCGAAGCCGATTTCCTCCTCGAGCAACTTGACCTGTTCGCTGACCGCCGACTGCGAGATGTTCAACCGCTTCGCCGCCTTGGTGAAGCTGCGCTCCTTGTAGACCGAAAGCGCGTAACGCAATTGGCGAAAATCCAAATTCGAAATCCCCTTAATCAGGCCGGCACCGCCGACATATCAAAATAGCGCGTCGTCTCCAATTTGGTTTCGGCGATCAGCTTTCCTTTCCGGATCACCCAGCGCGGCGGCGCCCGAGTCGCGAAAGCCTCGCGCGCGTCGCGTGCATCGAGCACCACGAGATCCGCCAAGCTGCCGACCGCCACGCCAAAATCCGGCACGCGCAATGCCTTGGCGCCGTTGTTGGTGACCATGTCCATCACCGCGAGAATCTCGGGCGGCTGGCTCATATGGGAGGCATGACAGAGCAGAAATCCGATCTCAAGCGGATCGTTCTGGCCGAACGGATAAAACGTGTCGTGCACGCAGTCCTGTCCACAGGCGACGTTGACGCCGGCCGCCAGCAGCTCCTTGACCTGCGTCACCCCGCGGCGCTTGGGATAATCGTCGAGCCGGCCCTGCAGCATCAGATTGGTGGCGGGATTGGCGATCATGTTGACGCCGGCTTCATGCAGGCGGCTGATCACGTGATCGGCGTAGTTTCTCGGGTAACCCGCCAGCGCACAAGTGTGGCCGGCGGTGACCCTTCCCTGCCAGCCATTCTTGATGGTCAATTCGGCGAGCACTTCGAGGGTTCGCGCCATGGGATCGTCGGTCTCATCGACATGCATGTCGATATCGGCGTCAAATTCCTTTGCGATCTCGAACGCAATTTCGATATGCCGGCGGCTATCGGCCGGCGAATTCTCGTTGAACGGCATGCCGCCGACGACGTCGACGCCAAGATTCATCACCTGTCGCATCAGAGCCTCAGTGCCGGGCGATTTTATGATTCCCTCCTGCGGAAAGGCGACGATCTGGATATCGATCAGATCGCGAAACCGTTCGCGGGCGCGGATCAGGCCTTCGGCCGGTCGCGTGCCACCGATCGGATCGACATCCACATGGGTGCGCAGTCTGGAGATGCCGTTTTCCAGCGCACGGCTGAGCACGCGCGACGCCCGATCGGCGATTTCATCCACGGTGTAATTGCGCTTGATATCCCAGAGGATCTCGATCGCCTCCGTGAGTGTCCCCGAGATATTGACCGGCGCGCGCTCAGAGATCAGCGCCTTATCGAGATGAATATGCGGCTCGACAAAGCCGGGCACGGCCATTCGCCCCTCCGCATCGAGCGTGAGGGCGGCAGGCGAGGTCGCGGCACCTTGGCCGACGCTTACAAACTTACCGCCGGCGATGCCGAGATCGCAGAGGCCTTTGGTGCCCCACAGCGCAACATTTTTGACGAGAATATCTAACGTCATCGACCGAGCTCCGTACCGGCACGCCGCCCAATGTAGTCGATCAGAGAATTTTAGGCGACATGCAGATAGCCTTCGGCGAGCGAGGCCCATGTCCAAGCTACAGCATCATTGGACGCAGTTGAACATCCACTGCACCCCAAACCGGTCGGTAAGCTTTCCGTAGTAGTCGCCCCAGGGCTGCATACCCAGCGCAGTCGTTATCTTTCCGCCATCTCCGAGACGCACGAATAGTTGCTTCGTTCGTTCGCGGTCCTGCATCATGAGGATATGCGCGGAACCTCTCATCGGTTCGGCGTCATCATTGTCGGACGCGTAGAAGGCGACGCCCGGCCCTTCGAATTTTGCGTGCATGATCTTGCCGCGCATTGCCTCGTTTTTCACAGGCATGCCGTTCGCGCCATAGCGCAGCACTTCGACGACTCGTCCCAGGCCACACTGCGCGTAAAAGGCGAGAGCCTCTTCGCATGTCGTGGTGAAAAACAGATAGTTTGACAATTGCATCGCCTTTGCTCCTAAGCCTTCGTGTTCGGCGTAAACCCTCGGAGGTGAGCAGTTCCCCGCTCGCCATGACCTCGATCATTCTCGTACCACCTAGCCGCCCTTGGCGGCCGCCTCACCGATCCGTCGGTTGTCGGATAGCACGTCGCGCGTTGGGCAGTTGGCGGTGGAAGCAGTCTGCTGTGTACCGCTCTCAGGGTGGATTTCCCTGTTATCAGGGAATTAACTGGGAAAATTTCGCAATTCTGGGCTGTTGGACCGCTCGGAACACCAATTAAGCTCGTAGATTCGGGCAGTTAGCCAATTCTCGGCGAATTGTCCAACAGGGAATTTTCCTTGTCTGATCAGGGAATTGTTTGAATCCAACAGGGATCGCCGTCGTAGACAGTGCGGCGCCGACTGCTGGTGGTCGCAGGGGCCGCCCCGCGAACGCGCGGCAAGGATCGTTACTGAACGCTGGGTCCGCCAGATGGGTTGGAGAGCATTCCTGAACAGAATTTCTTCATAATAATGGTGCCAGTTTTTTTGTGAGAGAATTGCACGTAAGCGGCGCTTAGGATGGCAGCTAGTCCCGAAATAGTTCGAACCAGCATCCGAAAGGCGAGAGCAAGTTTGAAAGCGGCAGGGAGGATGTTGCTGTGACTTACCAA
>Ga0209217_1000058_pt1 | contig 22087 bp, 24 predicted proteins | sample JacPinW_OM3H0_M2_FD_187957 | JGI IMG/M metagenome (GOLD analysis project Ga0209217, IMG submission 187957) | Forest soil microbial communities from Algoma, Ontario, Canada - Jack Pine, Ontario site 1_JW_OM3H0_M2 (SPAdes) (version 2) | ecosystem: Environmental > Terrestrial > Soil > Boreal...
TTTGAATGATCCGGAAATCGTCAGCGGTTGCCGGGAGCGATTTCAAAAATATCTCGCGAACCCAAAATCGCTTCCACCCGATTTGCGCCGCCCGATGTTTGCAGTTGTCGCACGCTACGCCGATGAAGCGACCTGGAACAAATTGCACGAACTCGGATTAAAAACGACCAGCATCGAGGAAAAACAAAATTACTACGATGCGCTGGCCGGTGCGATTGATCCCAAGCTCACGAAGAAAACACTCCCGATTGCACTGACCGACGAGCTGCCAACCAGCCGCGCTCTGTTTCTGGTTTCGAAAGTGGCGCGTCAAAGCGAGCATCCCGATATCGCGTGGGCCTTCGCCGCCGCGAATATGAAAGCGCTGCTGGCCAAGGCGGATGCTCTCGCCGCCAACAGTTACGCGCCGAGTTTGTTTACTTTCTTTTCGGAATCAGCGCGCGCGAATGAGCTCAAAGCCTACGCAAAAGCCAACCTGCCCACGTCGAGCACCCGGGAAGTCGTAAAAGCGGTCGATGAAGTGGAGTTCCGCGCTGAATTCAAGCAACGGCTCATACCGCAATTGGATACCCGGATCAACACCCAGACTAAACGCAATTAGCGACTTATAAATTCGATTGCGCCTGATCTTGCTCGGGCGTGATCAAGAGCCGCATCGGGATCATCGATGATTCGTGAAATCCGTGACGCCGGAAAAATTCCTGGGCCTGGTTCTCCGGGCGGTCGGTCAACAGCGTGATCCGGAGAAAATTTTTCTGGCGCGCGAACTCGATCGCGTGGTTGAGCAACTTCGAACCGTAACCGTGTGCCTGGTATTGTTTATGAATCACCAGATCTTCCAACAAGATCACGAAGCCGCCCTCCGCCGTGCTGATGGTAAAAAGCAAATTGATCATGCCGACGATCGCGCCATCCCGGCGAAGCACGAACACGCGCCCACGGCTCGGCTGTTCGAAAATCAGACGCAGACCGCGCAGTTGTTTCTCTTTGTCCGGGTGAAAGTCGCCCTCCTGAGCGAACAAACCGCCGAGCATCTCGGACAACTCATCCAAATCAGCCTCGGTAGCCGGTTCAATGACGACTTTCTCGCTCACCGTTTGTATTGCTTATTCCAGAAATTACGCGTGCTGGCAACCCACGAGTGAAAGGCTTGTCCTGAGCGAAGTCGAATGGATCGACATCTTGCGCCCGACTAAATTGACAATGCCATCCCCCATCCTAATGTAACCGCTCTCAATTCGCGCCGGGGTTATTTTTCGGCCTTATGAAACGCACTTATCAGCCATCCAAACGAACGCGCAAGCGCCAGCACGGTTTTCGCGCGCGCATGCGGACCAAAGGCGGACGCGCCACCCTCGCGCGTCGTCGTCAGCGCGGCCGCAAACGTTTGTTGCCAAAAGGCGTCGATCGTCATTACGCGCGCCATACCCAGGCTTGAGTCCGAGCCGGACTGGCAGTTTTTCAGAAATCATTTTTCTGACAGCGAGCTGGTTTTTGTGGCAATCGGAAATCGGCAATCTAAAATCTAAAACTGCACTGGCACCGTTAGCTCAATTGGCAGAGCAGCTGACTCTTAATCAGCGGGTTATAGGTTCAAGTCCTATACGGTGCACTTCAATTCGTTTTAGACAGGATTCACAGGATTTCTTTCTTCGGGTCTGGTAAAAATCGGGCCAATCCTGTCTAGTCTCTCTGCCAAAAATGAAGGTTTCTGTCGTCATTCCCGTTTTTAACGAGCGCGGCACGATCGAGCAGGTCGTAAGCGCGGTCCGCGCCGCGCCGGTCGAGAACATTGAGATCATCGTCGTCGACGACGCTTCAACTGATGGAACGCAACAGGTGTTGAAGGAAAAAATTTCGTCGATGGCCGACCAGATTATTTATCAGCCGCGCAATTGCGGCAAAGGCGCGGCGCTACGGGCCGGGATCGCCGCTGCCACCGGCGACGTAATTCTGGTCCAGGACGCCGATCTCGAATATAACCCGAGCGATTATCCGACTTTGCTCGAGCCGATTTTCTCCGGCAAAGCCGACGCCGTTTTCGGTTCCCGGTTCATGGGCGGCCGGCCCCATCGCGTCCTCTATTTCTGGCACATGGTCGGCAACAGATTTCTCACGCTGCTCTCGAACATGTTTACGAACTTAAACCTCACCGATTTGGAAACGTGCTACAAAGTGTTCCGCGCGCCGCTGGTGAAGAGTCTCGATCTTCGCGAAAATCGTTTCGGATTTGAACCGGAAGTCACCGCCAAGCTGGCCAAAGCCCGATGCCGCATCTACGAGGTCGGCATTTCCTACAACGGCCGCACTTACAGCGAAGGCAAGAAAGTGAATTGGAAAGACGGCTTCCACGCCATCTACGCCATTGTGCGATACAATCTGTTTCCGTAAGAGCAGAGTTCGGTCGCGCTTCTAACTTCGCTTCGCAGATAATCTTGGAGGATGTCGAGGTTGGCGAAGGACAGCGCTGGATGTGGGCGGCCCGTGTGTTGAAGCGTAGTGAAATTAAGTGACGAATTGGTCAACGAGAAGCTGTGCTTGGTAACAAACATTCAGACAGCACGATTTAGTGGCTGTTGGTTGCCACATGTACCGGCCTAACGTTCAAGCTCAGCGACCGCCGGGCGGTGAGCGTTTAACACACAATGTTGGGGTTCAAACTTTCCATAACCGTAAATCGCAGAGCTTGTGGGCGGTTCGCTGCAGGGTCGTGTTAGGCCGATCTTTTTCGAAATAAGTCGTCGAAGGACATGGCCTTTCCACATCCAAAATCCCGAAAAGATCAGGGGCGTCGCTTTCCGGCCGCAAGCATCACGCAGGCTTTCTCGATCCGCCGTCTATGTGTCTCCGGTTGTTTGGCTGAGTCTATCCAACTAATAAAGTCCCTTCGCTCCATCGGCGTGAGGTCGCTCCACTGAGCCTTCGCCATCGGGGTAGCCGCGAGGGCTGTGTAAAGATTGAATGACACTATCGAATAACAGCAGGGGCGTCGCTTTCCAGCCGCAAGCATCGAGCAGGCTTTCTCGATCCGGCGTCTACGTGTCTCCGGTTGTTTGGCTGAGTCTATCCAACTAATAAAGTCCCTTCGCGCGATCGGCGTGAGATCCCTCCACTGAGCCTTCGCCATCGGCGTAGCCGCGAGGGCTTTGCGAAGATCCGTTGGCAGTCTGGGCTCTGATTCTTCTCCAGTCGGCTTAGGATTCATCTTCTTCATAATTGCTCTAAAATTAGTTATCTTACTATTCGACCTTTTTATTTTACCAAATCTTCCAGTACTGGCGGGGTTTAAGATGCGGCTCGCTCATTGTCGATCCAAGGAGTTCTAAAAATGGACTCGCAGTTATATGTGATGGTAGGCATCAGCCTGTCGTAGCCCGCTTGATGCACCCAGGGGGAACGAAAGCATCGCGAGCGCAGAAAGGGCTGAAGCACTCAGCAAGACAATGCCTGTATCGCGTCGCGTGAACAGGCAGATGCGTTAGGCCGGGAAAAATATTTAAAGAGCGGCGGCGGCAGAAAATTATTAAAAAATCAATTGCGAAACTACCTCGCGAAACCCACGCGCGTAAAAACCGCGTGAGCGTTAGCTTTTGCACGGATACCCACGTTCTGAGCCGCCCGGGCATCGGGGTGAAGAGTCCGCTGGATTGGAAGCCGGATATCCTGCGACGCGCCGTGGGCGGGTGAATAACTTCCTTGACGGGAGAAATCGGAGCGGGCAAAACAGGAAGCCGCACGGAGAGGCGCGGCTCGTTTTGGCAAAAATTCATTTTAAAATTCTAGTCGCGTTCGTTTGCGCGGCGGTAATGTCGATCTTGGCGCAGCCAAGTTTTGCCCAAGGGCCGACTTCGCAAGATGTCGATCGTGCATCACTGCTTCAGGGCCAGACCCAGCCGCCGTTCGGAACGTCGCCGACTCCGGAAGGCGTCGAAGACGGACATGCTGCGGCGAGTCCAAACGATGCCGACATTGGAGAGCAGGAAGTTCTCAAGCGGACGACCGAGTATCAGCCGTTCACGGCGTCGCTCGCGTGCCCGATATTTTACACGTCGAACGTCGCGCTGACGCGTCGCGGTGAGATGAGCGACGTGGTCATGGCGCCGATGGCGGCGGTTTACTACCAGCCGCGGATCACAAAAACGCTTTACGGCAACATCGGTGCCCGGGAGCAAGTTTTTTATTACGGCGATAACCACGCGTTCGATTTCGGAAGCCTTGATGTTGAAGCGGGCTTGAGTTATTTCCTGCCCCAATTTCACAATCTCATTCTCCGCGGCGAATACGATTTTAATCGTCTGACTTTTGATGACCGGCTCGGGGACGAATTTTTCTCGAATCACGCGCTGATCTTTAATGCCGAGCTGCCATTCCGGTTCAGCCGGGCGCAGCAGCTTTCGGTCGGAGCGGACGCGAACATTAGTGTAGCCGCGGACCACCAGAGCCCGCGTCGGAATGACTACGAAGGTTACGTCGGTTACTCGGTGAGCCTGACCCGCGCGTTCACGATCAACGCGGTCGGGCGCGTGGTCGCGCGCGATTATCACCAAAACGGCCGGACCGATGTGAGCGAGATTCTTTCGGCCACGGCCACCTATCGCCTGACGAACTGGTGCTCGATCAGCGCGATCAGCTCGTTCGCGCACAGCGATTCGAACAAGGACGTGTTCGATTACAACGTCGCGAACGTCGGCGGCGCGGTCGCGCTTCAAGCGAAATTTTAGGGCAACATGAAAAGGGCAATCAAAAGCACGCGCCCGGGGCTCGTGGGGACGGGCGTCGTTCTGCTGTCGTTGATTGCGGCGGCAAGATCGACAATTGCGGCGCACCCCAACGGAGCGATCATCACGCGAATAGTCAATGAAGTGCAATTGCATGCGGCGCAAACTGCGCCGCACTCCGCATCGGTAAACGATAAAGTGCCCGACGGCAGCAGCGTGCAGACAGGGATGGATTCACGCACGGAGCTCACCTTTGCCGACCAGGTTCTGGCGCGGCTCAGCGCAAGCACAATTTTCAGTTTCGACGAAGGAACCCGCAATCTCGATCTGGCCAGCGGCGCGATGCTCTTGCGCGTGCCGAAAGCCGCGGGCGGCGTCGTCACGATCAATTCGGCTCAACAGGCGGATGTTTTCACGAATAATCCAAACTATTTCGGTTTTGGAGGAACCGGCGCACCGGCCAGCAGTGGAACTTTCGGCAGCGTTGGCGCAAAGAATCCGCAACCATTGGCCAATGCCCCACCGCTCGGTGACCCGGGTCAAGGGCCATGATAAGATCGATAATCACTCTGATGAAAACTCACTTCCCAAATTCAAACCTTGTCGCTGCCATAACTTTAATCGGCACTGCTGTCGGCATTGCCGCACTCCTTTCTGCGACCGAGCAAAAGCAAGCTCGCGTGACGGAAGTCATCCATGATGTGCGCCTGCTGGGCGCGCAGACCGCAGCGCATCCCGCCGCCGTGAACGATACCGTCCACGAAGGAACGGCCGTTCGCACCGGTACCGATTCACGCGCGGAATTAACGTTTACCGACCAAACGCTCACCCGGCTCGGCGCGAATACGGTTTTCAGCTTTGGCGGAGCCGCGCGTACTTACGACCTCGGCAGCGGCGCGATTTTAATGTCGGCCCCGAAAGAAACAGGAACCGTTAAAATTACGACGGCGGTCGCGACCTGCGCGGTGAGCGGTTTCACCGCGATTTTCGAACGGCATTCGAACGCGTGGAATAAATTCATCATTCTTCATGGCAAGGGTTGGCTAAAAATTAATGGAATTCCCGGAGATCCCTGCGATTTGCACACGGGACAGATGGTTGTGTTCCCGCCGCATCCGACGCATTGCCCGCAAGTTCTCAACGTCGACATCTCGAAATTATTAAACGGCAAATTGGTCAAGGGCTTCAAGAACCCGCTGCCGGAACTGGACTTGATTCTGGCTGACATTGAGGACCAGCAAACTTCGCCGCCGAGCGGCGGACTGATCGATCCAACTAGCCAGGACATCATCGATCAAAGTATCAATGCGCGACCACCGAAGCCGCCGCCGCAGCCGACGATCATTCCGAGCGGCGCGAAATTCTAATCATTCTCGCCGGCGCTTTTCGTCGAGATAACCCGCACCGAGCGCGAACCCGACACAGAACAGCGCCGCCGCAGTCGCAAACGGGACCGGATCGAACGGCGCTGGCGGAAGATCGACAATTCCTTTTTCGTCTGTCTTCGCCGGTTGCCGCACATAACGGCCGCGCCGCGGAGCACGAAAGTGTTGCGCGAACTGTTGGAGACGTTCCGCTAAATCGGAATCGGAAATTGGAACACCATGGCCGCAGCCAACGACGTTTGGTCGCAAAGTTGCCAACTCTCGGACCGACACGCTTGCTGCCTTCCAATCAATTATGAATGGCGTCGGTGGGCGCGAGAGCTGGCGCCGTCCGGTCAGTAATCCGCTCCACGAATCCATGTTGACCGTGGCAAAAGCGTCGCCAGCCAAAAGAACACGGTCCGAATCACGAAAGAATGAAACGTGACCCGGAGAATGGCCGGGCGTAAATAGCCATGCCCAATTTGGTGCGCCTGGGACCTTGTGGGTTCGCAACTCACGCAACCGCGCGCCCAGATCGCGCGAAAGCCGCGGAAAAAACCGCGAAAGAAATGCGAGCGCGCCGCCAACGGTTGGATCCGCCGGCGGATACGGTGATTTGCCGGTCAAGAAAGGAATCTCGAGGCGATGCGCGTAAATCGAGACGTCCCACATTTCAGCGAGCGCGAACGCCGAACCGGCGTGATCGATGCGGCCATGCGTCAACACAATTGCTTCCGGCCGCGAACCGGCGCCGAATCGTGCTTCGGCCGCCGAAAAAACTTCCGCCGCCCATCCCGGCAATCCCGCGTCAATCAGGACCCATTTGCCGCCCGGACGTCCGATGAAATAAACATTCGCAAAACTCACCGGAAGCCAGCCGACGTCGGGCGCGATTCGAGTAATCAGTCTGCTCGGCACGTTTTTATAACGTTTAATAACAACCCCTCACCTGTCTCCTCTCCCTTGTGAAGGGGAGAGGGTTAGGGTGAGGAGTCGGTTCGGTTTTATCGGTCGTTAAACGGAATCGTTAGGGTCAGGCCCGCTTTCAAATTGTCCGGATCGTCGATCTTTTTTTCGTTGGCGTCGCGGATTTCTTTCCAGCGCTTCGATGTTTTGTAAAACTTGCGTGAAATGGAAGCCAGGGTGTCGCCTTCTTTCACGACGTAGGTGGTCTTCTTCAACTCCGCTTTTTCCTTGTCGCCATGATGCGATGGCGATTTCTGCACGGCCGCGCGCGACCGCGATGTTCCTTCGTCGATTTCCTTGTGCAACTTTAGATTTTCATTCCGCAAGCGGGCGGCTTCGGCCCGGGTTACAACCGAGTCGCCGGACAAACTGGTGCCGAGCGCAACTTCATCGCGTTTCATGAAATCTTTGACGTCACCCGCGTGCGACCCGTTTGGGTTGAGAACCAGATAGCGTTTGAAATGATGGAGCGCGTGCAGCGGGTCGTTCATTTTGTCGTCATAAAGCAGGGCGAGCTTAAAATGCACTTCCGCGGATTGCGGCGTGCCGTCGAGCGCGGCTTCGTAGAGATTAATCGCCCAGAGATAATCGCCTTGCGCGGCCTTCCAATCCGCTTCTTTGACCAATCGGGGGTTCCGCGACGTCACCATCCGATCGCACGCGCTGAAGAGCACCAAAATCGAAAGCGACGCTGCAAAAAGGTGGAGGCGAGAGTTGTCAGCGTCCATTTCTCGTGATCAACGTCTCTAATCGTGAACCTGAGTCGAGCGCAAATTTTCTTAGCGATCATAGCGCTCTGCGCTCCTTCGATGTCGATCCTCGCTGAGCTGACCGTTGGCGAAAATTATCGGATCAACTTCGTCGATGTCGATGGTAACACGCTCTCAACCGCCGACGGCCACATCACGACTGTTGTTTTGGTCAGCAAGTCGAACATCGACAAAGCGCGCGCGGTCGGAGATCGCACTCCGGATTCTTGTCTTGGCAATCCAACTTATCGAATGATCACTGTTTTGGCGTTCGAAACGAAACACAGCAAGCCCGTTCGCATGATTTTCACTTCGCTGATACGACGGCGACTCGATTCCGAAGCCCGCCACCTTCAATCGCGCTACGATCAACTCAAGATCGCGCGAAATGCTCGCCAGGATGTTTTCGCGGTCGCAGATTTCGATGGCGTCGTGACGACGCAACTTGGGTCACAGCCGAGCGCAACGCTCTTTCACGTTCTTGTTTTCGGGCGAAACGGCGAGCTACTGAAAAAATGGAACGATGTCCCGCCGGCCAACGAATTAGCTGCGGTCTTAAAACAAAACTAATACTTCGGGACGTCCGAATCGATTTCGTCCGACCATTTGGCGATTCCGCCTTCGAGATTAAACACGTTCGGGAAACCGGCATCGCGCAATAACCGCACGGCCTGCGCGCTGCGCATCCCGCTGTGACAATGCACAATCGTCAGGCGATTGCGGTCCAATTCGTTCAACCGATCGGGTAATTCGCCCAACGGAATCAGCTGCGCGCCGTCGATGTTTGCGATCTCGTGCTCGAGCGGTTCGCGAACATCGACAAGCTGAAGCGACTCGCGCGCGTCGAGTTTCTGTTTTAGTTCGCGCACCGAAACGGTCGGGACGTTCGTTGCGACTCCGCAGAATTGATCGTAATCTATCGGCTCGGTGATAGTGGGCGAATCGCCGCAGACCGGACATTGCGGATCGCGCCGGAGATTGAACTCGCGGAATTTCATTTTGAGCGCGTCGAAATAGAGGAGCCGGCCGACTAGTGGCTCACCGACGCCCAAAACTAATTTGATCGCTTCGTTCGCCTGAATCGTTCCGACGATTCCGGGAAGGACGCCGAGCACGCCCGCTTGCGCGCAATTTGGAACCGATCCCGGCGGCGGCGGCTCGGGAAACAAACAACGATAACAGGGTCCGCCCAGATGCGGCGCGAAAACAGTCGTTTGACCGTCGAACCGAAAGACCGATCCGTAAACGTTCGGCTTTTTCGCAAAAACGCAGACGTCATTGGACAAATAACGCGTGGGAAAATTATCGGAGCCATCTACCACGACGTCATAACAGGAGACAATTTCGAGCGCATTCTTGCTCGTGAACCGACAGTCGTGCGTTTCGATCTCGATGTTCGGATTCACGTCCCGCAATCGATCTCGAGCCGAATCCAATTTCTTCCGGCCGACGTCCTTTGTGCCGTGCAAAATCTGCCGCTGCAAATTGCTAAGATCGACATCGTCGAAATCGACCAGACCAAGTTTGCCGATGCCGGCAGCGGCAAGATAAAGTGCGGCCGGCGAACCGAGCCCGCCCGCGCCGATGCACAAAACGCGCGCGGCGTTCAAACGACGTTGCCCCTCCGCTCCCACCTCCGGCATGATCATGTGGCGCGAATAGCGCAGTTGCTGCTCCTTATTCATACCGCTCCTGAATTTAGCACATTGTTGTCGTAGGACGCTGCTAGCCTGGAAAAGGCCAGTCCGGCTCGGACTTCATCGGGTCTTAACTAGTTCCCAATTTACCCCAATGATCCGTTTGTTCTCCAAGCGCTTCAACGATTTCGGAAAAATGAGATAGCTCGCGCCTTTCTGTTCTTTGAACCCGACCATGCCGAACTCAGTCCCGGCGTCGCTTCTCTGAATCGTCATCACGCGATTGTTTTTGATTTCCGATTGCAGATGTCGATCCTGCGCCGGCTTTTGCCAGAGCGTGTAAACTTCCGGCTTGCCCGCTGTTTCCACAACGTCGGCGAATCGTTTCGTTTTCGTCTTGAGCAATTTCATTCGAAGTTGAGTCGTTGAGAAGTTGAGGATGTCGTCGTCTCAACCGCACAACGTCTCAACCAGAAGAAGTCCGCCAGAGAACTACGGCAAGGAGGATCAAACTACCGTTGCTGCATTCCTGCCCTGGCGGGGTTCGTCAGTCCTCAATCCATAGCCCCTGACGGAGAGGAAACTTCCGCGCAAGATCGACATCGTGCAATGGGGTTTTATCATCGCGCCGTGAAACTGCTGGCGCTCCTGTTGTTTGTCGCTGCGCAATTGGGTTGCACGACGCTGGCTAACCGACGCGATCTTTACAGCCCGGAACCGGCGCCTGATTCGTACGAAGCGATGCGGCAAATGACCGCAAAGCCGCAAAGCAAACAAAGTCCGGCGCCGAAGCCGCAGTTTCGTTAGCTCTTAACCGAACGGCAGATTGGCTCTGACTCGCGCTTCATCCGTTTTGTCAACGCGAGCCATTTTGCCGAGATGCCGTTTACGCTTCGCGTTTTTGGACGAGAGCAAATGACGCCGGGACGATTGGGAACGCAAAATTTTGCCGCGACCGGTGATCTTAAATCGTTTCGCGACCGCTTTGCGCGTTTTGCTGCGAGAAATTGGCTTCGGCATGAGGCGCGAAAGATAGACGCAGCAATTACTTTGACAACCTCTTTCAGATTGGATTGGACGTTGAGCGTTCGGCGTTTGCTGGAACATTGTGACATATGGAAGCGCCGTCGAACCAAAAACCACGCGTTGTGATTATAGGCGCCGGGTTTGGCGGACTCGAGGCGGCCAAGAAACTCTGCTGTGAAGCCGTCCAAGTCACCGTGGTCGACCGGACGAATTACCATCTCTTTCAACCGCTGCTTTACCAGGTCGCGACCGCGGCGCTTTCCCCGGCTGATATCGCCGCGCCAGTACGCGCAATTCTGAGCAAATGCGAAAACATGGAGGTGATTCTCGCTGAAGTGGAATCGATCGACGTGAATGCCAAGAAAGTGAAGATGGTCGATGGCGAGCTTGATTACGATTATCTTATTGTCGCGACGGGCGCGCGGCACTCGTATTTTGGCCATCCGGAATGGGAAAGACTTGCGCCCGGCCTCAAGAGCTTGGAAGACGCGGTGGAAATTCGGCGTCGCATCCTGCTTGCATTCGAATACGCCGAAAAAATTTCTGACGAGGCGGCACGTAAGACTGCGATGACTTTTGTCGTGATTGGCGGCGGGCCGACTGGTGTCGAGATGGCGGGCGCGATCGCCGAAATCGCGCGTTACACGCTGGCGAAAGATTTCCGCCACATCGACCCGTCTCAGGCGCGAGTGATTCTGGTCGAAGGCGAGCCGCACGTGCTCGGCGCCTTTCCGGAAGATTTACAGATCAGCGCGATGAAACAACTTGTCGATCTTGGCGTCGAAGTGCGTACCGGCATTCACGCGACCAATCTCTCGGAGCAAGGTCTGCAAGTCGGCGACGAATTCATTCCTTGTCGCGTCAAAATCTGGGCGGCCGGCAATAATGCCTCGTTTGTCGGCCATTCACTCGGCGCGCCAATCGACCGCGTCGGTCGTGTGATCGTGAATAAAGATCTGACCATTCCCGATCATCCGGAGGTTCAAGTAATCGGCGATCTGGCGAATTTCTCGCATCAAACCGGTCAGCCGTTGCCTGGCGTCTCGCCGGTTGCGATGCAACAGGGTCGTCACGCGGCGCGCAACATTCTGGCAATGATCAACGGCCGAAAGCCGCAACGATTTTGGTATTTCGACAAAGGCAGCATGGCGACGATAGGCCGCAACAAAGCCGTGGCGGATCTCAAATTGATCCATCTTAGCGGAATCCCAGCGTGGCTGGCATGGTTGTTTGTCCACGTCATTTTTCTGGTCGGGTTTCGCAATCGCCTCGCAGTTCTTTTCCAGTGGGCCTGGGCCTATTTCAGCTTCAACAAAGGCGCGCGCCTGATTACGCGAAATTTCCAATCAGAACAGAGACCCCCAACGTGATAACCGCAGAGAACACAGAGCTCGCAGAGTTCAGATGTCTGAAAATATGTTTTCTCTGCGGACTCGGCGATCTCTGCGGTTAAACCTCAATGGGGCTTCGCATTGCAATCGTGGGTTCGGGAGCGATTGGGTCGTACTACGGCGCAAAACTCGCCCACGCAGGCAGCGACGTGCACTTTTTGATGCGCGGCGATCTTAGCGACCTCTGGCGCGACGGCATCTTCGTTCGCGGTGAGGGAGAAAATTTCCAGGTCGCGAAAATCAATTGCTACAACTCGACCAAAGAGATTGGCGCGTGCGATCTGGTGATCGTTGCGGTCAAGGCGACTTCAAATTCCGATCTAGTCGATCTTGTCCCGCCGCTGCTGGACGAGCGAACGATGTTGCTAACGTTACAGAACGGTTTGGGAAACGACGAATTTCTGGCGAAACAGTTCGGCGCCGGACGCGTGCTGGGCGGACTCTGCTTCATCGCCCTTAATCGACGATCGAGGACAGAGATCGAGCGTTACGCCTACGGTCACATTGTTTTGGGCGAATTCGGGCGCGCCTCACAATCGCGGACGCGCGAAGTCGCTGCTGAATTCACGCGGGGCAGAGTGACTTGCAACATTACCGACGATCTCGCGCTCGAGCGCTGGCGCAAACTGATCTGGAACATTCCGTTCAACGGATTGTCGATCTTAGCGGGCGGAATCGACATTGCTGCGATAGTTGGCGATGAAGATTTGCGACAGGCGACGCTCGCGTTGATGGACGAAGTGATCGCGGCCGCCAATAAATGCGGCCACGCATTGGCGAGCGATGCCTGGCGTGAACATATCGAGCGAACGGAAACGATGGGCGGATATAAACCTTCAACGTTGCTCGACTGGGAAGCCGGTCGCCCACTGGAGATCGAGCCGATTTGGGGAGAACCGTCGCGCCGTGCGGTTGCTGCCGGCGGGCAGATGCAGCGAACGGAAATGATTTACGCGCTTCTCAAGCAATTAGACAACGTACGGCGGTTGCGATGAAACCTAAGATTGACGCTGGGGTCCCGAAAATCACCGTGCGCAATCTTCAGCGCAAAGTACCGGTGGGCGTTGTCGATCTTGAGAAGTTCGCGCGAAAGGCACTCGGGCTATGTCTTCGTGTGCCGCGGAAAAAGAAGACGGATCTGGCGCAGCTGCGCGAGATTTCGGTTTTGATTGTCTCGGATCGGAAGATCGCGTCGTTGCATCGACAATTCATGAGCGAATCAGGACCAACCGATGTGATCACATTTCAGCACGGCGAAATTTTCATCAGCGCCGAGACTGCGCGGCGTAATGCCGGACGGTTCGGAAACGCTCTCGCGCGTGAGCTGCGCTTGTACGTGGTCCACGGTTTGCTCCACTTACACGGCTTCGATGATCGAAATGAAAGAAGCGCGCGGAGAATGCAAGTCGTTCAAGGGCGAATTCTTGTCGACGCCACAGTTTGAACTGCAGAGACAGTGTGATAGCATTTTTTCATGAGCGCGGTGAACGCCGTGCAGTTCGAAAAGGGATCTACATCCACGGTGGAAGCACCGGTCCGGGAAAAAGAAACACGAGGTGAAGAAGAACTCGATCTGCCGTGGCAGGTCGTTGTGCACAACGACCCGGTTAATCTCATGACTTATGTGACGATGGTGTTCCAGCGCGTCTTCGGTTATCCGCGCGAAAAGGCGGAGCGTCACATGCTGGAGGTGCATCACAAAGGCCGCTCGATTTTATGGAGCGGTGTGCGCGAACGCGCTGAGTTCTACGTGCAGCAGCTTCACGGTCATCTCCTTCTCGCAACGCTGGAAAAAATTAACTGATATGGAGATTTGCCGCGAAGACGACGCCCTGCAGATTTCCGATCTCGATCCGTTTCTGGCTGAGCTGCTGCGACAAATCCCGCTCAGCGCTAATCCGGACGGCGCGCCCGCGGCCGAGGCGCGTTTATTTAGTCAGCCTTCGGCGGAAAAGGAAATTCGCGCGGAGTGGAAAAGTTACGTCGAACCGGAATTGCGACGCCTTTTTCGCACTGCCAGCGAAACCGTGGCCGACGATCTCGCGCAACTGAATGGAAATGAGAAATCGTTGAGCAATTGCACTCTCCACATTCCGATCGAGCACGCCGATGCGTGGTTGAACACTCTCAATCAGGCCCGGCTCGTGATCGCTACCAAATACAAATTTTCTGAAGAAGAGCTAAACGACCACAATCGGTCCCCCATCGGTTCGCGCCGGGACCTCGGATTGTTTCAGATAAATTTCTACGGATTTCTCCAGGAATTTATCCTGAGGGAGTTAGGCGGTCAGGCCGAGGGAGAGCCCGATTGACCCTGGCCGCGACCGCGGCCCCGCACCATCGACATCAACTTGTCCTTGATGGCACCGGAAGCCCTGGCTGGCTTAAGGCTAAGAGCGAAAGCTTCATGCAAGCCATAGCACTGATTAATAAAATCCTCGGCGGCAGAGCCGTATTGCTTGCGCGCAGCCTCAAAGTCCTGCAGCTCTTCGGGTTCTAACGCTCCAATCACGTAGAGCCGTGCGCGATTCTGGAATTCCTCAAAGCTCATCTTTCAACTCCTTCAAACCGTCATATATCTTTTTCAAGCCTAATTCGAGCCGGGTTTTTACCGTGCCCAAAGGTATATTCGTATTAGAAGCGATTTCGCGCTGGCTCATCCCCTGAAAAAATGCAAGTTCGATCACCCGCTGCTGGGCCTCCGGGAGAGAATTGATCACTTTGGCCATCAAAACCCGGGTATCTCCGGCTCGAATCTCCATCTCAGTGACATTTCGCACCCAGGCAACAGGTTGCTGCTGGGGCTCGGCTTGGAGACGTTCTTCGGCCCGGTTGTAAGCCTGTTTCTTGCGCAACGCGTCTATCGCTCGCCGCCGGGTCAATGTCACCATCCAGCCTAGCGGTTTTCCCTTTTCGGCGGAGAAATTCTTCGCCCGATTCCAAATTTCCATGAACACTTCCTGAAGGAGGTCGTCCGCCTCGGTATCGTTGTGAATGATGCGCAAAATGAGCGCCTTCACGATCCCGTTGTAACGATCATAGAGTTGGGAAAGCGCGTCCGCGTCGCCCGATTGAATGCCCAACATAAGATCGACATCGCTCGGCGCGCCCGGCTCAAGTTCGACCGCACTCGTCGTGGATTTTTCCGAAGTCGCCACGTCAGGATCAGACGCAGAAGCGGCTTGCAGACTTGGATCCACCGCCGACGACATCCTCCAGCTTTAGTTCGACCGGTCATCCGCGTCCAACAATTTTCCAACCTCGGGCTTCTGATCGCGATAAACCTTGACCGGCGCCTGACTGCCCAAATACGATTCGCCCTCAACTTACGTCGCGGTACACCGTGCTAAAGCCAACCAAAATCCCATGAAAATTATCATTTCATTTCTCGCAACCGCCTTCCTCGCCGCAATGACTTTTGCTCAGGAAGAATCAGCATCGCCGGCAGAATCGACGGCGCCGGCAACCGAAGAAAAAGCATCGGCCACAGTCGACGAAACGCCCGTGGCCAAGCCGGCTCAAGCAGCCTCTCCAGTTGCGGTAAAGAAAGCGGAAGCCGCCACCTCACCGGCAGCTGCTGCGAAAAAGGAAGCCACAACCACGGCCGCCGCAAAGCCGGCCGCTGCAGCCGCTCCCGCTGCTCCAAGCGGGAAGAAAATGAGTGTCAGGGAGATGGAGGAAAACTGGGAAGCTTCGATTCCCAGCCACGACATTTCGACAGTCCAGGGGTTCGTTGCCTCTGATTTCGTCGGCATATCTTCACACGGCAAGTTTGTGGACAAATCCAGCATGCTGGCAGAATTCAAGAAAGACACGGACACGTACAAGTCGGCAAAGAACGAAAAACTAAACGTCAAAGCTTTCGGGCCGAATGTTGTGGTTGTGACCGGCCGCGCCCGGGAAAAGGGAACAAGCAAAGACCGTAAAGCTTTCGATCGGACCTTTCTTTTTACCGACACTTGGATGTTGCGCAACGGACAATGGCAATGCGTTGCATCGCAGATCACCAAAGTTAAGGGATAGCCAAGATTTAGTTTATTCTAAAAGCGGCCATGGAAACGTGGCCGCTTTTTTGCGGAGGAAGCTAACGGATCATTGCGCGGCGTGCTTTGTGCGGCAAAGGTTACACGCATGCCGGGGAGCACTAGAGAACCAATGGCCGATCCGCTTTGGTACAAAGACGCGGTCATTTACGAGCTGCACGTCAAGACCTTCCATGACAGCGATGGCGACGGCATTGGCGATTTCCGCGGCCTGATCCAAAAGCTCGATTATCTCCAGGAGCTCGGCATCACCGCTATCTGGCTGTTGCCCTTTTATCCATCGCCGTTGCGCGATGACGGCTACGACATCGCCGATTATTACGACGTCAATCCAAACTACGGAACGCTCGACGATTTTCGCGCGTTCCTCGACGCCGCCCATAGGCGCGGGCTGCGCGTCATCACCGAGTTGGTCATTAACCACACGTCCGATCAGAATCCGTGGTTCCAAAAATCGAGAAAATCGCGTGCCGGTTCGCCCGAGCGCGAATTTTACGTCTGGAGCGATACGCCGGAAAAATACTCTGACGCGCGGATCATCTTCAAAGATTTCGAAACTTCCAACTGGTCGTGGGATCCGCTGGCCAAGGCTTATTACTGGCATCGTTTCTACGCGCACCAGCCCGATTTGAACTTCGACAATCCGGTCGTGCACGAAGCGGTCGAGAAGGTTTGCGACTTCTGGCTGGCGATGGGGGTCGACGGATTGCGGCTCGACGCCGTGCCTTATCTTTACGAGCGCGAAGGCACGAGCTGCGAAAATTTACCCGAAACGCACGCCTACCTGAAAAAGTTGCGCGCGCACGTCGATCAAAAGTTTCCCGGCCGGATGTTGCTCGCGGAAGCGAACCAGTGGCCGGAGGACGCGGCCGCATATTTCGGCAGCGGCGATGAATCGCATATGAGTTTTCATTTCCCGCTCATGCCGCGAATGTTTATGGCCCTGCAAATGGAGGATCGGTTTCCGATCATCGACATCCTCGATCAAACGCCGCCGATTCCCGACAACTGCCAGTGGGCGATGTTCCTGCGCAATCATGACGAGCTGACTCTCGAAATGGTGACCGACGAAGAGCGCGATTACATGTGGCGAGTTTATGCCAATGACCCGCACGCGCGCATTAACCTCGGCATTCGCCGCCGCCTCGCGCCGTTGCTCACCAACAGCCGGCGGAAAATGGAGCTGCTCAACACCATGCTTCTCTCCATGCCCGGCACGCCCATCATCTACTACGGCGACGAAATCGGAATGGGCGACAACATTTACCTCGGCGATCGCAACGGTTGTCGCACGCCGATGCAGTGGAGCCCAGATCGCAACGCCGGTTTTTCACTGGCCAACCCGCAACAGCTGCATTTGCCAGTCATCATCGATCCTGAATACCACTACGAAGCAACTAACGTCGAAAATCAGCAAAAGAATCTGTCCTCGCTGCTTTGGTGGATGCGCCGCGTCATCGCGATGCGAAAAAATTTCCGCGCTTTTTCACGCGGCACTCTCGAATTTCTTTTTCCGGATAACGCAAAGGTGCTCGCCTTCCTCCGCCGCTACGAAAACGAAACCATTCTTGTTGTCGTAAATCTTTCCCGTTTCGCGCAATCGGTTGAGCTGGATTTGTCGCGCTTTTCCGGATGTGTCCCGATTGAAGTGTTCAGCCGCAATCCATTTCCAATCATCAAAAAATCCGCCTACGTGCTGACCCTTGGCCCGCATTCGCATTACTGGTTTACGCTGCAACCGCAGAGCGAGCGGCGGCGACTGGAGAAAAAGCGGGTGGTCCCAACGCTCAACGCGCGTCCTGAGTTGCAATCGTTGCTCGACGATGGCGAGCGTGCGCGCATCGAAGGCGAAATTCTGCCCGAATATATCGCCACTTGCCGTTGGTTCGGCGCAAAAGCTCGCACACTGCGGCAGATGCGCGTGCTCGAGCGCTCCACCATTTCTTCCGAGCCCAACGCCGCACAATTTTGGTTCGTCGAAGTCAGTTACCTCGACGGACCGACCGAAACCTACGCCCTTCCAGTAAAGATTGTCTCCGGAGAGAAAGCGAGCGCGCTCGTCCAATCCGCGCCCCACGCTGTCATCGCGCGCTTCGGTGACGAGAAGGCTTCGATTCTGTTCGACGCGGTCTGGGACGCCGATTTTCGCGAAAAGCTTTTCCGGCTCATGTTAGATCGACAACATGCCAGTGGGCGAAACGGAAATCTTGTCGGCGCACTGAGTCCACGGATCGGACCGGTCACGACCATTCCACCTTCAAATGTGCTCCGCGGGGAGCAGAGCAATTCGTCCATGCTCTTTGCCGACAAATTTTTCCTCAAGCTTTACCGAAAGCTCGAAGACGGCGTGAATCCGGACGTGGAAGTCACGCGGTTCCTCACCGAGCGCGCGCGATTTGAAAATGTGCCCGCGTTCGGCGGCGCAATTGAATATCGCCGAGCTAAAACGCAGCCCACCGTTGTTTGCTTGTTGCAGGACGCAATCACGAGCGAAGCCGACGCCTGGACAATGACGCTCGATCACGTCGGCCGTTTTTATGAACGCGTGCTCGCGCGCAAAGCCGAGTTGCAAAATGAAACCGCGCCGGCCGGACCGCTGGTTGAGGACCTGGTCGGCGGCGTTTATGCCGAGAAAGCGAAACTGCTCGCGCAACGCACCGGCGAATTGCATCTCGCGCTCGCGTCGGTCCGGGACGATCCCCTGTTCGCGCCCGAGCCGTTCAATGCCATGGCCCAGCGTTCCGTTTATCAGAGCATGCGCGCTCTTCTGCGCCGCAATTTCGATTCGTTGAAAAAGAAATTGCGCGACGTGCCCGAAAATCTTCGCGATGAAGCCAAAGAAGTCCTCGGGACCGAGAAGGAAATTCTCGCCTGCGAAAAGCGTCTGCTCGATCGCAAGACTAACGCGGCGAAAATTCGGATCCACGGCGACTATCATCTCGGACAAATTCTCTCGACCGGAAAAGATTTCGTCATTCTTGATTTTGAGGGCGAACCGGCGCGGCCGTTGAGCGAGCGAAAACTGAAGCGCTCAGCATTACGCGACGTCGCCGGGATGATGCGCTCGTTTCAATACGCGGCCTACAGTGCGCTTTGGCAACCGGCCATGCGCACCGAAGACGTCCCGTTTCTCGAGCGCTGGGCCGATCTCTGGTATCGGCAGATGAGCAGCATCTTTCTCCAAAGTTATTTGCAGACAACGCCCGGCGCGATGTTCGTCCCGCAAAACTCCGACGACCTCCAAATTCTTCTCGAAGCCTACCTCCTCGACAAAGCCGTCTACGAAATCGGCTACGAACTAAACAATCGTCCCGACTGGGTCATCATCCCCATCCGCGGCATCAAACACATTTTGAAATCAGCATAGACAGTCGCCACAGATAAACACCGATGAAACACAGATCAGAATTCTGTTTCTTTTATCTGCGAAAATCTATGTCAATCTGTGGCTGTAATGATTCCGTAGAAAAGAGCTTATGAACCAACATCTCGATAAGATCGACAATGACATTGCGGAGAAGCATCTCTTAAAACATCCGTTTTATCTCGCCTGGACGCGCGGAGAGCTGAGCAAGGAGGCGCTGACCGATTATGCGCGGCAATACTATCACCATGTCGCGGCGTTTCCGACTTATCTCTCGGCGGTACACGCCAAGTGCGACGATCAACCGACCCGGAAACAAATTCTGTCCAATTTGATCGATGAGGAAGCCGGCTCGCCGAATCACCCGGAGCTTTGGAAGCAATTTGCTGAAGGCCTCGGCGTGGAAGATGTCGATCTTGCGAAGACCGAGAAGCAACCGGAGACAAAAAATCTGATCGATACGTTTCGATCTGTCTGCGGCGAGAAACCAACCGCGGAGGGTTTGGCCGTGCTTTACGCCTACGAGAGTCAGATCCCCGCGATTTGTGAATCGAAGATCGACGGATTGAAAAAGCATTACGGATTCAACGATCCGAAGCATTACGAATATTTCGCGGTGCACATCGAAGCAGACCGCGAACATTCCGCTGCCGAGCGCGAAATGCTCAACTCGTACATCGACAATCACAACATCGACAACGTGCGCGCGTCCGTGCGCCGCGTTCTCGATGCGCTCTGGGAAATGCTCTCCGGCGTTTGCCGAAGACACGCGATTGCCTGCTGAGTTCAATCCCACGACGCGCTCTTGAAACTCGACCGCTTAAAGCAGTCAAGTTTCAAACGCGGAAATGTTCAGATCACCTCGGCGTGATGCCTTCGGCCAGATCGACGTGGAAGCTTTGTTTCACCTTGTTCGTGCCGAAAGTTAGTTCGGCGTTGTAATCGCCCGCCGGCAGCAAGCGTTTCGGATCGTCGCCGCCGTATTCGACGCTGACATCTTTGGTCGGGCGCAGGTCCCAATTCAATCGCGTGAACCCGGGCGTGCCGGGTGCTTTGATGGTCGCGACCGGTTGTCCGCTCGATTTCGTGACTGAAATTTTAATTTCGTCGCCGGTGAATTCGCGTACCCAGACCGTAAAGAGCGCGCCTTCGTCTGGATTCTTTCCCCGATAAATGCCTTTCCCGTTGGCATCCACAAATCCGGGCTGGAGATAAGCGCCGGTGACCGAGCGGACACTAAATAGATGTGCCGGTTTCGCGGCGATCTCCTGAGTGAATTCACGAAACGGCGTGCTGTCATCGAGAACCGCGATGCTGCGGCCGTGAGTCGCGATGGCGAGATCAGCTGTCCGCGGATGAATTTGAATGTCGTCCACCCGCACGGGCGGAACATCGCCGATCCGTACCCAATGCGCCCCTTGGTCGAATGACCCGAACAATCCGAAATGCGTCCCAGCGTAGAGCAGTTTCGGATTGACCGGATCTTCGCGAACGACTTCGACTGAAGCGCTCGCCGGCAAATCGCCAGCGACCGATTGCCACGTTTTGCCGAGATCGCTCGTGCGCAAGATCATCGGACGATCGTCGCCGGTGCGATACGCATTGGTCGCCACGTAAGCGACGTTTGGATCGATATTCGACGCCTCGATGCGCACGACCCATTGTCCGCGCGCCGGCTCCGGCAAATTGTTGGTCAGCTCGGTCCATTTGCCGCCGTCGTTTTCAGTGATCCAAAGTCGACCGTCGTCGGTCCCGGCCCAGAGCAAGCCTGCGCGCTTGGGCGATTCCGCCAGCGAAAACACCACGCCATAATTTTCGGCGCCGCTCCCGACCGCATTCGTTTTGTTTGGATCGTCGTGCGTCAGATCAGGACTGATCACCGAATATTTTTCCATCCGATCGGTCAGTTTGAAAACGCAATTGCCACCGAGATAAATCACGCCCGGTTTGTGTTTGCTCATGACCATTGGCGAATTCCAATGGAACCGATAACGCGGCGCGCCTTCCGTTGGTTCGGGCCGCAAACGCCGCAGCTCGCCGTTGCGCAAATTGATCCGGTGCACTTCCCCACCCTGACTCTCGGCGTAAAACGTGTCGCGATCGGTGGGATCGAACAGAACATAAAAACCGTCGCCACCGGCGAGCGCGGTCCAATCGGAGTTGCGAATCAACTCTTTGCTCTGCACGCCGCTCGGCCCGACCCAGTTCTCGTTGTCCTGCAACCCGCCCGCGATGCGGAAGTACAGTTTCGAATCGTCGAGACTGATCCGATAAAACTCTCCGGCCGGAATCTTGCTCAGGTGGTCCCAATTTTTGCCGCCGGCAAAACTTTGGTAAAGACCGCCGTCCGTCCCCAGCAACAAACGCTGACACACCGGCGGTTTCGGCGGTTTGTTTTTGTCTTCCGGCTTCGGCGGTTTGGGCGCCGGCACAGTGCCGGGCTGAATCGCCAGCGCGTGGCAATCGGCATGAACTTTTTCGGAAAGATCTTCCCGGAAATTTTTGCCTCCGTCATCTGACACCAAGAGCGCAAACTGGAGCAGATAAACGCGCTGATCGTTCGCCGGATCGATCCGGATCTGGCTGAAGTAAAACGGGCGCGGATCCATCGCGCTCATCCGCGTCCAATGCTCGCCGTTGTCTTCCGATCGAAAAACGCCGCCGCTCTTGCTGCGCAGGTCGCTCAGAGTCCCCGAACCGCCTTCAAAACTTTGCACGACCGCCATCACAATTTTCGGATTGCTCGCGCTCGCGGCCAGACCGATGCGTCCGGTTTGGGCGGGCAAACCGCCGCTCAATTTTTTCCAGGTTGCACCGCCGTCCATG
>Ga0209217_1000059_pt1 | contig 22009 bp, 16 predicted proteins | sample JacPinW_OM3H0_M2_FD_187957 | JGI IMG/M metagenome (GOLD analysis project Ga0209217, IMG submission 187957) | Forest soil microbial communities from Algoma, Ontario, Canada - Jack Pine, Ontario site 1_JW_OM3H0_M2 (SPAdes) (version 2) | ecosystem: Environmental > Terrestrial > Soil > Boreal...
GTGCGTCGAAAATATTCTGGCCGACGCCAAGCTTTACGATCTCTGGCAAGTCAACGCCGACGCCGAATACCACGAACAAGGCGACGAAGTTTCCGACGAAAAGAATGGTTCGGCCCTGCGACTTGTTCCGACTCGAGTCGACCGCGCGCCCGAGCTCGCGCCCGAAGCTTAAGATTCGCCGAACTCTTTGATCGGCGGACAGGAGCAGAATAAATTCCGGTCGCCGTAAACGTTGTCGATCCGCGCGACGGACGGCCAGAACTTATGTTCCCGTGTCCACGGCGCCGGAAACGCGGCCTGCTCGCGCGAGTAGGGGCGGTCCCATTTTTCAGAAGCAATCTGCTGCGCGGTGTGCGGCGCGTTTTTGAGCAAATTGTTTTGCCGATCGGCTTTGCCGTTCGCGATCGCATCGATCTCTTTGCGAATTGAAATCATCGCGTCGCAAAAACGGTCGAGCTCCTCTTTCGATTCGCTTTCTGTCGGCTCGATCATCATCGTTCCCGCAACCGGCCACGAAACTGTCGGTGCGTGAAAACCGTAATCCATCAAGCGTTTCGCCACGTCTTCGACTTCAATGCCCGCGTTTTTCCATTGGCGAAGATCGATAATGCACTCGTGTGCCACGAGCCCGCGTTTGCCTTTGAACAAAACCGGAAAATGCGGATCGAGACGCTTCGCGATGTAATTCGCATTCAGAATCGCGATATCGCTCGCGCGTTTCAATCCATCCGGGCCCATCATCCGGATGTACATCCACGAGATCGTTAGAATGCTCGCACTGCCGTAAGGCGCCTGCGCCACCGGACCAACGCGCTTGTTAAGATCGACATCTGGATTCAACGACGCCGTCGCCGGCAAGAATGGCACCAGATGTTTCGCCACGCCGATCGGTCCGACGCCAGGGCCGCCGCCGCCGTGCGGGATGCAAAACGTTTTGTGCAAATTCAAGTGGCAAACGTCGGCGCCGTAATCGCCGGGGCGGCAAAGACCGCACTGCGCGTTCATGTTCGCGCCGTCCATGTAAACCTGACCACCGTGGCTGTGCACGATTTCACAAATTTCGCGGATGGTCGGCTCGAAAACGCCGTGCGTGCTGGGATAAGTCACCATCAGCGCCGCAAGATCGCCTGCGTGCGCGTCGGCCTTGGCGCGGAGATCGGCCAGATCAACATCGCCATCTTTCAACGTCGCGACCGCAACGACTTTAAGTCCGGCCATGACCGCGCTAGCTGGATTTGTTCCGTGCGCGGAAGTTGGAATCAGACAAACGTTCCGATGCGCTTCACCGCGCGACGCGTGATATTCGCGGATCGCGAGCAAGCCGGCGTATTCGCCTTGTGAACCGGCATTCGGTTGCAATGAAACCGCGGCGAAACCCGTGATTTCCCCGAGCCATTCTTCCAATTGCTGGCATATCTCGATGTAGCCGCTCGTCTGCTCGCTGGGCGCGAATGGATGGAGGTTGCCGAATTCCGGCCACGAAATCGGAAACATTTCCGCGGTCGCGTTCAATTTCATCGTGCACGAGCCGAGCGGAATCATCGAGTGGCAGAGCGAGAGATCGCGCGACTCGAGTTTTTTCAAGTAGCGCAGCATTTCGGTTTCGGTGTCGTGCGTGTTGAAGATCGGATGGGTTAGGAATTCCGAATTGCGGACCGCGAATTTTGGAATGCGCAGCGGCGGCTGACCAAGATTATCATCGGCAAGATCGCGGACATGCGTGCCGCGAAAGATCGACATCAACAGTTCGATATCGCGATTGGTGGTCGCTTCGTCTAGCGAAATGCCGACCGCGTGCGGTCCGAGCACGCGCAGATTGCAGTCTGCTTTTTCGGCATGCTCGATCAGCGTGCCGCTCGATTCGACTTCAACCCGGATTGTATCGAAGAAATTTTCATGCGTAATTTTCAATCCGAGCGCGCGAAGACCATCAGCCAGTTGACTTGTCCGGCGATGAACGCGCTCGGCGATTGCGCGCAAACCGCGCGGTCCGTGATAGACCGCGTACATCGAGGCGATCACGGCGAGAAGAACTTGTGCTGTGCAAATGTTGCTGGTCGCTTTGTCGCGGCGGATGTGTTGCTCTCGCGTTTGCAACGCGAGTCGATAGGCCGGCCGGCCTTCAGCGTCATGGGAAACGCCAACGAGACGACCCGGCATGTGACGTTTGTATTGATCGCGCGTAGCGAAGTAGGCGGCGTGCGGACCACCGAAACCGAGCGGAACACCAAAGCGTTGCGTGTTGCCGACTGCAACGTCCGCGCCGAATTCGGCCGGCGGCTTTAGCAATGTGAGCGCGAGAATGTCCGCGGCGACAACAACGAGCGCTCCGGCATCGTGCGCTTTTTTAACGAGCTCCGCATAATCGTAAATCGCGCCGTCGGTTGCCGGATATTGTACCAGCGCGCCGAAAACGGAGTTGTCGAATTTGAAGCGCGAGTGATTGTTGACTTTAACTTCAATTCCAAGCGGCTTCGCGCGGGTGCGAACGACTTCGATTGTTTCCGGGTGGCAATTCTCGGCAACCAGGAAAGCTTTTCTCTCAGGAACAGCAGCATGACAAAGCGTCATCGCTTCGGCGGCGGCCGTGGCTTCGTCGAGCATCGATGCATTGGCAATGTCGAGCTTGGTAAGATCGACAATCATCGTTTGAAAATTGAGGAGCGCTTCGAGGCGACCTTGTGCCAGCTCGGCTTGATACGGTGTGTAAGCGGTGTACCAGCCAGGATTTTCGAGGATGTTCCGCTGAATCACGGGCGGTGTGATGCAATCAGAGTAGCCCGCACCGAGAAAAGATTTCGCGATCTTGTTTTTCTTTGAGATCGCGCGTAATTCGGCCAGCGCTTCGTTTTCCGACTTCGCTTCCGGTAAATTTAATTCTCGGTCCAACCGGATGTTTTTTGGAACGGTCGCATCGATCAGCGCGTCGAGATTTTCAAAGCCAAGCGAACGCAACATCTCCGTGGTCTCGTTTTCATTCGGACCGATATGCCGCCGCGCGAAGTCCGAGCCGGACTGGCGGTTGTCGGTGTCGATCTTTTGCTCGCGCAAATGCATCCGACAGACTACGGAACGAAACTAACTTTTCAATGTGGGCTCGGCGGTCAGAGACCGCCATTACAGGAGATTATTTCGCGTCGTAAGTTTCGACGCCATGCGCTTTCAAGTGTGCGCGAAGTTGGGCGAAATGCTCGTGGTTCCGCGTTTCAACGGTGCAAAGGACATTGACGGTTGAAACATCCGAGCTGGCGAACGCGCGGTCGTGCACCACTTCTTTGATACTTGCGCCGTTCGCCGCGATTTGTTTGGCGAGATCGGCCAGTCCGCCGGGACGATCGCTGATGACGGCGGTAAATCGGCACAAGCGGCCATCAGCGACGAGACCGCGCTCGACCCGAATATTCTCAGCCGCGTGATCGGCCAACCAGCCTTCGCATAAAGCTACGGCGGGTCGAGCGGCTATGGCGGACAAGCGACAATCGACAAGATCGACAGCTGTCGCGAACTGAGGATCAATGCCGCCGCGACGGCGGACACTACAGATTAACTGTCTAGCGTTTCGCGAACTTTGGCGGCCAGTTGCTCCGTGTCGAAAGGCTTTGGCAGGAAAAACATTTCCGGTTCGCATCGGTCGCTTGGTTGAAGCGATTCTTCAAGATATCCGGAGATAAAAAGAACTTTGATATTGGGATGAGCCGCGCGCAGTGCATCGGCGAAACGGCGCCCGCTCATTTGCGGCATCACCAGATCGGTAAGAAGGAGGTCGACTTTCCGGCCGCCGTTTTCACTGAGCAAACGCTGAGCGTCGTCGCCATTGGCAGCTTCGATTACCTGGTAACCGAGACCGCGGAGCATGCGCACGGAAATGTGGCGGACACTAATATCGTCTTCGAGAACGAGAATGGTTTCGGTGCCGCCGCGCGGTTTCCTGCCATTTGGTTTTTTGTATGTGGGCGGAGGCGGCGCTGGCACGCGTGGGAGATAAATTTGGACGACGGTGCCTTTACCCAGTTCGCTTTCGACGCGCAGATGTCCGCCGTTTTGATGGACAGTGCCATAACAAGTTGCGAGGCCGAGGCCGCTTCTCTCCTGATCGACTTTGGTGGTGAAAAATGGCTCGAAGAGATGAGCTTTGACCTCTTCGCTCATTCCGCTGCCCGTGTCGGCAATCTTGATCAGAACGTAGTGGCCGGGAACAAAGTCGCCGCAGTAGAAAGGCGATTCGGTTTCGTTGGTCAGATCGACAATCGCAGTCTCGAGCGTAAGCTGGCCGCCTTTGGGCATCGCGTCGCGCGCGTTTACCGCCAGATTGAGAATGATTTGCGTAATCTGGCTTGGATCTGCCTTTATGTGCGCGCCTTCCTTCTCGTGGTGGTAAGAGCAAACGACGGAGATATTTTCGCCGATGAGCCGAAGCAATGAGCGTTCGAGGTTTGTGATGATGGAATTGACTTCCACAATTACGGCTTCGCGCGGTTGTCTGCGACTGAAAGCGAAAAGTTGCTGCGTTAAAGCGGAGGCGCGCGCGGCGGCGGCGCGGATTTCAGCAACATGATCGGCAAGGGTTCCTTTGATCTGGCGTTCGTGGAGCAGCAAATCGCCGTAACCGAGAATCGTGGTGAGAAAATTATTGAAATCGTGCGCGACGCCTGCAGCCAGTTGACCGAACGCTTCCATTTTTTGCGACCGGCAAAGCTGATCCTGAAGCTGTTTGCGCGCGGTAACGTCCATGAGGGAACCGATCAAGCGTTCGGGCGTGCCGCTGGCCGCACGCAAAATCAGTGCTCGTTCGAGGACATTGATATAAGAGCCATCGGCGCGGCGGAAACGGTATTCGCCGCTCCAATGATCGGACGAGCCGGCAAACGCGTCGCGAATCGACGAAGCGACGCGGGCGCGATCACCGGCGTGAAGATTCTTTTGCCAGAAACCGATGTCGTTGCACTCAGCGGATGATGCGTTGTATCCGAGAAGAGATTCCAGGCCCTGCGGCCACAAGAGCCGGTCGCTTCTTACATCCCAATCCCGAACTGCATCGTTCGTAGCCCTGGCAACAATCGCAAAATAATCATCGCGCGGCGTTGAATCACTCTCAGACAGGATGTGAGTTGTCTTGCGTTCATTAGAGGGTTGATGGAGTTGGGTTGCGACGATCCGATCGAGCAAAGGTGATTGGAGCGGCGTTTTTGTAATCTGTTTCCGTTCGTCCAATCGCATGCGTCACAACAATCGAAGCCGCGCTATTAAGAGCTAGTTCCATGCCTCTGAAATTCGTGTCATTGAGCGCGCCCGCGACGATTTACCAAGCGCGATTACGACGAAGAATTACTTATTTTTGCCCGGCCTGTAGCGCCGCGACTAAGACCGCGGCGACGTTGAGATCGCGGCCGGATTCATCCAATCTGCTAAAATTTGAATTGATCGCCGCCGTGAGAACGGAAGTTTGGAACGGATGAGAGATCTGGGCGGAATCCTGCCGCTGTCCTTCGACCTTGAACGAGAGCCGCACGAATTTTGTATCTACGCCCAACATCGACAATTTAAAAAGGCGCTTGTGAGCGAAGGGGACGATCCCGTCCACTTCGGTCCATTTCGGGCTATCCGCGGGAAGGGGTGAATCGGAAACTGCGATACGAAGTTCGCCGCAAGCAGCGGCGTTTTTATTTAGAAAGGTGAAACGGTCTCGCGGCGAATTGTTTGGCAATTCGATGATGAACGTCGTTTCGCCTTCTCTTAGCGCACAGCTGATGGTGTCGTTGTCGACGAACGCCGCGGTCGGTTTGTGAGGTGCCGGGTGCGCCGCGGTTAAGGAGGAAAATTGCCCGTCCGGGGCGATATATTCGATTTGCGTGCTGTTCTTTGTCGGACCGCCCGCATAGCAACAATGATTTACAGCAAGAAATCCGACAAAAGCGAGCCCGGAAAGACGCCGGAAAATCCTGGCCGAGCGGGGGTTAATTTGCCATGAACCGGAACGCATGTGAGCAATAGAAGCTTAGAGCAGGCCAAGCGCGAAAATTTCGCGGCTAACAGACTCCATGGCAGCAGGTCAGGTTTTGCCGGGCTCTTTTCAATGAAACCCTGTAAATTCCTCCGATTTCACTTGCCTAATCAAGGTGTTTTCTCGTACAAAAGAACCCCTGGAAAAACTGATAACTGGATAAGAAAATTACGATCTTGAACCGAAGACGGCATTCGTATGTGCCTCATTGGCTTGGGATTTTGGAATTACCGATAGAGGGACTACAACTGCTAAACCTTAACCTGACCAACCTGCCTATGAGTCGCCGTCGTGCTGTCTCCTTACATCGCGATCAGTTCCGGAAATCGGTCACGCTTTTGTTCGTGATATTGACGCTGGTCATGAGGTTGGGTGTTTATGCGCAGGACGCGGTGCGCCCGTCATTGGCCGGCCAGGAGGCTTCGGATGCCCGGGAGCAGGATGTCTCTCGCATCCCGTATAATTTGCTGTTGGGCCCAGTTCGACTTCGAGTGGGGGCAACCGTTGGGGTCGAGTACAATGACAACATCAACTATTCGGATGATGGCAGTGCTGTTGTGATTGGCCCGTTTGGTCCCACTGTCATACGCGCCCATTCCCAAGATGACGTCATTGTTACTCCTAACCTGACGATCGACGCCATCTGGCCCGTAACACAACTGAACACGTTGCGTCTTGATCTCGGTATCGGCTACGCCTTTTATCTGGATCATTCAAAGAACGATACCGATGCGATACTGATCGCGCCAAAGTCACAGATCGCTTTCGACATTTTTGTGAGCGACTTCCGCATCAACATTCATGATCGGATGCAACTGCAACAGGATCCGATCCAGGAAGGGGCGCTGAGCAACGTGGTGGACTACGGTCGTTTTGAAAACACCGCCGGCTTCTCGGTCCTGTGGGATCTAAACAAGCTGCTCCTTCAGGTCGGTTACGATCATTACAATTTCATCTCGACTACTTCCGCCTTTGATTATTTGGATCGTAATTCGGAAATCGTGCTAGGTTCGGCGGCCTTTATCGTCAATCCGACGCTTACGGTCGGTGCAGAGGGCAACGCGGTCTTCACCAGGTTTGATCAGAATATCCTGAACGATAATGAAGACTACAGCGTGGGTGGATTCGTTGAAGTTGTGTTGACGAATAACCTCAAAGTGCGCGCGGCCGGCGGCTACCAGTGGATCAATTTCGACCACAACTTCGTCACGTTTGCCTTCGGTCCATTTGCCTTCATGGTGCCGGATCACAAAGATCTACAGGATTATTATGTGAACGGCCTGATTGGGCATCGGATCAACGCTCAGCTGAGCCAGACATTGAGTGCCGGTCACGAAAACCAGCTCGGTGTAAACTCAAACTACATCACCCTCAATTACGTTCGCCATACCCTGACTTGGAATCTGATCCGCAACACGCTGCTTTCGACCGAGTTCTTTTTTGAAGACGCCGAAGAATCGGGCGGCTTCGCCGGTGTTTTCAGTCCGGTTCCACTGGGCACGGGCGAGCATTTTCATCGGATCGGCGGCGCAATTACCCTCGGCTATCAGTTGACGCCGCACGTCACTCTCGGCGTCCGCTATCAGGGCACGAGCAAAGACTCCAACTTGTTGTTGCGCGATTACAACCAGAACCGCATTTCTGTCGACGGCACTTACAGTTTCTAAAAAGCGCAAAAGGGGTAAATTTGGGGCTACCATGAGAGTCTGCTTCTATGCGTTGGTCGCTGCTGTCTGCATATTTCCGGCCAACTTGATGCTCGCCCAGGACGCGACCAGCCCAGCGCCTGCTCCGGCAAAGCCGCCTTCGTCCGACGGGCCCTCAACTGCGACTAGCACTGTGATGCGGACAAACTCGATGGCCGTGCTGGATGACAAAAAGAAACTCGGATCGAACGACTACATCAGCTTCAGAGTGGTCGAAGATCGGGACAACGATTCCCAGCGATTGCGCGTCAACGATAACGGCGAATTGGAGGTCCCTTATGTTGGACTCGTGCCGGCTCGAGGTAAATCGTGCAAAGAACTTGCTTACACGATTAAATCGTTGCTCGAAAAAGAATATTATTATCATGCGACAGTAATCCTGGCGGTAGACCGGGTGAGCGAAAAATCCCGCGGCCGGATTTATGTCTACGGGTCAGTTAAAGCGCAAGGACCGCAGGAAATTCCGCCAGACGAGAGTTACACTGTGAGCAAAGCGATTATTAAAGCCGGCGGATTTGGCGACTTCGCCAACAAGCGCAAGGTGAAGCTGACTCGCAAGAACGGTCAGGAGTCCACTGTCGATCTTAAGCGTGTCATCGAGGAAGGACACACTGATGAAGACTTGGAGCTTGGGCCCGACGATCAGATCTACGTGCCGCAGCGCTTGATTAACATGTAATATGCAGCTCGCGACGGTCGGTAAAAATCTTTCTACTTCGTGGTCTGCCGTCTTTATCACGCGACTGCACCGCTACAAGTCCCTTTTCCTGCGGCGTTGGTGGATTCCGGTTTTAACTATCTGCCTCGGGCTGTTTGTTGAAGCTTTCTTAATTTATCAAACGCCGCCGTCATATCAGTCCACCAGCAAGATGATGCTTGCGGGCAAGTTGAACATTGCCCAGGGTGCGGTTTACAGCGAGGACAGCGTCAATTTCTACGGGACCCAAATTCAGCTGATGGAGAGCGCGGAAGTAAGACATAGCGCTGAGTCCCTCGTTCGTTCCGCGCATCCCGAGTTACAGCCAGTGCCGGTGGAAATTTTCGTCCTCCAGAAGCCGCGGACGTCCATTTTCGATCTTTCCGCCATTGGCAGCGCACCCGAGTACACTCAGGCCTATTTGAATGCGGTCATGCAAAAGTATCTCGATTTCAAACGTGGAATGCGCGAGGACCGCGGCCACGAAATTACGACCGGTATTACTGAGCAACTGATTCAGGTCGAAAAAGATTTGCGTAATGGCGAAGATGAAATGCTCGAGTTCCAGAAGCAAAACAACATCGGCTTCATCCAAGAACAGGGGAACAGCGCCGCCCAGTATCTGGTCAAACTGAATCAGCAGTACGCTCAGCTTAAAACTGAGTACGACTTGCTCAATCTGCTTGATCTCGACCAAAACCTCGACCGCGCGCAAAGCAGAACCGAGACGGCATCTGGTCAAGGTTCTGACAATCAGGGTCTGCCGTTTTCGGACGTTGGTCCGGAGGCCGATTACTTAAAGGCGAAGCAACAGATCCAGCTTCTTAAAGCAGAGCGCGAAACACTCGCCAAAGATCTGCGACCAAATCATCCGAAGATTATCAAGCTCAATGATGAAATCACTAAACAGGACAAGTTGATTGGCCTCTTTCGCGCCGACACTCTGGAGAAATTAAAAACGCGCCGCGAATCGATCGGCAAGCAGATGGAAAACCTCCAGGCCAACATCAAGGAATGGGAGGCGAAGGCACTCGATCTAAGCCAGCGGCTTGCCCAGTTTAATCGGATCAAGGGAAAAGTGGATCGCCTGAAAACCTTGTACGATCGTCTTACCAACAACCTCAAGGAAATCGACGTGTCCCAGGTCGTCGGCGGCGAAGATCAGGTTTCGATCATGGAAATGGCCACCGCTCCGGTTTCGGTTCGGCCCGGATTAATCAAGAGTCTGCTCATTGGTTTCGGCATTGGCGCACTCGCGGGCTTGGCCATTCTTATTCTGCTCGATCGCATTGATGATCGGATGGCTTCCTTCAGTGAATTCCAACATCACTTTTCCGAGAACATTCTGGGCCAGATTCCAAAAGAAAAAACGACCGGCAAAGTGGACCTACTCCAACCGGACGACGCGCGTCATGTGTTCGCCGAGTCGTATCGGAATATTCGTTCGTCAATTTTCTTCATGCCCTACGAGGGACCGCGGCCAAAAAGCTTTTTGATTACGAGCGCAGTCCCGAGCGAAGGCAAGTCGACGGTGTCGGCCAATCTTGCCATTACCATGGCGCTCTCCGGCGCGCGTACCTTGTTGATCGATTGCGATCTACGCCGGGGCGCATTGCGCGAAGCGTTCGGAATTTCGTCCAAGCTTGGTTTCTCCGAAGTCGTGAAACAGGAAGTAAATTGGCGCGAAGTCGTGGTGCCGACTGCATATGAAACACTTTTCGTTTTGCCGCGCGGAAAAACTTTGTCCCAACCGAGCGAACATCTCTTGCGCGATTCGACCGACGCGCTGTTGAAGGAAATTTACCAGCATTACGATTACGTTATCATCGACAGTTCACCTGTTCTTGCGGCGGACGACACCACCAGTCTCGCGCCGAAAATTGATGCTACCGTCTTTATCGTTCGGCTTTCCTACACCTCGGCTCGTCTCACTAAGAAAGCACTCGAACTTCTCTACAATCGGCAAGTCAATGTTCCAGGAGTCATTCTGAATTTCGTCGATACTTCGCTGCCGGAGTATTACTACTATCAATACTCCGAATATTACTCGACGCCGACAGGTGTTAGCGATGGCGAAGCGGTCGCCTCGGTTCGTCGGCAGCGACCGAAACCAATCGAGACCGCATAGGCTGCGGTCGTTCGGTTGGATTTCGCCCGCGCCAAATTCTAGATCGACATCGGCCCGTTACGCTGCCGAACAGCGCGACGTGCAGATTCCTCTTGGCACTTGGGTAGCTCATTGCTCTCTTGAACACGTAATTTGGCCATGAGCTTCTTCGTCCCGGTCTCCCCGCCTCTTTTGGACGAAAGCTCGACTCCAGTTCTAAGGCGAGCTTTCGATCATGCTCGGCGCATCGGCCATTACGTGCTCGTGCAGGCAGCCGTCCAAATCATCGCTTTCTCGAGTGGGATTCTTCTCGTGCGATGGTTGCCGCAACGCGAGTACGCTTTCTTCACTATCGCCAACGCGATGCAGGCCACACTGATGTTGCTGGCCGACATCGGCATCAGCGTTGGTCTGGTTTCGATCGGCGGTCGCGTCTGGCAAGATAGACATCGTTTCGGTGAACTGATTAACACCGGCTTGGCCGTGCGCAGAAAACTTGCCGCCGCCGCCGCCATCATCGTCGCGCCGATTTTGTACGCAATGCTTACCAAAAACGGCGCCTCTTCGATCTACACGCTGCTTCTGATCGCCGTGGTTCTGGCCGGATTCTCCATTCAACTTGCGGTCGACATCTTTAGCGTGGTGCCGCGTCTCCACTCGGATATTGGCCGGATTCAAAAAATAGATTTCATCTGCGCGATCGTTCGCCTCCTGCTAATTCTCGGATTGATTTATCTGTTCGCCACTGCCGGACTCGCCGTCGCCATCGCCAGTGCCACTTTTGTTTTGCAATATTTCCTGCTCCGCGCCTACGCCGCGAAAGTTGTCGATCTAAGGGCCAACGAAAACGCGGAAGATCGGCGCGAGATCGTGCGGTTGATCAAAAACCTGGCCGCCAACGCGCTTTTTTATTCTTTTCAAGGTCAGATCACCGTGTTCCTGATTAGTTTTTTCGGACGTCACGCGGCTTCGGTCGCGGAGGTGGGAGCGCTCGGACGGCTCGCAATGATTTTCACCGTGCTGATGAATCTGCTGACAAATATTTTTGTGCCCGCTTTCGCCAGGTGTCACGCCAAACGAAAATTGCATTGGCTTTACGCTGCGATTGTCGGCGGAGTGCTTCTCTTCAGCTTGGCTGTGCTCGCTGGGGCTGCATTCTTTCCAGGAGAGTTTCTTTTTGTTCTCGGCAATCGCTACGCGCATTTGCATCGCGAACTTCTCTTAATGGTCAGCGTCGCAGTGATTTCAGCTTTGAGCGGCACACTCTGGCTGCTCAATGCTTCCAAAGCGTGGATCAACGGAGCGTGGCTTTACGTTCCCCTCACTCTCGGAACGCAGATCGCGCTCATTCCATTCACCGATTTTTCCAGTGTCTCGGGGGTTCTTATCTTTAATCTGATTTCGGCGGTGCCGAGTTTGCTTCTCAATCTTGCCTTAAGCTTTCTCGGGTTTCGCACTTTCGCTCCAGCGGCGGGATGAACTTGGCTTACCATTCCGCGCGGCTCGAGGGAAAAATCGCGCGTGCGTTCTATCGCGCAGCACTGCCGATGATTGTCCGTCACCGTCGGCACATCGCGCGCGAGCTACCCTTGGATGTGTTTGCCTATTCTGGAGAGAACACTCTTCCCGAACAGGTTGCTTCTATTCGCTCGTTTCTCGCTCATGCCGGCCGGCCGAAACAATTCACGGTCGTTTCCGACGGATCTTATACCGCCGCGAGCATCGAATTACTGGAAAAGATCGACATCTGCGTGCGCGTTCAAAAAACGCGGCCAGTTTTGCCGCCGGAATTGCCGGATGCGACTCGGTGTTATCTCACGGAGCATCCCACCGGTAAACAGCTTGCTCTGCTCATGTCGCTGCCGACTAATGGTCCGACCCTTTACACCGATTCTGATGTTCTCTTTTTTCCGGGAGCCCATGAGCTCGCAGATTTGGCTCGGAAAAGTTCGGTCTCCGCATTTTATCAGGCCGATTATCACTTCTCCGGAGACGAACGCCTCGTTTTGGATCCGGCAGAAAAACAAAGTCCCACCAATACGGGCTTCATTCTATTGTTCCGAAAGCTGGATTGGTCGCGTGCTTTGGAGCGATTGCGAATGTTGAGCGGTCCGCCGAACTTCTTCACCAATCAGACTGTCACGCATTTATGTATGCACGCGAACGGCGCGGTCGCGCTCGACCCGGGCAAGTTCGTTTTGCAATTGGATGATCAATTTATTTATCGCGACCGGTATGCCAGTGCGTCAATCGCCATCCGGCATTACGTCAATCCGGTGCGGCATAAATTTTGGACCGCCCTCGCGCACCAAATTTTCCAATAGAAACGCATCGTGCAGAACCCCCTTCGCATCCTCGGAATTGTAAACCTCCCGTGGGACCCGCGCCTTGGGGCGGCGAGGGTTTGGTTTGAATTGTCGGAGCAATGGAAAAAAGCCGGACACAAGATCGACAACTTTTGTCTCAGCGACGCATTTCCAAAGCCGACCCGTTCCCGAGCCCTGTCGGCCTGGCGGCAGGCAATCTTTCCATTTCGAGCGGCTCGTTACGTCCGGCGCAACGCCGGGAAATACGATGTCATCGATTGTTTGATCGGCACGCTGCCGTTCTCCAAAAAATCGCTCCGGTTGGACGGCATTCTGGTCGGACGCTCGATCGGATTGTATCTGGCCTACGACCAATTCATCCGATTCAGTCGGCGCCGATGGCCAGACCAGCCGCGCGGAAAATTTCTGGGCCGTCTCTTTTATACCTTCACTTCATGGTTGCTCAGGCGCAGTGCCGATCGCGCGCTGTCTTATTGCGATTTGTTCAACGTTCCAAACGAAGACGAAAAGCAATCGCTTGAAGAATGCACTGCTGCGCCGGCGATTGTTCTGCCTTATGGCTTGAATGAAACCGAGCGTGCCGCTCTTGCCGCTGCCGCCCGATCAGCGTCGGAGCGTTTGGCCCAAAAAGAAATTTGTTTCCTCGGAATGTGGAGCGTGCGGAAGGGTTCCCGCGATTGGCCGGAAATTGTGCGCGGCATCTTGAATTCGGTGTCGTCCGCGCGATTCGCATTCCTCGGCACCATGACCGATGAACAAACAGTCCTCCACGATCTCCGGCTCTCATCGAATGAGTCGATCCGCTGTCTCACCAGCTACCATCCTAAAGAACTTCCGCAGTTGATCGGCGGCTGCGTGGTAGGACTTTTTCCAAGTTACATTGAAGGATTCGGCCTCTCCGTGCTCGAGCAACTCGCCTGCGGCATTCCCACGATCGCCTACGACGTGCCTGGCCCGCGTTATATTTTCGACGCCACTGACGCGCAGTTTCTTGTCCCTGTCGGAAACGTGAAGGCGATGGTTGAGCGCGCCTTGGAAATTTTGCGGATGAGCGAAAGTGATTACAACGCGCTGTCGGCCAAATGCCGCCAAATAGCCCAACGGTTCCGCTGGGAACAGATCGCTTCTGACACTATCCGGGAGTACACGACAGCCCTTGCCCAGCACAAATCGCGCAGCCACGCGCGGGAAGCGCGAACTGTTTCAGTTTGAGCACGATTCTTCAAATTGTTCCCAAAGTGCCTGGAGGAATCGATGGCGTCGGCGATTACGCCCTTACCATTGCCAAAAAACTCCGGGAGAAATTCGAATGCGACACCCTGTTCGCCACTTTCAAAACTTCCTCAGCGGAAAATGCCGGCGGCTTTGATGTTGTATCGCTTGATCGCTTACTCGACCAATCGTCTCGAAAATACGATCACGTACTTCTGCATTATGTGAACTATGGCTTCCAAAAACGCGGCGTTCCGTTTCGGCTGTTGTCGATCTTGCGTGCGTTGCGCGAACAGCATCGTGGAAGACTGGTCACGATTTTTCATGAGTTGTATGCCTCGGGGCCGCCGTGGACGAGCGCTTTTTGGTTACGGCCGGTGCAAATATATTTGGCAAGGGCGGTCGCTGGCTTGTCGGACCCGTGCATCGTCAGCAGCGACAACTTTTTCTCTGAACTGAAGCGCATGGTGCCCGGCGCTCGCATTCAACTGCATCCGGTGCCGTCCGGATTGGAAGAGCCATCGCTTTCTCCGACTGAAATTGTCGGTCGCGATCCGCATCGGTGGGCGCTCCTCGGCGGGACAGCTCTGGTTGAGCGTTCTCTCCGATCGTTTCGGCGGCTCATGCATCGCATTCCGGATTCGGTTGGTCCTCGTATATTGTTCGTCCTGGGGGGAAACGAAAATCCGGTGACGCGTTCGCTCCTTGTCGATCTTGCAGTTGAATCGAACTATCGCCCGCGCATTGCCGCGACCGATGCATCCGAAATTCTCAAAACCTGCTCGTTTGCCTGGTTTGATTATTTTCTTCGCCATGATGTCGAGACTTCGATCATCTTGAAATCGAGCGCTTTTGCGGCCGCTTGCGCGCACGGCGTCATCCCGGTTTTTCCGCATTGCGGTTCCGCAGTTTCGGTGGATGGCGATCGTTTGCCCGGTCCGTTTTTTGTTGAAACGGATCGCTGCGAAATTCCTGACGCACAGTCGCGCGCCAAAATCGCACCCGACATCTATGCCTGGTATCAACGGCACGCTTCTTCGGAATCCCTGGTCCAAGGCATTGCGAAGGCGCTTGGTTTGAGTTCTGGCCGATGAATCAGGGTTCGCCTCAACGGCCGGTCGAATTGGTCGCGATCATCAATTCGTTTAATCGCCGCTCACTCTTGGAGCGTGCGATTGTATCGCTGAGCAAGGCCTTACGAAGCGCGCGATTTGGCTCGGCCATAATTGTCTTCGAAGCTGGTTCCAATGATGGCAGCGCGGAGTTTCTTAACAATTGGCGCGAAAATCATCCCACAGACAATCTTTCCGTGATCGAGGCTACTTCCGACTGCCGCTCCTTTAGCGATGGCGTAAATGTCGGGTGCGCAGCCGCGATTGCCCGTTTTTCAAAATGTCGCTGGCTTTTTCTTTACGAAACCGACAATTGCCTGGCGAATCCCGAACCATTGGATAATGCAATCTCACTTCTGAAAAGCGAGGCGCAGCTTGCCGCCGCCGGCTTCACCGTCAAACAACACGATGGGACGTTTTATGGTTATGGAATGCGATTTCCGACTGCTTTATCGTTCGCCCTCGGACAAAATCTCGCTGCGCGATTAAATCTGCACGCTCCGAACAATTCCGCCTGGCAGCTCAGCGATGGAATTCGCTGGCGGACGTGTGACGTGGTTTTCACCAGCCCACTCCTGATTCGGCGCGAGGCCTGGGAGCTGAGCGGTGGATTTGACGCTATGACTTTTCCATTTTCCGATACCGACCTCGATTGGGCGTGGCGTTGCGCCAGGCTCGGCTGGAAAATGGCGGTCATCGCTTCCGACAACGTCGTGCACGATAATCTCGAACAGCTCTCTGCCTGGTCGGCTAATCGCGCCCTCGATTTTCATCGCAATCGTTTCCGACTTTTAAAGCGTTATCGCGGCAAACGTGTCACCCTGCTCAAGCCCTTCTTGTTTTTGCGGCATTGGTTGGAAACGATGATCCTTGCGCGAAAGTCCGCCGCAGATCCAATTGCGAGAGACAAGCTCGCGAAACGCAAACAGATGTTGCGAACCGTCTGGAACGACTATCTCTAGGCCGCTCCGGGGGCTTCTAGCATGGCGCAAGTTTTGTTGCTTTCTGCAGCTCCGGTCCAAGCTGGAGACGATTACAATCGTGGCGCGTTCCGCAAGCTGCGCGAAAGTACGCACGTCGACACTTTCAGGAAACATTCTCTGACGGATGATCCGTCCGACGCCGATTTGATCTTGTTTGCCGAGCTTTATGGCACCGGAGCGTATTTTCAATTGGTGCGCCAACATCCCTTTGTGAAGAAGTTCCGCGAAAAATGTTTCCTCTTTTGCTCAAACGATTTCGTCGTTCCGTTTCTGCCCGGCATTTACGCGTCAATCGAACGACGCTGGTCGTCGGAGCGGACGCGCTCCGGATTTTATCTCGGGGTATCTGAAAACGAATTTGTGGACTTCACCCCTCCAAACGAGAAACTACCGTATCTCTACAGCTTCCTCGGTACCGTCGACACAGCTCCTGTCCGTTGCAATCTCGCCAAGTTGTCGCACCCGAGATCGTTTTTTCAGGATACTTCGGCGGATTATCGCGATGTGCTGGGCGGGAAATTGGATGCTGCAGCCATGCGCGAGTACTGGCGGCGTTATGGAGAGATATGCCAGGCAAGCAAATTTATTCTCTGTCCGAGAGGGATGGGAACATCGACCGTGCGCTTGTTCGACACTATGCGCATGGGGCGTGTGCCTGTAATTCTGTCTGACCAATGGGTTGAACCACAGGGGCCGTGTTGGGAAAAATTTAGTTTGCGTGTTCCCGAGGCCGATTTTGCGCGTATACCGGCTCTTCTTCAAGAACGCGAGGCGGCAGCCGTTGAAATGGGCCTGCTTGCTCGCGCACAGTGGGAGGAATGGTTTTCAGAGAGAGTTTGCTTCCATCGTGTCGTCGAATGGTGCTTGGACATCAAGAGACGGCGACGCCTCCCTGAAAGTTGGGCCCGCTTCGCCCCGTATATTCAATACTTGAGGCCCTTCCATTTTCGTCATTTACTCCGCACGAAATACCACGCGCGGCAGCAGAGAAAGAAGGGACCGGGGCGGAATTAATTGAGATTCGACGGCTGTATTATGCTGAAAAGAGCACTCACTAAATTCTTTCGCCGGCCGTTCCCGACCAATCTCCATGCGCTTCGTAGTTGTCGCATTTCCTACGCGCAATTCGGAGAGGATCTCTTCCTGACCTCTTTACTCGGCTACGAAAAGACAGACGGGGTATATGTCGATGTTGGCTGTTATCATCCCATCGACTACTCGAACACTTATATCTTTTACCAGCGCGGCTGGCACGGCATCGCCATTGATCCAAATCCCAGCTGGAAGGTTGAGTGGCAGAAGTTCCGACCACGAGATACATTCGTCAATGCTGCTGTTGCGTCATCGGTGGGATCAATGACCTACCTGACGAACCGGCGTTACCCAGCGTGCAACCGGCTGCTCACCGAGTTGCCCGCTACGACTTCTCCCGACGAAAGCTTAATCACTGTTCCGACCAGCCCGTTGAGTAACATTTTAGATGAGCGTATGCCTCACACGCGAATAGATTTTCTTAGCATTGATTGCGAAGGGCACGACCTGCAAGTTCTCCAGACGTTCGACTTCCTCCACAGGAAGCCGCTGGTTATTGCGGCTGAAGATTCAACAGTCAGTACTGACTCTCCACTCTGCTCGTTTCTCCAGACACAGGGCTATGACTGCATGTCGCACATCGGACTTACGAAAGTCTTCCGGTCTAAGGCCTAACCAGGCGATGCAATATCACGCGTGGCAGCGAACACGACGAGCCGGATCGGTTTGATTCAGATTCGGTGTCTGGCATCCTCGTCTCAGGCCGGTTCCATTGAATGAAGATTCTTTTATCCTCTTATCTTTTCCATCCCAGCGTCGGCGGGATCGAGTCTGTCTCAAAAATTCTCGCCGAAAAATTCGCGGGTGTCGGCAATGAAGTTCATGTCATCACCCAAACCGCCGGTGATCTGATGGGCGGTGCGAACTATCGACTGACTAGGCGGCCATCGATTATGAAACTCTTTGGTCTGCTTCGCTGGAGCGATCTGTTTTTTCAGAACAACATCAGCCTTCGAAGTTTGCTTCCGGCGCTGGTCTTGCGAAAACCAACTCTCGTTGTTCATCAGACCTGGCTAAAAGACACGCGTGGCGGCGTCGGCTGGAACAATCGCATCAAGCACGCGGCTCTTCGCTCTGTCACCAATGTCGCGATCAGCAAATCGGTGGCCGACGGCATCAGGGGTCATTCGTTTGTGATCGGCAATCCCTATGACGACCGAATCTTTCGATTGATGCCGGGCGTCGCGCGCGACAAAGATCTTGTCTTCGTTGGCCGGCTCGTCTCCGACAAAGGAGCCGATTTGCTTTTGCGCGCGCTGAAGCTTTTGCAGAACGACAATTTACTGCCCGATCTCACGATTATTGGCACCGGACCGGAAGAAAAAAAATTGCGACAGCTCACAACCGAGCTCGGCTTGGATCGACAAGTGACTTTCGTGGGCCAAAAATCCGGAGCGGCTCTCGCTGAGATTTTGAATGAACATCGCGTTCTGGTCGTTCCATCGCGCTGGGCTGAGCCATTTGGGATCGTGGCGCCGGAGGGAATCGCATGTGGCTGCGTCGTAGTCGGCTCGGAAAAAGGCGGACTAAAGGAAGCGATCGGGCCGTGCGGTGTAACTTTCGAAAACGAAAACGTCCCCGCACTGGCCGGCCAATTGAAGCGTCTGCTCAATAATCCGAACTCGCAGACGACCCTGCTGCAAAAGGCCGCCGAGCATCTGGCGAAATTTCAAGCGGACGCCGTGGCGGCAGCTTACCTTCGATTGATGCGAAAGATGGTCGCATGATTTTACTTTCTCATCCGACGGGCAACGAATTCGTCCGCGCCGCACTCGAGGGGTTCGATCGCGCCGGAATGCTCGGCGAATTCTGGACGGCGTTGAGTTGGAATTCCAAATCGCCCATGAATCGAGTAATGCCGCGGCACCTCCGCGAAATTTTGCAGCGTCGTTCTTTTCCAGAAACAATTCGGACGCGTACGCGTACCGTTCCGCAGCGTGAAATGATTCGCCTGTTCGCTGGAACGGTTGGACTCACTTCTAAACACGAAACCGGCCCATTTAGCATTGATGCAGTGCTTCGCGAGCTTGATCGCAAGGTCGCCGAACGGCTGCGCAAAATCGGAACGCCTGAGATGCTCGATTCCGTTTACGCTTACGAAGACGGCGCGCTGGAAACTTTTCGCGCGGCGCGAGACCGCGGATTCAAACGAATTTACGACCTCCCGATTGCTTATTGGCAGACCAGCCGGCGTTTGTTGCGTGAAGAAGCCGAGCGCTATCCCGACTGGGAGCCGACGTTGGGCGCGACCCGCGACTCGGATGAAAAGCTTTCGCGCAAAATGCAGGAGTTGGAACTCGCTGAGCTTGTGGTTTGCCCCAGTAACTTTGTTTTGGAATCGCTGCCAGCAGAAGCGCGCGCACAGAAAAAATGTCTCATCGCGCCGTTTGGCTCGCCGGATGTCGATCTAATGAATGACGCCACCAAGAATTCGGGCCGACTGCGAGTGCTCTTCGCGGGTGCCCTCACCCAACGAAAAGGGTTGGCCGATCTTTTCGCGGCAATGAAGCTCGTAAACTCAAACCAAATCGAGCTCGTGGTCATGGGTTCGCTTTTGCGTCCACTGAGCTGGTATCGGGACCGTTGCGCGCATTTTGTTTATGAGTCGCCCCGGCCTCATGGCGAAGTACTCCGTCTCATGCAAAGCTGCGACGTGTTTGTCTTGCCTGCCATTGTCGAGGGGCGCGCACTGGTCCAGCAGGAAGCGATGGCTTCCGGACTTCCCGTGATCGCAACCAAAAACGCGGGCGCTGACGATGTGATCGTTGACAACGAGACCGGATTTTTGGTGCCAATTCGCTCACCGGAATCGATCGCCGAAAAAATAAGTTGGTGCGCGGCGAATCGATCGCTCGTTCATGGCATGGGTATTGCAGCTAGGAAACGCGCCGCTCAATTTACCTGGCGCGCCTATGGCGCGAGCATCGTCGCCGCGGTCCGCGCTCTGACCTGCCAATGAGCATCGAAAATCCCGAGGAAAAAGCAAAGCACCGTGTTCGTCAGCTGATCTGGCTTTATCTCTGGCTGCTCTTGGTTGAAGGCGCGCTCCGGAAATGGGCCTTGCCGCGTTTTTCCAATCCGCTCCTTCTCATACGTGATCCGGTGATGCTGGGGATTTATTTTTACGCGATCAAGGCTCAGGTGTTTCCTCGAAATTTTTGGGCCGTTTCGCTTTGGATCATCGGCATTTTGTCGGCCGTTGCTATCCTTGGTTCACCTCTTTTTCCCTATCTGCCACTAAAGGCGATGGTTGAGGTCACGGCTTACGGTTTTCGTTCCAACTTTCTGCATCTGCCGCTCATTTTCGTAATGGCAAGTGTCTTTGATGAGGAGGATGTCAAAAAATTTGGCTGGTGGATTCTTTTCGTAATGATTCCGATCGGCCTGCTGATGGCTGCGCAATTCAAAGCGTCGCCTGATTCATTCATAAATCGCACCGCCGGTTTGGGCGAAGCGGAACAGCTTACCGCTGGCGGCGGGAAGATTCGTCCGCCCGGCCCCTTTTCCTTTATTTCGGGTCCCGTTTTTTACATGAGCGTCGCGGCAGCATTTCTGATTTACGGCGCACTCACTCGGACCGTTTACAAAAGCTGGCTACTTATCGGCGCAGGCGCGGCATTGGTTGTTGGCATCATTGTTTCCGGGAGCAAGTCGTCCGTGGCTTCCGTTCTCCTCGTTGTTCTCGCCGTGCTCGTCATTTTAACCGTTCGGCCAGGCGCGGTGAATCGATTTGGTCGGACTCTCGTGATTGTTGTTGTCGGCGGGCTAATTCTTAGCCGCCTTCCAATCTTCAAAGAAGGATTCCAAATTTTGTCAGACCGGTTCACGTCGGCCGCTGAGGCCGCCGAGACGACCATCTTCAGAGGAACGATTGACCGGGTCATCAGCGGATTCACCGAAGGTCTGGGCCACATTGATAAAGTTCCGTTCTTTGGCTACGGCCTTGGCATTGGCACAAACGTCGGCGGTCGCATCCTGATCGGTCGCCCGGCATTCTTACTCGCTGAAAACGAGTGGTCCCGAGTTTTGGCGGAAAGCGGAGCTATTTTCGGATTGGCATTCTTGATTTGGCGAACCCTTTTAACATTCCAACTCGGACGGCAGAGTTTCATTGCGCTCAAGCGTGGCAATCTCCTTCCGATCCTGCTTTTTAGTTCGGGCTTTGTCCTGCTCTTAAACGGGCAACTTGGTCAGCCCACTACTCTTGGCTTCACCGTGATTCTCAATGGCCTTTGCCTCGCCGCCACCCGGCCGCGTGTCACTGACTCGTCCGCAACTGCCCCCTCGGTCATGGATCAGCCTGCTGTAAAACCGCTCCCGCGCCGATCGGTTTTCGCAAGTCGTATTCACGGGCGCGAGATCGGCGCCGAACACAACAATGGTTCTGCTGATCGGTAATTACCCGCTCGATCGGCAGCAAAGCATGCAGCGTTTCGGAACGATGATGCTGCACGGCCTCAACGCCTCTGGAATTTCCGCGGAGTTAATCGCGCCCCGGCCGTTTTTCGGAAAATTTCGAGGCGCCGGAAGTTTCGTCGCCAAATGGCTCGGCTACATCGACAAGTTCGTTTTGTTTCCGCGCCAACTCCAGTCCACTCTTACGAAAGAAAAGCCGTCCATCGTTCATATCTGTGATCACTCGAACGCGATGTACGGCAGCTCGGCCGCGCAAACGCCCATGGTTGTGACTTGCCATGATCTTCTCGCTGTTCGCGGCGCGCTCGGTGAGGAAACAAATTGTCCGGCGTCGCTCACCGGAAAAGTTTTGCAAC
>Ga0209217_1000060_pt1 | contig 21979 bp, 14 predicted proteins | sample JacPinW_OM3H0_M2_FD_187957 | JGI IMG/M metagenome (GOLD analysis project Ga0209217, IMG submission 187957) | Forest soil microbial communities from Algoma, Ontario, Canada - Jack Pine, Ontario site 1_JW_OM3H0_M2 (SPAdes) (version 2) | ecosystem: Environmental > Terrestrial > Soil > Boreal...
GAGGTCGGGATGGCGCAGCAACACCTCCTCGATCTCGCGCGGATAGATGTTGCTGCCGCCGCTGATGATCATGTCCTTCGAGCGGTCGCGCAGGGTCAGAAAGCCGGCTTCGTCAAAGCTGCCGAGATCGCCGGTATGCAGCCAGCCGCCGCGCAGTGTCTCGACCGTCGCTTCCGGGTTCTGCCAATAGCCTTCCATCACGCAATCGCTCTTCGTGACGATCTCACCGACCTCGCCGGCCGGCAGCTCGCGGTCGCGATCGTCGACGACCTTGACGAGGACCCCGGTGCGCGACATGCCGCACGACCCGAGCCGCTCGCGCCAACGCGGATGGTCCGCGTCGGCGTGCATGCGTTGGTCGAGCCCAGCGATCGTCATCGGCGACTCGCCCTGACCATAGAGCTGGTAGAGGCGCGGGCCGAAGAGACCCAGGGCACGCTCGAGGTCGGCGACATACATCGGCCCGCCGCCGTAAAAGATCGTGCGCAGATTGGTGAGATCGGCGGCGGTGACCGCCGGGGCGTGGACCAGCCGCGTCAGCATCGTCGGGGCCGCGAACATCGAGACCCTGGCGTGGCGGTGCAACGCGTCGACGATCGCGTCGACGTCGAAATGGGGAAGCACCACCTGATGCCCGCCACGCAGCAGATGCGGCAAGGCATAAAGTCCGGCGCCGTGTGACAGCGGACCGGCATGGAGGCAGGTGTCACGCTCGTCGAGCGCGTCGATGTCGGCGTAATAGCAATGGCTCATAAAGAGCAGGTTGCGGTGCGTCAGCACCGCCCCCTTCGGCTTGCCTGTCGTCCCGCTCGTATAGAAGAGCCACGCCCGATCGGTCGGTGAGCCCTCGGCGGGCCGCAGTGGCGTGCCGCGATCGAGGAGAGCGGCGTAGCCATCGCTCGATGTCGAGATGATCGTCGATAATGTCTCCACCGCTTCCTCGAGCGGGGCTAGTCCTGCGGCGAGCCCAGGAGTGGCGACGAGCAAGCGGGCGCGCGAATCCCGCGCGATGTGCGCGACCTCGGCGGGATGCAGGCGCGCGTTGACGGGCACCGCGCAGAGCCCGGCGGCCCAACAGGCAAACAACATCTCTAGGAACTCGGCGCAGTTCTCCATGCACAGCATGACGCGTTCGCCGGGTTCGAGGCCGTAGGCGCGGAGCCCCCCCGCCAGGCATGATATCCGGCTGACGAACTCGCCGTAGCTCCAGGCATGGACGCCGTCACTGACCGCCGGATGCTGTGGCTGCCGGCCGGCTACCTCGAACAACAATGCCGCGATGTTCACCGTGCTCCTCCCGCGCGGCGCTTCAATGACCCGATCAGCGGCAGACCATGTTCACATTGGCCGCCCGCGTCATCCTCCACTCGGTGCCGCCTCTCGGATCGCTCCGCCCCAAGAGGCGTCCCTGGTCGTAAGTCAATTGGACCTTTCCGCCGGTGGGATCAACGAACCGGACCGTGCCTCCGGTTACCGTCAGCCCGCTCACTTCTCCCAAGTAGTCAAGCCCCATCGCGTCGCCGCTCTGTCCAGGCTGGGTGATCGCATAAGCCGTTTGGTCGTACGCCGACTTGCCGAGCCGCCGCCAAAAATGGGCGCTGAGTATATCCCCCTGGACCACGAAGCGAAGCTGCAAGGCGCCCTGACTACCCGGGCGCCTTCTGCCGGAATTGAACACCCCGTAACAGGTCTTGCCGGCGAGTAAGGCTGGGTCCAACCCGGTTACATTGCGCAGAACCGGATCGGCGGATGCGGTCATCGCAGCGGTCATCGCGGCGAGAGCAAGGGTCGGTGCCCGAAGGGCTCGCAAAAGCGAAGTCCGCTCGCCTCAAGCTCTGGCCGGCCGGGCGCCGACGACTGCCAAATTCACGCGACCCCGTGCTCTTTGAACCACGCCAGCATCTTCGTCCAGCCCTCCTTGGCTTGCTCCGCCCGATAACTCGGCCGGTAGTCCGCGTTGAACCCGTGCGGCGTATCCGGGTAGACGACGATCTCGCAGGTCTTGTTGGCCGCCTTGCACGCCGCTCGCATCCGCTCGACCGACTCGACCGGAATGCCGGTATCGGCGGCGCCGTAGAGGCCGAGCACCGGTGCTTTAAGATCGGCGGCGAGGTCGATCGGGTATTTCGGCTGCAATTCGGTGCGCGGCCGGTCGATCGACCCGTACCAGGCGACCGCCGCCTTGAGCTGCGGGTTGTGCGCCGCATAGAGCCAGACGATCCGCCCGCCCCAGCAGAACCCGGTGACGGCGAGGCGCGCGGTATCCGCCTTTCCGGTGGATTTGGCATAGGCCGCAGCCGCATCGAGATCGGACATGACCTGCGCGTCCGGCACCTTGGACACGATCGTCTTGATCAGCTCTTGCACGTCGCTGATCGCCGCCGGGTTGCCTTGCCGCGAATAGAGCTCGGGGGCGATGGCGTAGTACCCGACCTTTGCGAAGCGTCGGCAGAGATCCTTGATGTGCTCGTGCACACCAAAGACTTCCTGGACAACCAGGACAGTCGGGAACGGCCCGCCCTGCGCCGGCATCGCCCGATAGGCGGGCATCGATCCGTCTGCCACCGGTACCTTGACCTCACCGGCATCGAGGCCGTTCGTGTCGGTTGTGATCGTCTGCGCTGAGACTGGCTGCACCGATAACGCGAACCCGGTAGCGAGCGACGTCATGACAAACCCGCGACGCGACAATTGCGACCGCGGCAGCAACCCTTCCAACCCCGCTTCGACGATATTCACAGCTTCCTCCCGTGGGGTCTGTCTCCTTTGGCCGAGGGCAATTTCCGGCCTCGAACATCGTTCGGCAAGGGCCGATCACCAAAGAGTGACCGATCAGTAATCGTAGTTGTAGTTGAGGCCGATGCCGGTGCTGCCGGACTGGCCAGCCTCCCCACCGACCGTCAGATGCGGGCGCACCTCGATTTCCACCGTGACCTTGCTCGTCGGCGGCGAGATGCCCTGGGTGACCCCGACAGAAACCCCTGGCGCGATGTATTTCCCGGCGCTCAGTGCAGTGCCGCCCGTCGCGCTGCCGCTCGCCGCCCTCGGGTTCAGAGTGCCGGTCGTCGGCCCGGTCGGGCCCGAGCCGAACTTGAACCAATCGAGACCGAGACCCCCGCGCAGGCGGTCGAGGACACCAGGACCGCCGCCTGCGAGGGTGGCGGCCGCGGCGGCCAGCTGCAGCCCTTCGCCGGCGGTGATCTGGCCAACCCCACGGTTGAACAGCACTCGCGAGAGGATCTCGTCTTGCGGCACGGCTGGCGTCGAGCTCAGAGTGACCGTCGGCGCCGAGGCAAAACCGCCGATATTGACTTGCGCCGTGATGTCGGCCGCGCTCGCCTCGGCGATGATGTCGAGAACAGGGTCGAGCTTCGGGCTACCGTCAAAGGTGATTGCGCCGCGAGTTATCGTGAAGGTTTTCCCCAGCAGATCGACGCTGCCGTGGATCTGTTCGAGCGAGCCATTTATCACGGGGGCCGCGCTGGTCCCGGTGATCGTAAGCTTGCCGCGCCATTCGCTCTCGAGCCCGTGCCCGCGCACAAAGATATTGCGGGGCATGTCGATCTTGATGTCGAGCGTCGCCGGAAGCGCCGGTGGTTGGTTCGCCGGCTCGGGCGGCGGCTGCTTCCGGGTCTTGCTGTTGGTCTCGACGACCTTCAGCACGACGACCTTTGGCGGGAGGCTTTCCGGGAGGTTGATTTCGGCGCGATCGATGGTTAGGGGTGCTGTGACCTTCGGCGCGGTCAGCGGACCGACGATCGACACCGTTCCGCTCGCCGTGGCGACCGCCTCGTCGCGCGCGGCGACACGGAAATTGGCCAATGTTGCGGAGAGCTCCGCGGTCGGCCCGGAGGCGCCCCGCAAAACGACATTGCCCTGCGCGTTGAGGCTGCCGCTCGCGCTGTCTGCGGCCGAAAACGAGGTCAACGTGAAGCGGTCGCGATCGCCGACGAGATCGGCCTGCATCTTGGTCAGAACCGCTCCCGTCGCGAAATTCTCGTAGCGCGCGTCGGAGAGCCGTAAGCGGCCGTTCGCGGCCGGAGCGGCGACGGTGCCGCCGATGGCAATGTCGGCGGCGAAACGGCCGCTGACCCGATCCTCGCCGAGCGGCAGCAGATCGGCCAGATGCTCGAGCTGTCCGGCGCCCTGGAGCTGCAGGCTCAGCCGGCCTTCGGGCGGCACCGAAATCCCGAGCGGTGATGGGGTCAACAACAGCGGCGCTGACCCGGCAAAGTTGATCGTGTCCCCTTTGAGGCCAGTCACCTGCCCCTTCAAATCGATGCTTCGCCCGTTCCAATTACCGTCGACGCCGAGCCCCAGGCTCGGCAGCTGCGAATGTTTCGAGGAAGCAAGAGTGAGCTCGCGCGCGTTCACGGATATACGGCCTTGCGGCGCGCGCAGAGTTCCGCCGAGGGTCGCGGCGATGGTTAGGCTGCCTCGCGCTTTGGGGTAGCCGAAAAGCCGGCCGCCCGAGGCGATCGGCAAATTCGCGGCATTCAGCGTCAAAGATACCGATTCGCCCCGAACGCCGCCGCTGCCGGTGATCCGACCGGTCCCGAAATCGAGCGCGAGGCCGGAGAAGGCGAGGTCGCCTCCGCGTTTCGACAGCGTCAGGGGCTGCTCGAGAAGTATCCGGTCGCTGTCGAGCGTCCCGGTGAGCCGCGTCAGACGCAGCTCCATCCGGCCAGGCTCGAGCCCTGCTTCGCCCGCCAGAGCCATCGTCAATGGCTTGCCCTTGGCATCGCCTTGGAAGGCAAAGCGGCCCGGTCGCGGCGCATCGAGCGCCAATGATGCAGAGCTGAGTTCGCTTGCGCCGAAATTCGCCGAGGTCAGCGAAAGACGCCCCGTTCCCGACGGGGCTCGCAAAATATCGGCGAACCGCGCTGTCACGTCGATGCGGCCAACCCCGATGCGCGAGGACCCGGTCCCCGCAGTAAGCCGGGTTCCGGTTAGGGAAAGATCGAGGAGTTGACCGCCACGCGCCTCGAGCCCGACACCGAGATCGAGATTGCCGGCGAGTGGCATGCCGGCCAGCTTGGACCAGCGCGCCAGATCGGGGGCGCGCCCGGCGATCGAACCTCGGATCAGACCGGTGTCGAGGGCGATCCGCAGGCTGCCCTCGATCACGCTGTCCGCTGCGGTCAGGCGAAAACGCGGGAGCACCAGTTCCGAGCTCCCTTTTGGCTCGGCCGCGAGCGCTAATGACCCGTCGAGCCCGTAGGCGCGATAAGTGCCGTCGAGTACTGCCTTTGGCTCGGCGAGGTCGGCGACCTCGCCGGCGAGCCGCAGCCGCTCGATCCTTGCTCCGCCGGAGGCGATGTCGCGGGCTTCGACCTCGCTCTTGAGCCGTAGGTGATCGAGCGCTCCCTCGGCATGGATATGGGCCGATACCGCACCCGCCATTTCGCTGCCGAGCGCAGCGCCGAGTGGCTTTAACCGCGGCAATTCGAGCGCCAGCGCCGCAGCGAGGCGGTTCGAAGCGGGATCGAACCGCGCATCACCCGACAGGATCACCGCGTCGCCCGCGATGGCAAGCTGGTCCACGACCAGCGCCCCTGCGGAGTTCCACTGGAAGGAGCTGGTCATCGTCACGGCGTCGCCGAGCAGCGCGTCGCCGGCTGCGATCCCGGTCCGCAAGCCTTTCGCGGAACCGCGGAGGCTTGTTTTGAACCCGGCCGCGCCCTCCCGGGCGGCATCGGCCGCAAGCTCGATCGAGCCCGAGAGTGCGCGACCGGCGAGGCTGGAGAAGGGGCGCAGGTCGGCTATCGACAACTGCGCCCCGCCCTCGATTGCCTGCCCGCCCTCGGTGAGTTGCCCCGCGCCGGCAAGCGCGAGGCCAGCGCCTTCGGCGGAGAAGCGGGTCAAATCGACGACGCTGCCGTCGCGGGCGGCAATCGCCTCGACCGACCAGTCGATGTCCCGGCCGAGCTCGGGCGGCACGGTCATTCCCTCGGGCGTGACGATCCCTTCGACCCGGCCCTGTGCCACGAATTCGATCCGCGTGTACGGGCTGTCGAGGCCGCCGGTCGGCTTGGCCGAAACCTTCGCCGCGATTTGGTCCGCTCCCGCGGAGCCGAGACGGATCCCGCTCCCCGACAGATTGAGGTCGAAGGCGGGTCGGCTCTCAGTGCCGGTTATCGCAACCGACACGGAAGCCGAGCCGTTGAGCTGCGGCCCGAGGAAGCCCTCCAATGGCGCGAGCGCCGGCACATTTGCCCGAAAATGCGCTGCAACGGCTTTCTCGGCGCCGCCGAAAGCGGCATCGCCCGTCAATTTCCCTGCCGCGATGTCGATCGACAGAGGGTCGACCACGATTTGATCGGCGAATGTCACGTGTAGCGAGAGCGCGATGCGGTCGCCGACGAGGGGCGCAAGCTCCGCCGGGAGGAGCGGAGCCAATGCCGCCTCGCCGGAGAGCCCGAGGACGGTTTGGGCGGTGACGGCGAGCGTTACATCCGCATCGAAATGGGCGAGCGAGCCGGCCGAGGCGGCGACCCGTCCGTGCCAATCCGCAAGCGGTCCGGTTCCGCCGACCGACAGCGCGACCGGCTGGCGGTCCGTGCGTCCGAGCACACGGTCGAGCAGGACGCCGCTAGGCTCGCTCGCCGCGAGCTGAAGCTTCAAGACCGGGGTGTCTCCGGAAAGCTCCATCGCGAATACGATCTTGCCGGTAGAATCGTCGGTGCGGTGGATATCGAGCGCGACCTGTGCCGTCTCGCCGGCGAGCCGGGCACTGCCTTCCACCGTTGCGACCAAACTGTCGCCCAACACCGGGGGCGCGAGCGCGAGGCGGCCGATCGAAAGCCGGTCGACAACGACGCCGACGGGGAGGCGCGGAACCTTGAGGTATTCGGTAAGCGGCGTCGTCGATGGCGCGGTAGAGGATCGCGCCATATCGATCGCGGCGAAGCGTAGCGACCGGATATGCAACCGTCCGGCCAGCAATGCGGCTGCCGAGATGTCGAGCCCGAAATCGTGCAGGGTAAGATAGGTGCCGTCGCGATCGCCGATCTCAATCCGCTCAACCTTTAGACCCAGCGGCACGAACCCGTCGAGCCCTTGCATTGTGACAGCGAAATCTGGACTGCTCACGCTTTGGGCGACGGTCTTCTCCAGCCAAGACTTCCCCGGTTGAGTCTGCAGCAGGCCAAAAGCCGCGAGGAGGACCACGATCAACAAGCCGAGCGCTATGCCCAACCAGCGAAGGATCCTTCCCGCGGCGCGCATCAGAAGGCCTGACCGAGGCTGATATAGACCTGGATCGGCGAGTCGCCGCTGCGCTTGTGCAGCGGGGTCGCCAGGTCTATCCGCAGCGGCCCGAAGGCGGTGTAGTAGCGCAGGCCCAGGCCGACCCCATAGAGAGGAGTGCGGCCAACCTGCGGCGCTGGGCTCTCGTAATAGCTGCCGGCATCGACGAACGGGACGATGCCGATGGTTTCGGTGATCTTGATCCGGGCTTCCAAGTTGAGCACCAAACTTGATCTCCCGCCGATCGGTACGTTGCCCCTGTCGAGCGGTCCCGCCATCTGATAGCCGTAGGGGCGGATCGATCCGCCACCCCCGGCATATATCCGTTGGTCGGCGGGAAGCGGCGACAGCGGGGCGCCGTAGAGCGAGCCGAGCGCCAGCCTGCCGGCGAGGATTGTACCATCCTCGGAACCCAGCCCCCAATAGGTGCTTCCCGAGACCAGATTTGTTACAAAAGTCAAATTCGACCCGGCGAATGTGTGGGCCGGTCTGACGGCGAGCTCCGCGCGATAGCCGGTGGTCGGGTTCAGCAAATTATCGGTTCTGTCGAGTTTCACGTAGGCCGGCACGCCCACCAGCGTGTAATGCTGGGTGCGCTGCGCGGCAGTGAACGGATTGACATTGGCGAGCTGAACGACATTCGCCTTTCCGGCTTCGAGCGCGATGCCGCCGGTCAGCAGATGGTCGAAACGCCGCTCGAGGCCGGCCGTGGCGATCGCGCGCCGGCTGCGATAGGCAACCGGCGTGTCATTGGCGATCTCGGCGGTCGCGAGGAAATCCTGCTCGACCGCCAGAAAATCGGGACGGCGGAAATTGGCCCTGAAGGCGGCGATTTGCTGGCCCGCCTCAGCCGAAAGCCGCAGGTATTCAGCATAGCCGAACAGATTGCGGTTTTCCCAGAAAGCGCGCGCGCCGATACCCTGGCTGGTGTTGTAGGCGAGCCCGGCGCCGATCGTGCGATGCAATCGCTCGGTGGGCTCGATCGTCATCCGCGCATCTTCGAGGTTTTGGGGATCGACCGTCGGCGTGATCCGCACGGTGCTGAACAACCCGGTTTCGATCAGCGCGCGGCGCGACTCCTCGACCTTGCTCGCGTCGTAGATCTCGCCGCGCTGCCAGCGCAGACGGCCCTCCACATAGGCGGGATCGAGCCGTTCGAGCCCGCCGATCACGAGCGGGCCGAAACGCATTAACGGCCCGGGGTCGAGCCTGTAGGTCACCTCCATCGTCTGTGTGTCGCGGTCGATCTCGACCCGGCGGTTCTCCACCTTGGCAAAGGGATGGCCGCTATCTCCGAGTGTTCCCAAGAGCGCCGTCTCGGTTGTCACTACCGGGGCGGTGCGCGCCGGGTCGCCCGCTTTGAGAGGCAGCTTCTTTTCGTCTTGGGGGATCGAGAGAGGTTGTCCGTCAAGTCCCACCACCTTAACCGAGGCGACATGGTAGAGCGGACCCGGCTTGACCGTTACCACAACCTTTGCCGGCTCGGCTTCGGTGTTGACGTCGTAAGAGAATTCCGCATCCCAATAGCCGAGGCTGTGCGCGGCATCGGCTAGCCTGCCGAGATCACGGTCGGCGCGGCGGCGCAACGCCTCCTCGGAAGCCGGCGGCTTGTCCTCGAGCGTCTTCAGTTCGGAGACACTGTCCAAAAGGTCGGCGAGTTCGCCTTCATCGGCGCCGGTGATCTCGACCCGGTAATCCAAATCCGCGTAGGCAGCTGGTCCGGGGACCAGCGCCACGGCCAAAGCGACCGTCATAACGAACCAGCGAAGCCGCATCCCGCCCCCAAAGGAAACGGCGATTAAAACATGTTCTTGCGGAGGACGCTCCGCTTATCCGGCCTACCATCAGGGGCGTCGCGAGACATTTCCCGCCCTCGCGTGCAGCGGTGTTCTCGTCGAAAAAGCGCAGCTCGGCCTGTCGAGAGAAAAGATACAGACGGTTTGTGCCTGGGACTTGTCGGCTAGACCTCCTCAAACTCAGCGGCGCCGACATGATCGACTAATTGAACTATTTCTGCTCGCGATGAGGCCACACCTTCGATTTCGCCTATGCGCGCTTTAATCAGCTGTCCATCGACTGGCAGAGTAACTATGTCTCCGACCTTCGGTGTGGATCGACCGTAAATGCGAAAATGCTTCGCCGAACCATCCTTACGCGTCAGCAGAACATCGTGTTCCATGCCGATCTCCTGATCGATAGCAAGCTTTCATCGGTGATGAAGCTGTTGAGCTAACGCCGAACGCTTTACGAATGTTCCGGAATCTCGGGATGGTGGAAACCGACTTCATCAGTCGCGAATTCGTCCGCGAGGCGATCAAATTCCTCCGCCACGCGCCGCAATACCTCTTCCACGTTCGGCTGGATGGTCATTTCCGCCAGTCGCCGGGCGTGGCTGGCTTCTGCAAGATAGTAGGATGACCCGCGCATACTGACGAAACAGCGCCATCCGGAAAACGTTCACCATTGTCGGAAGCCCGAGGGCTCCTCGTCGAGCGTCTTCAACTCGAGAGGTTGTCGCGCGGGCCGTTGGACCCGCCCGCGCTTAGCTACTCTTGCGCGCCCTCGCTGCCGCGACGCGACGCTTCAGGCGGCGGATTTCCGGCGACAGTTTCCGGTCCGGCATGTCGCGCAGAAAGGCGTCGATACCCCCCTTGTGCTCGATCGTGCGGATTGCCGCGGCGGTAATACGCAGCCTGACGGTGCCGAGGACATCCGAAAGGACCGAGGTCTGCTGCAGGTTCGGCAGGTAGCGCCGCTTCGTCTTGTTGTTGGCATGGCTCACATTGTGGCCAACCTGGACGCCCTTCCCGGTGACTGCGCATCTCCGCGCCATGACGCACCTCAACCCACAAATTTGCAGCGACTCACGCAGCCAGCTTTGCCGCGGTTCTACTAATGCGGCCGCTCCTGGTCAAGTGCGAGCACCGGCGCGCCGCCATCGACCACCCTTGCGCGCAAGGCTGGCAGAGACTCGATTCCGCCGCAATGACAGGGTCTAATGCCCGGAGAGATGGAAGGGACGGCAGCAGCCGAGCGAAGTAAATTTACGGCGCCCGCCACGGCCGCCGCGTTGTTGCTGATCTTTGGCGGTTGGCGGAGTGGACCGGCCGTTGCCGATCAGCTCGTGCTGCCGCAAGCCGTCGAACGGAACCAGCCGATCGAGATCGTCTATCGTTTTGAGCAGCCGGCTACCGGATCCGGGTTTCTCGATGTCGACTGGAACGATATCGACGGTCGCCTCGTCGAGCGGCGGCGCGTTCCGTTCGAGCTGGCGGATGCGCCGCAAGTGGGATTCTCGCTGGACGCCCGCCGCGCGGTGACGATGAAGAACTTACTCACCGTCGATCTCTCCCTCGACGGCGTTGATCAACTCGGCAACAAATTCCACCGCGAAAACAGAGAAGCGGGATCGTTCATCGCTTCGCCGTCCGATATTCGATGGTGGGATTTTCAAATCATCATGTGGCAGGTGCATGATCGAGCCGGGTACGTTGCCCTGAAGCGGCTCGGGGTTACCGCAGGGATGTTGCCGATCGACCATGCGTCGCACAAGTTTGTGCCGAAGTGGATCGAGCCTCTGCTCGACGCCGACTTGCGCTTCTACCTCGAAAACATCGTGACCGATTTCTATTCTTCCTATCACAGGTGGTCCGGCGACCGGCCCGTAAACTGGCGGTTCCTCAAAGCCAAGCAACGCTATTGGGAAAATCCTCTCGATCTCGCAGCCCTGATCCGCGAACCCAGCCTTTCCGACCGGGATTGGCTCGAAGAGGTGGGCGATCGCCTGATCCGCAACGTCCGAGGCCTACAGCCTTACCGGCCGCTCTTCTACAACCTGGGTGACGAACCCGGGATTGCCGATCTGGCGGCCTTCTGGGATTTCGACTTCTCCGAGGCTTCCCTGACCGGGATGCGCGACTGGTTGCAGAAGCGCTATGACAGCCTAGACGCTCTCAACCAGGAGTGGGGCTCCGATTTCACCCGGTGGGAGGAGGTTATGCCGATGACCACCCGCGAGGCGCTGCAGCGGTCGGATGGGAATTTCGCCGCATGGGCGGATTTCAAGGAGTGGATGGACGTGGCTTTCGCGCGGGCCATCGAAAGGGGCACCGCGGCCGTCCATGCCGCCGACCCCGAGGCGATAGCGGCGATCGAGGGCGCTCAAATCCCTGGTTGGGGTGGCTACGACTATTCCCGCCTGGCCGCCAGCGTCGATGCTATGGAGACTTATGATTATGGCGACAATGTCGAAATCGTGCGGTCGTTCAACCCCAAGCTGATCATGCTCGTGACCTCGGGCGGACACGGCCCATACGAGAAACACCGACTCTGGCGTGAAACATTGCGCGGCATTCGCGGGCTAATCTTGTGGGACGAAAAGAATGAATTCGTCGACAAGGACGGCCAAGTCGGCGAACGGGGGCGTGAAGCGGCGCCGTATTTTGCCGAAATCCGCGGCGGGCTCGGGGCGCTGCTGATCAACAGCCGTCGCCACATCGACCCGATCGCTGTGCTCTATTCACCGGCGAGCATGCGGGTGCAATGGCTGCTCGATCGCAAAACTACGGGCGAGGATTGGACCCAACGCGACGCGAGTGCCGAATATCGGGATAATGCGATTAGAACCGCGACGCGCAATTTCGTCCGCCTGGTCGAGCATCGCGGGTTGCAGCATCGGTTTTTGTCTAGCGCAGACGTCGGGCGCGGCGAACTGCGGAGCGGCGATTATCCGATCCTGATGCTGCCCCACGCCATCGCATTGTCGGCGGCCGAGGCCAAGGAGATCAGAGACTTTGTCGAGGGTGGCGGCATCGCTCTCGCCGCGGGCGAGCCGGGACTTTTCGACGAGCATGGTCGAAGACTGGCGAGGCCGCTGCTTTCTGAGGTTTTCCCCGGCCCGGTCACCCGCTCGACAACCAGCTTTGCCTTTGGCAAGGGCAAAGCGATCTATTTACCCCCCTCCGATCATCCGGCCCAGCAGGGGGAGCAGCCAGCCTCGGAGATCCTCGACGCCGCCGGCGTACGGCCGCGCTACCCTCTGCTCCGCGCCGACGGCTCCGTCCCGGACGACATAGAAACCAACATCTTCGACAACGGCGCGGTTACGATCGTCGCGCTCCAGCGCGATTTTCCTGGAGCCCCGGAAACGGGTCCCGGCTCGATCCCGAATGGCGACGAAGAAGTCGTGCTCGCACTGCCGCGCCCATTTTTTGTCTACGATTTGCGGAAAGGGCGGCTCGTTGGGAGCACCGACCACGTGCCCGTGGCGCTGGCTCCGGTCGAACCGGTGCTTCTGGCCCTCTCGGAAAGACCGCTCGCGCCACCGTCCATTTCCGGACCTCCCGGCGCGCATCGCGGCGCAAATGCGGAAATCACTATTTCCTCGACTTCGCCGGCCGCGCTCAACGTGATCCATCTCGATGTCATCGAGCCCGAGGGCATCACGGTTGCCCACTACTCGGGAAACCTGCTGATTAATGGTGCCAAGTCTACGAAGCTGCTCCCATTTGCCATCAACGACAAACCGGGCGTCTGGACGATTCGTGCAAAGGATTTGCTCGGCGGCGCGACCTCTACGGCCGAGCTAGTCGTCGAACCCTAGTTTTTCGGCGGGCGGACCAACCGGAGTCTTCGATGCGAATATTCTTCGTGTGCCGACGCGTGCCGTTCCCGCCGGACCGGGGCGATAAGATCACTACCTTCAATGAAATCCGCCATCTCTCTGCCAAGCACGAGGTGCATGTCTTCTGCCTCGGCGACGGTCGCCGCGATCTCGATAACATCCCTGGCCTGAGCGATTATGCGCAGAGCGTGACCGCGGTCCCGTTGAGTGGGTGGACGAGCAAGCTGCGTACGCTCAGGGCGCTCATTGTCGGGCGGCCGCTTTCCGTGGCGGCCTTTGCCGAGCCGGAACTGCATGCCGCGATCAAGCAAAAATTCATTGAACTGAAACCCGACCTGATCATGGTCTACAGCTGCAATGTCGCGCAGTTTGCCGACCACTTCCCGCAGGTGCCGCGGATCATGCAGTTCGCCGAGCTCGATTCGTCGAGATGGGGCCAATACGCTAAGCGTTCGCCGATCCCCTTGCGATGGATTTATTCGACCGAGCAACGGCGGTTTCTCGCTTACGAGCGCCGCATAGCCCGCAGCTTTTCCCACGCACTCGTCTGTACCGCCGTCGAACAGCGCGATTTCGAACGGCTTATTCCCGGGGTGCCGGTCAGCCTCGTCGGCAATGGGGTGGATCTCGACTATTTTCGCCCATTGGGCGATGCGAAGCGGCCGGGATCGATCGTTTTCACTGGGGTGATGGATTATTTCCCGAATATCGATGCGGTCGTGTGGTTCTGCGATGAAGTGCTTCCGCTGGTGCACGCGCAGATGCCCGAGGCAAGCTTTGTCATTTGCGGAAGCCGGCCGGTTCGGGCCGTGCGGCGGCTGGCGAAGCGACGAGGGGTCAGCGTCACCGGACGGGTCCCCGACACGCGTCCCTATATCGACGCCGCGGAAGTATTCGTGGCGCCTTTGCGAATGGCCCGAGGCATCCAGAACAAGCTGCTCGAAGCCATGGCCATGGGACTCCCTTGCGTCGCCTCCACCACAGCGGCGAGCGGTACGGTCGTTGCGGCCGGTGCGGGCATCCTAACGGCAGACGAGCCACGGGAATTTGCCGGGCACGTCCTGCACCTGCTGCGGGAGGAGAAATTTCGCCTCGATATGGCGCGCAAGGCACGTGCCGCCGCCGAAGCAAATTACCGGTGGGACGTACAAATGACCTCGCTTGACCAGGTGATCGCGGGCCTCTCGGCGGAGCGCGCGGCATCGCTTTTTCTGGAACGCGCTTGACGAGGAAGGCAGAACATGCGGATCTGGATCAGCGGCTGCGGCGGAATGATGGGATCGCACCTCTGCGGCGCACTGGCAGCCGCGGGCCATGACGTGTTGGCCACCTACTACAAGCCGACAGTCGACCCCGCCGATCTGGCGGATCTCCCGCTCGAGGAAGTCGACATCCGAGACTGGTGTTCGGTGTACGATTCGCTGACGCGCTTCCGGCCCGATGCCGTGTTTCATCTGGCGGCGCAGAGCTACCCGGCGGCGTCGTGGCAGCGGCCGATCGAGACCCTGGAAACCAATGTGATCGGCACCGCCAATGTCCTGGAAGCAGTGCGCCGGCTCGACGCGAAGGCTCGTGTCGTGGTCGCCGGATCGTCCGCCGAGTACGGCGCGACCGATCCCGAGCAGGGTCCGATTTCCGAGAGCGCGCCGCTGCTTCCTCTGCACCCCTACGGGGTCTCCAAAGTGGCGACCGACTTGCTGGCGTACCAATATTGGGCGGGCTTCGGGCTCGACGCGGTGCGGGTGCGCATCTTCAACTGCACCGGCCCGCGCAAGGTCGGCGACGCGCTATCCGATTTCGTGCGGCGCACGGTGTGGCTGGAACGCCATCAGAATGCAAATATGATCCGCGTGGGCAACCTCGAGGCCCGGCGCACGATCGTCGACGTTCGCGACCTCAACCGTGCCATGATCCTGCTTCTCGACCGCGGTCAGAGCGGCGAGGCCTACAATCTCGGCGGCGCCACCGCTTATGCGATGAGCGCGGTGCTCTCGCAGGTACTGCGGCGAGCGACGCGCCACGACATCATCGCCGAGATCGACCCGAAACTGCTGCGGCCCACCGACGAACCGGTGATCTGGGCCGACTGCTCCAAGCTCAAAGCAGCGACGGGCTGGGAGCCGGCAATCTCGCTCGATCAGACGATCGACGACATGCTGGGCTACTGGCGGCAAAAACCCGACCCCGCGCTGATCGTCTAGAGCGGTGCCCCTTGTCATTGCGAGCCCGCGGGTCGGCGCGATGCGCTGCCCAAGGATAGGCTCCGCCGAAGCAATCTCGGGCCGACAGAGGCTCGTCCGCACAAGATTACTTAGTCGCGCGATGCGCTCCTCGCAATGACATCCATTCTTCTTCGCCGAAACTGTCGGAATCGCACCAACCGCTGATTCAGCACCTGATGCCGGCCCACGGACCGTACTAAAATAGCATTTATAGAATTTGACAAAGGGCAACTGGTATGATATCATTGCATCAGGTTCGATCGCGAGGGAAGCGCATATGGTTGAATGAGACGGCGCAGAAACCGGCGGGGCGGATGCGTGGGCGGCTGCTTCCAAGCATTCGAGCCTTACAACCTGAAGAGGAAACCCCGCTGCAGACCCGCTGCAGGTGCAGCGGGCCGTCATATACTGGACAACCAAAAGTTGTAGGATAAGCAAGCCCGCATCAGACGCACGATTGAGCGGGAGCCGAAAAAGCTTGTCACACCGGCAAAGGGAGGCGCCACGGTGGGTGAACCATCTGAATGCGCCTAAACGCCAGCGCAAAAGCTAATTTCGGCCAAAGGGCTAGCGGCCACAGCGCCACCGCGGAATAAAGGCTCAAGGTGATGCATCATTGATGGGGCGACCGGAAAAGGGATTGATTTTCCCGATCGTGTGCTTTTACGTTGAACTGAAGCGCAATGACTTAACCAGTTATTGGAGGCAAGATGAATAACTTATCTTCGCGCGCGAGACCTGTTGCTCCCTCGAGCGGCAACTCGACGACGCGAAGGCAATTCCTCGCTCGGATACGGGGCGGGGCGGGAGTGACCCTGGCGTCCAGCGCTGCTTCCTTTGGATCATCAGCGCAGGCGCATCAAGAATCTTCCGGTGGCACCCCTGGCACTGGCGCAGATCGGGTGCTGGATTCCTACCAAGTGCGCGTGGATGCCGCGCGAGCCGAGGCTTCGATTCCCGTCCCGAAGCAGATGACCAACGGCGACGAACAGAATTATCGGAACTTTATTGGAAACTTTCACAAGGGTCTGCCGCACAATAATCTCGGCGAAGTTATTCCGAATGCCTATCGCGACCTCTTGGACGCCCTGGGAGAGGGCACAGCGGCGGCACTCGAAAAGAAGGTCAGGCTCGATGGCGGCACGAAGCTCGTAAACTGTCTGGCAGGCCTCGCGTTAGACCTCGAAGGAACCGACTCGCACCAATTAAATATTCCCCCATTTCCGAGGTTGGCGAGCCAGGACCTCGCCGACCAGGCGGTCGAGCTGTACTGGATGGCGCTGTGCCGGGATGTGAAATTCACCGAGTACGGTCCGGAGACACTGACACAAGCCGCGGTCGCGGAATTAACCAAATTGCCCGCTCCCTTTGCTGGCGTAACGGCACAGACCTTGTTCAGGGGCTCCACAGCTGGCGATTTGATCGGGCCCTATGTCTCGCAGTTTTTGCTTAAGCCGTTCGCCTATGGCCCCTATGCCATGAATGGACTAATGAGCGTGGCGGAAGCAGGGACGGATTACCTCACCAAGCAGGGCGAATGGCTAGCGAACCAGAGAGGAATAAGTCCGCTCCCGGGTAACCCGCCCGATCCCACGCCTCGCGCGATCCGCAACGGTCGCGACCTCGCAACTTACGTTCATACCGATCCGAACGCCGGCCTGTTCATGTCGTTTTATAATGCCGGGATTTTTCTCTTTGAAAACGGCGCTCCACTCAACCCCGGCAACCCCTACCGGGCGGGGCTAGGCGGCTACACCAAGCAATCCCCTTTTGGAACCTTTGGCGTGCCGTTCTTTTTGGGGTTGATAGGCGAAGCCGCGACGCGCGCTTTCAAAGCCGCCTGGTATGCCAAATGGTTTGTGCATCGCGCCCTGAGACCCGACCAGTATGGCGGCCTGGTGCACATGACGAAAACCAACCAGAAGACTTACCCGATTAATTCCTACATACTCGGTTCTCCGGCATTGATCGGACCAAACGGGGTATTTGCGAAGCACGGCAGCTATTTCCTCCCCCAAGCTTATCCGGAAGCAGGTCCGCAGCATCCCTCTTACCCCAGCGGCCATGCGACAATGGCGGGTGCGTGCGCCACAATCCTCAAGGCCGCTTTTGACGGAAGCGCCCCTTTCGCCAAACTCACTGACCACACCATTCAGGTGTCGAGCAATGGTGGGCAGTCGCTTGTCTCTGTCCCGGATCCCGGGATCACGATCGGCGGTGAACTCGACAAGCTCGCCTCGAACATCGCTTTCGGGCGCAACTTCGCGGGCATTCATTGGCGATCCGATGCCGAGTGGGGGATGCTCCTCGGCGAGGCCGTCGCCCTCAGCATTCTTCGTGACCAGGTCAACAACTATCCCGGCGAGGATTTCGAAGGGTTCACGATCACCAAATTCGACGGCACAACGGTTACTGTTTGAGGTTAGCGGCGTCTCTCCCGAACGGTTGACGCAGCGTCCGGGTGGTGAGTTTCTTGACACATTATCTCCCTCGACGCTGGTAAGATGTCGGAGCGGCGATCCGGCGAAAGGGGACAGCGGCAAAGTGAGCGGCTCCAAGGCAGAGCACAGATTTGCCGTCGTCATGTGCGCGGACGTCGTCGGCTATTCGCGCCTTATGGGGATTGACGAGGAGGGTACTCTGGCGGCGCTAAACGCCGTCCGGCGCAATCTCGTCGACCCGACGATCGCCGCGCACAGAGGTCGGATTGTGCGAACCATGGGTGATGGCCTGTTGGTCGAGTTCAACAGCGTTGTCGATGCGGTGCGCTGCGCCGTCAAAGTACAGAGCGAAATGCCGCAACACACCGACGAAACGCCGGCCAGCCGACGGATCCAGTTTCGCGTAGCGATCGCCATGGGCGACGTGGTCACGGATGGCGACCTCATTTACGGCCAGGGTGTCGACATCGCCTCGCGGATGGAGAGCTTGGCGCACCCCGGCGGGATCAACGTCAGCCGCGCGGTGCGCGACCAGGTCCGCGATCGCTTGCCGATCGCCTTCGAAGATCTGGGCGAACACGAGGTCAAGAATATCGCTCGCCCGGTCCGTGCCTTCCGCGTCGTGTTGGACAAACCGGCGGCCCCGCCGGCGAGCCCGGCCCGAAAGAAAGCCGCAGCGCCGCCAGAAAAGGCTGCGGTCGCCGTGCTGCCGTTCCAGAATCTCGGTGGCGACGCCGAGACCGAGTTCTTCCTCGACAGCGTCGCCGAGGATCTGATCACCGAGTTGGCGCGGGCGCGTTGGTTCTCTGTCGTGGCGCGCAACACCAGCTTCACTTACAAGGGAAAAGGGGCCGATGCGAAGCAGCTCGCCAGAGAACTCGGCGTTCGCTACGTGGTCGAGGGTAGTCTGCGCAAGGCGGGCAATCGGGTTCGCATCGGCTGCCAGGTGGTCGAGGCAGCGAGCGGTCAACATCTGTGGGCCGAGCGCTTCGACGGCACCCTCGAAGATTCATTCGACCTGCAGGACAAGATCATCGAAAGCGTCGTCGGTTCGGTCGCTCCGGTGCTGCGTGTGGCCGAGATCGAGCGCGCCCGGCGCAAGCCGGAAGCGAGCCAGGACGTTTATGATCTGGTTCTGCGCGCCTTATTGCCCGCCTTTGCCGAGACCACGGAAGACAATGATGAGGCGTTGCGGCTGTTGGACCTGGCGCTGGAGACGGATCCCGGCTACCCGACCGCCAACGCACTTGCCGCGTGGTGTCGGCAGCAGCGCCATCTGATGGGTTGGCCGGGCGCGCAAGACGATGACAGAGAGGCAGCCAAACACCTCGCTCGGAAGGCGATCGCCGGGGGCAGCGACGTTCCTCTGGCGCTCGTGGTGGCAGGAGCGGTGCGTGCCGCCTTGACCCGCGATCACGACTTGGCCCTCGCGGCGGTCGATCGCGCAGTCATGATAAGTCCAAATGCCGCTCTTGTGCTCGGCTTCGACGCTCTGACGAGATGTCTTTGCGGCATCTATGATAAGGCGATCGAGCATGCCGAGAAGGCGATTCACCTCGGCCCGTTGGAGCCGCTCGTCTATCATGCGACATTCGCCCTTGCCTTGGCTTGCCTCCTGACCGACCGGTTCGAGGAGGCCGCCGCCCAGGCGCGTAAGGCTATCGAGGGCAACCGCAACTTCGCCTTTCCTTATTGTGTCCTCGCACTCGCCTGTGCCCGACTTGGTCATCGCCGAGAGGCAGCGGAGGCGGTCCGCCGGCTGACCGGCGCCGCGCCGGGCTTTCGCATCGGGACCTTGCGTAAGGTCCGCTTCGCCGACGCGGCGCGCCTGCAATCCCACCTCGCCCTGCTGCGAGCGGCCCAACTCCCCGAGTGATCGTACGCGGTAGCGGTGCCCGCACCCGTCCATTTGCGCCGGTCAGGCGCTGCGTGGCCCGCCCGAGCCTGTCAAAACCAGCCCCGCCATTTGAACCACAACAGCGGCAGCACTGCGCTGAGCGCGATCATCGCTAGCCCATAGGTGTAGCCCCAGCTCCAGTCGAGCTCCGGCATTCCCTTAAAGTTCATGCCGTAAATACTGGCGACCAGAGTCGGCGGCACACCGACGACCGAGACGATGGTCAGCACCTTAATGATGTTGTTCTGCTCGACATTGATCAGCCCCAAAGTCGCGTCAAGCAGCAGTTGGACCTTATTCACAAGGTGGGTGTCGTAATCGCTGAGCGAGGCGACATCTTGGCGCAACGTGTCGAGACGCCGCTTGATTTCGGGCGGCAGCCATTGGGCGCACGCGCTGGCGACATAGGGGGCGATCCGGCCGATCCCGAGCAGGCTGTCGCGAATCTTCGAGACGAGATCACCATAGCCGCCGACGCGGCGCAAGATCACCCGAAGATCCGCGCTTTCGCGAGCGGGCGGCCGCCGCCCCATCGTCTGCGCGGCCGGGACGCGAAACAGCCGATGCGACAGCGTGTCCAGCTCATCGGCGATGTGCTCGAGAACATCGGCGAGGCGGTCGGCGATCGCATCCATCAATTCGACAAAGACGGCGCCACTACTCAACGGTTCGCTATCGGCTGCCAGATCGCGGTCGATGAAATTGGTGAATGCGGTTAGTTCCTCGAACCGCACCGTGATCAGGCGATCGGGGGTCAGCACGAAGCCGACTGGGGTCGACAGCGGCAGATCGGATTGCGTTCGGTAGATCAGCGGCGTGCTCAGATAGAGCGCCCCCCCGCGCGACCGCAGCCGGCTCGAACTTTCGATCTCGCTGAGTTCGTCCTTGCTTGGCACACGGAGCCCGGTGGCGCGTTCGACAAATGCGATTTCCGCAGGATCGGGCTTCACCAGGTCGAGCCACACGACCTCAGGCGGCAGCTCCACGGCATCGAGATCGGCCACATGCCGGCCGCGGGCGGCGCGGCTGTCATAAAGAGTCAGCATGGGCGGAGCTTACTGCGGTGGTGATTTCCTTTCCCGCAGAGTGATGCCGTTTTGGAAATTCCGCTATCTGCAGATTTTCAAGACGTATGCAGCCCGCCTTGGATGACGATGAAATCGACGATCCGCTCGATCCCGTCGCCGCTCTTCAGGTTGGTGAAGACGAAGGGGCGCTCCCCGCGCATCCGGCGCGAGTCGTGTTCCATGATACCGAGGCTAGCGCCGACCAGCGGCGCCAGATCGATCTTGTTGATGACGAGTAGGTCGGAGCGTGTGATGCCGGGCCCGCCTTTGCGCGGGATCTTGTCGCCCGCGGCGACGTCGATCACGTAGATCGTCAGATCGGCGAGCTCAGGTGAGAAGGTCGCTGCGAGGTTGTCGCCCCCCGACTCGATCAGAATCAGGTCGAGTCGCGGGAACAACCGGTTCAGCTCTGCCACGGCAGCAAGGTTGATCGAGGCGTCCTCGCGGATCGCAGTATGTGGGCATCCGCCGGTCTCGACGCCGCGGATCCGGTCGGGCGGCAACGCGCCGCTCCGGGTCAGAAACTCGGCATCCTCGCGGGTATAGATGTCATTGGTGATCGCGGCGATTTGCCAGCGTTCGCGCATCCGCTTGCACAACCAATCCATCAACGCAGTTTTGCCAGATCCGACCGGACCGCCGATCCCGACCCGCAACGGATTCCCGTTTGTCTCTGCGGTCATGAGCGGAACAGCCTTGTGTATTGGGTTTCATGCGCCATCGAGGCGAGCTCGACCGCAACGGCCGCGCCGCCGAAGGAAGCGGGTTCACGGGTCGCCGCTTCCGCGGCGGCGGTGCTGACGACCGGCTCGAGCGCGGCGAGGATGCGCTGGCCATCGGTCTGACCGACAATGCCAAGACGCAGACCGACGGATACCAGATTCGCCGACATCGCCTGCAGGTAGGCGATCAGCGCGCAGTCGAGAGGGATGCCGGCGCAGGCGGTCACGGCCCCGACGGCAGCTGCGTGGCACACTACCTCTCCGGCTTCTTTCAGCATCTCAGCCCAGCGATCGAGAACCGGATCGGGCCAGGCGGCCCGGCAGGTCGCGAAAAAGGCTTCGCCCTGAGCCGTGGTCTCGAGCGCCATCTCCGCGGTGGCGCGGAAGGCGAGGCCGCGCCGGTTGGCAGAGGCCAACGCGTCGAGGTCCTGCAAGGATGCCGCTCGATGCGCGTCGCGCAACGTGTCGGCGTCCATCCGGCCGGCGCCGAGGGCAACGACCGCAGCGATCCAATGTTGCAGGCTCTCGCGATCGCGCACCGTGCCATGGTCGGCAGCCGCTTCGAGGCCATGAGAATAGCTGAATGCGCCGATCGGGAAGCCGGGCGAGAGCCAGGTGAGGACCCGATAAAGTGCTAGGCTTAAGCCCCTCTCCTGCAATGCGGGAGAGGGTGCCTCGCGCAGCGAGGCGGGTGAGCGCAGATTCGGCGAGGACGATAATCCCTCACCCTCCCAGCCCTGCGGCCTGGGCCCCTCTCTC
>Ga0209217_1000062_pt1 | contig 21925 bp, 19 predicted proteins | sample JacPinW_OM3H0_M2_FD_187957 | JGI IMG/M metagenome (GOLD analysis project Ga0209217, IMG submission 187957) | Forest soil microbial communities from Algoma, Ontario, Canada - Jack Pine, Ontario site 1_JW_OM3H0_M2 (SPAdes) (version 2) | ecosystem: Environmental > Terrestrial > Soil > Boreal...
GAGGGGCGGCCGGACAAGTTTCCGGCCTGGGTGGCCTCGCTCCCGCTCAACAATGTTCAGGCCTCGCTAGAAGAGATAGATCGCGTCGTCGCGCTTGGCGCGCGCGGGATTCAGATCTTTACCAACGTGAACGGCCGGCCTCTCGACGAGCCCGAGTTCCTCCCGATATTCGAGCATGCGACGGGCCGACACAAGGTTCCGATCTGGATGCATCCGGCGCGCGACGCTCGGGCGGCCGACTACCTTGGCGAGGCGAAGTCCAAATACGAGATCTGGCAGGTCTTGGGCTGGCCCTACGAGACAAGCGTCGCAATGTCGCGCATCGTCTTCTCCGGCATGTTCGACCGCCTGCCCGAGATGAAGATCATCACGCACCATTTGGGTGCAATGATCCCGTACTTCGAAGGCCGCGTCGGACCGCTGTGGGACCAACTCGGCACACGCACCTCGGACGAGGATTACAGCAGCATCCTCGCCGCGATGAAGGCGAAGGGCCGCCGGCCGATCGATTATTTCCGGCTGTTTTACAATGATACAGCCGTCGGCGGCGCGCGTTCGGCGATTCGCTGCGGGCTCGATTTCTTTGCGCGGATCGAGTGTTGTTCGCCACCGATTGCCCCTTTGACCCCGAAGGCGGTCCGATGTTCATTCGAGATACCATCGCCGCCCTTGACAGTCTCGCTCTCGCCGAGGACGAGCGTGCCGCAATCTACTTCCGCAACGCCCTGCGCATGATGAAGATGGAAGCCGGATAGGGCGCATCGGTCACAGGAGATCACGTCTTGCGCAAACGGGCGCGGCCCTTGAAATGGCTTTGTCATGGGGTGCGGCCGAACCGGCACCCCCGCCCCTCGGCGAGAGCTGGCGAGCCCTAGAAAGCATGAGTCCCTTGGCTCGGTCGAAAGCAGAGGCGTAGAGATTCAGACCGATGCACTACCATCGGGCGATGGCGAGGCCGCCGATCGTGCGATAAGTTTGCGCATGACTTCAGTTTACGCGCTTGTTGTCGCAGCAGGTCGGGGGAGCCGGTTCGGAGGAGCGCTACCCAAGCAATACCTTTCTCTGGACGGGGTAAGCCTGCTGCGCCATGCCGTCGCGGCGTTTGTCGAGCATCCGCGGGTCGCTGATGTGCTGGTGGCTATCCATCCCGAGGACAGGGACCCGTTCGATCGCGCCATCGCCGGTCTCGGCGTCATGGCACCTGTGGCGGGGGGCCCGACACGCCAAGATTCCGTGCGGCTCGGGCTGGAGGCCCTGGCGAGCTGTCGCCCGGAGCGGGTGCTGATCCACGATGGCGCGCGGCCATTTCCCGATCCCGAGTTGATCGACCGGGTCATTGACGCGCTCGACGAGGCTCCGGCCGCGATCCCCTGCCTGCCGTTGCGCGATACGATCAAACGTGCCGAAGATTGGGTGATCCGAGAGACTGTAGAGCGCTCCACCCTGTGGCGCGCGCAGACGCCGCAGGGCTTTCACTTCGACGCGATTCTTGCCGCGCATCGCGCCGCGGCGGGGCGCGAGCTGACCGACGACTCCGCAGTGGCGGAAGCGGCGGGATTGGCGCCAGTGCTGGTCGCCGGCAGCGAAGACAATCTCAAAGTAACAACAGCAGAGGACCTCGCTGCCGCCGAGCGGCTGATCGCCGCGCGGCGCGGCGATGTTCGCGTCGGGCAGGGTTTCGACGTGCACGCTTTCGGCCCTGGGGACCATGTCCGGATATGCGGCGTCGTGATCCCGCACGACGCAAGCTTGGCCGGCCATTCCGACGCGGATGTCGGTCTCCACGCTCTGACCGATGCGGTGCTGGGCGCCATCGGTGCCGGCGATATCGGGATGCATTTCCCGCCAAGCGATCCGCGCTGGCGGGGTGCAGCCTCGGACCAGTTCCTCCGCCACGCGGCCGATCTCGTTCGCGCGCGCGGCGGGGCGGTCGCTGCGGTCGATGTGACGATCATCTGCGAGCGCCCGAAGATCGGCCCGCATCGTGCCGCGATGATCGAGCGGGTCGCCTCGATCCTCGGCACCGCATCAGACGGAGTCAGCATCAAGGCGACGACGACCGACAAGCTCGGGTTTACTGGCCGCGGCGAGGGGATCGCGGCACAGGCCGTCGCCACCGTGCGCTTGCCGCTCTGAGAGCGCCCGTCCGCCGTTCCCTCGGCCTGCCGTTCTGGGATCCAGCGGTGCTGGTGGCCACCTGGTTCGGCGCAGGGTTATTACCGATCACACCGGGTAGCTGGGGATCACTCGCCGCGTTGCCCTTCGCTTGGGTGATCGCCGGCGTATGGGGTGCCACTGGACTTGGGGTTGCCGTTGCGATGGCTTTCTTCGTCGGCTGGTGGGCCGCAGCGACCGTTGCCAGGGCGAGCGCCGTCGAGGATCCTGGCGCGATCGTGATCGACGAGGTCGCGGCGCAATGGCTGGTGCTGCTGGCGGCACCCCCTGCCCCCCTCCCCTACGCCCTCGCCTTCCTGCTGTTCCGGATTTTCGACATCTGGAAGCCCTGGCCTGCGGGATGGGCAGAGCGCCACGTCAAGGGCGGCCTCGGCATCATGCTCGACGATATCTTTGCCGCGGTCTACGCTATGATTTCCTTATTGGTTTTGCTGGCGCTCGGCGGAGTATCCGGTGTTCGAAGCTGAAACCCTTGATCTTGCCAAATCGGTTCTCGATGCGTGCCGGGCCCGCGGCTGGCACGTTGCGACCGCCGAATCCTGCACCGGGGGGCTCGTCGCCGGGGCGCTGACGGCGATCGCCGGCTCCTCGGATGTCGTCGAGCGCGGCTTTGTGACCTATTCGAACGACGCGAAGTCGGAATTGCTTGGGGTTCCGGCCGAAACCATCGCCGCGCATGGTGCGGTCAGCGCCGAGACCGCGGCGGCGATGGCCGCGGGCGCCGTGGCTCGCGCGCACGTTGATCTCGCGGTCTCCGTGATCGGCGTTGCCAGTCCGGGCGGCGGCAGCGCCGAGAAGCCCGTCGGGCTCGTGATTTTCGGCTTGGCACGGCGCGATGGGCCGTGCCGGACCGAGCGGCACATCTTCGCCGGCGACCGCTCGGCGGTACGTCGGACAGCCGTGCACCACGCTCTCGGTCTGCTCGAGGCCGAGGCACGGCGCTGATCGGGAGATCATGAGCTCAATCGTGGCGGCGGTCAGCCGCAGCCCTGGCCATACGCTGACCAAGCCGAACCAGGAGAAGATCCGGCTGCTGGTCGGGCTCGGGGTCGAGGGTGATGCTCATGCGGGCGCCACGGTCAAGCACCGTTCCCGACTGGCGCGCTTCGCCAACCACCCCAATCTGCGCCAAGTCCATCTGATCCACGCCGAGCTGCATGACGAGCTGAGGGCCAGGGGCTTTACCCTGTCGCCGGGGCAGATGGGCGAAAATGTGACGACCCGCGGCGTCGATCTGCTCGGGCTGCCGACTGGCACCCGCCTCTGTCTCGGCGACACGGCGGTCATCGAGGTGACCGGGCTGCGCAACCCTTGCGCTCAGCTCGACCGCATCCAGCCCGGGCTGATGGGTGCGACCCTGGAGCGCCACCCGGACGGCAACCTTGTGCGCAAGGCCGGCATCATGGCTGTCGTGTTGGCCGGCGGCGAAGTGCAGGCCGGCGATCCGATCCGCATCGAGCTGCCGCCGGAGCCCCACCAGCCGCTGGCCCCGGTGTGATACCCTCCGTCGTTCCGGCGCACCTCTCATAAAGTCATCCCGGGATGGCCCAGAGGGCCAGACCGGAACCTATGAACACCGGCCCATCCACCGTATTAAGAGCCCGTGTTCATAGGTTCCGGGCTCGCAGGCTGCGCCCGCGCCCCGGAATGACCGATCGTTTAGCATTTTTTCTCAAGCTCGTTCGCAGCCAGCCGAGTAAACGGGGCGTCGCCCCGGTCAATGCGCCTCCTTCGCCGGCGTCCCTGGCGGAACGATCTTGCGCATCAGCGGCACCATCAGGGTGGCGACGACGAAGCAGGTAGCGATCACCAAAAAGGCGTCGGCATAGGTCTGGGTCTGCGCCTCTCGCCAGGTCAGGGACCAGAGCTGTTTCAACGCCGCGGCATTGCCGTGTACGGCATCGCCGCCCCATTTTATCGCATTTGCGGCAGTGACGCGTTGCAGCAGATCGGTCATCGCCGTGTTGGTGGTGTTCAGATGTTCGGCCAACCGCAGGAAATGAAGATTGGCGCGATCGTTGAGAATCGTGCCGCAGGCGGCGATGCCGATCGCGCCGCCCAGATTGCGCATCAGATTGAACAAGCCGGATGCGAGCTTTAGCCGATCGGGCGCCAAGTTGCCCAAGGTCAAGGTCACGGTCGGCGCCACGGCGAATAATTGCGCAAAGCCGCGAAAGGCCTGCGGCAGCAGCAGCTCGCGCCAGCCCCAATCGTGAGTGATCGGGGTAAAGTTCCACATGCCGAGCGCGAAGCAGGCGAGGCCCACCATCATCAGCCAGCGCAAATCGATGTATCGCGTGCAGAAGCTGTAGATCGGGATGGCGAGAACCTGGAACACGCCGGTCGAGAAGACGGCGAGGCCGATGTCTAGCGCGCTGAAGCCGCGAACCCGGCCGAGAAACAACGGCGTCAAATAGACCGTCGCGAAAATCCCGATGCCGGTGACGAAGGAGAAAAAGCAGCCGAGCGAGAAATTGCGGCTCTTGAGGGCGCGCAAATCGACGACCGGTTGGGCGTAAGTCAAGCTGCGCCAGATGAAGGCGGAGCCGGCAATCGCCGCGATCCATGCCGTCGTGCGGATCGTCTCGTCGCCGAACCAATCCCAGCGCGGTCCCTCCTCGAGCGTGTATTCGAGGCAACCGAGAAAGAGCGCCATCAGCGCGATGCCGGGATAATCAGCGCCGCGCAGCAGCGCCAGGTTCGGTCGGTCGATGCGCACGAGCATCGGCACCACGACCGCGACGAACACCCCGGGGACCAGATTGATGAAGAAAAGCCAGTGCCACGAGTAGTTTTCGGTGATCCAACCGCCGATGGTCGGTCCCAAGGTCGGCGCCAGAGACGAGATGGAGCCGATGACGGCCGCCGCGATGACCCGTTGCTGCCCGCCGAAATAGACAAAGGCGGTTGTGAATACGGTTGGGATCATCGAGCCGCCGAGAAAACCTTGCAGCCCGCGAAACACGATCATGCTCTGGATGTCCCATGCCCAACCGCACAGCAAGCTGGTGGCGGTGAACCCGGCAGCCGATGCGCAGAAGAGCCAGCGCGTCGACATCACGCGGGACAGCCAGCCGGAGAGCGGAATGACGACGATCTCGGCGATCAGATAGCTCGTCTGCACCCAGGCGATCTCGTCGGGGCCGGCGGATAATCCGCCGGCGATCTCGCCGAGCGAAGCCGACACGATCTGGATATCCAGGAGTGCGACAAAAAAGCCGACGGACATGGCGGCGAAGGCAAAAACCTTCGCCCGCAAGGAAAGCTCCACCCACTCGGTGGACGGTTTTTCCAGGAGCGTGGCAGCCGCGCTCATGACCCGCCGTCTGAGTTCAAGCGCCCGTCCACGCGGGCGGTTACCGAGAGACCAGGACGCAAGCGGCCGAGCCTGGAGGCGTCGCCGTCGAGCAGGATGCGGACCGGTATGCGCTGCACGATCTTGGTGAAATTGCCGGTGGCGTTCTCGGGCGGCAGCACGCTGAACTGGGCGCCTGTCGCCGGTGCCAAGCTCGCGACGTGCCCGTGAAACTCCTGGCCGGGCAGCACGTCCGCCTCGATCGAGACCGGCAACCCGGGACGGATATGCGCGAGCTGGCTCTCCTTGAAATTGGCGTCGACCCAGAGGCCGTGCGCCGGCACCAGCGAGATTAATTGGGCGCCGACCATGGCGTAGGCGCCGGTGCGCGCACTGCGGTTGCCGACGGTGCCGTCGATCGGGGCGCGCAATTCCGTGTAACCAAGGTTGAGCTGTGCGAGGTCGTGGTCGGCCTCGGCCTGCGCCAGTGCCGCCCCGGCCTGCTGCTTCTGCGTATCGATCACGTCGAGCCGCCGCTGCGCTGCCGCGAGTGCCGCGCGAGCCTTGTCCGCGGCAGCGATCGCCTTCTTGTTGTCGGCATCGGCCTGCTGAAAACGCTGGACCGAGGCGTATTGGTCTGAGGCGAGCCGGTGGTAGCGGGTAGCATCGGACCGGGAGCGGACGACCTCGGCGTCTGCTGCTGCGATCTCGGCGTCCGCCTGTGCGACCATCGCTTCCTGGAGCCGGCGAGTCGCATCGAGGTTGGCAAGGGCGGCCTGCCGAGCGGCAACGGCCGCCGTCGCCTTCGCGAGCGCCGCCCGGTAGTCGCGGTCGTCGAGCTTGACCAGCAGATCGCCAGCGCGCACCGCCTGGTTGTCGGTGACCGACACCTGGGCGATCAGGCCCGCGACTTTCGGCGCAATAACCGTAACCTCGCCGCCGACATAGGCATCATCGGTGGTTTCGATGAAGCGTCCGATCGTCCACCATTGGTGCGCGTACCAGGCCGCGCCGAGCGCGATGCCGAACACCAGCCCGGACAGAGCGAGCCGTCGGATCGCTGGTCTCAGATCACGGCGGGGCGGAGTGGCAACCACCCGAGCCTGGGCGGAACCCGCGTCGAGCTCGACAGCGGTGCTCATCGCAGAAAACTCCGATTAGGAGGAGGCGTCGGGTTCGGCTTCGGTGCGAGCGGCGGCGGCGAGGTCGCTCGCGGCGACAGAGTGCAGCAGGGCGCGCAGCTCGGCGGCGCGCCTGGCGCCGAACACCGCCTCAAACTGCGCCTGCGCCTCCGCCCATCCCTCGACAGCGGCGCGCAGGCACTCGGCACCGGCCTCGGTCATCCGCAATTCCTTGCTGCGGCGGTCGGTGCTTCCTTTCACCACGGAAATCAGGCCATCACGCTGGAGCGGCAAGATGTTTCGTCCGAGCGTCGTCCGATCCATCACGAGGGCCGCGGCAAGGGCGTTGATGCTCATCGGCCCCAAGCGTTTGAGCTTCGCGAGGATCGAGAATTGGGTCGAGCGCAGCCCGCTCGGCGCCAGGAAGTGGTCATAGAATTGGGTTATGTGCCGGGCCGCTTGGCGGACGGCCAGACAGTTGCATTGCTCGGGCACTAATCGAGTGTCGGCAGTCATCGCCAATTCCTCTTGATCTGCGTGCATATGCGCCTATTTAAGCGCATCTACGCCTATGTCAACCGCCGACCGAGGATTTGGCATGTCCCTGAGCAGCCGGGCACTTGATGGCACCGCGGGATCCCCGGGATTGAAGACGGTTGCTCCGGCAACTGGAAATCGGCAAGACCCGCGCACGCGTCTTCTCCCTCCGCAGGCTGCTCTTCCGCGACATCCTGCGCGTCGGCGCGGTCGCCGCGCTGATCACGGTCCAGACCAACCTGACGATTGCTATCGCCACCGGCATCGTCGGAAGCTTTGGTACCGGTGCCATCGCCGGATACGGTACCGGCTCGCGCCTCGAATACCTGCTGGTGCCCCTCGTCTTCGGCCTGGGCAGTCCGCTCGTCGCCATGGTGGGCACCAACATCGGTGCTAACCGCCGCGAACGCGCGTTGCGCATGGCGTGGATCGGCGGCGCCATGGCAGCCGGGCTGTGCGAGATGATTGGCCTGTGCGCCGCCGCATTTCCGCGCGCCTGGCTCTCGCTGTTCGATACCGACCCTGCCATGCTCGACGCCGGATCGCGCTATTTGCACACGGTCGGGCCGCTCTATGGATTTTTCGGTCTGGGGATGGCGCTCTATTTCGCATCGCAAGGGCCGGACGGCTGCTGTGGCCGTTGCTCGCCAACGGCGCCCGGCTCGTCATCGCGGCGGGCGGCGGCTGGCTGGCGCTGCGTTGGACCGGCGACCTGTCCGTTGTTTTCGCCGCATTGGGCGCGGCACTGACCGCCTTTGGTTGGCTCAATGCCGCAGCCGTCGCCGGCGGCGCCTGGTTCGGCCGGATCGCGGCGCCACGGCTCGGCTTCCTCGTGGTGCTGGGCCGCCAGAAACCACCCGAAAGTAGCGGTTCGTCCCTCTCCTATCGTTTCCAAAGAAAGAAGAGGTAACCTGAATTCCTAGTGGCTGCGGCGCAGCCACGCCTGGCACGAGCACGATCGCCCGCGCCGAAAGCGCTCGGCTCTACCCGCGAAGCGGCTGCCATCGCCTGCTGCAAAGGCCCTGAGCAGCCGCTACAAATTCGGTTAATTACGAAAAAATGGTTATCGTGTGATCCGCCTCACACAAGGCGGAGCACCGCAGGCATAACCTAGAGGGATTGAGGGAGGGCTTCCGATGAAGAGCACCGGCGTTCTGGTTAAGCTGAGCGGTCCGCTTGACGGCCATCGCGCCGCCCTCGCCGCCGCAGTGCCCGCGGAGCACGAGATCCAGCCGCTGTTCACGGTGGCAGCCGCGCCGCCGCCCCCCGGCCAGGCGGCGGCAGCGGTCCCGCAGCACACCTGGGTGTCGGTCAAGCCGCGAGGCGACGGCTTGGCGGAGCAAGCCGCCGTCCAGCATCCCTGGGATATGGCGCACGAGATCCGGCGCCAATTGGGTGCCCGCGCGTTGGCTGCGGAGCCGGATTTGGAGCAGGCTTGGCTGCCCGACGTGCCGGGCGGCGAAAATACCCCGGCGAGGGCAGCGCGCGCCGAGGACCCCAGCGCGCCCGATGGAGAAAAAGGGGCGCCCTATGTGCGGGGCCCACACCCGAATTGGCACCTCGATGACGATTATTCGCAGCTGCGCGCTGCCCGCGAGGCCGCGGGCAGCGCGCAGAGCACGATCAAAATAGTGCATCTCGACACGGGATACGACCCGAAGCACAAGGCCCGCCCAGAATTCGTCGCGACCAATGAGGAAAGAAATTTCGTCGACACGGATCGGCCGAATAGCGCCGAAGACATGACCCCTACATCGGGCGTCTTGCTGAATCGCGGGCATGGAACGGGCACTATCGGCATCCTGGCCGGGCCCAAGGTCACCGGGGTGCGACTCACCCAAGACGGGAAATCGCTCGACGGAGAGACATTGGGCGGCGCCCCGATGATGAGCATCGTGCCGGTACGCATCGCCAATTCGGTGGTCCATTTCGGCACCAGCACGGTTGCGCAGGGCATCGATTATGCGGTCTCGATCGGTGCCGATGTGGTCTCGATGAGCATGGGCGGACTGCCCTCGCAGGCCTGGGCCGACGCGGTAAACAAGGCCTACGAGGCCGGCATCGTGGTCGTCTGCGCCGCCGGCAACAATTTCGGCGGCCTGCCGACCGGCCTCGTCGTTTATCCGGCGCGTTTCGATCGGGTCATCGCCGCCTGCGGCGCGATGGCCGACAAGAGCCCCTATTTGAACCTGCCGCCTTATGTGATGGAAGGAAACGCAGGACCGGCGAGCAAGATGACGACTGCGATCGCCGCCTACACGCCGAACATCCCGTGGGCGCGGTTGGGAGTGCCTGACTGGATCGATCTCGATGGCGGAGGAACCTCCGCTGCCACTCCGCAGGTGGCTGCCGCTGCGGCTCTGTGGCTGCACAAGAATGGCGGAAATTACCCGGCCCGCGACTGGCGGCGCGCTGAAGCCGCGCGCAGGGCGGTGTTCGACACCGCCTTTCTTGGGGGCAGCACCCGTCGGCCCGACCCATTCCTCGGCTGCGGTCTTCTGCGCGCCGCGGACGCGCTGGCAAAAAGCAGAATCGAGAACCTGACACTGACGCCGCGCGACGACGCGAGCTTCGCATTTCTACACCTGCTGAGCAGCATCTTCGGTGTGACCGGGGACGAGTCGGTCGATCTCTATGCGCTGGAGCTGACCCAGCTGGCATTGCACTCGCGGGCGGCGCAGGACGCGATGCCGGACCCGCAAATTCCGGTGGAGCAGATCACGACGCAACAGCGCCGTCGGTTCCTGCAGGCCATCCTGGACGAGGGGAGAAGTTCGCGTGCGTTGCGCGGCTACCTCTCGCGTACACTTGGCGCCAGTTCGGTTGCTTCGACGGTCCCTCCCCCACAGCCCGAGCCTGCAGGCGATGCGGTTCAGAGAGCAGCGGCATGGCGGCAGGTCCTGCCGGCACCCCCTACCAGCCGCCGGCTGCGCATTTTCGCCACCGACCCCGGCGGGAGTGCCACACTAGAGACGGCGTTCATCAACGTTGCGACGGTCGAAGTACCCTGGGAAGCAAAGAAAGGCAGCGAGAACCTGCTCGCGCCGGGCCCCGTGGGGGAATATTTAGAAGTGGTCGACGTCGATCCACCGAGTGGACGCGTATACGATCCCGTCGACCTCAATTATCCTTACTTACTGGCGCAGGACGGGCTAGCGCCGTCCGAAGGCAACCCTCAATTCCATCAGCAGATGGTCTACGCCGTGGCGATGCGGACGATCCGCAACTTTGAGATTGCATTGGGACGCCGGGCGTTGTGGGCCGAGCGGGAGGTCGAGGTTGCGGCGCATGACGGCAAGGATGCCGAGCAGCGGGCAACCCGGACATTCGTGCGCCGGCTGCGAATCTACCCTCACGCGTTACGCGAGGCGAACGCTTACTACAGCCCGGACAAGCGGGCTCTGCTCTTCGGCTATTTTCCTGCGAGCAGTTCGCTCGGAAGTGGACAGTTGGTTTTCACTTGCCTGTCACACGACGTTATTGCGCATGAATGCACCCACGCACTGCTCGACGGTATTCATCCCTACTACCAGGAGCAAACGAACATCGACGTACCGGCCTTCCATGAGGCCTTTGCCGATATCGTCGCCATCTTTCAGCATTTCACCTTCCCGGAATTGTTGCGCTTTGAACTCGACCGGTCGCATGGCGAACTGTCGCATGGGGAGTTGATGGCCAACCTGGCCAAGCAATTCGGTCAGGCAATTGGACAGAGAGGCGCTTTGCGAAGCGCGATCGGCACGCCGCCGAGCCGGGACGAGTACGCAGAGGCGCAGGAGCCGCACGCGCGAGGCAGTGTGTTGGTCGCTGCGGTGTTCGACGCGTTCCTTGCGATCTACAAGCGCCGTACCCAGGACCTGATGCGCCTCGCTAGCGGTGGCAGCGGCATACTGGGCCCCGGTGCGCTGCACCCCGATCTCGTCGGAAGGCTCGCCGAGGCGGCAACCAAATCAGCGCAGCACGTGCTGAAACTCTCGATCCGGGCGCTCGACTACATGCCGCCGGTTGACCCGACATTCGGCGATTTTCTGCGCGCATTAATAACAGCGGATTCGGACTTGGTACCAGACGATAGGCTCGGTTACCGGATCGCCTTTATCGAGGCGTTCGGGGGACGAGGCATCCCGGCCGACAGCGTGCGCACCCTTTCGCCCGAAACTCTGCGTTGGCAGACATTGCAGCCTGAGGCGCAGCCGCCAAGTCTCGGCAAATTCATACGAGAAAACATCGATCTGGGCTGGGACGTTCGCGGGGATCGGCAGACCGCATGGGCAGGCGCTCGGACCAACGCTTGGCGCTTGCACGAGTGGCTCTCGGATCCTGCGAATTTTTCGGACCAACATGCAACCGCACTCGGTCTCGATCGCAGGCTCCCGCCCGAGAAGGGCGCGGATGACTACAGCGGTCGGCGAGACGCCCACAATCGCCCTCGTTTCCAGGTGCATTCGGTTCGTCCCGCACGGCGCACCACGCTCGAGGGAGAGATGCGCACTGACATCATCGCGGTAATCACCCAGCGCCGTCCTCTGGCGATAAACGGCGGCGATCCTGTCTACTTGCGCGGCGGCTGCACTCTGGTGCTCGACCGCCGCGAGGATGTGCCGCCAATCCGCTACAGCATTACAGTGCCGGTATCCAGCAATAGCCGGGCTGAGAAAGTATTGAACAACGGCATGGCCGCAATGGCGGCCGAGCGAACGCCCTATGGCAGCCACGGACTGAACGAGCCGTTTGCCATGCTGCATCGATGCTGAGGGGAGTAATGAAATGGCGCGCACCAGCACTGCAACGACCGGCGGTGGAGCTCCGGGCAACGGCTCACTGCCGAGCTTGGGCCGAGCGTCAGTCCGGATGTATCGCCAGGGTCTCGGCGATTGCTTCCTCGTCACGTTGCCAAAGGAGGACGGGACATCGTGGCGGATGCTGATCGACTGCGGCGTCATCCTGGGCACGAAAGACACTGGGGCCCGGCTTGCAGAAGTGGTCGAAAACCTTGCCCACGACACCGACGGGCGGGTGGATGTGCTGGTCGTGACGCATGAGCACTACGACCATGTCGCCGCCCTCGCGGGCCCGACAAAGCTCTTCTGTGGACAGCATGAGGCCCGGCAAGAGGGGCAGTTGCAGGTCGGTGAGGTGTGGTTCGCCTGGACCGAAGACCCCGGCGATCCGCTCGGCCGAAAACTGAGCAAGGCTCGGGCCGATCAGGTAAATCGGCTCGCCGCAATGGTCGGTGGGTTGCAATCCAGCGATCGAGCAATGACGCCGGCGACAAGCGATCTCGCAAATGGTATGGCCGAGCTGATCGGCAGCTTCTTCGGGCTGGACCAGGAGGACTTCAAAGGGGCTCGCGATCACCTCGCCGGGCCGGGCCTGGCCGCCGCCAACGGGTCGGCGAACGGCGCAAATGGCCAGGCGAGACATCTCGGGGCGACGGCCAGGGCAATGGAAAATGCACGCGCGCTGGGCGGCGCCGACGGCAAGCGGGTGCGTTATTGCAATCCGAGCGATGCGCCTTGGACCAGCCCGGATCTGCCCGGTGTGCGCATCTATGCTCTAGGCCCGCCACGCGACGAGGGCCTGCTCAAAAAAACCTTTGCGAGCGACGAGGTGTACCATCTGGCGGCGCACGAGACCGCGAGTACAGCGTTTTTTGGTGCAGCGGGCCTCGACCCCGCCGCTCCCGGGGCTGGCCAGGAAGACAGCTGGTTCCCGTTCGATGCCACATACTGCCGCGAGCTGCGCGACCCGACATCCGACGCGAGCGTCCGGATGCCCGAAGCCACGGCCGAGTTCCTCCAGCGTCATTATTATGGGCCTAGCAGCGACGTCGGGGACCAGGACCAGAGTTGGCGGCGCATCGACGAGGATTGGCTCGGCAGCGCCGCACAATTCGCGTTGAACCTCGATTCGGCGACCAACAACACGAGCCTCGTTCTGGCGATCGAGCTTATCCCCGGCGGCGAGGTGCTATTGTTCCCGGCCGACGCGCAGGTCGGCAATTGGCTGTCTTGGCAGCAAGTGCAGTGGACATTGGACGGCAACAAGACGGTGACGGCCGCCGACCTATTGAAGCGAACCAAGTTCTACAAGGTGGGTCACCACGGCAGCCATAATGCCACTCTGCGGGAGCACGGGCTGGAGCTGATGCCGCACGGCCTGGCCGCCCTCCTCCCGGTCGACCACGAGATGGCGGTCAAGAAACGCTGGGACGGGATGCCGCTGCCGGGGCTGATCGACGCGTTGCGGGCACAAGGTGCGACGGTGGTGCGGATGGACGACGACCACCTGCCGAACGACCCGCGCTTTCGCGCCAGCGACAAGCAGGGCCAATCCTTTACCGGCCCGCTCTTTTACGAATGGGTAATGGAAGGTTGAGGCCGAGTCAGACCGCTGCGCGGCCGGCGTCCCCGAGCGCGGGCGCGCCGTAGAGGTCCCGGGCGCGTTTTTCGAAGGCGCCGACCATGCGGCGCACCGCCTCGCTAAACAGCACCTCGATAAGCTTTTGCATCAGCCGGGATTTGAATTCGAAATCGACATAGAAATCGATGCGACAGCCGCCCGGCACCGGCTCGAACATCCAGTGGTTGTTGAGGCGGCGAAACGGCCCCTCGGCATAGGTCACGTCGATGCGGCGCGGCCGATCGAGGGCCACGCGCGAGGTAAAGCGTTCGCGAAACATGCGAAACCCGATAACCAAATCGGCGACGACGAGATCGGCCCGGCGCTCCTTGACGCGGGCGGCGAGGCACCACGGCAGGAACTCGGGATAGCGCTCGATATCGGCGACGAGCGCAAAGAGCTGCTCCGGCGTGTAGCTCAGTACACGCTGCTCGGCATGGGTCGGCATGCGCGGAATTCAGCCGGCTGTGGCGAGCTTGGCGGCGCGGGCGGCGCGCAACTGCGCGAAATCCTCCCCGGCGTGATACGAGGAGCGCGTCAGTGGAGAGGCCGAGACCATCAGGAAACCCTTGCCCAGGGCAAACCTCCGATAAATTCCGAACTCTTCCGGTGTGACAAAGCGAGCGATCGGATGATGCTTTGCTGTCGGTTGTAGATATTGGCCGATAGTTAAAAAATCGACCTCCGCGGCGCGCAGATCGTCCATTACCTGCAATACCTCGGTGTTGTCTTCGCCAAGACCGACCATGATCCCGGATTTGGTGAACATTGCCGGATCGCGCCGCTTTGCCTGGTCGAGGAGCCGCAAGGAGTGAAAATAGCGGGCCCCCGGCCGCACCTCGCCATAGAGACGCGGAACCGTTTCGATATTGTGGTTGAAAACATCGGGCTTGGCCGCGACGACCGCTTCGAGAGCCCCCTCCTTGCGCAGAAAATCTGGGGTCAGAACCTCGATAGTCGTTGCCGGAGCCGCGGCGCGGATCGCCGTGATCGTGCGCGCGAAATGTTCCGCACCGCCATCGTCGAGATCGTCGCGATCGACCGAGGTGACGACGATGTGCGACAGCCCGAGGGCCGCGGCGGCCGCGGCGACGCGCTCAGGCTCGTGCGGGTCGAGACGATCCGGCCGGCCGGTCGCGACATTGCAGAAGGTGCAGGCCCGCGTGCAGACGCGGCCGAGGATCATCACCGTCGCATGCTTCTGCTTCCAGCACTCGCCGATATTCGGGCAAGCCGCCTCTTCGCATACCGTGTTGAGCGAAAGCTCGCGCATCAGCCGGCGCGTCGCCTGGTATTCGGGCGAGCCCGGCGCCTTGACCCGCAGCCAATCCGGCTTGCGCGGGATCGGACTGTCGGGACGATGCGCCTTTTCGGGATGCCGCAAGGTAATCGGGGCCGCGATCCCGCTCGGATAAATCATCGGCTAGAAGTGGATGGCTCGCCCGTTAGCGTCAAGCTGCTGCACAGCAGCAACAGCGGGCCAGCCTTGTCTCCCGCCCGACCGGCACCATCAGCCCGGTCAGGGATTGGGCCGTGGCATCGGCACCGCGAGGTAACAGCCGAATTCTTTTGCAAAATCCACCGATACACGCGCGTGGACACGGCCCTGCCGGTCCAGGAATTCGGCATGATCGTCGAAGGGCACGATCGCGCCATGCCAGATATTCGGATGGATGTAGAGTCCTCGGCTGCCGTCACACCAGAACGTGGTGAAGCGTTCCGGGGTCACATCATCACCGGGCAGGGCAAGCGGCACTGCGAAAGCTTCTCCGTGCAGCGGCCAGAATAGCTGACCGCCATCGGGGTGATAATTGGCGCGCCAGATCAGCGCGCGGCGACGCCGCTTTGCTGGACCGTTGGTCGCGGCCTCCTCCGGCCAGTTGCTCCAGCCAAAAAGATAGCTGTCGCCGACAGCGTTGTTGCGGGCATAGAGGGTCTCGCCTTTCCACCAGAATTCGAAGACGCCTTCGGCCACACCGCCTTGATCGCCCGAATTCGCATCGATCGGCCGCCAGCCTTGTGCCGGCCAACGGACGATCTCGATCGGGAAGCTCTCCGGCTGATCGACGAGGCATCCATATCCATCGAGGTTCTGATCGCTCGCCGCTACGAGCGCTGTCTCGTGGGCGCGCCGCACGCCTGTGGTTGGCACATAGGCAATCTCCGCCTGATCAAAATTCATGATGGCTTGCGCTCGGCTAGAAGTGGATCACCCGACCGTACGCATCGAGCACGGCCTCGTGCATCGTCTCCGACAGGGTCGGGTGCGGGAAGATCGTGCGAATGAGCTCGGTCTCGGTGGTCTCCAGCGTCTTGGCGATTGTGTAGCCCTGGATCAGCTCGGTGACCTCGGCGCCGATCATGTGGGCGCCCAAGAGTTCGCCGGTCTTGCCGTCGAACACCGTCTTGACCATGCCCTCGGGCTCGCCGAGCGCGATTGCCTTGCCGTTGCCAATAAACGGGAAATGGCCGATTTTGACCTCGTATCCGGCATCACGCGCGGCCTTTTCCGTGAGGCCGACGCTGGCGACCTGCGGGCGGCAATACGTGCAGGCCGGGATGTTGCGGATATCGAGCGGGTGCACGTCGTTGATCCCGGCGATCCGCTCGACGCAGATCACCCCTTCGTGGCTCGCCTTGTGCGCGAGCCACGGGGGGCCGACGAGATCGCCGACGGCATAGACCCCGGGCTCGCCGGTCCGCAGCCATTCATCGACGACGACGTGCGATTTCTCGACCGCGACACCGGTGTTTTCGAGACCGATGTCCTCGAAATTGCCGACGATACCGACTGCGAGGATGACGCGCTCGATCTCCAGCTCGCTCCCCTGCCCTCCCCCTTCGATACGGGCGGTGACACTCTTGTCGGTGCGCTCGATTGCCGCGACCGTCGCTCCGGTGTGAATCCGCAGCCCCTGCTTTTCGAACGCCTTGCGGGCAAACGCCGAGATCTCCTCGTCCTCGACAGGGAGCACGCGATCGAGCACTTCGACCACCGTCACCTCGGCACCCATATCGTGGTAGAAGCTGGCGAATTCGATCCCGATCGCGCCTGAGCCGACGACCAGCAGCGACTCTGGAATGGCTGTCGGCACCATTGCTTCCTTGTAGGTCCATACGCGATCGCCATCGGGCTCCAGCCCCGGGAGAGAGCGCGCCCGCGCCCCTGTCGCGAGCACGATATGCTCGGCGCTGAGTTCGGCAACGGGCTCACGGTCCTTTTCGACCGTGAGGCGCCCCTTGCCGGCCAGGCGGCCGTGACCGTCGAAGACAGTGACTTGGTTCTTCCGCAGCAGATGGGCAACGCCATTGGAGAGCTGCTTGGCGACGGCGCGAGAGCGCGCGACGACTTTTCCGGCATCGAAGCGGATGTCTTTGGCGGAAAACCCAAACTCGTCGAGGCGATGGAGCAGATGGTGAATCTCAGATGCGTGCAGCAGTGCCTTGGTCGGGATGCAGCCCCAATTGAGACAGATGCCGCCGAGATGCTCGCGTTCGACGAGTGCGGTCTTCATGCCGAGCTGTGCCGCTCGAATCGCCGCGACATAGCCGCCCGGCCCACCGCCCAGGACGATCAGGTCGAAGGAAGTCTCGGCCATCGCGCCGTCTCTGCCCTTCCCGTCACAACAGCATCGTCAGCGGATCCTCGACGAGCCTTTTGAAGGCCGCCAGGAATTGCGCGCCGACGGCGCCGTCGACGGCACGGTGGTCGCAGGAGAGGGTGCAGCTCATGACTGTGGCGATGGCCAGCGCGCCATCGTTGACGACCGGGCGCTGCTCACCGGCGCCGACCGCCAGGATGCCGCCGTGCGGCGGGTTGATGACCGCGGCGAAATCGCGCACACCGTACATGCCGAGATTCGAGATCGAAAACGTCCCGCCCTGAAACTCTTCGAGCTTCAATTTGCCGGCGCGTGCCCGCTCCACGAGATCCTTGGTCTCGTTGGCGATCGCGGCGAGGCCCTTGTGATCTGCTGCCTTGACGATCGGTGTGATCAACCCGTCATCGAGCGCCACCGCAACCGCGATGTCGACCCTATCCCACAGCAGGATCGCGTCCTCGCTCCATGAGGCGTTGGCCGCCGGCACCCGACGCAAAGCGAGGGCCGCGGCGCGGATCACAAAATCGTTTACGGAAATCCGGTAGGCCTCTGATTTGCTGTTTAGCTCGGCGCGGATCTTCAACAGCGCGTCGATCTCGCAATCGATCGTCAAATAGAAATGCGGAACGGTTTGCTTGGATTCCGTCAGCCGTCTGGCGATGACGCGCCGCATCGCGTTGAGCGGTCGCTCGGTATAAGGCGGATTCCCGGCGAGCGCCGCCACCCGCTCCTTCGACAGCACCGGTCCAGCCGGAGGCACCAATGGCGCTGGGGCGGCAGGCCGAGCCGTAGCAGGAGCGGCAGGAGCGCCACGAGCGGCTGAAAGGGCCGCATCGATGTCGGCTTTTACGATACGCCCCTGGGGCCCTGAACCGCGGATCGCGGCGAGGTCGATGCCGGCGTGCTGCGCCATGCGGCGCGCCAAGGGGCTGGCGAAGATCCGGCCGTCGCCGCGCTCCCGCGAGGGTGCCGACGCCGCCGGCGACGCGGGTTCGGACGTAACGTCCGGCGGCGGGGGACTTTCCTGTTCTTGCCGGGACGGCATAGCCGGCGGCGGTGGAGCTAAATTCGCCAAGGCCGAAGCTTCCTCGCCCTCGCCGAGCAGCAACGCGATCGGCGCGTTGACTTTGATCCCTTGGGCGCCTTCCGGAACCAGGATCTTGCCGATTGTTCCCTCGTCGACGGCTTCGACCTCCATCGTCGCTTTGTCGGTCTCGATCTCAGCGAGCACATCGCCGGAGTGAACCTCGTCGCCTTCTTTTTTTAGCCACTTGGCGAGGTTGCCCTCGGTCATCGTCGGCGACAGCGCCGGCATCAGGATCTCGATCGGCATATCCTAATCACCAAAATGGGCGGTGACGTTCTCTTGGGGTCTAGCGGTAGGCGACCTCGCGCGCCGCCGCGACGATGTCCTCGACCTGGGGCAGCGCGAGGCGCTCGAGGTTGGCGGCATAGGGTAATGGGACGTCCTTGCCGGCGACGCGCTTGGGCGGCGCGTCGAGCCAGTCGAAGCACTCTTCCAAAACGATGGCGGCGATCTCGGCGCCGATCCCGGCAAAGGACCATCCCTCCTCGACCGATACGATCCGGCCGGTTTTCTTGACCGAAGCTGCGACCGCGGCGGTATCGAAAGGCCTCAGGCTGCGCAGATCGATGACCTCGGCCGAGATGCCGATTTTCTCGAGCTCGTCGGCGGCTTGCAAGGCAAGCTTTACCATTCGCGAGAAGGCGGTGATCGTAACATCCTCGCCGGTTCTTGCGATGCGCGCCTTGCCGATGGGCACGAGGAACTCGGCATCTACCGGGACCGGGAAGCTTTCCCCGTAGACCAGCTCGTGCTCGAGAAAGACGACCGGGTTTGGATCGCGGATCGCCGCCTTGAGCAGCCCCTTGTGGTCGGCGCCGGTATAGGGCGCCACGACCTTGAGCCCCGGAACATGCGCATACCAGCTTGCATAGCATTGCGAGTGCTGTGCGGCGACGCGCGAGGCGACGCCGTTGGGGCCGCGGAAAACGATCGGGCAACCCATCTGCCCGCCCGACATGTAGCGCGTCTTGGCGGCCGAGTTGATGATCTGATCGATCGCCTGCATCGCGAAATTGAAGGTCATGAACTCGACGATTGGCCGCAACCCGGCAAATCCGGCACCGACGCCCAGCCCGGTAAAGCCCTGCTCGGTGATCGGCGTGTCGATGACGCGGCGCGGTCCGAATTCTTGCAGCAAGCCCTGGCTCACCTTGTAGGCCCCCTGGTATTCGCCGACCTCCTCGCCAAGCAGAAATACGGTGTCGTCCCGCCGCATTTCCTCGGCGATCGCGTCGCGTAACGCCTCGCGCACGGTTATGGTGGCGGTCGTGCCGGTGTATTCGGGCTCGGCTGCCGGCACACTGCGCGGAGCCGCCGGTAAGGGCCGAGCCGGTGCCGGCGGTCGAGCTTCAGCCGGGGTTTCCTGGCGGGCCTTGGAGAATCGTGCCGGCTTCTCTGTCGTGCCAACATCTTCGCCGTTTCCTGCGATCACCGCGATCGGTGTATTCACCGCGACGTGATCTGTACCCTCCGGGATCACGATTTTGGCGAGGACACCTTCGTCGATCGCTTCGACCTCCATCGTCGCCTTGTCGGTCTCGATCTCGGCAAGCACGTCGCCCGCTCTGACAGCTTCACCCTCGCTCTTGATCCAGCGGGCGATTTTCCCCTCGGTCATTGTCGGGGAGAGGGCCGGCATCAGGACTTGGGTGGCCATGGGTTATCGCATCTCCTGCGGGCGAGGGTCAGGCTTCCGCCAGTACATCCGTCCACAGCTCCGCCGGATCAGGCTCGGGGCAATCTTGCGCGAATTGTGCGGCTTCAGCCACGATGCCCCTGACCGCTCCGTCAATCTCCTTCAGCGCCGCCTCTGTCGTCCCTCCGTCGAGCAGACGCTGCCGCGCCTGATCGATCGGGTCGTGCTCGGCCCGCACGCGATTGACCTCTTCTCGGGTGCGGTATTTCGCCGGGTCAGACATCGAGTGGCCACGATAGCGATAGGTCATCATCTCGAGGATGATTGGGCCTTGGCCGGATCGGGCATGCTCGGTCGCCGCAAGACCGGCTTCATGAACGGCGAGCACGTTCATGCCGTCGACCTGCTCGCCCGGAATGCCATACGCCATGCCGCGGTGAAACAAATCGGTGCGGGCCGAGGCACGGTCGATGGATGTCCCCATCCCGTAGCGGTTGTTTTCGATCACGTAAACGACCGGCAGCTTCCATAATGAGGCCATATTGAAGCTCTCGTAGACCTGCCCCTGATTGATCGCGCCGTCGCCGAGATAGGTAACCGAGATCGCCCCGTTCGCGCGATAATGGTGGGCAAAGCCGAGCCCGGTGCCGATCGGCACCTGCGCGCCGACAATCCCGTGCCCGCCAAAGAAGTTCTTTTCCCGGCTGAACATGTGCATCGAGCCGCCTTTGCCGTGCGAGTAGCCGCAGCGGCGCCCGGCCAACTCGGCCATGACCCCCTTGGGGTCCATGCCACAGGCCAGCATATGCCCATGATCCCGGTAGGAGGTGACGATCGTGTCACCCTCCCTGAGTGCGGCTTGCATCCCGACGACGACGGCCTCCTGCCCGATATAGAGATGACAAAACCCGCCGATCAGTCCCATGCCGTACATCTGCCCGGCCCGCTCCTCGAAGCGCCGGATCAACAGCATGTCGCGGTAGTATTGAAGCAGTTCCTTTGGCGAGACGCCGAGATCGGCAAAATCAACGGGCGCGGCGTCGCGTTTGACAGCCATGTCGTTCCCTCCGGGCAACCTACCCCCTCCCTACCCCCGGGCCGGTTGGAGAAAGGCAAAACCTGCGCGAAACATGCTGGCAAACCCGTCCATTTGCAACCTCGCGCCGGATGCGGATACGCCGCGTATCCGAGCCGGGCTGCGCTCCTCAACGGGAGGTCGCGGGCTGCATGATAACAGTCTCGCCGGGCGCGACGAAGTTCAGGGTGGCGCGCACCCGTTCGTCGAGCAAGTCGGGATCGAGGTGATCCGGTTTGAGGTTGGACACTTTCAGATCGAGCACCTGGCGCTGCGCCCGGACCGCTTCGAGCTTGGCATTCTCGGTGCGAATCTCCCGCGTCAGGTGCAGCCAGGCGATCAACCCGCGATCACCCTCGACCAAATGGTAGGCGAAATACCCGGTCAGCGCGATCCCGAGCACCGGGCCGACAATCAGATGGGCGCGCCGCCGCAATTCGCGCAAAACGATCATGGAGGTAGAGGATCATTTGCCGTTCCGCCCGTCAACGATCGCGAGCGTCGAGACAAAGATTTGACGCGCAGTCAGGCGCGCAGCACCGTGCGTCCGGCATAGACGGCAGAGGCTCCGAGCTGCTCCTCGATCCGGATCAGCTGGTTGTACTTGGCCAGCCGGTCGGATCGCGACAGCGATCCGGTCTTGATCTGGCCGCAATTGGTTGCGACTGCGAGATCGGCGATGGTCGCATCCTCGGTTTCTCCCGAGCGGTGCGAAAACACCGTTCCCCAGCCCGCCCGCTGGGCGATCTCGACCGCCTCGAGCGTCTCGGACAAGGTGCCGATCTGGTTGACCTTGACGAGCAAAGCATTCGCGATGCCGCGCGCGATCCCATCGCGTAGCCGCCGCGGATTGGTAACGAACACATCGTCGCCGACGAGTTGGACACTGCCGCCGAGCTCCTGCAGGAGCAGGCGCCAGCCTTCCCAATCGTCCTCGGCCATGCCGTCCTCAATCGAGACGATCGGATATCGGTGGACTAGATCTGTCCAGTATG
>Ga0209217_1000064_pt1 | contig 21516 bp, 31 predicted proteins | sample JacPinW_OM3H0_M2_FD_187957 | JGI IMG/M metagenome (GOLD analysis project Ga0209217, IMG submission 187957) | Forest soil microbial communities from Algoma, Ontario, Canada - Jack Pine, Ontario site 1_JW_OM3H0_M2 (SPAdes) (version 2) | ecosystem: Environmental > Terrestrial > Soil > Boreal...
CGATGGATGAGGGGCTGCGCTTTGCGATCCGCGAGGGCGGCCGCACCGTCGGCGCCGGCGTCGTCGCCAAAATCATCAAATAGGGAGGCGGGCTCACCGCTCGCTCGGAAACCGGAAGACGTTGATGGCCATAGACAACCAGAATATTCGCATCCGCTTGCGCGCCTACGATCACCGCGTGCTCGATCAGTCGACCAGCGAGATCGTCAATACGGCCAAGCGGACCGGGGCGCGGGTGCGCGGCCCGATCCCATTGCCGACCAAGATCGAAAAATTCACCGTGCTGCGCTCGCCGCATGTCGACAAGAAGTCGCGCGAGCAGTTCGAGATCCGCACACACAAGCGCGTGCTCGACATCGTCGATCCGACGCCCCAGACCGTTGACGCCCTGATGAAGCTCGACCTCGCCGCCGGCGTGGACGTCGAGATCAAGCTCTGAGGAACGAGGAATGCGCACCGGCCTCCTCGCGCGAAAACTGGGCATGACCCGCATCTTCGCGGCAGAGGGGAATCATGTCCCGGTGACGGTGCTCAGGATCGACAACTGCCAGGTCGTCGCCGTTCGCAGCCAGGAGAAGGACGGTTACACAGCCTTGCAGCTCGGCGTCGGCACCGCAAAGACGAAGAATGTGACCAAACCGCAACGTGGCCATTTCGCCAAGGCGAAGGTCGAGCCGAAGGCGCGTCTTGCCGAGTTTCGCGTTTCCGAGGATGCTTTGCTGACGGTCGGCTCGGAGATCACCGCCGCCCATTTTCTCCCCGGTCAGCATGTCGACGTTGTCGGCGTCTCGATCGGCAAGGGCTTTGCCGGCGCCATGAAGCGGCATAATTTCAGAGGGCTGCGCGCGAGCCATGGCGTATCGGTCTCGCATCGCAGCCATGGTTCGACCGGTCAACGTCAAGATCCGGGCAAGACCTTCAAGAACAAAAAGATGGCGGGGCATCTCGGCGCCGCCCGGGTCACCACGCAAAGCCTCGAGGTGATATCGGCTGATGCCGAGCGCGGCGTCTTGATGATCAAGGGTTCGGTGCCGGGCAGCCCGGGGGGCTACGTCCTCGTCAGGGATGCCGCCAAACGCAAGATGCCTGACGGACTGCCGTTTCCGGCCGCCTTACGCGGCGCGCCGCCGGTGGCGAGCGGAGAGGGCGAGAGCCCGGAGGGGGAGGCGGACCGATGAAACTGACGGTCCGCAATTTCGCCAACGAGGAGGTCGGCGACATCGAACTCGCCGACGAGGTGTTCGGACTTCCGGTGCGCCGCGACATCCTAGCTCGCGTCGTCAACTGGCAGCTGGCAAAGCGCCGTGCCGGCACCCACAAAACGAAAGGTATTAGCGAGATTCAGGGAACGACCAAGAAACCCTACAAGCAAAAGGGCACGGGTCGCGCCCGCCAGGGTAGTACACGTTCGCCGCAGTTTCGGGGCGGCGCCAGAATTTTTGGGCCGGTGGTGCGCAGCCACGCCTTCGACCTGCAGAAAAAGGTGCGGCGGCTCGGCCTCAAGACCGCTCTCTCGGCGAAGCAGAGCGAGGGCAAGCTCGCAGTGATCGACGAAGCTCATTTCAGCGAAGCCAAGACGAAGGCACTCAAGGCGCGGCTTGAGGCGCTCGGCTGGTATTCTGTCCTGATCATCGACGGATTGGTCGTCGACGAGGGTCTCCTGCGCGCAGCCCGCAATCTGCCGCGCGTCGACGTGCTGCCGCAGCAGGGGGCAAATGTTTACGACATCCTGCGCCGGGACATGCTGGTTCTGACCCGCGAGGCGGTGCAGCGTCTCGAAGAGCGCCTCAAATGAGCCGGTTTCGCGTCATTCCGCGCGCCGAGACCAAGCTGACGCGCCAGCAGATGTACGACATCGTCCGGGCCCCCGTGATCACCGAAAAGGCGACGAACGTCTCCGAACACAACCAGGTGATCTTTCGCGTGCCGCTTGCCGCCACGAAGCGCGAGGTCAAGGCGGCGGTCGAGGAGTTGTTCAGCGTCAAGGTGAAGGCGGTCAATACGATCCGGGTACAGGGCAAGCTCAAACGCTTTCGTGGTCGCGTCGGCCGGCGTTCGGACTACAAGAAGGCGGTCGTCACGCTCGGCGAGGGCCAGCGGATCGATGTGACGACAGGGATTTGATGCGATGGCATTGAAGACCTTCAATCCGACAACACCGTCACGGAGACAGCTGGTCACTGTCGACCGCAGCGAGCTGTGGAAGGGCAAGCCGGTCAGGGCTTTGACCGAAGGACTGCGCGGCAAGGGCGGTCGTAACAATACTGGCCGGATTACCATGCGCCGGCGCGGCGGCGGCAACAAAAAGCGCTATCGGATCATCGACTTCAAACGCGTCAAAGTTGATGTGTCCGCGACCGTCGAGCGCCTGGAGTACGATCCGAACCGAACCGCGTTTATTGCGCTGATCCGCTACCAGGACGGCGAACTCGCCTACATCCTGGCGCCGCAACGGATGAGGCCGGGAGATACGGTTGTGTCCGGCGAGAGGGTGGATGTCAAGCCCGGGAACACGATGCCCATGCGCAGCATGCCGCTCGGTACGATCATTCACAATGTCGAGATGAAACCCGGTAAAGGCGGCCAGATCGCCCGCGCGGCGGGGACTTATGCCCAGCTCGTCGGCCGCGACCAGGGCTACGCGCTGCTGCGTCTGTCGTCCGGAGAGCTGCGAATGGTACGCGCCGAATGCCGGGCGACGATCGGCGCCGTCTCGAATCCCGATCAGCAGAACATCGTCATCGGCAAGGCTGGACGCAATCGATGGTTGGGCCATCGCCCGTCGGTACGAGGCGTGGCGATGAACCCGATCGACCATCCGCACGGCGGCGGCGAAGGGCGCACTTCCGGCGGCCGTCATCCGGTCACCCCGTGGGGCAAGCCAACAAAGGGAAAGAAGACGCGGCACAACAAGGCGACCGACCGGCTGATCGTCCGGCGTCGCCAGCAGCGGTAAACGGAGAGAGAGGGTGGCACGCTCGGTTTGGAAGGGGCCGTTTGTCGACGGTTACCTCCTAAAAAAAGCAGAGGAAGCGCGCGGCTCCGGACGCAATCAAGTCATCAGAACCTGGTCGCGCCGGTCGACGATCTTTCCGCAGTTCGTCGGACTCACATTTGGTGTCTATAACGGCCACAAGTTTATTCCGGTGTTGGTCACGGAGAACATGATTGGTCACAAGCTCGGCGAGTTTGCGCCGACCCGAACTTTTTATGGCCACGCCGGCGACAAGCGGGCGAGGAGGAGCTGAATTGGGCAAGCTCGCCGCCCCGCGCCGTCTTGAGGAGACCGAGGCCCAGGCTTGCTTACGCGGGCTGCGCAGCAGCCCGCGTAAGCTCAATCTCGTCGCCCAGACAATTCGCGGCAAAAGCGCCTCCTCGGCACTGGCCGAGCTCACCTTTTCGCACCGCCGAATCGCCCATGAGGTCAAAAAGGTGCTGCAGGCTGCGATCGCCAATGCCGAGAACAATCACCAGCTCGATGTCGATCGCCTCTATGTCAAAGAGGCCACGGTCGGCCGCGCCTTTGTCATGAAGCGGTTTCACACCCGCGGCCGGGGTCGCTCGGCGCGGGTCGAGAAGCTTTTCGCTCATCTGACGGTCATCGTCCGCGAGCGTGCCGAGGAGAGTGCGTAATGGGTCAGAAGGTCAATCCGATCGGGCTTCGGCTCGGGATCAATCGCACCTGGGATTCCCGCTGGTTCGCGCGGAAGGAGTACGGCAACCTGCTGCTCGACGACCTCGGCCTGCGTAGCTTTTTGCATCGGCGGCTGAGCCAAGCCGGGGTGTCCCGGGTGGTCATCGAGCGCGCCGCCAGAAGAACACGGATCACGCTCCATTCCGCGCGGCCAGGTGTGGTGATCGGCAAAAAGGGCGCGGACATCGAGAAACTGCGCGGCGACATTGCGAAGCTTACCAAAAGTGAGGTCAGCCTCAACATCGTCGAGATCCGCAAGCCCGAGATCGAAGCCAAGCTGATCGCCGACAGCATCGCACAGCAGCTGGAGCGGCGCGTCGCGTTTCGCCGGGCGATGAAGCGCGCGGTCCAATCGGCGATGCGGCTCGGAGCGCAGGGTATCCGGATCAATTGCTCCGGCAGGCTGGGCGGCGCCGAAATCGCTCGCATGGAGTGGTATCGCGAGGGCCGGGTCCCGCTGCATACGCTGCGCGCCGATGTCGATTTCGGCTACGGCACCGCCAAGACGACCTACGGCGTGTGCGGCGTCAAGGTTTGGGTATTCAAAGGCGAGATCCTCGCCCACGACCCGATGGCGCACGAAAAGCGCCTGACCGAGGGACAGCCACCGGGCCACGAGCGCGGCCGGCGCGAAGCCCTGGGATGAGACCCTCATGCTGAGTCCGAAGCGAAGCAAGTACCGCAAGGCGCACAAGGGCCGCGTCCACGGTCTCGCGAAGGGCGGAACGACCCTTAATTTTGGCGCTTACGGTCTCAAGGCGGCCGACCCGGGCCGCATTACCGCGCGCCAGATCGAAGCGGCGCGCCGGGCGATTACGCGCCATATACGCCGCGCGGGACGGGTCTGGATCCGCATCTTCCCGGATGTCCCGGTCTCCCAGAAGCCGGCCGAAGTTCGCATGGGCAGCGGCAAAGGTTCGCCCGAATTTTGGATATGCCGGGTTAAGCCCGGACGGATCATGTTCGAGCTCGACGGCGTGACCCTCAATGTCGCGCGCGAGGCATTTGAGTTGGCCGCCGCCAAGCTGCCGATCGCGGCGCGCTTTGTCGTGCGCCCGGGTGAGGAGACCGGCTGATGAAGGTGGTCGATGTGCGGGCCAAGACCGACGATGAGTTGGCCGAGCAACTCGACGTCTTCGGCCGGGAGATCTTCAATCTGCGCTTCCAACGTGCGAACGGCCAGCTCGAGAATACTGCTCGGGTGCGGCAGGTCCGACGCGATATCGCCCGTATCAAGACCGTGCTGGGCGAGCGGGGCCGCAAGGCGTCCTAGAGGAAAGTAGAATGTCGAAGCGCGTCCTCCAGGGGGTTGTCGTCAGCGACGCCTGCGTCAAGACCGTGATCGTGCGGGTCGAGCGGCGGGTGATGCACCCGGTCTACAAGAAGTTCATCACGCAGTCGAAGAAGTACGCGGCGCACGACGAGCACAATAAGTTTCACGCCGGCGACACCGTCCAGATCGAAGAAAGCCGCCCGATTTCAAAGCGCAAGCATTGGGTGGTGCTGGGAGGCCCCGGCGACGCCGTCGCCGGCCGTCGCATCGGGGGGGCGGCGCCAACCGATGACGCCGCCCCGGCGGATCCTGTGGTCGAACCGGCTGAACGCGGCGGAGATGCCGCATGATCCAGATGCAGACCAACCTCGACGTCGCCGACAACTCCGGCGCACGCCGCGTGCAGTGCATCAAGGTGCTGGGTGGATCCAAACGCAAGACCGCAACGGTTGGCGACGTAATCATTGTCTCGGTCAAGGAGGCGATCCCACGCGGCCGGGTCAAGAAGGGCGACGTGCACCGCGCGGTCATCGTGCGCACGGCTAAGGAGATCCGCCGCACCGATGGCAGTGCGATCCGATTTGACCGCAACGCCGCAGTTTTGATCACCCATCAAGGCGAGCCGATCGGGACCCGCATTTTCGGACCGGTCACCCGCGAGCTGCGGGCCCGCAGATTCATGAAGATCGTGTCGCTGGCGCCCGAGGTGCTGTGATGCCCAAGCTGAAGATCAAGAAGGGTGACAACGTCGTCGTCATCACCGGGCGTGACAAGGGTAAGACAGGCGAGGTGCTGCGCGTGTTTCCGGCTGAAGCGCGAGCCATTGTGCAGGGGGTCCATCTTGCGAAGCGCCATACCCGGCCGCGCATGGGGGAACCTGGGGGGATCGTCGAAAAGGAGTTGACCATTCATATTTCGAACATCGCGCATATCGATCCGCAGTCGCGAAAGCCGACCCGCGTCGGCTTTCGGCGCTTGGGCGACGGACGCAAGGTTCGCTTTGCCCGCCGCTCTGGTGAGATCATCGACCGGTGACGCGATGAGTACGACCCGCCTGCAGGAGCTTTACGCGACGACCGTCCATCCAGCGCTGATGAAGGAGTTCGGCTATAAGAACCCGATGCAGGTGCCCCGCCTGGAAAAAATCGTCGTCAATATCGGTGTCGGCGAGGCGGTGCAGGACAGCAAGAAAGCCGATGCAGCGGCCAGCGACCTGACTGCGATCACCGGTCAGCATCCGGTCATCACGAAAGCAAAGCGATCGATCGCCACTTTTAAGCTGCGCAAGGACATGCCGATCGGCTGTAAGGTGACCCTGCGCGGGCAGCGCATGTACGAGTTCCTCGACCGCCTGATCACCGTGGCGCTGCCCCGGGTGCGCGATTTCCGCGGTATCTCCGGCAGAAGCTTCGATGGGCGCGGCAATTTCGCTCTCGGCCTCAGGGAGCAAATCGTCTTCCCCGAGATCGACTATGACCGTGTCGATGCCGTGCGTGGGATGAACGTCGTCGTAGTCACCACGGCGAGAACCGACGCGGAAGCTAAGGCGCTTCTCAAGGGGTTCGACATGCCGTTTGCCAACTAACTGGTGTAGGGCCAAACCATATGGCGAAGAAGAGCGCGATAGAGAAGAACTCGAGGCGAGAGAAGCTTGCCAAGAGCACCGCCGGAAGACGCATGCGCCTGAAGGCGATCGCGATCGATCGGGATGCGCCGCCGGACGAGCGGTTTGCGGCGCAGCTCAAGCTCGCCCAGCTGCCGCGCAACAGCTCGAGGACGCGTGTTCGCAACCGTTGCGCGCTGACCGGCCGTCCGCGCGGGTATTACCGGAAGTTCAAGCTTTCGCGGATCGCGATGCGCGAGCTCGCCTCGTCCGGCCAGATCCCGGGCATGGTAAAGTCGAGCTGGTAGGAGGCATCCCGGCGATGTCGATGAGCGACCCTCTCGGAGATATGCTAACCCGGATCCGCAACGGGCAAAGAGCACGTCAGGCGGTGATCGCCGCGCCCGCCTCAAAATTTCGGGCCAATGTGCTCGAAGTACTGAAACGGGAGGGTTATATCCGCGGCTTCACCCGCGAACATGTCCGTCAAGGGGTCGCCGAGCTGAAGATAGAGCTGAAATACGTTGACGGCGAGCCGGTGATCCGCGAGATCGCGCGGGTGTCGAAGCCGGGCCGGCGCGTCTATTCGCGGATTGCCGATTTGCCGCGAATATACAATGGGCTCGGCATTGCCATTCTTTCGACCCCGAGGGGGGTTATGTCGGACAACGAGGCCCGCGCCGCGAAAATTGGCGGCGAGGTGCTGTGCCGAGTGTTCTGAGGTACCGCGATGTCCCGCATTGGCAAGTATCCGGTAACGATCCCGAGCAGCGTCGAGGTTCAGCTTGCGGGTCAGACGCTGACCGCCAAGGGGCGATTGGGCGCGTTGAGCCTCATGCTCAGCAATGAGGTCACCACCTCGATCGTCGACGGGACGGTTACGGTCGCGCCAAAGAACGACACCAAGCACTCGCGTGCGATGTGGGGGACGACCCGGGCGCTGATCAACAACATGGTCATCGGCGTTTCGACCGGCTTTTCGGTCAATCTCGAGATCACTGGGGTCGGCTATCGGGCTCAGGTTCAAGGCGGTACCCTCAATTTGCAGCTCGGCTACAGTCATGATATTCCATTTCCTATACCCGACGATGTCAGGATTACTTGCGAAAGGCCGACCGTTATTACTGTCAGTGGGGCTGACCGCCAGCGAGTGGGCCAAATAGCAGCTGATATCCGTGCCTACCGGCCGCCCGAACCGTACAAAGGCAAAGGCATCAAATATGCAACCGAGACGGTTCGCCGGAAGGAAGGCAAGAAGAAGTAACGCGCGATGTCGGAAAAATCCAAAGCTCTCTTCCTCCGCCGCCGCCAGCGGGTTCGGGCAAAGTTGCGACGCGTCGCAAACAATCGCCCACGCCTTTCGGTCTTCCGGTCGTCCAAACATATCTATGCGCAGATCATCGATGATGCGGCCGGGCACACGCTCGCAGCGGCTTCGAGCCTCGACGGCGGTCTCAGGACCAGCCTCGAGGGTGGCGCCGACGTGACTGCCGCAGGCGCCGTCGGCAAGCTCATCGCCGAACGCGCCACAGCCGTCGGTATCGAACGCGTCGTGTTCGATCGCGGGGCGTATCTGTTCCATGGCCGGGTCAAGGCCCTGGCCGATGCCGCCCGCGAGGGCGGCCTCGTATTCTGAAAGGGGTCAGTATGGCACGCACGACGACGCGCTCACACTCGGAGCGTCGAGGACGCGGCGACAGCGACCGCCAGCCGCGCGAGCGCGACGAGACCGAGTTCACCGAAAAACTCGTCAACATCAACCGCGTGGCCAAGGTGGTCAAGGGCGGCCGGCGTTTCGGCTTCGCCGCTCTCGTCGTCGTCGGCGACAGAAAGGGGCGGGTCGGCTATGGCGCCGGCAAGGCGCGCGAGGTTCCCGAGGCCATCCGTAAGGCTACCGAGCAGGCGCGGCGCGGCATGATTCGCGTGCCGCTGCGCGAAGGCCGCACCTTGCATCACGACATCGTCAGCGGCTATGGCGCGGGGCAGGTGATCGTGCGTGCCGCCAAGGCGGGCACGGGAATTATCGCCGGCGGCCCGATGCGCGCGATCTTCGAAGCTCTTGGGGTCCACGATGTCGTCGCCAAATCGATCGGCAGCCCCAATCCGCACAACATGATCAAGGCGACGTTCGCGGCGCTCAGCCGGGCAACCAGTCCACGCGCCGTAGCGGCGCGGCGCGGTAAAAGGGTCGGCGAGATCCTCGGCCATCGGGACGCCGAAGCTCGCGAGAATGCGTGATGGACGGCAGAAAGTCGGTCACTGTCGAGCAGACCGGAAGCCCGATTGGCCGCAAGCCCGACCAGCGGGAAACCCTGAAGGGGCTGGGGCTCGACAAGCTGCACCGGCGGCGCGTGCTTGAGGATACCCCGGCAGTCCGAGGCATGATCAACAAGGTCAAGCACCTCGTGCGTATTGTGGATGAGTGATCGACACGATGAAGCTCAACGAGATCAGGGACAATTCCGGGGCGCATTACCGGGCTAAGCGGGTCGGGCGCGGCATCGGTTCGGGCAAGGGGAAGACGGCGGCGCGCGGTGGCAAGGGTCAAACCGCACGGACCGGGGTCGCACTCAACGGTTTTGAAGGTGGCCAGACTCCGCTTCATCGACGCTTGCCGAAGCGCGGCTTCGACAACACCATGTTTCGCAAGGACTTCAAGGTCGTCAATCTCGACCGCCTGCAAACCGCGCTCGATAGTGGTAAGCTCAAGCCCGAAGGCAAACTCGACGGAGCGGCGCTCGTGGCGTCTGGGATACTCCGCCGGCTCGGCGACGGCGTTCGCCTCTTGGCCAAGGGCAAGATCCGCACGGCGATCACGATCGAGGTGGCTGGTGCTTCCAAGGCGGCGATCGCCGCGGTCGAGAATGCCGGTGGTAAGGTTATCCTTCGCGTCGGCCGCGCGAACAAGCAGCGAGCGGGGGCGGCCGCCCCCCCGGCCTGACCTCGGGCGGCGCTGCTCCGCCGCCTCCGGCTTTTGGGTAGGGATGGATATCAAATGGCGTCAGCCGCCGAACAACTAGCAGCCAGCATCAATTTCTCGGCCTTCGCGAAGGCCTCCGAACTCAAAAGCCGGATCTGGTTCACCTTGGGCGCTTTGGTGATCTACCGGCTCGGCACCTATATCCCGATCCCCGGTATCGACCCTGCGATCCTGCAGGATCTCTTTTCGCGCAATGCGGGCGGGATCCTCGGCATGTTCGACATGTTCTCGGGCGGTGCGCTGGGGCGCATGACGATCTTTGCGCTCAACATCATGCCGTACATCTCGGCCTCGATCATCATCCAGCTGCTGACCGCGGTTTCGCCGACCCTTGAAGCGCTCAAGAAGGAGGGCGAGAGCGGGCGAAAGAAGCTCAACCAATATACGCGCTTCGGCACGGTTCTGCTGGCGGCTGTCCAATCCTACGGGATCGCCGTCGGGCTCGAGGGCATGCGCGCCGACACTCAATCCGCTGTTATCGACCCAGGACTGTTCTTTCGACTGGTCACGGTGGTGACCCTTACCAGCGGCACCGTGTTTCTGATGTGGCTCGGCGAGCAGATCACGGCGCGTGGCATCGGTAACGGCATCTCGCTGATCATCATGGCCGGGATCGTAGCGAACCTGCCGCACGCCCTGGCCTCCACCCTTGAGCTCGGCCGTACCGGGGCGATCTCGACGGTGTTCATCATCATCTTCCTGGCGATGTCGGTGGGGGTAGTCGGCTTCATCGTGTTCATGGAGCGCGCGCAGCGGCGAATTCTCGTCCAGTACCCGAAGCGGCAAGTCGGCAACAAGATGTTCGGCGGCGAGGCCTCTCATCTGCCGTTGAAGATAAACACCTCGGGCGTCATTCCGCCGATCTTCGCCTCCTCGCTTCTGTTGCTGCCGGCGACGGTCGCGAATTTCGAGGCGAACGGGCAGAGCTACGGCTGGCTCGGCCAGATCACAGCCTATCTTGCGCACGGCACGCCGCTCTACATGATCCTATACGTAAGCTTGATCTGTTTTTTCTGCTTCTTCTATACCGCGATCGTCTTCAACCCGACCGAAACTGCGGACAACCTGCGCAAGTACGGCGGTTTTATTCCTGGAATCAGACCAGGGAAGAGCACTGCTGACTACTTGGATTACGTGCTGACCCGGCTGACCGTTGTCGGCGCCGCCTATCTCTCGGCCGTCTGCATCCTGCCGGAGATCCTGATTTCGGAATATTCGGTTCCGTTCTATTTCGGCGGGACCAGTCTCCTGATCGTCGTCAGCGTCACGATGGACACCGTCGCGCAGATTCACTCGCACCTGCTGGCGCACCAATATGAGGGCTTGATCAAGAAGGCAAAGCTGAGGGGACGGCGCGGATGAACGTCGTCCTGCTCGGGCCACCGGGCTCGGGGAAGGGGACCCAGGCAAAGCGTGTCGAGCAGGCCTACGGCATTACCCAGCTTTCCACCGGGGACATGTTGCGGGCGGCGACCGCTTCCGGCAGCGAGCTGGGGCTCCGCGTCAAGAGCATCATGGATTCGGGCCAGCTCGTTCCCGACGGCATCATCATAGACATGATCGCCGACCGCACCGGCCAGCCGGATTCCCGCAACGGCTTTATTCTCGACGGCTTCCCGCGGACGCTCCCGCAGGCGCAAGCGCTCGATGAAATGCTGGCGCGCCGCGGTCTCCGACTCGACCACGTGATCGAGTTCGAGGTCGATGAGCCCGTGCTGATCGATCGCCTTGCCGGACGCTTCAGCTGTCAGCAATGCGGCGCCAGCTATCACGAACGCGACAACCGGCCCAAGGTCGACGAGACCTGTGACGTTTGCGGCGGCTGCGAGTTTGCGTGCCGCGCCGACGACAGGCCGGAGACGGTCAAGGCGCGGCTCGAAGTCTACCATCGTCAGACGGCGCCGATCCTGCCGTATTATCGCGACCGTGGCATCCTCCGCCTGGTCGATGGAATGGCCGAGATCGATGCGGTCACGCGCGAAATCGAAAAGATCCTCGGCTAAGGCCTTTGGCGTTGCCGCCAGGCCGGAAATAGCTCGACGCGCCGGGATCTGACATTCTCGGCCCGACGTCGATTTCGGGACGGGGCACGGACATGATCGAACCCTATACCGCGGTTGGACTGATCCCGAGCTTCTGGGGCATTCGTCGCCGCGAGGACATCGAGAAGAATTTGGAGCATCTGGAAAGCCTGACCAAGGCGGCGTTCTGGCTGTCGAACCTCGACATTCCGGTCCGCCTCGTCGCCATCCCCGAGGGCGCGCTGCAAGGCTTCAATGACGAGGTCCTCGACGTCGATCACGTAGAGTTCGCGCGGACCTGCGCCATCGACATTCCCGGCCCGGAGACCGACCGCCTCGGGCGCCTCGCTCGCAGCTGGGGCGTGTTCATAATGGCCCAAGCCAAGGCGCGGCACGAGGATTGGCCGGATCGGTTCTTCAACATCGGCTTTGTTATCGATCCGGACGGCGCCGTTATATTGCAACATTACAAGATCTCGGCCTTGCTGCCCTGCGAGCGCTCGGTCTCGCCGCACGACCTCTTCGATTGGTGGGTCGACAAATACGGCCGCAATTTGCAGGCGTTCTGGCCGGTCGCCGACACGGCGATCGGCCGTTTGGGGATCATGATGGCGATGGAGGGCAACTACCCCGAAAACGGCCGCGGCCTGGCGTTGAACGGCGCGGAGGTCGTCTATCGCGCCTCGCTGCCGGCACCCTTTACCGAGAACGATTTCTTCGAGATCTCCAACCGGGCGCGCGCGCTGGAAAACAACATGTATGTCGTGGCGCCCAACATCGGAGGCTACCATCTCTATCTGGACAGCGAGACGCCGATAGACGCCGGGGGCGGCCAGTCGATGATCGTTGACTATCGCGGTGCGGTCGTCGGCAAGCAGCGCGACACCAACGGCTCCACCTTCGTCGCCGGCGTGATCAATATCGAGGCGCTGCGCCATCATCGGCAGAGCGCTCAAGTGACAAATTGGCCCAAGGACATCCGCGCCGAGCTGGCGCAGATTATTTACGAGCAGCCGATCTACCCCAAGAATCTCTATCTCGACAAAATTCCCGGCCGGCATGGCGAGTACAAGCGCGAGGTGATCGACCCTCAGATCCGGCTTATGCAGGAGCGCGGAATCTGGAAGGCGCCGGGGAGCGGCTGAACGGGGAGGAGCTTATGCCTGACACGGTCAAATATCTGCTGGATGAATCGAGAATCCCAAAAGATTGGTACAACATCGTCGCCGATTTGCCGCGTCCGCCCGAACCCGTGCTGCATCCCGGAACATTGCAGCCAGTCGGCCCACAGGATCTCGAGCCGCTGTTCCCACTGGCGCTGATCGAGCAGGAGGTGTCGGCCGAGCGGACGATCGAAATCCCTGAGCCGGTCCGCGTCATCTACCGGCAATGGCGCCCGTCGCCGCTCTATCGCGCGCGCCAGCTGGAACGGGCGCTCGATACCCCGGCCAAGATCTATTACAAATACGAGGGGGTAAGCCCGGCGGGGAGCCACAAGCCCAACACCGCGGTCGCGCAGGCCTTTTACAACAAGGAAGCCGGCGTCAGGCGGCTGACGACCGAGACCGGCGCCGGGCAGTGGGGTTCGGCCCTCGCCTTCGCGGGTGCCGTGTTTGGTCTCGAAGTGCGCGTCTACATGGTGAGGGTGAGCTACGAGCAGAAGCCGTACCGCAAGGCTCTGATGGAGGCTTGGGGTGCGGAGTGTGTGGCGAGCCCGAGCACCGAAACGAGAGCCGGGCGCCGCATCCTCCAGGAACATCCGACCTCGCCCGGCAGCTTGGGCATCGCGATCAGCGAAGCGGTAGAAGTCGCCGCGGAGCATGCCGATACGAAATATTCGCTGGGTAGCGTGCTCAATCACGTCCTGCTGCACCAGACCGTCATCGGCCAGGAGGCCATGGTGCAGCTCGAGATGGCGGGCGATTATCCCGACATCATCGTCGGCTGCACCGGTGGCGGTAGCAACTTTGCCGGCATCGCGTTCCCGTTCATCGGCGCCGGGCTGCGCGGCGGTCCAAAGCCGCGCGTGATCGCTTGCGAGCCGGCAGCTTGCCCGAGCCTGACGCGCGGCAAATATGCCTACGATTTCGGCGACACCGGGCATCTGACGCCGCTCGTCAAGATGCACACGCTAGGCTCGACCTTTGTGCCGCCGGGCTTTCATGCGGGCGGCCTGCGGTATCACGGCATGGCGCCGCTGGTGAGCTTGCTGCAAGAGCTGGGGCTCATCGAATCGCGCGCCCTTGCACAAACCGACTGCTTTGCAGCGGGGCTGCAGTTTGCCCGCACCGAGGGCATCCTCCCGGCTCCCGAAGCCAACCATGCCGTGCGCGGCGTGGTCGAGGAGGCGCTGCGCTGCAAGGCGGAGGGCATCTCGCGCACGATCCTCGTTAATTTGTGCGGCCATGGACATTTCGACATGCAGGCTTATATCGACTATCAGGCCGGTAAGCTCGGCGACCACGCCTATGACGAGGCCGCGCTCGCGGCAGCGATCGCTGTCCTGCCCGAGGTAGCTGCCGGTTAGCTCGCAGGTTGGCATTGACGCCGGGACGTCGATCCATATAATACGTGCCCCGTCGAGGAGCGGAACCCGAACCTATGTTTCGTTGTGAGGAGAAGCGCAGGTGGCGCGCATCGCTGGCGTAAACATACCCAACCAGAAGCGGGTGCCGATAGGATTGACCTACATCCACGGCATCGGTCGCACCAAGGCCATGGAGATATGCGGCCGGATTGGAATTCCGCTCGAGCGGCGGGTGCACGAGATGACCGACGATGAGGTGTTGCGGGTGCGCGAACTGATCGACCGCGATTACACCGTCGAGGGCGATCTGCGGCGACAAGTCGCAATGAACATCAAGAGGCTGATGGATCTCGGCTGCTATCGCGGCCTGCGCCACCGCAAGGGGCTGCCGGTGCGGGGACAGCGCACCCATACAAATGCGCGGACCCGAAAGGGACCGGCCCGACCGATCGCCGGCAAAAAGAAATAGGTCCGGCAGGTCAAACTCGAACAGCGAAAGCGTTAGATGGCGAGAACGGCGGCAGCAGCGCCGCGCCTGCGCCGGCGCGAGCGCAAGAATATCACCTCGGGTACGGCGCATGTGAATGCCACCTTCAACAATACGATGATCACGATCACCGATGCTCAGGGTAATACGATCGCGTGGTCGTCGTCAGGGAGCCAGGGCTTCAAGGGCTCGCGCAAGTCGACTCCCTATGCGGCGCAAGTCGCCGCCGAAGATGCCGGCCGAAAGGCCATGGAGCACGGCATGCGTACCCTGGACATCGAGGTCAAGGGTCCGGGCTCGGGGCGAGAATCGGCGCTGCGTGCTCTGCAGGCGGTAGGGTTTGCGGTTACGTCGATTCGGGACGTTACGCCGATCCCGCATAATGGCTGTCGGCCGCCCAAGCGGCGCCGCGTCTGATGAGCGACCGCCCCTTTGGAGGGCGGAAGGGCTCAGAGACGATTCCAGCAAAGCCGCACGGCCGGCTTGCATTGCGGATGACCTCCGCATCCAACGACTGAGGTTCGAGTGGTGATTCAAAAAAACTGGCAGACGCTGATTAAGCCGAAGCAGCTTTCGGTTGAATCGGGCGATGATCCGAAGCGCGTTGCCACGGTCGTCGCCGAACCGCTCGAACGTGGCTTCGGGCTGACCCTAGGCAACGCCCTGCGCCGCGTGTTGCTTTCCTCTTTGCAGGGTGCGGCAGTCACCTCGATGCAGATCGAGGGCGTGCTCCACGAGTTCTCTTCGATTCCAGGTGTGCTCGAAGACGTCACCGACATCGTGCTCAACGTCAAGAGCATCGACCTGCGGATGTACGGCGAAGAACCAAAGCGGATGAGGTTGCGTACCAGCGGGCCTGGTGAGGTCCGCGCCGGTGCGATCGAAACCGGCCACGACATCGACATCTTGAATCCGGATCTGGTGATCTGCACGCTCGACAGCGGTGCGAAGATCGCGATGGAGCTGACCGTCGAGAGTGGCAAGGGTTATGTACCGGCGACCCAAAACCGACCAGAGGACGCGCCGATCGGCCTGATCCCGGTCGATGCGCTGTTCAGCCCGGTGCGCAAGGTGTCCTACCGGGTCGAGAACACACGGGTAGGTCAGGTCACCGATTACGACAGGCTCTCCATCCGGCTCGAGACCAATGGTGCCGTGACGCCCGAGGATGCGGTGGCGCTGGCAGCCCGTATCCTGCAGGACCAGCTCCAGCTCTTCATCAACTTCGAAGAGCCGCGCCATCCGTCGGAGGAAATCCGTCCGAGCGAGCTGCCGTTCAACAAGAATTTGCTGCGCAAAGTCGACGAACTGGAGCTGTCGGTACGTTCCGCCAATTGCCTGAAGAACGACAACATCGTCTATATCGGCGACCTGGTGCAAAAGTCCGAAGCCGAGATGCTGCGGACGCCGAATTTCGGGCGCAAATCGCTGAACGAGATTAAAGAGGTGTTAGCCCAGATGGGATTGCACCTCGGGATGGAGATCGTGAACTGGCCGCCCGAGAACATCGAAGAATTGGCCAAGCGCCTCGACGAGCCCTATTGAGGAACCTATGCGCCATCGCCTCCGCGGCCGCAGCTTCAGCCGCAAATCCGCTCACCGCAAGGCGATGTTCGAGAACCTCGCCGCCGCCTTGATAAAACACGAGCAGATCACGACGACTTTGCCCAAGGCCAAGGATTTGCGCCCGATCGTCGAGAGGCTGATCACCATCGGCAAGCATGGCGGGCTGGCGGGTCGGCGCCGTGCGATCGCTGCGCTGCAGGATACAGCCCTGGTCGAGAAGCTGATGACGACCTTGGCGCAGCGCTACGCGGCCCGAGCCGGCGGCTATACCCGCATCGTCAAGTCCGGGTACCGTTATGGGGACGACGCGGCGATGGCCGTGATCGAATTAATCGATCGTGATCCTTCGGCCAAGGGCAAGGATTCCGGCCCGACTGGCCTCAAGGAAGAGGCCGCGGAAGAGGCCGCTTAATTAAGTTAGGTTACCCAAGTCTAGGTATATTTGTCGTCCCGGCCCACGGGTCCGGCCTTTGGCCGGCCCGAGGACGGGCTCCGGCCGAGACCGATCCGTCTATCGCGCCGGCGTTCGCTGGTGTGTGACAATAACCTTCCTCTTCGAGCCCCTACCGGTCGAGGACGCTCGTTGCGCGAACAGTGAGCGCGTAGTATGGGCCGAAACAAAAGAGGGGGGCCTGAGATGCTGTTCAAATGTTGGCCGCCGGGTGCACAAATTCCGGGACGGTTTCCGGGTCCCGTCCATGCCCGCGGCAAATGGTTCACCGTCGACATTCATTGCCATGTGCTGGCCCCCAAGGCAGCGGAAATGGTCGCCGGTAATGCCGATGCGACACGCCACCCCCGCGAGGTCTACGCCAACGAGCGCACCCGCGAGGTCAACCGGCAGCAGGCGGAACGCAACCGCATTCAGTTCACGTCGATCGAGAACCGGATCGCCGATATGGACAGAATGGGGATAGACATCCAAGCGATCTCGCCTTCGCCGAACCAGACCTATTATGCCGCCGATCCCGATCTCGGCATCGCCACCGCGCGGGTCGTCAACGACAACCTCGCCGATATCGTCGGCCGCCATCCCGACCGCTTCACTGCGCTCGGCACGGTGCCGTTCCAGGCGCCCGATCTTGCCGTCACCGAGCTCGACCGGCTGCACAAATCATTGGGCTTCCGCGGCATCGAGATCGCGACCAACGTCGCTGGCGAGGATCTCTCGGCCGAGCGCTTCCGCAAGATCTTCGCGCGGGTCGAAGAGCTTGGCATGCTGATCTTCATGCACCCGACCGGCTTTCCCGAGGCGCGGCGGTTCGCCGACCACTACTTGGTCAACGTGATTGGCAACCCGCTCGACTCGACCGTTGCCGTCCATCACCTGATCTTTGGCGGGGTACTGCACGCCCACCCCAACCTCAAGCTCGTTATCGCCCATGGCGGCGGCTATCTGCCGGCCTACTCCGGGCGCATCGACCATGCCGCGTCGGCGCGCCCCGATTGCTGCGAGAATATCCACCGGACGCCGACCGAATATCTGAAGCGGCTCTACTTCGACACGATCGTCTTCACCCACCACCAGCTCGAATATCTCGTCGAACAGTATGGCGCTGACCACGTGCTGATGGGCACCGACTATCCCGCCGACATGGGCGAGATCGACCCGATCGGCTTTGTCGAGGGCGCGGCCGGCCTCGATGACGCCGAGCGCCGGGCGATCCTCGGCCGCAACGCAGCCCGGCTGCTGAACATCGAAATCCCCGCAGCATCGGGTTGATCGAAGGGGATCCCGAGATGCTGTTCAAATGTCTGCCGCCGGGGGCGGAGATTCCCGGGCGTTTCCCGGGTCCGGTGCATGCCGGCGGCAAATGGTTCACGATCGACATCCATTGCCATGTCCGCAGCGACAAGGCGGCGGCGATGGTCGAAGGCAATGCCGCCGTCTCGCAATGGTTTCTCGAAACCGCGGCGAACGAGCGCAGCCGTACCATCAACCGCCAGAACGGAGAACGGACACGCCTCCAGGGCTCCTCGCCCGAACAGCGGATCGAGGATATGGACCGGATGGGGATAGACATCCAGGCGATCTCGCCGGCGCCGCGCCAGACCTATTACGGCGCCGACCCCGATCTCGGACGCGAGACCTCGCGCGCCGTCAACGACTTCATCGCCGAGATCTGCGGCCGTTATCCCGACCGTTTCGTCGGCCTCGGCACGGTGCCGTTTCAGGCTCCCGATCTCGCGATCGCCGAGCTCGACCGATTGCATAAATCGCTCGGCTTTCGCGGTATCGAGATCATGACCCATGTCGCCGGCGAGGATCTCTCGGCCGAGCGCTTCCGCAAGATCTTCGCCCGCTGCGAAGAGCTGGGCCTGGTTGTCTTCATGCATCCCGACGGGTTCACCGAGGCGGGCCGCTTCGCCAGCCACTACTTTGCCAATGTGATCGGCAACCCGCTCGATTCGACCGTGGCGCTGCATCATCTGATCTTTGGCGGGGTGTTGCGCGATTACCCCAATCTCAAGCTCGTCGTCGCCCATGGCGGCGGTTTCCTCCCCGCGTATTCTGGTCGCATCGATCACGCCGCGGCGGCCCGGCCGGACTGCTGCGAGCAGCTGCATCGGATGCCGACCACCTATCTGAAGCGCGTCTATTTCGACGCCCTCGTCTACACTCACCACCAGCTCGACTATCTCGTCGACCAGTATGGCGCCGATCACATCCTGATGGGCACCGACTACCCGGCGGATATGGGCGAGGTCGATCCGATCGGCATGATCGAGGGTACGCCCGGGCTCGATGATGTCGAGCGCCGAGCGATCCTCGGGGGCAACGCCGCCCGCCTGCTGAATCTCGAAATCCCAGCGGCCGCGCGGTAGACTGATGTAAGAAGCACACTTCTCGTCATTCCCGACGAAGGCCGGGACCCATGGCTGAAATGGGCACCGGCCTTCGCCGGAGTGGCGGAGCCGGGTTAAGCCAGGGAGGGCACAATGAAATTCCTGACAGATGAACAGCTGCGAGACCTGCTGCCGGCCGAGACTGCGTCGTTTCCTTCACCGGTGCCGACCCAGATCGTGTCGAGCGACGAGTACCTGCCGGTGCTGCAGAGCGCCAAGCAGCGCGAGGTCGAGGCCCGGCTGAGGGATCTCAGCGACCGGCTCGCGCGGCGGCAAGGCCTGTCGCGCCGCCGCTTTTTCCAGACCGCCGCCGGCATGGCCGCTTCGTTTGTCGCGATGAACCAAGTGTTCGGCCGGCTCTTCGAGGCCAGCATGGCCGAGGCGGCGACACCCGAGATGGCGGCCGAGCGCGCTCAAGCGCTGTCGGGGCAGTTGATCATCGACGGCCACACCCATTTCCTGCGCGACGACACGCGGCTGATGGGGTTCGTCAAGGCGCGCGAGGCGGTCGGCAAGGCCGGCTGGAACAAGGCGCTCGCCGGCAAGGAGCAGACCATCGACGATCTGAAATATGCCAACTACCTCAAAGAAATCTACATGGACAGTGACACCAAGGTGGCGCTGCTGTCGAACTCGCCTTCGGAGGTTGCCGAGGACTGGTTCATCCCGCAGGAGCAGGTGTTCAAGACCCGCGAGCAGGTCAACAAGGAGGCTGGTTCGCGGCGGATGATGGCGCATTTCACGATCACCCCGGGTTGGCCTGGTTGGCTCGACCAAGTCGACAAGGCGATCGAGGTCTACAAGCCCGATTCGTGGAAGGGCTACACCGTCGGCGATAATACCCACAAGGAGCTCGCCCACTATCCCTACCATCTCGATGACGAGAAGCTGATGTACCCGTTCTACGAGAAGGCGGTGACATCTGGGATCAAGAACATCTGCATCCACAAGGGATTGTTCGCACCGGCGGTCGAGGAGAAGTTCCCGCGCCTGCGGCCCTATGCTGATGTCAGCGATGTCGGCAAGGCCGCCAAGGACTGGCCGCAGCTAAATTTCCTGATCTATCATTCGGGCTATCGCTGGATCGGTGCCACCCCGGCCGAGGGCATGGCCGAGTTTGACAAGACCGGTCGCAGCTCGTGGTCCAGCGACCTCGCCGAGATCCCGGAAAAGTATGGCGTCACCAATGTCTACGGCGATCTGGGGCAGCTCTTCGCGTGGACCGCTGTGGCCGAGCCGCGCCTCGCGGCGGCATTAATGGGGATGCTGGTCAAGGGGCTCGGCGCCGACCACGTGCTCTGGGGTACCGATGCTCTATGGACCGGTGCGCCGCAGTGGCAGATCGAGGGACTGCGCCGTCTCGAAATACCGGAGGACATGCAGCAAAAATATGGGTTCAAGCCGCTGGGTCCGGCCGATGGCCCGATCAAGAACGGCATCTTTGCCGAAAACGCAGTGCGCCTCTACAATTTCGACAAGCGGGCCGAACTCGCCCAGCCCGACCGCTTTGCCGAAATCAAGGCCGATTATGTACAGAACGGGCCGGGCCGCAGCAATCTGCGCTACGGCTACGTTCGCAATGCGGGGTGATCACATGGCCGTTGTCGAGACCGAGCGTCACGGGCAGATCCTCGTGGTGCGGATGAACCGGCCCGAGCGCTTGAACGCGCTCAATCAGGAGATGCGCACCCGGCTCGCCGAGACCTGGACCGAGTTCCGTCACGATGACGGGCTCGACGTCGCGATCTTCACCGGCACCGGCCGGGGCTTCTGCGCCGGCGAGGACATGAAGGAGTCGCTGCAGCGCGGGGTGCCGGGCGGGCAGCGGCCGGCGATCGAGGACCCGTTCATGTCCGGCGTGCTCGAAAAACCGGTCATCGCCGCGGTCAACGGCTATGCGATGGGCGGCGGCTTCATGCTGGTCGAGCGCACCGATCTGCGCGTCGCCGTGCGCGAGGCGGTGTTCGAGGTCTCCGAAGCCAAGCGCTGGCTGCTCGGCGGCTACAATCACGGGCACGTGGCGAACCTGCCCTATCCGATCGCGATGGAGATGGCGCTTGGGTTTCGCTTTACCGCCGAGCGCTTCTATGAGATCGGCTTTCTGAACCGCCTGGTCGAGGCCGATCAGCTGATCCCGAGCGCGCTGGCGATGGCCGAGCATCTCTTGACCCTGCCGCCGGCCTCGCGCGTCAATACCGTCCACATGATGCGCCAGATGCGGCCGACGCCCGGGCCGGAGATGCAAGGTCTGGCCGCTGCCCTGCGCGAGCACGGCGCCAAGAGCGACTTGATGGAGTCGCGCGCTGCCTTTGCCGAGAAACGCGCGCCCAACTTCAAGGGCTGGGACAATCCGGAGGACCGCTACCGGCTCCCCTCGCTCGATACGGTCAAGAGCTGAGCGCGGCCGAAGATGCCCCAAAAACGAGACGGGACCGTCGGCCGGAACGGCCCATTGCATGGACTGCAGGTGCTGGACCTGACCGAGCACATGGCCGGGCCCTTCTGCACGATGATCCTG
>Ga0209217_1000065_pt1 | contig 21486 bp, 13 predicted proteins | sample JacPinW_OM3H0_M2_FD_187957 | JGI IMG/M metagenome (GOLD analysis project Ga0209217, IMG submission 187957) | Forest soil microbial communities from Algoma, Ontario, Canada - Jack Pine, Ontario site 1_JW_OM3H0_M2 (SPAdes) (version 2) | ecosystem: Environmental > Terrestrial > Soil > Boreal...
GTCGACGCGCACTTATTCTGGTGCTTTCGGCGAGGCACCCAATTCAACCTCGATCTTTCCCAATTCGAGAATTGTATGGCCCATTTCGAGCGGATGAAGCAGCGGGCGAGCGTGCGAAAGCTGCTCGCCTACGAACAGGAGGTGCAGACCGCCTTCGCCCAGGCGGCCTGATCCCGCTGAGGTCCGTGGCTTGGGCTAATGGTTTTTAACCAACGCGATCGACCTTCGGCATATGTCGGCGATCGCCTCATTGTCCTGCCACTTGTGGTTGTCCGACATTTGACAACCCGCTGCACCTGCAGCGGGTCTGCAGCGGGGGTTCCTCCTCAGGTTGTAGCACCCGAATGCGGCCAGACCGCGGGCGGCTTGACCTGTAATTGGGCCGGCATCCGTAGGCGCCCGTCAAACTCGCTGGTCTCGACCAACCAGCCCCCGCGATCGGTCTTAATGTATTATACCAATTAGGCAATTTTACGGATGCCCAGTGGCAATCCGCCGAGGCTATCTCGCCCGACTTGACCGCCTCCCTATACCATCGCCAGAGGGGCGCCTAAGACCCAAATCTGCCATCGAGACTTATGATGGTGTAACCAGGGATCGCTTACTGCACGCCTCTTTGTCGAACTGATGTCTCGCCGCCAACTGGCTCAACATCCGATGACCGCACCCGCCCGGCGGCGGCCCCTCGCGTTACGCGGTCATCGGGCATCGCCTCGGCGCCGGTCGTCCAGGCGGCAGCGACTAGGTCAGCGCAGCATTTCTTCGATCCCCGCGACCCGGCGGGCCGCGGCGGCATCATTTCCGGCATCCCGCTCGCGCTCGGCCATAACAACCAGACGGTCCGCTTCCGCCATGCGGCGTTCCCCAGCCGACACGCCGATCTGACGGCGGTCGACCTTGTCGGATAGTGCTGCCCTTACCCCTTCCTGCAGCCGGATCAGATCGGGATGGCTCGCCGTCGGCAGCGCATAGCGCTCGACCGCCGCGTTGACGCATTGGGCGTGCGGCAAGTAGTTGCCGACACGGCGCGGATAGACGCGATTGCAAGCCTCGCGCGCGCTACGCAGGTCGCCCGGCAGCGGCGCCAGCACGCAGCTGACAACCAGAGCGCACAGTATGCTTACGGCCGCGGCCTTTATCACTGTGCCAGATTCCAACCGACTTTTAACCGACATTCTCCGGATTCCGCCCCAGCGAACGCCATGGTCGGGTTTTCCGGCATCGTGGCAACCAAGGTTTCGAGCATGATAGATGTTGCGCGCAGCCAAGGGCCGTCCAGCGAACCTCGCCGCTCTCGGGTAGATCGACGGAGTGCAACGGCGGCGACCGTCAAGGACCATCCTGCGCGAGGTTGTCAGTCGCGGCTTCCTCTAACTCCTAGGCGCGTGCATGTGGAGCCGCGGGACCTAAGCGGTATGGTTGGGCGCAGCCGAGGCCACGGGAATGATGCCTGCGGTTCAGTACCCCGCGGGCGCGTTTGTCGGGGCGGCAGCCGCAGCGCTCCCCACGGCGTATCCGCAGTCAACACAGTGATGTCTTGGCCTGTTGTACCTCGCGTAGTGTCGGTGATTGTAGTAGCCTTGATAGGCAGGCGGTGGTGGCGTTGTGATAAGACCTGTCACCGCCCCTACGGCTCCGCCGACAGCGGCGCCGAGGGCCGCACCGTGACCGCCGGCAGCGGCAGCCCCGATTGCAGCCCCGCTGCCTGCGCCGATGAGACCGCCCCCAATCGTCCGCTGGACGGGATCGTATGGATTGGTGCAAGCCGATAGGCCTAGCACCAGCCCGATTGCAACCACGCAAGGGGTAATCCGTGGTTTTGTCATCGCGGTATTCTCCAACGTCCTGCTTGACTGGCCGTTTGGGGCCTTCCAGTGGCACGGTCATAAACGGCCCACGTCAGAACGCCGCACAGCAAACCTGCATTCCGAGGATTGCCACATCGCGACGCCACCATTGTGTGTCATTTTTGGAACCCAAGCGTGCGGTGCGCGTCAGCAGCACCCAATTAACGCGATTTCGGCGGAGCCTGTCGTCACGATGGCGGGTGAAAACCAGCCCCGTCATCTAGGCATGCCGTCTCTCGGCGAGTTGGCGGAGCAAGGCTATGGGAGAGCTTATTGGACGCGGTCACAACCAGAGCGGTCGCGGGCACAGTCCAAGCACAGCCGCAAGCGCGGCCCGCGCATCGGCCCACGCCGCACCAGCGCCGTTGACCAACTCGTCTGGCCCGAGACTAAGCAGGCCCAGCATGAGACGGATAGGAATGCCGGACCATTGGGGAGGAACGAAGTTGTGAAGCGAACAGTTTGCGTTTTCGTGACTGCCTTGAGCCCGAGTTCGAGCTACCAACCCCTCCGATCCGGCGCAGCGTTTTGTCGGCGGCGGTCTGCTTGGCGCCGGAGCGACGAGTGAAGCTGACGCTCTCGCGCCGGTGCAGGACCGCCGTCGTTTACTCCCGTCTGGGAGTACCGCTCAAAGTTTCGGCCGTGCCAATGTCCCGCGCAGGCCCTATCGGGCCGACCCATTGAGAAGAGCGCTCCGAGGCTCCCCGCCATTGTCGTGTGGGTTGATAATCGGGTCGCGCAAGCCCGTATAAGCGATGCCCGCCAACATCGCGGCCTGCACCACCGCCATGACTTCGCCCGCCTCGGTGCCAAGCATCGTGGAACTGAGAATGAGCAGGATCAAAGCGTCTGCCAGCGTGACCTGGGGACACACCAATTGTGCAGCGGTCGCCGAGAAATGCATTGAGGAACGGAGCTTTGACTTGACCGCTGCCCCCGTCGCGTCGGGCGCTGACAAGCACCCGAGGCGACGGCCGAGCGAACAGCCGCAGTGAATCGATAACCGCGGCCGAACTCAGTGCGGACAAAGTCGCGGTCTTCGTCAAGAGCCTTGCGCAACGCAAAGATCTGAACCTTCAAGTTCTCCTCCGCAACAACGATGCCCGGCCACACACGGCTCATGAGCTCGTCTTTGGTGACCAGCGATCCGTCGGCCTCCAGCAAGACCAGGAGGAGATCGAAGGCGCGCGCGCCCACCTCGACCGGTACGCCGTCGGCGACCAATTGCCGCTGGCGCAGCAACACACGGAAACGGCCGAATTTGACCGTCGCTTCGGCCGCCGCCCCGCTCGTTCGATTTGCGCCCTGAGGCGGGTTTTGGCCGTAGAGGGCGAGCTCGGCGTCGATATTCGTGTTCATCGTGGGCCCCTCCGTTTGGTTGATGGGCTGCAATTTGGCGCGGCCTTTGCGCTGGTCGCGTTAATGGTTGTGAAATGTGCTAGAATCGCCTTTGCAGCTATTTGCAGGCATCGGAATCGCGGCCGAACGCCCAGGCAGGCTGCTGTCGCGTTTGCCAAAATTTTCCGCGCTATGAATTTTCCGCGCTATGTATGAATCGGAAGCCCTTGAGGACGCCTCTCCGATGGATGAAGAAACCTTCGCCTTCGGGTCGTTCCGCTTGATACCTGCTCAGCGCATGCTGCTCGAGGACGGGAAACCGATGCGCCTCGGCAGCCGGGCCTTGGACATCCTTGTAACGCTTGTTGAAGGCGCCGGCGAGACGATCCGAAAGGATCAGCTGATCGCCCGCGCCTGGCCCGACACCTTCGTGGACGAGGGGGCTCTGCGGGTCCATGTCGCCGCGCTACGCAAGGCGCTTGGTGATGGCCGCGCGGGAAATCGCTATATCGCCAACAATCCCGGCCGAGGCTACAGCTTTGTCGCGCCGGTAGCGCGCGTGCAGCAACAGCCAGCAACCGCCCCGCAGGACAGAGCGGTCGCGGGCGACAATCTGCCGGCGCCGCTCACCCGCATCGTCGGCCGCGACGACGATATCGCGGCCTTGACGACGCAGCTAGCTCGACGTCGTCTTCTGACGATCGTCGGCTCGGGCGGGATCGGCAAGACCACGGTGGCGATCGCGGTCGCCGAAACCGCACGTGCGTCCTATAGAGACGGCGTCTGGTTCGTCGGGCTCGCCTCGCTGGCTGATCCCGACCTGGTGCCGAGCTCCCTCGGCGCGGTGCTCGGGATCTCTCTACCAGGCGTCAATCCGGTATTTGGGCTGACCGCGTGGCTGCGCGACAAGCATACCTTGATCGTGCTCGACAGCTGCGAGCACGTCATCGGCGCGGCGGCCGCACTGGCCGAAGAGGTCCTGAGAGCAGCGCCGCGCGCCCGCATTCTGGCCACCAGCCGCGAACCGTTGCGGGCCGAAGGCGAATGGCTGCATCGCCTGACCTCGCTGGAACTTCCGTCGCAAGCGGCCTCTCCCACTGCCGACGAGGCGATGCGGTATTCGGCCGTCGAGCTGTTCAGCGAGCGCGCAGTCGCGACGGACGACGGGTTTTTCCTCGACGATGCCGATGTCTCGGCGGTCCTGGAGATTTGTCGCAGGCTCGATGGCGTGCCGCTGGCGCTGGAACTGGCGGCTGCCCGCGTCGATGCGTTTGGCGTCAAGGGCCTCGCCGCGCGGCTCGACGATAGGTTCGCCGTGCTGACGAAGGGCCGGCGCACTGCGCTGCCGCGGCACCAAACTCTGCGCGCGGCCATGGATTGGAGCTACGACTTTCTACCCGAAATCGAGCAGGTTGTACTTCGCCGCCTTGCGGTCTTTCGGGGCAGCTTTACCATGGAGGCGGCCGCTGCCGTCGCCGCAGATGAGCGGATTAAGGCCGCCAATGTGATCGAAAGCCTCGCGAATCTGGCAGGGAAGTCGCTCGTTACAACAGACATTAGCGGCGATATCACCTACCATCGGCTCCTCGACACGACCCGCTCCTACGCGCTCGATAAACTTGAGGACAGCGGCGAAGCCGAACAGGCCGCACGACGCCATGCGGAGTACCTTCGGGATCTCATCGCGCCAGCCATACCCGGCTCCCAGCTACAGCCTGCCGTCGAGGACGTGGCCCGCTTTGGACGGGAGATCGACAACGTGCGCGCGGCGCTCGACTGGGCCTTCTCTCCGATCGGAGACCCTTCGATCGGCGCCGTGCTGACGGCCGCGTACGTGCCGGTGTGGTTAAATTTTGCATTGATGGCCGAGTGCAGCGAGCGGACCGAGCGCGCGCTGGACAGTCTTAAGCCCGATTTGAACTTGAGCGCGCGCCTCAAAATGCAGCTTCGTATCGCACTTGGGGATGCGCTGCTTCACTCGGCGGGCTTCGTGGAAAGGACCGGGATGGTATTGGCCGAGGCGCTCGAAACCGCCGAAAGGCTGGATGACGTCGTCTCGCAGTTGCGCGCTCTGTGGGCCATGTGGAGCTACTGGTTCAACATCGGTGATAACCGCGCGGCGCAACCCCTGGCGGAACGATTCTCGCACCTTGCACGCGATGCCGGCGACAGAGCCGATGTCCTTGTGGGTGATAGGCTCATAGGTACCACGATGCACTACAGTGGCAGCCAGCACCAGGCCCGATATCACCTCCAACGCGTGCTCGACCTCTATGTTGCACCGAGCGATCAACGACACACGATGTGGTTTCACCATGACCAGCGCGTCATGGCCCGCACGGCGCTGGCCCGGGTGCTTTCGCTGCAGGGGTCACTGGATCAAGCCATCCAGAACGCGCAGACAGGCCTGGAGGATACCCAGGCTAGCGACCACATACTGTCTATGTGCTACGCGCTCGGTGAGGCGGTATGTCCGATCGCACTGATGACCGGTGACCTCGCTGCCGCCGAGCGGTCAGTGGCGATGCTGAATGATATTGTGACGAAGCACGGCGTGACCGTCTACAAGAGTCTAGGACCGCACCTGGGAGGCGAATTGCTGATCAGGCGAGGCGAGTTCGCTGCAGGCTCCATCGTGCTGCGCGCCGCGCTCGGTGGGCTCCCCACGACCGGGGGGGTTAAAAGGCGCAACTCCTGGTTCCTCGGCGTCCTAGCGGAAGGACTGGCGGGTGCCGAACAGCTCACCGAAGCGTTGGCCACGATTGACGAAGCGCTTGCGCAAGCCGACCGCAGCTGGCAGCACTGGTGTATTGCCGAACTTCATCGAGTGAAGGGCGAACTGCTGTTCCAGGAAGCGGGGGATCCGTCCATCCCGGCGGCCGTAGATTGCTATCATAAGGCGCTCGAGATAGCCCGGGAACAGGGAGCGCTGTTCTGGGAATTGCGCGCCGCGGTGAGTCTTGCCCGCTTGAGGATAAGGCAGGATCAGCACGACGATGCGAAACGAATTCTCGCGCCGGTCTACGATCAGTTTACTGAGGGCTTCGAGACCGCAGATCTAAAACAGGCGAGAGCCCTGTTGGAGCAATTGGCGTAAGCCGGCGTCTGTTTGGCTCGAGGAAGCTAGCCGGTTAGCAGGTCGGCCAAGACCTTCGTGCGGGCGTCTGGCTGGGCTGACCTGCTAGCGCGATTGGCGTAGCCCGAAATCGGGCACGCGCGCGGCCTACGTCTTGCCCAGTGCGGCAATCACCGCCTCGGTTGTCAAAATTGCATGCGCGAAGGTCGGCCCGTTGACTTCGTGCGCGGCATGCATCGCCTCGGCGCTGAATGCCGCTGTCGCGTCCCGCACCAGCGTCACGTGGTAGCCAAGTTCAGCGCCGCAACGGGCGGTCGCCTCAATGCAGGTGTTCGCCACCATTCCTATCACGATGATCTTTTCGATACCGCGCTGCTTGAGCTGGAAGTCAAGGTCGGTGTTAGCAAATCCGTTCTGGCCCCAATGCTCCTGAATGACGACGTCGCCTGGCTGCGGCACCAGATCGGGATGCCAGTCGCCGCCCCACATGCCGTCTCCGAAGACGGCTTCGCGATCGGTGGAGGTCTGGCAAGGGCTGGGATGACGCCATCCGTCATAATTGCCCTCGCGCCAGCGCCGGTGCGGTACGTAGAGCACCGCGACGCCTGCGCGCCGCGACGCCTCGACGAGCGCGCGCAGGTGTGTCAGCAGCTCGACCGTCTCGGCGACCGCCTTGGCTTTGGGCCACAGCTTGCCTCCGTCGCTCAGCAAATCGTTGTACGGATCGACGAGCAGAAGTCCGGTCCGATTCGCGGCATAATCGTCTAGCGCCAAGACTTCCTCTCAAGGTCACGTCGGAAGAGGCCGGAGCCAGTCCCCTAGTTCTCAGACGGGCGCAGCCTGCTTGGTGCACTCGCGAAACGTCTCGCGTCCGCCGATGGAATGGCGGACAGAAATGGCGTCTCCGAGGCCCAGCGTTTCAACCTGGGAGGCAGGATCGTCGGCGTATGTATCCATGTCATTGCCATGCCAGGGCTGGCTCAACCGGTGCTGAGATAGTGGGCGGGTCTCGCTGGCGCACGAAATTAAGAGTTGTGAATCTTTGTCATGTAATTCAGAGCAGGTGCTCGATGGCGAGGGCGGTCGAGCAGTAGGACTCCCGCGATCGGCAGCGACGGTTACTGTTATAGCGTTAGGGATGAGCAGAATGGTCCCGGCTCTGCTCTTTCTCGACCAACGGCAGTTTTCGGCCGACGTTCCACCTGCAATCGATCACGGCGCATCTTTCTGGAGGATGCTGACATGACGCGCGGCTGTGTGGCACGTCGCTGCTGCCATCCCCCTACTGCGCGGGGGCGTCAGCCTCGGGATGGACAGCTCGGCGGTGCCGGCCCAGCAGACGGCCGAGGCGGTCCATGTAGATGTAGACGACGGGTGTGGTGAATAATGTCAGCACCTGCGACACTAACAGGCCGCCGACGATTGCGTAGCCGAGCGGCTGGCGAATTTCCGACCCGATGCCGGTGCCGAGCATCAGCGGGACGCCGCCGAGCAGAGCGCACATCGTCGTCATCAGAATGGGGCGAAAGCGCAGCAGGCACGCCTCGTGGATCGCGTCCTCGGTGCTGAGCCCGCGCTCGCGCTCGCCGACCAGCGCGAAGTCGACCAGCATGATGCCGTTCTTCTTGACGATGCCGATCAGCAGGATGATGCCGATGATGCCGATCACGTCGAGCGGCATGCCGAACAGCATCAGCGTCAGCAACGCTCCGAGCCCGGCCGAGGGCAGGGTCGAGATGATCGTGATCGGGTGGATCGTGCTCTCGTAGAGCATTCCGAGGATGATGTAGACCGCGATCAGCGCGGCGAGGATCAGGATCGGTGTGCTGCTCAGTGAGCTTTGAAATGCCTGCGCGCTGCCCTGAAAACTGGTGGCGATCGAGGGCGGCAGGTCGAGCTTCTTTGTTGCCTGCTGGATCGCCGTTACCGCCGTGCCGATCGAGGTGTTCGGAGGGAGGTTGAAGCTCAGAGTCACCGATGGAAACTGGCCCTGATGGTTTATCGCGATCGGTCCGACCATCGAGGTGATCTTAGCGAGCTGGCTCAGCGGAACTTGGGCCCCGGTGGCAGAGGTTGCGTAGATGCGGCTGAGCGCGCCGCGCCCGAGCTGGAAGCTGGGCTCGACCTCGAGGATCACATAGTACTCGTTCAAGGTGGTGTAGATCTTCGCCGCGGTGCGCTGCCCGAAGGCGTCGTAGAGGATCGAATCGACCACGGAGGGGTTGATGCCCAGCCGTGAAGCGACATCGCGGTTGACCTCGACCTGCAGCACCCGGCCGGCGCTCTGCTGGTCGCTGGCAACGTCGGCCAGTTGCGGCAGCCCTTGCATCTTCTGCAGCAGAATGGGCGCCCAGTGGTTGAGCTCCTCATTGTCGACATCGACCAGCGTGTACTGGTATTGTGTTTTGGAGAGCCGCGCGCCGATCGTGATGTCCTGCGCCGCCTGCATGTACAAGGTCACGCCATCGACCGGCTGCAGCGCCCGATTCAACCGCGCGATCACCTGGTCGGCGCTGGCGCTCCTCTGCGCGAGCGGCTTCAGGGTGATGAACATGCGCCCGTCATTCAACGTGACGGTCGGCCCACCGGGTCCGATATAGGCGATCGCCGAGGCGACTGCCGGGTCCTTCGTCACCACGTCCAGAACCGCCTCCATGCGCCCCATCATGCCTTCCGGGGAAATGTCCTGAGCTCCCTCGGCAATGCCGATGATCAGGCCGGTGTCCTCCTGCGGGAAAAATCCTTTTGGGATCACGATGAACAGGGCGCCCGTCGCGCAGATCGTCGCGATCATCGCGGTCAGCGTGATCAAGCGGTGGCGCAGCGCAACGATCAACGCCCGGTCGTAAACCGCGACCAGCCCGTCGAAAAAGCGCTCGACTGCGCCCGAGACCCGCCCGCGGGGCTTCTCGCTCTCCGATGTCAAGAGGCGGGAGCACATCATCGGTGTCAATGTCAGCGACACGACCACCGAGACAAGAATCGCCACCGCAACAGTGACGGCGAATTCGCGGAACAATAGACCGACGATGCCGCTCATCAGAAACAGCGGAATAAATACGGCGACCAGCGATATCGAGATCGAGACGATCGTAAAACCAATTTCCCCCGCCCCCTGCAAGGCGGCCTGCATCGGCGTCGCCCCTTTCTCGATGTGCCGTACGATGTTTTCGATCATCACGATCGCATCGTCGACCACGAACCCGACGGCGATGGTCAGCGCCATCAGCGAGAGATTGTCCAGACTGAACCCGAGCACGTACATCACCATGAATGTGCCGATCAGCGACATCGGCACTGCTATCGCCGGGATGACGGTCGCCCAGAGCTTGCGCAGGAACAGGAAGATGACGCCGACGACCAGCGCGATCGTCAGGAGCAAAGTGCGCTCGACGTCGACGACGCTGGCGCGGATGGTTTGGGTCCGGTCCGAGGCGATGTAGATGTTGAGGGAAGGCGGCAGCGACGCTTGCAGCTGCGGCAGCGCCTTTTTGATCTGGTCGACGGTCGCGATCACGTTCGCGCCGGGCTGGCGCTGCACCGCGAGAAGGATCGCACGCTGTGTGTTCAGCCAGCCGGCAAGCGTCTTATCTTGCGCCGCGGTGATGGCATGGCCGACATCACGGACGCGTATCGGCGCGCCGCCGGGGGAGAGGCCGGAGCGATAAGCAAGGATGTAGTCGTTGAACCCTTGCGCCGTCATCAGCTGGTCATTGGTCTGCAAGGTGGAGGCTTGCTGGCCGCCATACAGCGTACCCTTGGCCTGGTTGACCGTGGCAGTGCTCAAGGCAGTGCGCACCGCCTCCAAATCCAGACCTTCCGCCGCAAGTTGCGCCGGATTGACCTGGACCCGGATCGCCGGGCTTTGCTGGCCGCCGACCGTGACCAGGCCGACGCCGGGCATCTGCGCAATCTTCTGTGCGAGGATGCTGTTCGCGTAGTCGCTGACCTTGATGAGCGGAAGCGTGTTTGATGTCAGGGCCAGCAACAGGATCGGCGTATCGGCCGGGTTGGTCTTCCGGTAGATCGGCGGGTTTAAGAGGGTCGGGGGCAGGTCCGAGGCCGCCGCGTTGATCGCCGCCTGCACGTCCGACGCGGCCGAATCCACGGTGCGGCTGCGGTCGAACTGGAGCGTAATCTCCGTATATTCGGTGGCGCTGCTCGAGGTCATCTGCGAGAGGCCGGGAATCTCGCCGAACTGTCGTTCGAGCGGCGTCGTGACCGAGGAGGCGACTGCCTGCGGACCGGCGCCCGGCCACTGCGCGGTCACTTGGATCGTTGGAGAATCGATGTTCGGCAGCGCAGCCACCGGCAATAGCTCATAGCCGAGCAGCCCCAGCAGCAATATCGCCAACATCAGCAACCCGGTCGCGATCGGCTTTCGTATGAAGGTCGCCGAGATGTTCATGGCAGCATGCCCGAGCTTGCCGTGGAGGGGTTCGGCACGGCGCTCGGATTGCTCGGGTCGGCCAGCGCCACCAATGTGCCGGGTGACAGCCGATACTGGCCCCGCACGACGACATCCTCGCCGGCGCTCAAACCCTTGTCGATGAGGGCCTCGCCGGTCAGCGTCTCGCGCACCGAAACCGGTCGCATTGCCACCTTGTGGTCCTGGCCCACGACGAAGACGAATTGCCCTTGCGGTCCCTGCTGGATGGCGTCGAGCGGGACGCTCAGGCCATTGTGCTGCACCGAGGTCACCAGCCGTACGTTGACGAACGTGCCGGGCCACAACCGGAGGTGTGGATTGGGGAAATTTGCCTTCAGGCGGACGGTGCCCGAGGTGGGATCGGCCTGGTTATCGACCAGAAGAAGCTGGCCGGTATCGAGCTGCGTCTTGCCGTCCTGGCTGAAGGCGATGGTCTCCAGCGGCCCCTTCGCGAGCGCATCCTGCACGTCCGGAATGTCGGCCATGGGCAAGGTGAAGATCACGCTGATCGGCTGCACCTGGGTGACCACGACGACGCCGGTCGTAGAAGAGGAGGCCCCATTGTTTGGTTGGATGATGTTCCCGACATCGAGCAGGCTAATTCCGGTGACGCCGTCGAACGGAGCGACGAGCCTGGTATAGCTGAGCTCGGTCTTGGCGTAGTCGACTGCCGCCTGGTCGTTCTTGATGGTAGCCTGCTGCTGGGCCACCATCGCCCGCTGCGTCGCCACCTGCTGCTCGGGTGCAAACCCTTGCTTGGACAGCGGGATATACCGGCCGAGGTTGATTTGCGCATTCTCGAGATGGGCTTGGTCGCGGGCGAGCGCTGCCTCCGCCTCGTCGAGCTGCGCCTGATAGGTGCGCGGATCGATCTGGGCCAAGAGGTCGCCTTTCTTGACGAATTGTCCCTCCTTGAAAGGTTCATCGACGATCAACCCGGTGACCTGGCTGCGGACCGTCGCCGTGTTCAGCGCCGAGACCGTTCCAACGCCAGTCAGCACGATCGGGAAATCGCGCTGCTTGACCGTTGTCGCGATGACCGGAACCGGCGGGAGCGCCGGCGTTGCCACAGGCACTCGCTCCTCGAATTGCCGGAGATAGACGGTCAACCCGCCACCCAGAAGAGCAACGGTGACCACCGCAATCAACAGTTTCGTCCATCTCCGTGCCCCTCGAACGTGCCCGCGGGCATTGTCACGGTCACCGACGACAGACGTTTGGTGGAGCATGCTCATGAGGTTGTACCTTACGAGTAAGACGGTAGACTAGGCGGACGCCAACTCCAACGCGGCTCGGGAAACGCTATCCAGCTGCGGCAAAAGCGGGTAGGGGAAGGCCGGCAATTTGCACGACCAACAGCAGATTCAGCGCGAGGACGATGGCGGCCGCCGCCGTCGCTGCCGTCATGGTGAGGCGCCCGTTCGCGTACAAGCCCATCACGTCACGGCGTCGCGTCAGGATCAACAAGGGGATCATCGGCACCGGCAGAATGAGACTGAGCACGACTTGGCTGAGAACGAGCGCCCGAGTGGCGTCGAATCCGACGGCCACGATCGCGAAGGCGGGAATCATCGTGATGAGCCGCCGAAGCCAGAGTGGGATGCGAAACCCGACAAAGCCCTGCATGATGACCTGCCCGGCCATCGTGCCGACCGCCGAGCTCGACAGTCCGGAAGCGATCAGCGACACCAGAAACACCCCCGCGGCGCCGGAACCAAGGATCGGTATCAGGGTGCGGTAGGCGGTGCCGATCTCTGCCACATCATCGTGCATGCCGTCGTGGAAGACGGAAGCGGCCATTGCCACCATAGCCATGTTGACGAGGCCGGCGAGACCGAGCGCCAGCACGACCTCGCGGTTTGAGAATTGGAGCAGCCGCCGTCGCTCTCGATTGGTCCGAGGAAGGACACGATCCTGAGTGAGACCGGAGTGCAAGTAGATCGCGTGCGGCATGACCGTGGCGCCAACAATGCCGACCGCGAGCAAAACCGCCTCGCCGTCATCGAGGCGCGGCACGACCGCATGGAACGCAGCCGCGGACCAATCGGGTGGCGCGATCAGCAGCTCGACAAGGTAGCTCGCGCCAATCACCCCCACTAGCCCGCCGATCAGCAGCTCGATCGGCCGGAATCCGCCGCGCTGCAGGGTCAGGATCGCGTAGGTCGCGATGCCCGTGATCACCATGCCGGTGAGCAGCGGCGTGCCCAGCAGCAGGGAAAGGCCGATGGCACCGCCGAGAAACTCGGCAAGGTCGGTTGCCATCGCGCCGATCTCGCTGGCAATCCACATTCCCCAGACCAATGGTCGCGGAAACTGCTCGCGGCACAGTTCGGCGAGGCTGCGACCGGTGACGATACCGAGCTTCGCCGACAGCGCCTGGAATAGCATCGCGATGATATTGGCGACGACGACGACCCAAAGCAGGTTATAATTGTATTTGGCACCGGCCTGGATGTTGGTCGCGAAGTTCCCGGGATCCATGTAGGCGACCGAGGCGATGACGGCCGGACCGGCGAATGGCAGCAACGAGCGCAGCCCGCGCCGCCGACCGGCCAATACCTCGCTTCCAGCGAGTATGGCACGGTCGGTCAGCGTTGCTTGGCCAAGTGAATCCGTCATTTCGGATCACCCGGGCAGGATCTCCGGTTTGTCATTGGGGAACTTCGCGATCGTCGCCGGGTCAATATTGAGGGTTGCGGCGACCATCGCGGGCGGTGTGTGCGTCAACCAGTCGGACAAGGAGACGTCCTCGAAGTAGGGGCTCCTGAACACCTCGAGGAACTGCAAGTCGGTGTCGCCGATGTTCTTAACGTAGTGTGCGTTGTTGCGCACCACGTAGCCGATGTCGCCGGCATTGAAGTTCGTCGTCACCGCCTTCGGACCGGCACTGAACACCCCGACCTGGGCCTTGCCCTTGATGTAGTACTGCCACTCATCGGCGTTGGGGTGCCAATGCAGCTCCCGCAGCGCGCCGGGGCGCAGGGTCACGAGCCCCGCGGCAATGGATTGGTTGGCGTGGAAGTTCGTGCTGTCGGCGATTTGCACCGTGCCGCCGGGCGTCTCCCGCGCGAAGGGTTGGCCTTTTAGGGAAAAGGTGAACGGGTATCTCGGGAGGCCCTTGGGGCCCAATACGGCCGCCTGGTCGGCAGCGAGCGGTCCCGGCAGGTTGCTCTGGAAAATGTAGCGATCGTGCAGCGGTATTTTCGAGAACGTGTCGGCTGGGACAGCGAAATTCTGGGCTAAGATATCCGGCGGGGTGTGCGCGAGAAAATCGGTCAGCAGGAGCGTATTGAATTCGGATGCCTTGCCGTCATTGAAGGCGATAACAAATTCGCAGCCGTCGGGACCCAGGCCCTGCAACGAATGCGGAAAGCCCGCCGGGAAAAACCATAGGTCACCCTCGTTCACATCGGCGACATAGGCTTGCCCGATCGGGTCGAGGACGGTGATGCGGCATGAACCGTACGTCACGTACGCCCATTCGGCAAAGGTGTGCCAGTGCAGCTCGCGCAGACCACCTGCCGTCAGCCGCATGTTGACGCCCGCAATGGTCTCCGAGATCTGGAAGTCGTACTGCGTCACCTGCCGCGCCCAGCCGCCGTTCTGGATCCGCTTCGGCGCGTTGTTGAACGACGCCCAGAACTGCGGCATGTCGCTCACATCGGTGGGCGGCGGCGACGATGCGGCCGGGAACTGGTCGGCGATCGCCGGACTGTGCGGGCCCGGATCCGTCAGACTGGCCGGGTTCTTCGCGTTGACTGCTCCTTGCGGCGGCTCGTCCGGATTGCCGAACGAAGCCGCCCGCGCCCCGACCGAAAGAACCGACGCTGCGGCGAGCCCGCCGGCACCGGCCCCCAGTAGGCTGCGCCGTGTCACATCAACCATGATGTTCTCCACTGAAACCGTGATCGCAAAAGGAGCCCGCGCAGTCAGATATTCGACGGTCGCATCCGAAGATTTGCCGGACTTCTGCGCGAGGCTTTTGCGATCCCGTATACGATCTAGTGCCGCCCCACGTTTTCCGCGGGGAAAAGTAATAAACCCCGGTAAATTATCGTTTATGAGAATGCTCGATTAAGCCGCGTCCGCGGCGCCGACGGGCGTCGGGTTCGGCCGTTTCAAGATGCAGCTGTCGGGGCTGTTCGGCGGGAGGCGACGAAGTACTATCGAACAACTCGACGCGTAAGCCTACCGCGCGGTGAAGGCCTTGAAGCTTCGCACATTTTGGGCGCCCTCGGTGGGGTCAAGCTCAAAGCGCCCGCCACAGCGACCTCGGGATGCACCGACCGTGCGCGGAGGCCGCCGAGCAATCCATCGCGGGATCAACCATTTGATTTGGCAGGCGCCTTGGTCTTGTCGGGCGCTGACAAGCACCCCAGGTGAGGGTCGAACGAACCACGGCAGTGAACCGGTAGCCGCGGCCGAACTCGGTCCGGATAAAATCGCGGTCTTCGCCAAGAGCCTTGCGCAACGCCGAGATCTGAACCTTCAGGTTCTCCTCCGCGACAACGAAGCCTGGCCACACACGGCTCATGAGCTCGTTTTTGGTGACGAGGGATCCGTCGGCCTCCAGCAAGACCAGGAGGAGATCGAAGGCGCGTGTTCCCAACGCTATCGGCACCCCGGCGGCCAGCAGTTGTCGCTGGCGCAGCAGGATGCGGAAACGGCCGAATTCAAGCATCGCGTCGGCTGCTGCCGGGCTCGACCGGTTGGCACCATGCGGCGGCGGGTTTTCGCGGTAGGGGGCGGGCCTGGCGTAGCTACTCGTCGTCATCGCGGGGCCTCCGTTTGGTTTATAGCCTGCAATTTGGGGCGACCGTCTGCGCTGGTCGCGTTAATGGTTGTGAAAATGTGCAAGAGCTGCCTTTGCAGCTATTTGCGGGCACCGGATCTGCGGCAGGGGGCTTGGGTAGCTGCGGTCACGTTGCGAAAAGTCTCCTCGGTCACTATGAAGTGGCAGTCCCCTTGAGGACATCCCCCGATGGATAAAGAAACCTTCGCCTTCGGATCGTTCCGCCTGATCCCCGCTCAGCGCGTGCTGCTCGAGGACGGAAAGCCGCTGCGCCTCGGCAGCCGGGCGTTGGACATTCTCGTCACGCTGGTTGAAAGCACCGGCGAGACGATCCGCAAGGATCAGCTGATCGCGCGCACCTGGCCCGATACGGTCGTAGACGAGGGCGCGTTACGGGTTTATGTCGCGGCGCTGCGCAAGGCGCTCGGGGACGGTCAGGCAGGCAGGCGGTACATCGCCAACATCCCGGGCCGGGGCTATAGCTTCGTCGCACCGGTGACGCGCGAGCAGCAACAGCCGGCAACCGCCCCGCCGGACAGAGCGGTTCTGGGGGGCAATCTGCCGGCCCCGCTCACCCGCATCGTCGGCCGGGACGACATCATCGCGGCCCTGAGGACACAGCTGGTCCGACGCCGGTTTCTGACCATCGTCGGTCCGGGCGGGATCGGCAAAACCACAGTCGCCGTCGCCATCGCCGAGAGCGTGAGCGCGTCATATGAGGACGGCGTCTGGTTCGTCGGGCTGGCTTCGCTGCCCGATCCGGACCTGGTAGCAAGCGCCCTCGGCACCGTGCTGGGAATTTCTCTGCCCGGCGCCAACGCGATATCGGGATTGGCCGGATGGCTCCGAGACAAGCATGCGCTCATTGTGCTCGACAGCTGCGAACACGTGATCGGCGCGGCAGCGGCAATTGCCGAGGCGATCCTAAAAGCGGCGGCGCGTGTCTCCGTTCTGGCCACCAGCCGGGAGCCCTTACGGGCCGAGGGCGAATGGCTGCACCGACTCTCCTCGCTCGAACTCCCGCCGCGCTCCGATAATCTCACACCTGAGGGGGCACTGCAGTATTCTGCCATCCAACTGTTCAACGAGCGCGCCATCGCGACGATGGATGAGTTCGCCTTGCGCGATGACGATGTTGCTCCGGTCCTCGAGATTTGTCGCAGGCTCGACGGCGTGCCGCTCGCGCTCGAATTGGCAGCCGCGCGCGTCGACGTGTTCGGTGTCAAGGGACTTGCCGCGCAGCTCGACGATCGGTTCACCGTCCTGACAAGCGGCCGCCGCACCGCGCTACCGCGCCACCAGACTCTGCGCGCGGCCATGGATTGGAGCTACGAGCTGCTGCCGGAAACCGAGCAGCTCATTTTGCGTCGCGTTGCCGTGTTCCAGGGCGATTTCACCATCGATGCAGCGGCGGCTGCCGCCACCGACGACCGCATCAATGCCGTCGATATTTTCGAAGCGATCGCCAACCTCGCCGCGAAATCTCTGATCTCGACCGACATCAGCAGCGAAGTCACCTATCACCGCCTGCTCGACACTACGCGTGCCTACGCTCTGGAAAAGCTGAGCGAGAGCGGCGAGAGCGAACCCCTGGCGCGCCGGCAAGCTGAATACTACCGGGATCTCTTCGAGCGGGCCGAATCCGAATGGGAGGCGCGGCCCACGGCCGAATGGCTGGGCGATTACGGGCGCCAGATCGACAATTTGCGCGCGGCGCTCGACTGGGCGTTTTCGCCGGACGGTGATGCATCGATCGGGATGGCGCTTACGGCCGCCGCGGTACCCTTGTGGATGCACTTGTCGCTGATGGAGGAATGCTGCGGCCGGGTCGAGCAGGCTCTCGCCGCTATCGCGGCCGGAGCGAGCCGGGACGCGCGTCGCGAGATGCAGCTCCACGCCGCGCTGGCGCAATCGCTGATATTGACCAGAGGTTCTGCCGGCCCAAAGATCGACGCGGCCTGGACAAAGGCCTTCGGGATCGCGACGAGCCTTGACGATGCCGAGTACCAACTGCGCTCGCTCTGGGGCCTGTGGTTCCATCACACCAACAGCGGTCGGCACCACGTCGCCCTGACCTTGGCTCAAAGGTTCTGTTCCTTGGCGGCGACGCAGTCCGACCCAAGCGATCGCCTGATCGGCGAGCGACTGATCGGTACGTCGCAGTATTACCTGGGCGATTTGCTCAGCGCGCGGCACCACATCGAAGGCGTGCTCGCTGATTATGTCGCCGCCGACGATAGGTCACACATCATTCGATTCCAGGTCGACTTCGGGGTGACGGCGCGCGTATTCCTTGCACGAATTCTGTGGCTGCAGGGAGTGTCGGATCAGGCGATGCTGACCGCGGAAAACAGCATCGCGGACGCTCGGGCTGCCAATCATGCAAACTCATTGTGCAGCGCTCTGGCGCTGGCGGCATGCCCGATCGCGCTGTGGGTGGGAGATTGGGTCGCGGCAGAACATTATGTCGGAATGCTGCTTGAGCATTCGAGAAATCATGCGCTGTCACGCTGGCGCGCTTATGGCCGCTGCCATCACGGAGCGCTCGCTATTCAGCGCGGCGATCTCAGCACCGGATTACGGCTTCTGCGCGCCGGCCTTGAGGAACTCGGCGACCCCAGGTCAGCCCCGCTGCTCTTCAGGTTCGTCATGGCAGAGGCCTTGGGCCGTGCCGGGCAGATCGCCGACGGGCTCGCGGCGATCGAGGAGGAGATCGTCGACTCCGAGCGCAGCGAAGAGCGCTGGGCAACTGCCGAGTTGCTGCGCATCAAGGGCGAGCTTCTTCTGTTGCAGGGCATGCCCGGAGCCGCGGCGGCGGCCGAGGATCACTTCCGGCAGGCGCTCGACTGGGCGCGCCGGCAGGGAGCCTTATCCTGGGAGCTCCGAACGGCCTCGAGCCTCGCGCGGCTCTGGAGAGACCAACAGCGCGTTACGGAGGCGCGCGAGCTGCTGGGGTCGGTTTACGGCCGCTTCACCGAGGGTTTCGCGACGGCAGACCTGCGAGAGGCGAGAAGCTTGCTACAGCAGCTAGCTTAAGACGGCATCAGGTCGCCGTCGCCGCCGATCCTGGTCCTCCGAGCGCTCCGTATCGCCTCCTCCACAGCACACGCCTCTACACCTTGGAGAAGCTGAAGCAGGTGAGGACGACGCGCGTCGCCCTCGCCTGACTTAACCGTTAATTCACGAAGCGGTAGAGCTTGGCGGCGTTGTCGCAGACGATCTTCTTGCGGGTGGCTTCGGGCAGATGGCCGAGCTCGCGCTGGATGTATTCCTGCGAATCCGGCCAAATGCCGTCCGGGTGCGGGAAATCCGAGCCCCACATGATGTTGTCCTCGCCGAGCTCCTCGAGCAACTTCACGCCGATCGGGTCACTCTGATAGGTGGCATAGCACTGCCGCCGCCAATATTCGCTCGGCGGCATCTTCAGATCGAGCTCCTTGAACTGGTCCTCCCACTCGGCGTCCATGCGCTGCAGGATGTAGGGAATCCAGCCGGTGCCGGCTTCGCCGATGACGAGCTTGATGCCGGGGTGATGCTCGAGCACGCCGGCGAAGATCACCGACATCAGCACATCCGACATATACATCTGGAAGCTGGTGATCCCGGCGGCGCGGGCGGCCAGCGCCACCTTCGGCCCGAGCTGCGAGAAATCGCGTCGCACCCCACTGCCGATCGTATGGAAATGCACCGGCAACCCGCTCGCCGCCACGGCATCCCACATCGGATCCCACCAGGGATCCCATAGCGGCGTCATGTCGCCCCGGCGCGAGATCTCGAGCCCGCGCACGCCGCCGCGCCGGGCAACGCGCTCGATCTCGCCGACCGCGGCCTCGATGTCGTGGTTCGGGATGCAGGCGAGCCCGGCAAAGCGATCGGGATGGGTATTGCAGAAACCGGCGAGCCACTCGTTGTAGATCCTCAGCATCTCGCCGGCGGCTTCATCGTCGTTGATCCGGCTGGTGGCGCCGAGAATGCCGTACAGCACCTCGGCCTGAATACCGTCGCGGTCCTGATCCTTGAGCCGCAATTCCGGGTCCGTCATGCGGCGGATGCCCTTCTTGCCATCGTCGTAGATTCCCTCGGACGCCATCCGGTCGGAGCGGTGGATCTTGCCGGGCTCGTAGAGGCGGCCGCCCGAGCCCATGCCATTCATCAGGCCAAACGAGGCGCCGTTCTTGGTGACCCATTCCTTGCCCCTCGGCCCATCGGTCACATAGGGCATGCGATCCTTCATCGCCACGGAAGCATTAGCGGTGAACAGATCGGGCGGCAGCCAGATCAAATCGATATGGCAATCGGCCGAGATGACGTCGTATTTCATTTTCTATCCTCCGTACGAGCCCGGCATTAGCATGACTCGCCACCGCGCCATGCGCGACTGAAATTTCCATCAAACAGGCGGAAAGGGCCGATGAATCAACGACGAGCAAATACGCCACTATCGGATGTGACCGTGCTCGATTTCGGCCAGATCTTCCAAGGCCCCTATGCGAGCTTTCTGATGGCGAAGGCGGGCGCCTTCGTGATCAAGATCGAGCCGCCCCGCGGCGAGCCCGGGCGGCGGCGCGCCGAGCCCGGCAAGAGTGCCACCCTGCCCTTCGCAATGCTGAACCAGAACAAGCATGCGATCACGTTGAACCTCAAGCACGAGCACGGCCGGGCCTTGCTGGAGGCGATGGTCGAGCGCGCCGATGTGCTGCTCGAGAATTTCTCGCCGGGCACGATGGACAATCTCGGCGTCGGCTGGCGCCGGCTGCATGAGCTCAACCCGCGGCTGATCTATGCCACGGGCACCGGGTTCGGCATCAGCGGACCCGACCGCGACAATCTGGCGATGGACATGACGATCCAGGCGGCCTCGGGGATCATGAGCGTGACCGGCTTTCCCGACGGACCGCCAGTCAAGGCCGGCCCGACGCTTGTCGACTTCATGGGCGGAATCCATCTCTACGCCGGAATCGTGACCGCACTCTATGACCGCGACCGCAGCGGGACGGGCCGGCTCGTCGAAGTGGCGATGCAGGAAACCGTCTACCCGACCCTGGCGGCGAGCTACGACTACTACTACCGGACCGGCGAGATCCCGCCGCGCACCGGCAACCGCCAGTCCGGTCTCAACAGCGCGCCTTACAATGTCTTCCCGACCGCCGACGGCCACGTGGCGATCCACATCGTCACCGAGGCGCATTTCCAGAATTTGTTGAAGGCGATGGGCCGCGAGGACCTGGCCGACGATCCGCGCTTCGCCACCAATGCCGGGCGCGTCGCCCATATGGACGAGACCGATGCGCTGGTCGAAGCGTGGACGCGCACCCTCCCCAAGATGGAGGTGTTCGCGCGCGCCAAGGCCTACCGCATCCCGTGCGCACCGGTGCGCAACGCCCCGGAGGTCATGAACGACCCGCACATGCACGAGCGCGGCATGCTCGAGCGGATCGACCATCCCGAGCTCGGCGCGATCGTGGTTCCCTCGACGCCGCTACGACTGCACGGCACCGACAAGGTCGAGACCCGGCCGAGCCCGACGATCGGCCAGCACAATGCCGAGATCTACGGCGGCTGGCTCGGCCTTTCGACGAGCGAGATTCAGCAGCTGAAGGATTCGGGAGTTATCTGATCCCGGGGGTCGAATGTGCGCGCTGACGTGATGGTTCTTGGGGCCGGAATGGTCGGGGTCGGCGTCGCGTTGCATCTGCAACAGCGCGGCCGTGACGTCGTCCTCGTCGATCGCCGGGGTGCCGGAGAGGAGACGAGCTACGGCAATGCCGGCCTGATCCAGCGCGAGGCCGTGATCCCCTACACGTTTCCGCGCGAGTTCGGCGCCATCTTGAGCTATGCGATGAACAATCGGCGCGACGCCGTCTATCATTTGTCGGCATTGCCGCGCCTGGCACCGTGGCTATTTCGCTATTGGCAGAACGCAGCACCCGAGCGGGTCGAGCGCTCGGCGCGGGCATTGGCCCCGCTGATGGCGCAATGCGTCGCGGAGCATGACGCGCTGATC
>Ga0209217_1000066_pt1 | contig 21382 bp, 18 predicted proteins | sample JacPinW_OM3H0_M2_FD_187957 | JGI IMG/M metagenome (GOLD analysis project Ga0209217, IMG submission 187957) | Forest soil microbial communities from Algoma, Ontario, Canada - Jack Pine, Ontario site 1_JW_OM3H0_M2 (SPAdes) (version 2) | ecosystem: Environmental > Terrestrial > Soil > Boreal...
GCTGCTGCTGATCTGGCCCGTCCGCTGCGGGGTGTTGCCTCCGATGTACCGAAGGTCAGCCTCAACCAAATTTGCCTGAGTTATCGTACCCAGAAAGGCGAGCGGTTGCTCGCGCTCGACCGCATCAACCTCGAGGTCAAGACAGGGGAGTTTCTCTGTATCGTGGGACCTTCTGGCTGCGGCAAGTCGACGCTGCTGCATTTAATTGCTGGTCTGCACCAGCCGACTTCGGGACAGGTGCTGGTGGACAGCAATCCGATCCAGGGGCCCGGAACAGACCGCATCTTGATCTTCCAGGAACTCGGTCTGTTTCCCTGGCTGACTGTCGGTGACAACGTTGAGTTCGGCATGAAGATGAAGGGCCTCCGAAAGGCAGAAAGAGAGGAGAAGAGCGATTACTATCTGCGCCTCGTTCACCTGGCGAAATTCAAAGACAGCTTTACCCACCAGCTTTCGGGTGGAATGCGGCAGCGGGTGGCTTTGGCACGCGCTCTGGCCACGGAACCAGACGTCCTGCTCATGGACGAGCCGTTCGCCGCGCTCGATGCTCAGACTCGCGACTTGCTGCACGATGAACTGGAGCGCATCTGGGCTGAGACTGGTCGAACCGTGATCTTTGTGACTCATAATGTACGCGAGGCTGTGCGCCTGGGCGATCGCGTAGCACTTCTTACCTTCCGGCCTGGCCGCGTGAAACGAGAATTCCTGGTTGATCTGCCCCGGCCGCGGCACCTGGAGGATGTGGACGTAGCCCGCGCCGCGCGAGAGATTCTCGATGACCTGAAGGAAGAGATCAACCGTTCATTGGCGGTGGAATATCACGACGGAGTGAAGCCTCGCATTATGCCGGGTGGTGAACAGTGAAGCGCGCCTTCCGCTATATCGCATTTTACGGTGCCCTGCTGGGCCTCTGGACGATTTTGGCCAAACTCAAGATCTGGCCATCCTATCTGTTTCCCACACCGTGGGGCGTAACCGCGGAACTGTACAACGGCTTTCAGGATCACAGCTACTGGATCGCCATCGTCGTCAGTATGAAACGCGTTTTGTTGGGTTACGGAGTTTCGGTGGCCTTGGGAATGATCCTAGGACTAGGCATCACCAGTAGCAAGTTTCTTGAAGAGACCATGGGCGGACTGCTCGTGAGCCTTCAAAGTTTACCCAGCATCTGCTGGTGGCCCGTGGCCCTGCTCTGGTTCGGCTTTAACCAGAATGCGATCCTGTTCGTAGTCGTCATGGGATCACTGCTTTCGGTCACCATCGCCATGGAGGATGGACGCAAGCAGATGCCAAAAATTTATGCCATGGCTGGCCGTAATCTCGGAGCTCGAGGATTTCAATTGTTTTGGTATGTGCTTTTGCCGGCCAGTCTTCCCTACATCGTTACCGGGTTGAAACAGGGCTGGGCCTTCGCTTGGCGCTCCCTGATCACCGCGGAAATGCTTTACGTCAGTCTTGGATTGGGTCAGGTCCTGATGATGGGTCGCGAGACCAGCAACACGAACGCCGTGATCGCAGTCATGATTCTGATCATCACGATTGGGTACATCGTCGATGGTCTGGTGTTCAAGACAATCGAAAAGCGTTTGCACCAAAGATGGGGTTTAGCTCCCGCATGAGCGTCATTGCTCAAGGGGTTGCGCATCCGGTCGTCTCCAGCGGCCGATCCCACCGGATAGCGCACTGAGGACGCTAGGTTTTTGCGGCTTCCTTGATAAGTTGAGGGGCAGTCGGATCGCCACTAATAGCTAGTATGTCTACTTAATAGATAGAAATAATATGGATTATAGTTGCTATGCCAAATCCCAGGAGAACACCCATGCGTAAATTTTCGTTCTGTGCCGCGCTGCTGCTGTCCGTGAGCTCGCTCGTCCACGCGCAGGCTCTGTCCAACGACGCTGACGTTGCGCAGGTCGTGCAGCCAAGTTCCGCTTCCACCAACATTACGTTTCCGGTCTCCTTTCGGCGGGACGGCTTATGGTTCTCAACCGAAGATCACGCCAATCAACTGCACGTCCACGGTTACGTCCAGGCCGACGATCGGATGTTCTCCAGCAACATCCACGGCGAGGGACTGGACACATTTCTGTTCCGGCGCATCCGTCCGCTGTTTGAAGGCACGCTGTTCAACGCGGTGGATTTCCGGTTCATGCCTGATTTCGGACAAAACAATCCGCAAATCCAGGAAGCCTATCTGGAATTGAAATCCCTCCCTTTCGCCAAACTTCGGGTGGGGAAGTTCAAGGAGCCGATTGGCCTCGAGGTCCTGCAATCCGACCGCGACTTGACCTTTGCGGAACGTTCATTGGCTTCTGATCTGATCCCGCTCCGATATTTAGGGGCGCAAGTCGCTGGGTCTGTCCTTTCGGACGCGATCACTTATGCGGCCGGCTACTTCAATGGATCCAACGATGGATCGAATGGCATCTTCACTCAGTGGGCGGATGCAAACGAGGCTGCCGCCCGGTTATTTTTCCACCCATTTGCAACCACCGGCGTCACCGCGATCCGGCAGTTTGGTATCGGTGTGGCCGGCTCCGCAGGAGATCAGCACGGTGCCATAGCTGGGTTGAAAACTGTGGGACAGAGCACATTCTTCAAGTTCTCTTCTACAACGTTAGCCAATGGTCAGCATAACCGCATCTCGCCTCAAGCCTACTACTACGCCGGCCCCGTCGGTCTGCTGAGCGAGTATGCGATCTCCTCTCAGGACGTGCTCAACAAGAGCATCACTCGGAGGGTAAGAAACGAAGCCTGGCAAGTGGCGGGATCAGTGATGCTTACGGGAGAAAAGAACGGGTACAGCGGGATTCGCCCGCGAAATTCCTTTGAGCCGGCCAGAGGATTTCGTCACTTCGGAGCCGTGGAACTCACCGCACGATTCAGCCAAGTGCGGATAGACGGCGATGCGTTTCCACTTTTTGCGAATCCGAAAACCGCAGCCCAGCGAGCTGAGGAACAGGCGATTGGCGTGAACTGGTACCTGAATCGATACGTCAAACTCATAACCGACTATGAGCACACGACATTCAGGATGGCGTTGCGCAGCGTGACTCCTCTGCACGCCGAGAACGTACTAATGAGCCGCATTCAACTCGCTTTCTGATCTCGTACGGCAGGCCTCAGACCGCAGATTTGCCAGAGTGGAGATGCTTCTTGCAGGCACGGACATGTGCTCAAGTGCGGCCCGCGCAGCTGAAGAACCAAACTAGGGGCACGGGAACACAACGAGCCCGAAAACACTTTCGAGAGCTAGAATGAAGACATGCCCCCAAAGGGGGCTCCTGCAGTCTCGAGTCTGTCCCCGGCTCGCGTATTTTTTACAACTTTTCATCTTTTTCGAAGCCCCCGAGCGTAGAATGTCGGTCTGCTCTTTTGCCACTTCTACTCCGGCCAACGGCCACACAAAAAAAGGAGAAATAACATGACAGCATCTGCAAAACCAATTCCCAAGGGTTTCCACACGGTTACTCCATATTTGGTAGTCAGAAATGCGGCACAAGCGATTGAGTTCTACAAGAAAGCGCTGGGTGCCGAGGAACTCATGCGGATGGCGACGCCCAACGGCAAGATCGGGCACGCCGAGCTAAAGATCGGCGATTCCATTATTTTCCTCACCGACGAAAGCTCGGAGATGGGCACCAAGTCTCCACAGACTCTGGGTGGAACCGCTGCAAGCCTCTACCTCTACGTAGAGGACGTTGATAGAGCCTTCCAACGGGCAATCGACGCGGGCGGCAAGACAGCCGTGCCCGTAGCCGATATGTTCTGGGGAGACCGGTTCGGCTCATTCGCGGATCCGTACGGGCATACCTGGGGCCTGAGCACGCGCACGCAAGATCTCACGGAACAAGAGATCGAGAAAGCGGCGAAAGACTTCCACGCTCAGATGGCGCAGCAGAAGAAGAAGACCGCTTAGGAGCCGGTTGAAAAGCTCACAAACATGTCATTCCGAGAGCGCGAGCGAAAGAGACTGCAGTCTTCCGGGACTGTGAAGAGCTGCAGATCTCTCGCTCCGCTCCCCGAAGTTTGCGAAACGAAGCCAAAAAAGTCCGGTGGAAGTCAAGCGGTCGGTTGACATCACTCCTGATGCATAGTTCGAACGGGGTGAGGAGTCCACGATGACAGTCTCTGTCTTTATCGGCACCAGCGTCGACGGCTTCATTGCGCGACCGAACGGCGATCTCGACTTTCTGCCGCCGGGCGGTGGCGAACCCCACGGCTACAACGAATTCATAGCAACTGTCGACGCGATTGTGATAGGTCGCAAGACCTTCGAGACGGTGCTGGCCATGGAAGGCTGGCCCTATGGTGACAAACGCGTGGTGGTTCTGAGTAGTCGCCCCGTCGACATGTCGGGGGCCGGTGGCGTTGTGGAACAGATGGCCGGGCCTCCGGCTGAGATCGTTTCGCAGCTTGCTGCCAGCGGTGCCCACCACCTCTACATCGACGGTGGGATCACGATTCAAGGGTTTCTGCGTGCGGGGCTGATTCAACGCCTCGTTATCACTCGCGTGCCCGTGCTCATTGGAGACGGAGTTCCTCTCTTCGGCACCTTGCCGCGCGACGTTCGGCTCCGTCACGTAGCCACTCGGCACTATCCCAGCGGCCTGGTCCAGAGCGAGTACCAGGTTGCCGCCTAGTAGTCGGTTGCAGCTCTCGCTGCGTAGAATCGTGCTGGAGCGCCCGATAGGCTTTCATCTCTGACCGAGGCCGCGCGGCAATCGGACGGCATCCACACAAACAGGGGCAGGTCCCCTCATCCTAGGTCGGGTAGGACCATGGCGCGTAGCGGGCTTCGGATGATGCCGACGTTTCCATGGTCCCCCCTATCATTCCGTACGGCGGGTTTTCCCCAGTACGGCTGAAAGGCTGGCCTGTCAGACAGCGCCTTCGCTCACGTCCCGCTGGTTAAGCCTGCACCCGGCATACTCGGCGGCTCGCTTGCTTTGCCTCTGTCCTTCGTGCATCGGGCCTACTCCTTTAACTCCCGCTCAGAGTCGGGAAGGATGGGCTGTAGATGCACCACCATGCGAAGAGTCCCCTCTTCTACCCCAGTGGCCCTCGCTCCGGTCTGGGTTGTGTTGTCCCAGTCCATCCACACTTATTCGGCCACATGCGTCCCACTCCTGGGCACACCGCAATTTCGCCGCAGGGCGGTTTATATGCGATGCCTTCGCTGTGCGGGTGCGCCTAGGCGACCCAGGAGTGGTTCCGTGCTTTCGCTGACCATTCTGTCTCAACATGTCGCCTTCTGCGACTCCGGGAAGTTCGACGGCTGCACGTACCCAGTTCCTTCGCCGTCGGCGCTGGCCTTCGTCAAAGCGTAAACGACTCGGCACTTCCAACATTCCCACAATCCGCTTCCCGTGGGGGGGGCATTTCGGAGCTTAACTACGGTTCACTTGCGTTACGACCTGTCGAGTTGTTTGCCCCCCTGGCGGATCTGACCCAGCATCTCTGCTCGGCCAACGGGGACTTTTACTTCCGGGCTTTCGATGAATTGGTCTCCCGTTTCATCGCCGGATATCGCTACCGTGGCAACTGGGCAAGTTCCACGGGCGGGTCTTGCACCCGCTAGAATGGCAGCTAGCATCGCTGCACTACGCTATGCGCACCCTCGCATTTTCCGGCTGACTCCGGCAATGGGTGCGTTCTAATTTTCCCCCCATACGGTTCGGCGACGCCAGCCGCGGCCCGACCTGGAACTTGGGGCTGCTACTTCGGAGGGGGCAGCTCCACGTTTATTCGCCATGATATCCAGCACGCATTGAGGAAACGAAGCCGCCCACGCGGCGGACGCTGGGTGTGAGTCGGGGTTGCTTTCGACCCAGCCTTCACCGACTAAGGTGCTTCCCTGCTGGGGATGAGGCGTCACAGGCTATTCGCTCAGAACGCACGGGACGCGGCTGCTGCAACCGTACGCAAGTTGGACAGCGGGTATTCTCCACACCACTCCTTGACCTTTGCGTCCTTGTCGACTGCGCCAAACGTCGTCCTTCATCAAGTCAAAAGTAGATCTTCAATGCCATCTGTACTCGTCGCTGCGGGTTAGCAAGTGTAGAGATCTGGCCAAATGTGTTCGTGCCTACGCCGGCGTCAGGCAGATCGAAATGCGGATGGTTAAGCGCATTAAAAGCTTCAATTCGATACTCCAGGTACCGTCGCTCGTGCCCCAGAGGAAACTGCTTAAACAGGGACAGCTGAGTATTTCTGCTACCCGGCGTCCGCACTGTGGTAATTGTCCGCGGCGCATTGCCGAGTGTGAACGGTGCCGCCACGGACAACACAGTCGGATCAGCAAAGTAGTTGCCTTGATTTGGGGCGCCTGTTACATCGTTCTGCAGTGGACCGTTGGAGTGTTTCAGAGTGCCGTTTAGGTTTGGACGTTGGCCGTAAGTAGGAATTGCTTGGTGCGACACATTGATGAAGGGGACAATCGGCCTGCCATCGTCAAAGCGTAAGATCCCGTTCATCTGCCAGCCTCCAACAAAAGCGTTAAGCACGGGATTCATCCCGCTGCCGAAACGCTTACCACGCCCAAAAGGCAGCGCGTACACGTAGGTGATCTGCAAGACCTGAGGGATGTTGAAAGTAGATTCAGCTCTCTCGGCCCGAAGGTTATACGGATCCTGCACTGTAATGGTGGCGCCGCCGGGAAGTCCGCCGCCTAGGAACGAGAAGCTATCGTCGCTCTGCGAGGCGTTATCAATTGAGTGTGAAACAACGTAGGTCACCAGGAACTGCAGGCCGCTGGAGAACGCTTTTTCCATCCTGAACTGCGCCGCATGGTAGATGGAGTTCGCAATCGGCGGCGAGTCCCCATGGAATCCGGTAAACTCCGGGAACGGCAGTAGCAACTGGAATGCAGGGATGGTCGCCGCCGCGAGGTTGCTGTTCGGGTCGGTGATGACCCCGAAAAACGGATTCGTCACCTGATTCGTGGCCAGGTTCGCTATCCCAGCCGTGTTGCCCGTCTTGACGAACTGTTGGTCGAACTGAGCGCTGAGGAGATTCTGATCGCGGAAACCACCGAGGTAGAGGTGGGTTCCTTTCCTCCCAATATAGTTCGCCTCAGCCACCATTTTCCAAGGCAACTGCTTCTCAAATCCGAAGCTCCATGACTGCTCGTAAGGGGTGTTCTGGCTGATGCTCTTGATGGGACCGACAGCGTCAAAGCCTATGTCGTTCAGAAGTCCCTTTGAGTTTCCCGGAGGTAGCAGCGGGCCACCATTTGGGTAAGGGTTGCTGTATGTGGGCCCGGGCAGGACACCGGCGCCCTGGAACGACGGAATCCAATCCGTCGTCTGATCGTACCCTCGAAATCCCCACGGACCAGTACCCGACGCTCCGTTTCGCGGCGTGGAAAAGTAAATGCCATATCCGCCACGGACCACTAAATCATGAGGAAACTGGTAAGCAAATCCAAATCTCGGTTGCAGATTGGTCCAATCCGTCGCGTAGTTGTTGCGGTGACTGCGGCTAGCGAATACTTCTCCACCTAGTAAGGGGCGTGTCACACTCTGTCCCGTTATCGGGTCTTGGTAGGTGATGCTGCCGCCGTTGAGAGGGTTGGCGATCTTCGGATCCAGAGAATTCATCCGGTTAAAACGCTCCGTACGAGGTGTGTTCAGCTCATAACGCAGACCAAGGTTCAAGGTGAGCTTGGGAGTCACGCGGTAGTTGTCTTGAGCAAATCCGGCAAATTGGAAACTTTGCGTGCTTACAGCGTTGGGAACCTCATAACTACAAAAAGAGCAAGCTCCTGTTGACGACATTGAACCGATACCCATTAGAAAGCTGGCAAGGCCATCGCCTCCCGGGTTTGGGTCTGCACTCCCATCCGCAAGCACACCGTTGCTGTGACCTGAGCTGGTGAAATCGAATAACGCTTCCCCTCCCGGCGAACCCGGCTGGGTGAAGTTGATGCGGTGGGCACGCCATTCGCCGCCGAACTTTAATTCATGTGCTCCGCGCAGCCAGCCAATACTACCAATCAGCTGGTGGGTGTCGCTACCCTGGCGAAAAATACTAAACGTACTTGTGCCAATGTTGACGTTGTTGGTTGATTGAGCCGGAGTATAGCCATTTATGCTAATTGCGGGAAACTGCTTAAACCCCGCAATATTGAAGTAGGAAGGCAAGCCCAGGTCTGTCACGGGGTTCAAATCTGGGTAAACCCCCGTGATGCCGTGTTGGAATTGAAAATTCCGCGTGTAGCCATAGGCTACATTGAGGATCACGGTTGGGCCAAAGCTGTGCGTGTCATTAATCGCGACCAGGTGGGCTGTATTGGTAAACGGCCCGCTTGTGCACGGATCGGCCTTGTCGTTGAAACAGTTGAATGAACTTGAATTGCCCCACTCTTGCGAATATTTCGTGCTGAATAAGTTCGTATCGCTGAAGCGATAGTCAACCTTAGCGTCGATCTTATTGTCGCGGTTGCGGTCCGTCCCCGAACCAAACCAATTGGGAGCACCCACAGCAGTTGTCGGCCTGGTGGGAAGTGGAAATAGCTGCATGAGTTTATTCATCGCTTTATCGATCAAATTGCCCGGCCCTGATGGCGGCTGAAAAGGGGTACCCACCAAGGAAGGGCTTCCTGGGCTCGAATAAGTCGCGAGGTTATTGAAGGGGATGATCTGTGAGCGGATTGGAACCGATTGATTCGGATCAGCGCTGAACGGATCGAAGAGCTGGCCCGCTGGGCTTGAACACAGTCCGGTGTTGTCGAAAGTACCTCCGTTCAGCGTGCACACCTCGCCAAAGTCACCGTTTCTCTCGGCGGGGGTCGGCACGGCAGCAGTCGCGGAGCGAAACCCATTTTCCCGTGTGCCGTCGTAATCAAAGAAGAAGAACACTTTATTCTTCTTGATCGGACCACCAATGGTGGCACCAAAGTTGTTTCGCTGCAGGCCAGGCCTTTTCACTCCGTTGAAGTTGTTAAACCAGTCGTTAGCGTCGAGAATCTGATTGCGGAAGAAATCGTACGCGCTGCCGTGGAACTGATTCGTGCCCGAGCGGGTAACAATATTCACGATGGTAGCGCCCGAGAAACCATGCTCCGCACTAAAGTTCCCCGTCTGCACTGTGAATTCTTCGACGGAATCCACAGAAGGTAAATAAGTGGGCGAAAGAATTCCGCTATTCTGGTCAAAGTTGGTTGCTGTAACACCGTCCAAAACAAAGTCGGCAGTGGAATTTCGGCTGCCGTTCGAGATGAAATTGTTGGCAGAACAGCCCGTGCATTGGGTATCGACTTCGGTCACTCCCGGCGCAAGAAAAGCTAAGTCGGAAAAATCACGATTAATTAGCGGCAAGTCATTGATAAACCTTCGGTCAACAAGTTGTCCCGTGGCCGCGTCTTGGGTCTCCAACTGCACGGCCCCGCTCGTCACTTCTACAATTTGATTCTGAGCACCAACCTTCATTGAAAAATCCACGGAAGTGTTCTGGTTGATCGAGAGCCGAATCCCCTCTTTCCGCTGCGATTGAAAGTTCGGCGCTTCAGCGGCCATCTTATACCGGCCGGGAGGCACCTGCCGAATCAAGTACCGGCCCGAAGCATCAGTAGTTGAGTTAAACGCAAACCCCTTATCCATATCCGTTAATATCACTTTTGCCGAGGGGATCACGGCTCCCGAGGAGTCAGTCACTGTTCCCGAAACCGAACCGGTGTAGAGCTGACCGCTTGCAAACGAGGTAAGAAGGAGTAGCGCCACAATCCATAACCGGATGGGCGCTGCCAAGTGCGCGGTCCAGTCAAAACTGAAGGATTTTGAGTGGCCAAATCGGGAGCGTGACACGCTAGTAGCTTTCATATTCACCCCACAGCAGTCGGAATACGGCTTGACTTCACACCAAACGGACAGAGGTCCATCGTTATTAAATCGTTTTATCAGCCAGAACAAGCATCACTGTCAAGAAAAATCGAACATTCTCTTTCGGTCTGCGTGTGCCGGAGCACTGCTCGGTGATCGGCTTTGATGACGTTCCGGCTTGCGGTTTGTATACTCCACAGCTGACCACGCACGGCTCGCTTCGCCAGTACTGCGTTGATACCCCCCACTACTAGATTCGCCGCCATCGCTCCCATAGCTTCCATTGGCTGGCGTACCGCCCCAACAGGGAGCCCCGACGCCCAAGACATTTTCACTGCGTAAAGCCGCCGTACACTGGAAGATGACGCCCGAGCTGGCGGTGCGAGAGGCTACGCACAGCGTCCATTAATCGGCGTTGGGCACGCCTCGAAGGCAGGAAGTTCTAGTAGAGGCGGATATGAGACCTGGATAGCGGGCTGTGATTGGTGCCGCCTACCTCTTGCTTCTTCATGTAATTTGGAGTGTCAGCCGGCTCTTTTGCCATCCTCCACGCGAATATCAGGAAGGACGGAGCGGTGAGATCAATCGCGGGTTCCGCCGTGGAATAGAACTTAACGTTATCCCTGTACACAGCACCGTTCCCGTCGAATTGCGAGAATGCATCTTCTCCATTCGGTGGACACGCCTTCACTCCTCCGGGCGCACCCGATTCGGCCTTGTCGATCGGCCCCTCGACCAGCGCCCCGGCCAGGATTGGCGTTGGCGGGTCGTTCGACCCCAGCAGGTTGGCCACCTGGTGATGAATGCACCGCGGGAAAGTGCTTCCGTCGCCCACGATGAACGAAGTTCCCCACGCGTTCGCACCCAGGATGTTGTCGATCCATCCCCGGGAGCACGCGTCATAGTTCCCAGACTTGGTCAGATAATCGTACTCACTCGCCATCACGGCGAGTCCCGCTCCGTGGGTCGGTGTGTCGCCCGCTCCCCAGGAAGCGCCAAATCCAAACGGATCTTTGCTGGCGACTTCCGCGGCGTTGTCCAACGTCTTCTTCATGTCTCGGAGAAGATCCGCCTGCGTCACCGCCAGCCCGTTTGGATTCCCCGCCAATGCGATTGCCCGATACAGTTCGAAATGTGACAGCCCACTCACATCCGCGACACTCAAAATCTCTCCAGCGTCCTTGCCATGAATGTAAACCGAGGCCCAGTCCGCAGCCGCCTTCAGATAGAAGGCCGGATCACGATGCGGCAGTCCTTCCGGCAAGTCTCGACTGCGAGTTGCGAGGTAGAGTTCCGTCGCCCCCAACTCCATGTCGTCGCGCCACTCCGATTCGCCGTAGAAGTCATGCGGAGAAGCTGTCAACAACTCGCCGCTCGGCGAAGTATCTGCCAGATCAAAAATATGTTCCGCCGCCAGCAAGCACCTAGTCGCATAGGCCGGGTCGCTAGTCCGATACACCGTAAAGCCCAGCGCGAAGTCCGCCGCCAAGCGACCTGCCAGGTTGGGACTGATCTTGGACCCCGCAGGCGCAGCGATCAGGACCGGACGATTACGGATGTACCGGTACTTGCGCTTCGTGCCGCCGAAGCTGTCGTCCTCCTGCGGCAGTCGCCAGATACTGTGGTCATTTTCGAAGCCAAAGTTGCCGCTACCAATTCCCACCTGGTAGTAGAGGGTCGCGGAGTCGTCGTTCCACATCCGCCGCAGCCAATCCAAACCAAACTTCGCCTCTTTCACAAAATTGGAGGTGGGGGAATCACCGCCCATCTGCTGGGGAAAATCGCGCACGCCCACCAACATCAGCGCTTCAGTGTAGCTGGTCGTTTGTACGAACTTCAGGTAATCGCCGGCATCCCACCACCCTCCCGAGGCATCCACAACGGCACCGGTGGGCGCCAGATCGCCCTTGAACTCCGGCGGCCCGTAAACGTTGGCCCTCTGATCGTTTAAGTGTGCGGGCGCAGTGCGCAGGGCAGAGGGAATGTAGTCAATTCCATCTCGCTGGTTCTGAAAAAACTGCAGCGCGTTGCTCAGGGGGCCAGAATAGAGTCGCGCCGCGGTATCCACCCTGAAACTGGGCGACGACGCTTGGACCGACCCCGAAACGCTCAGCGTATAGGTCCCTGCTGTCGCTCCCGTGAAGTCCAGCGGATAAACCGTGTACTTGCCCCAGACTCCGCCTGGAACCCCGATCGCACCCGAAAAAACCGCTTCCCCATCAGACCTCTTAACCGTGACCCTGGTTCCCGTCGGAGCTGTCTCCGTCATCAGATACGCACGCATCGGCAGGCCGCTCTCGTATCCCAACTGGTTTGGACGTATGTAAGCGGTCGTATGGTGCGCCGCTGGTCGGGAACATCCGAGCATCAGCGCGGTCGAAAAAACGCTCAGCACGGCCAGAATCACTCCTAGCCCCTTCGAGATCCCATCGCGTTCGTGGTTGTGTTGCAGTCCGAAAGAGCTTTGGTAGTCATCCCGCATGGGCAGAGCCTCCGCACAATTGGTGAACATGTTAAGTAGTCTTGGGGCGACATTACGGCGGCAGCGATGAGAATAAGACCGGCAGGTGTGTCCATGACAGGGCCATTGTAGTATGGCGGATAGAAGACGGTTTTGCCACTGTGACCCGTCAACCTACGATTCACCTAAGTTGGAGCGTATATGAGGACAAAGCATCTTCTGCAACTCGCGATCATTCTGACCTCGGTCAGCTATTCAGTGGGACAAACGATTGATGTTGATATCACGCCGGCACACGAAGCGAGTCGATTCGTGCCCAATCAAACGCTGGGCGCGGGGATTGACCGCATTCCGACCGAGGCCATTGATAAAGGTCTAGTTCCGGCCATGCTGGAGAAAGTTTTTTCTGCGGGCTGGCAGCCGGTTACGTATCGGCAGAACACGGAACTTTTTGTTCAAGCCTGGCATTGGAATCCGAGGGGAACATGGAGCGACCCGATCGGTAATGGATATTTCACCGGATCAACGGAACCGACCGAGACGATACGGTACTCCTATGGGTACGATCTTCCTCATCGTGGCGTCACCCGCAACGATGGCACCGGAAACGCTGGGTTTTCGCGGCTGACAGATGGCGATCTCAGCACGTATTGGAAGAGCAATCCATACCTCACTCAGCGTTTCACCGGAGAAAGTGATTCGCTCCATCCGCAGTGGGTCATTCTTGACCTTTCGCAAGTACAGCAGGTGGATAGCATCCGAGTTGCCTGGACTGACCCCTTTGCCACGGAATTTCTGGTGCAATATTGGACCGGCGACGATCCCATCCGCCAGCCCACGCGCGGGGTGTGGCAAACATTTCCTTACGGTGCAATCCATGCGTCAAAGGGAGGAACTGAGACGCTTAGGCTGAGCTTGTCTCCAATGCCGGTACGTTATGTGCGCATTTGGATGACCACCTCGTCCAATACCTGTGATTCACACGGTTCCGCTGATCCTCGCAACTGCGTAGGCTATGCAATTCGCGAACTCTACCTGGGAACGACTACGCCGGATGCGACCACGCCGCACGGCGCGCTCCACGACATCCTGCGTCACACCCCTGATCAGGAGCAAACAGCTACTTATTGCTCATCGGTTGATCCGTGGCACGAACCGGCAGACCTCGGCTCGACCAAGCAGGCCCAGGTTGGCTTCGATCTGTTCTTCACCAGCGGAGTCACGCGCAACTTGCCGGCAGTGATCCCGGTGGCCGCGCTGTACGACACGCCCGACAATGCCGCTGCGGAGATCGCATACTTGAAACAGCGCGGATATCCTATCTCCTACGTTGAGATCGGCGAAGAGGCGGACGGACAGTTCACGCCCCCAGAGGATTACGCTGCCCTTTACATACAATCTGCAACCGCACTGCATCGGGTCGATCCTTCCCTGAAACTCGGCGGCCCCTCTTTCACGGGCGAGAACAAGGATATTGAAACCTGGGCGGACGAAAAGGGCAGAGTTTCGTGGACGGCACGATTCCTGGACTATCTGAAGTCCCACGATCGTTTGAATGATCTGGCGTTCTTTTCGTTTGAGCACTATCCGTATGATCCTTGCAGAATTCCGTGGGGCAGCCTGTATGAGGAACCCGAACTGGTGAGCCACATCATGCAGATCTGGCGTGAAGACGGACTCCCGGAGAGCGTGCCCATGCTGATCACGGAATCCAACCTTTCTTCCGCTGCGAGTGAGACCGACATGGATATTTTTTCCGCGCTGTGGCTCGCTGACTACGTCGGCTCATTCCTGAATAGTGGCGGAAAAGGACTCTACTATTTCCACTACCTGCCGCTGCAGATGGAGCACGGCTGCAACGACTCGCCCGGGACATTTGGGATGTTCACAGTTGACAAGAACTATGAAGTCCAGCAGTACTTATCACAGTATTTTGCCTCGCGGTTAATCAATCTGGAATGGATCAAATCACCGGGAGCGGCATATCGCGTGTTTCCTGCAAAGGGCGACCTCACGGACGGGGCCGGCCATATGCTGATCACTGCTTACGCATTGCAAGGTCCTGACTCTGACTGGTCGCTGATGATCGTGAACCGCGACCAGTTCACGGCGCACACGATGCGAGTCGAGTTTCACAACGTGGCAGCGCACACTGCAACTTCATTCGAAGGTCCGGTTGCGGTCTCGACCTTCGGTCGGGAACAGTATCAATGGCATCCGGGGAGAACAATTTTCATGGCGCACTCCGGACAGGCGGGAGCGGACTCAGTGATTGCAAACACGAAGGGATACGCCGATCCAGATGGTCCGATCCTTCATGCTACGAAGAATGCGGGAGCGGGCACATCCTATGAGATACCAGCAGCCTCGATCGTTGTCTTACGTGGAAGGTTGAGCCAGCGGAAGCCTTAGTTAGCGGGGCCGACCGGCACCCCGCCGTGACCTGGGTTCCATAAGCGCTCCAACCCTTCGCGCCGTGCTTCTTGAGCTATGCCTGCGTGCGGGCTATGCAACGGCTTGTCTAGTGAGACCGAAATGCCTCGAGGTTTTGATGAAAGACCAAGACGAAAATGGCGTCAGCATCTCGGAACGCATCGCACGTCGCGACGCGCTAATCACGCTCACTGATCTTGACAAAATCGCCTATTGCCGAAAACCCAGCGCGAGTGTTCGTGGCCAACATGGTCGAGCTACCGCCGGTCAAGATCGGAATCCACACTCTTTCCAAATCTGGGCCGCTCTGATTGCGATGGACCGCGACGAGGACGACCGCGACGACGACCAATCGCGGTCGACGATTATGCATTTGACACTGCGGCGCGTAGTCCCGCTGACAGCGAATCGACCGTTCTTAGCGTACCCAGAACATTGCGAACTGCTCCAGACAGCGGGGCCGGTCAATAGGAGCGAGTCCCCTGACCTTGCCTTCATCGCCATAGTGTCGGAAGACCCAAAAACATCGTTCCCTTCTGTTCACCTTTTGGCTGGACGATGTGTAGCTAGCAGCCGCATCTCCATTGAATCCGTCTAATTCACCACTTGCACCACCGATCCCGCGTCTGGGGCGCTTTTCTGTTGCTACCGAATCTCTCGACGTGTGGCGCACGGGTTGAGCGGGCTAAAATCAGACTGCCGAACGGCCTATCAGCGCGTCGCTGTGTCGTCCCACCCACTGTGGTCGGGTTGCGGAGCTGCGTTCACAGCACGCGAACTGGCTGTCGGTTTGTTATCGTTGTCGGCTTCGTCTTCCGACAAAAGCGGGGCGGCTACACGCAGCGCCTCTATTTCCTTTTCCAGCCTGGACAGCGCAAGCTCTTTCTGTCTCAGAACCTCGTAAACGTCCTTCATGCAAGCACCCCGGAAATTCTCAGAAGATTGGAGCGACTAGTCCAATTGTGGATTCCTGTCCAAAACCGGCCCGCAAGCTTTCTTCCTTCAAACAGTTTTTCTCTGCCGCCAACCTGCGTGTAAGCCGGATTCTTAGGCTTGATCCAACCTGGCGTTCGGCATTGTATCGCCCGTGCTTCCTTTTCGCAACGATGCCCTCCAAATCGTTCCAAATCGTGTCCTCCAAATCGATGCCCTCCAAATCGTGTCCTCCAAATCGTGCCCTCCAAATCTCCAAATCCTCTCGGCAGGCAAGGTAAAACAGGCGCTCGCCGTGCTCCTCGATATGATCCACGTAAAAGCGGGCGGAGGCGAGGACTTGGCGGCCGATCTCAAGAAAGAGCTGTCGTATATTCGCCAACAAGGGAAGAGTCGACGCTCCTGATTAGACGACTTGCATTGATTTGCGCTCAAAGTGCAAAATTCTGCTCGGGCGGCTTCTGCCTCCGACTGCAACTCCTGTAACATCACGCGCGTTCTATCAGCTTTACAGGCGGAAAACTGCCGCACTAGCTTACAAGCAAGAAGCGCGGTAACTCTTGCCTCCTCCTCCTCCGCCATTCTGCGAGAGGTGGTCTCGTGTGCGTCGTGAAGACCTACCGAAGCCTGATTTAGTGAGCGAAGTCATACTCCGGGCTGCCGGCATCGTAGTTCTTGTATTTTGATGCTGATCCTTCGGCAGCACTGACACAAGCATCCGCGATGGCCTGAAGCCGAAGGACTCCCCTTACGTTTGCCACCCGCACTCACAGGAGCTGGGGGTCCCCTGCTCTTAACGTTGGCAGCAAGGACGCAAACCGAAAGACGTACCCAAAGCCTTCTTCAACGATGAGCACTGTGCGGATCATGTCAATTGACGCCCACAGCTTTAACCCCATAAATGTAGGTCTGCAAAACCCCTTGCAACAGTGGTAGAGCTTCGTTCAATCCCTTTTCGGTCTTCGAGCTTAGCACCACAAGAGCGATGATCTTTTCTTCGTCGATGTAGGCAACGGCCTCCGAAGAGCCCTTGTTGACGTCGTGGAAATACCGCAGCTTGGCAGTTCGGTCACGTTGCAGAGGGATATCTTTTCCATCGAGGTGGCTCATTCCCGGATTGTCTTTGCGAAATTTTGCTAAGTCCGAATCCATCAGTTCCTTGAGCGTTGTCTTCCCGGGTCCCTTGGTCACAATGTTGGGATACATTATGGTTCCCGCAGTGTCCCACGAACCTTTGGGGTAATAGACACAGCACACACCAAGGCGTCGTCCGACCTTCCGATCAGCAATCCAGTCTTTGGGCCCCTCGATTGCGAAAGATCCGCCTTCGGACTGGAGAATAACAGTATGGTTTTGCTCGCCACTACTCCCCTGTTTCGGGCTCGTTTGCGAAACAGCAGGCACTGTGAGAGCAGCCACGACTATAGCGAGGGCTACGCACTTCATAGGGAGCCAGTGAATCCGAATTGAATGCTATTGCGCACTTACAACCCAACGGGGCGGCACCGAAGCTGCCATCGTTCCAGGCGGCGCTTTCTTCATGGAAATGTCTTCCAACCACCGCTGCCCGTCAGCAATTCCGGTTTTTTCCTGTCGAGGGTGGGCTCGTCCAAATGGTCGTTGACCACTCGCGCCAGTTGTTCCCTAAGGGATCGCAGGGTCTGGTCGCCAGCGTCCAATCTACTGCGCAGCGCCGCACTAGCCGTCATAGCTTCCTCGTATGCCGTCCGAGCCTCGGTCAAAAGATGCACGTGTTCCATGAAGGCTGTGGCAGACTTCGTGAACCTGTCCATCGCCTCGGCGTACATCGCCCAGCTTGGCGTGAGCCGTGCCCCCTCACCCTCCTCCTTTTTCCATGTGGCTTGATTCATTTGGCCTCCTCAACCCATGCCCAGGATAGCGTCAGACCCAACGCCGCAAGGATAGCTGAAGCACAGCAAGCGTCTACATGGGTCGAGCGAGCCGCTGTTAACTGTGTTGATTCTCGCCTTTGTGCGGTAACGCTTTAAAGCTGCGCTCCCCCTCTCATCATTGCCTGAATTTGCGCCGGTCAAAGAGCTCGGAAGAATCGCAAGTCGCTTGTGGAAAGTTCGTATCGCGACTATCTGTCCGGTTCCTGAACAGGTGCGGGTACGGATCTTCCAGGCGCAAACAATACTCGTTTAATCCTGCACAAGAACTTTTTCTTCGTTGGGCAGGGGTCGGGTTCGAATAAGGAGTACGGTTCCCGTTTCAGGTTGCTCAATGGGGGATTTCAGACTGGAAGCTGTTGGGTAAAACCGTCAGCCACCCGGGAGTCCAAAACTGGAAATTCTGGATGGGCTCAATGTCGCTTTATAGGGCAGCAATCAGAGCTAGGGGTGAGATTCACGACAAGAAAACTTCTCCGGTTAGTGGTTCTTGCTGGCCAGATTGTCTTAGTACTAGCTCAATTCATTTTCTTTTCACCAAGGAATTAGAGTAAGCCGCCACCCGTGCGTAGATTGCACAATGCATACGCCCCTCCTTGCTCAGAAGAAAATGATTCACAAGTCCCATGAACAGGCAACTCTGGAAAATTGGCTGCTGAAATGAAACGCTTCGAGGTTCCGGTTGGCAGGCGATCTGTGAACGCTTTGAGGATTTAGCCGCCTCCTGCCTTCACCGAATCGAAGTAAGGAGTCCGCTTGTCATCGGTCAGGACAGTCGGACAGCGCACCCTGGGGGTGCCCTGCAATGACGAGGTGCGCACAAATCCAGAGCCGATGGTCCAAAAAACCTACGCCTGATGGAGTCGAGCGTCTCGTTGCCTCTTATTTCGACGGCTCGGGTTGACCTCACGCCCGCAGGAAGCTTGGTTAATCATCGTCTGATTGTCAGAGAGCGCTTTGTCTCGCGCAATCATGACGGTGAAGTCAGCGCCCGCTGCAGGTAAAATTTTCTGTTGAAAGAACCGACCATGAGTGCGTCTCTAACCTAAAGTCATTTTGATTCAATGGGAATAAAAACAAAATCCAAAAGGGTACCCGCGCAAAGCGGCGATCCCGCCCGAGAATTTGCACCGCCTCTCCGTTCTCTGCCGTTCCTACCTTGTTATCGACCGTAGCTACCTGGCCGCGCAGGAAGGCTTGTGGGGCGAGACGTAGGCAATTTCTTTCACACTGTTCCTGCCGCGCCCGCAGCCAGCAACGCGGATGAGTTGCTGCAAGATCTTGCAGCGCGGTGCTTGAGTTGACCCCTAATCCCTTTCGTTTCAATGCAAGCTCTGGTTCCCCAACTGCACTGCACGATCGGGCAATAGCGCTGTTGAACTGACGTGCTTCGGCGAATCGTCAATGAATTCGATGTCATCCTCACCGTCGGGCCAGGCCAGGGCAGTTACTCCCGCTGTTCTTTCCGGCGGTCCTGAATTCCCTCGCACGGCGCCTGCCGTTGGAAATCTTCCGGTCGGCCTGCAGCGCGGGCCCAGGCGGGTGCATTTTGGTCTGCCCTGCGCGAAGTGCAGAACCTACTATGCCGCCGATCTGCCGGCGTGCCCGATATGCAAGACGGAAGAAAGGGTCTTACCCGTGGTCGCCGCCGTTGCCAGGCCGAGCGCGTCCATCCCGAAACCCTCCGCGACTGCCCCCGCATTGCTGGATGACAATGCCCTGGAACAGGAACGCGAACGCTTCTTGCGGGAGTTTGCCGTCCACGCTCACACCGAACCCGTCAGCGTTCATTGCAGTCAGGACGAGAACCATGAGGGTAAGGTCGAACTCGCGACGGTTTGCCAGCGCTGCTATGTGAGCTTGCAGGAACGGGTGGAGCTGCTGGAGGCGGCTTTGCACCTGGATGTGAATGAAGCCACGCAACTGATTTACAACGCGGTCTGGTCCGATCCTTCCGATCCCACCAAGACCTATCAGAATGCGGCCCGGGCCTTGCTTTCGGAATTGCGCAGACGAGCTGGAATCTCAGCCGTGTAGCGGTCGCTGCAACCGCTGTCCCACTAGAGCGATGCGCCCACCGTTCGGGAGCTACCCTGGGACAAACCACATTATGGCGCTCGCCAGCATCATGCTGGTTTGGTGGTTCGCTATAACGGCGGCTCAACGTCGCGGCCACCATTGGGCGGACCAGCCCAGCGGAATCGTTGATGATGGTCTGGTCGAGAGGCACGAGGGGGAACCTTACCGGACTTAGCCAACTAAATTAGCTAGTTAGTAGTCAGAAAACTACCCTATTGCCTCCCTGGGGGTCTTGGGTCTTAAATGCTTGTTCGAAATCAGTACGTCTTACCCTGATGCGCGGGAAAGGCGGTGGTCCGACGTGAACCAAGAACCAACGAGCCCTCCGGGCAAGCCTGTGCTGAATGAGGAAAGTTTCCAGCATCTTCTGGCCTCTGCTTACACCCTGCAGCAGCTCAATATAAGATATCGTTTGCTGATCAAGCAAACTCTGGCGGACTGTGCTCGGCCTCTCCATCCTCTGCCACCGCTCGAACCGGCGCTTCCGATGGCGCCATCCGACGTCGCGCCATTTGCGCCCCTCAGTGATTTCGGAAAACTCCCCGAGACGGCCTGTCAGCCATCTGCCCTCGCATTTGAACCGCAAGTGCGGCAAGAAGTCCCGCCTGATTCAGAATGGTCAGTTAGGAGATCGTCGCCCTTGCCGGGAAAGCTCATACCACTGGTCGGACCTGGGGCTCCAAATGGAATGAATATTCTCTGTCTTAGCACCCTGAGTCGGCCGATTGTCTGGAGGGCGATCGAGACACTCGCGATAGCCGGGGTGTTCTGCTGCCTGCTGCTAAGCGCTTCGATTCATCGCCTCTCGCCCCTTCCTGGTGAGCCACCGCTGTCCTCCAAAATGGTCGAGCAGCGGACCCCCTTCCAAAAGCAGAAACCAACGGCAACGGTTCTGGCACTCTCAGAGAAGCCGAACGTGAGTCTAGATCGTCTCCAATCGACTCAGCGCAGCGAAGCCGATATCATCGCCCAAGACACTGTTATCCGTCACGACAAGCGCTTCGGCAATCCTCGCCTTCAGGCAAATACTGCCAAGCTTTCCCGTGAAAGCGGGTCTGTCGCTTCCGTCCAGAGGACGAATTTGGAGCCAAGTATCCGGTTGAGTTGGCAGAGACACTGACATGTTTGCCGCCCCGGTCTGTGTCGGAGCCATCATGATGCGTTTTGTCTTCTGCAAGCGCGCTTCCTGGTGGCCCACTTCCGAGGACAGTGCCAGCCCGTCAGGCAACGGTGAGGAGCGATGGACCGCCGCGCCCAGCAGCAGAGCGGACACTGAGGCCACAGCCACCGCCATAGCAACCTTCTAGAAGAGTATGTCGGTCAAAGAAAACTGCTTGCCCAACGCCTTATTTCGGCAGGCCGGGTGGGCCAGACGCACCGGCACCAGCGGCTGTACGGGATGGGCCCTCGTCTGGGGGGTCGGCAAAACCTGGGGCGGCCGAACCTTCTCGACGATTGCCCCGTCGGAGAGAGTCTGGGCGTAAGTCGCTTTGAGTGCCCTCGGCAGCAGACGATCATAGTGCTGCTGCAGAAGGTAAGCGGCAGCCAGGAGTTGCTGGAATGTTCGCTCGTCCAGAAGTGGCTTGCCTCGCGTGCTGGTATGGTGGTCCTTCACGTCCGCGGGTAGCCCTGAACCGGTGATAAGACACCCAATCATAGCATTATACTGCTCAGATGCGCCCCGTTCGACAATCAAGTTGTTTTCGGAAAGGTGGTGAACCCCGACGCCACCACAGAAGAAGCAA
>Ga0209217_1000067_pt1 | contig 21229 bp, 16 predicted proteins | sample JacPinW_OM3H0_M2_FD_187957 | JGI IMG/M metagenome (GOLD analysis project Ga0209217, IMG submission 187957) | Forest soil microbial communities from Algoma, Ontario, Canada - Jack Pine, Ontario site 1_JW_OM3H0_M2 (SPAdes) (version 2) | ecosystem: Environmental > Terrestrial > Soil > Boreal...
CAAGCTCCCACATCGGTCCCGGAAATTTGCGGCATTCTGATAAAACGTCGTCGAGCGCGTTGACGAACATGTCGACCTCTTTTTCGCCAATGATGAGTGGCGGCAGAATTTTCATTACGTCCATCGCGTGACCCGCGACCTGGGTGAGGATCCGATGTTTGCTCAGCATCTGGGTCACAACCATCTGGGCGAACAGCACTTTGTCGATCTTGTGCAAAAGTTTCCACGCCATCTTGAGTTTGAATTCGCTCGGTTCATGAAATTCGATTCCGATCATGAGCCCTTTGCCGCGAATTTCTTTGATGAACGAATGTTTTGCGCGCAACGCGTCCACTTTTTCCATCAGCAGCGCGCCCATTTTCGCGGAGTTTTCGACGAGCTTTTCGTTATCGATCACTTCCAGCGCAGCCAGCCCACAGGCCATCGCCAGATTGTTCCGGCCAAAAGTCGTGGAATGCACCACGCAACGGTCCATTCGCGAAAATGTTTTCTGGTAGATTTCGCGCCGGGTGACGATCGCGCCGCACGGGACATACCCGCCGCTGAGCGTCTTCGCCAAAGTAATAATGTCCGGCTCGAGGTCCCAATGTTGGAAGCCGAACATCTTCCCCGTGCGACCAAGCCCGGTCTGAACTTCATCGGAAACGAGGAGCGTGCCGTGCTTGCGGCAAAGTTCCTGGGCGCGAACAAAGAAATCGGTCTTCGACGTTTGGCAGCCTTTGCCCTGGACCGTTTCAATGACAAACGCGGCCACGTCACCCGCGCGAAGTTGTCGATCCAATTCGTCGATATCGTCGAGCGGAACCCGCGCGTCGAATCCCTCCATCAACGGACCGAAACCTTCGGTGAAGCTTTCGCAGCCCATCAGCGACAGCGAACCGAGGCTGAGTCCATGAAACGCACTCGCCAGCGAGACGACGCGCTTTTTTCCAGTTGCGGCCCGTGCGAATTTCAACGCGCCTTCCATCGCTTCGGTTCCGGAGTTGCAAAAGAAAACGGCGTCAAGATGCGGCGGGGTTCGTTTGGTGATCGCTTCCGCCAAAAGTCCGCTCAAGAGCGAACAATCCATTTGCACCATGTTCGGAAGATCGAGATCGAGCACGTCGCGAATCGCTTTCTTCACGACTGGATGGTTCCGGCCGATGTTGAAAACGGAGTAGCCGCTTAGGAAATCCAGATACCGCTGGTTATCCATGTCGTAGAGATACGCGCCCTCGGCCCGGGCATAGACTTTGTCGAACCCAATGACGCGTTGGGCCTGCACGAGCGTCCGGTTCAAGTGCTTCTCGTGCAGCTGATAATTTTCACCCAGCCGCGAGGCGATTATTTCCTTCAAATCAAAAACCACGTGCAACGTTCCTTGATTTGCCGGTCAAAGGCAAATGATGCCCTCGGACCTACGGTTTCCAATTGCGATAGGCTTCGTGGGCGCCAATCTCGAGATTCGTTTTCCCGGGCGAATGCTTTTCCATCTGGACGGCGAGCCACTGGAACCATTCGAATGTTTTCTGCGAACCAGTTCGGCGGCGCTCTTCTTCGATGTAGGGCCGCAATTTTCGCCAGGCCAAACGAACCGTGCCGCCGACTAGATCGGCGACCACTCGCAACGGAACTATTCGCGCATAAACTGAATAGCCGATCCCCTCCAGGGTAACGCCGACGGAATTCGCAGCGTGCACAACATCGGCATTTCGCTCAATGTCTGCTGCGCTCGAATTGTCGGGAATGTTGTGGACCGTGATCATCGACCGCATCCATTCCGGCGAGAGCAATGCCTGCACGGCCGCATACGCCGCGCGTTCCTGACGCGCGCGTCGCGATCGTTGCGCTTCGACCAGGCCGAAGGCGACTCCAGTGATGACAGTCAGGGCAGTCGCGACATTTGCGATGGTCGAAAGATCCACAATTGCATTCTACAAAAGCGCCGCAATCAGTTCGAGAAAGAAACAAAAAAGCCGCAGGATCACGGGACCCTGCGGCTTTTAGTTAACTGTCGTTTGTCGACTTAATCTTCGACAATAACTCGCTCAACCACGCGCTTCTCGGTCGGGCCAGTGTAATACACTCGCACCTTCTGACCGGCCCGCAGTGGGGCCGTCACGACTTTGCCCGTTGCGTCAACGATGCGAGCCGCCGTCCCGAGCGCGAAGCTCAGCGGACCTTCCTCGCTTTTGACCACGATTGTCTTCCCCGGTTCGTAAGTTGTCACGGTTCCCGAAGAATAAGTAGTCGTCGTTTCTGTCGTTGTCCCGGAAGCCGGGTTTGTCCTGGTTGTTTCAGTCGTTGTCGTGCTTGTTTGCGCGAATGCCAGAGGCGCAATCAGCGCACAAGCCAAACTAACAATCATTCGTTTCATGTGTTTCCCTCCTTCTGTTGGTTATCGTTTCTTCGACATCGATCAGCCGCGAAATATTCGAGGTAATTGTAAACGTGCGGGTTTGGTCGCCGCGGACACGAGCTACAAGAAAAGCCATCCGGCGCTGGATCGGCCGGTGACTCTAATTGGAAAATCAATTCTGCTTAATGCTCAGCTCGTGTGTCGCACAACGACTCTCCTGGCCGGTTGGACCACATGGTGGTTGATCCTATAGGCGGCCTTGTGGGCGACGTTCGCGGCCCCGTTGACAATACGTTCTCCCGGGAACGCGCCAGCTTGTTGCGCCAAGAAAACCGGCGCCACTGCCACACAGGCGAGAATTGCGATCAATCGTTTCATTTTCTTCCCTTCTCTTTATAATTTAGACGCCCGCTGCGCCTTCAATATTCGGCCAATGGGCGAAAAACTGTGCGTTGAGTCGCGCCCCACATCAGTTAACGTGCGTTGTCGATGACGAGCGCCAAACCGACCACCGATCCGGTTGTTACTCCGGAGCTGGTGGCGAAACATGGTCTCACCCCGGAAGAATTCGAGCGGATCAAGAAAATTCTCGGCCGCGAACCCAATTTTACCGAGCTGGGCATCTTTTCGGTCATGTGGAGTGAGCATTGCTCTTACAAAAACTCACGCCGCGAACTGAAGAAGTTTCCAACCAGCGGTCGCAATATTCTCGTTAAAGCCGGCGAAGAGAACGCCGGAGTGGTCGATATCGGCGACGGCTGGGCCATTGCCTTCAAGATGGAAAGTCATAATCACCCGAGCGCGATCGAGCCGTTTCAGGGCGCGGCCACCGGCGTCGGCGGAATTATCCGTGACATTTTTACGATGGGCGCGCGCCCGGAGTTTTGCCTCAACTCGCTTCGCTTCGGACCGATCACGGGCGACAGTCCAAATGTCGCAACCAATCGAAGGCTTTTCACCGGCGTCGTTTCCGGAATCGCGCACTATGGCAATTGCATCGGCATCCCCACCATTGGCGGCGAAATTTATTTCGACGAAAGTTTCGAAGGAAATCCGCTGGTGAACGTTTTCTGTCTTGGCGTGCTGCGCCATGATCAACTCGCCCGCGGCGCCGCGCGCGGTGTAGGAAATCCTGTCTTCTATGTCGGCGCCGAAACCGGTCGCGATGGATTGGCTGGGGCAGCGTTCGCGTCGCGCGAATTGACCGAGCAATCGAAAGAAGATCGACCGGCCGTGCAAGTCGGCGATCCGTTCAAAGAAAAACTTTTACTCGAAGCTTGTCTCGAACTGCTCGCGCGAGACGCCGTTGCCGGAATTCAGGACATGGGCGCGGCCGGTTTGACTTGTTCGACCTGCGAAACGGCCAGTCGCGGCGGCAGCGGAATCGAAATCGATCTCGCGAAGGTTCCAAAACGCGAGCCCGGGATGACACCCTACGAAATTCTGCTCAGCGAATCGCAGGAACGGATGTTGATCATCGCGAAGCGCGGCAAAGAAAATCTCGTCCGCGAAATTTTCGATAAATGGGATGTGCCATGCGCCGAAATCGGCCGCGTCACGGATGACGGCATGATGCGCGTGCGCAATAACGGCAGCATCGCCGCGGAAATTCCGGCAAAGCCTCTGGCGGAGGAAGCGCCGCTTTATTCGCGGGAAGCCAGAAAACCCACCGCAGAGATCGCCGAGGACGCAGAGTTACTGAAGAAAATCTCTGCGCTCTCCGCGTCCTCTGTGGTGAACTCGCTTCGTGAATTGCTCCGCGACCCGACGATCGCGTCGAAGAATTGGGTTTATCGTCAGTACGATCACACCGTGCGGACCGGCACGCTGGTCAAGCCGGGTTCGGACGCGGCCATATTTTTTGTTCGCTATGCGAACAAAATTCTAGCGGCGACAAGCGACTGCAATTCGCTCTACTGCGCGCTCGATCCGCGCGAAGGCGCGAAGATCGCCGTCGCCGAAGCAGCGCGCAATCTCACCTGTTCGGGCGCGCGTCCGCTCGCGGTCACTGACAATCTGAACTTTGGCAATCCCTACAAGCCGGAGAACTTCTGGCAGTTGCGCGAAGCGGTTGAAGGAGCCGCCGAAGCTTGCCGTGCCTTCGGGACGCCCGTAACCGGCGGAAATGTCTCTCTATATAATGAGAGCCCGGCCGGAGTGGTCGATCCGACGCCAACCATCGGCATGGTCGGTTTGATCGAAAAAGAAGAAGACATCACCACGCAATGGTTCAAAAACGCGGGGGATAAAATCATTCTCGTGGGCAAAATCGGTGACGAACTGGGTGGCTCGCGCTTTCTTAAAGTTTGTCATGGGAAAAAGATCGCACCGCCGCCGCATGTCGATCTTGCGTACGAAATCGAAATTCAGAACGCGGTGTGCGACTTAATTCGCGCCGGCTTGGTCAAAAGCGCGCACGATTGCAGCGAAGGCGGATTGGCCGTCGCGCTGAGCGAAAGCTGCTTCAATCCGACCGGACTTTACGGCACCGATGTCGATCTTGCGGGCGCTTCGCAGAGCGAAGCGGCTACATTATTTAACGAATCACAGTCGCGCATCATCATTTCAGTCGCGCCAGAGAATGTCGACAAAGCGATGTCGATCTTGCGCGAGCGCGGGGTTCCATTTCTGCAACTCGGAAAAGTCGGCGGCGACGAATTGCGCATCCAGATTAAAGATCAAAAATTTGCATGGCCGATTGCCGATCTTTACGACGATTGGTGGAATTCGATCCGACGGCTGGTGGAAAGCGACTCATCGGCCGAGCGGATCCCAAGTTTGTGATCAAAGCCGTTTGAATGCGGCGTGATTTCGTGGATTATTTAGTGTGATCTCTCCAGACAACACCGATCCCACCAAGCAGAGAGACGTTTACCCGCAGCATGAGTGCGGGCTTTTCGGCGTGTTCGGACATCCGAACGCTGCCGTTCTGACCTATTACGGTCTTTTCGCGCTCCAGCATCGTGGCCAGGAAAGCGCCGGAATTGTGACGAGCAACGGGCCCGGCACGTCGTTTTTGATCCACAAAGACATGGGGCTTGTTTCGCAGGTGTTCGGCCAGGCCGAGCTCGAACAATTGAAAGGCAGCCGCGCGATCGGCCATACCCGTTATTCCACGACCGGCACCAGCACGATCAAGAACGCGCAACCGTTCGTGGTCGATTGCGTCCGCGGACAAATGGCCATCGGCCATAATGGCAATCTGATTAACGCTGATGTGTTGCGCGACGAGCTCGAGCGCAAAGGTTCGATTTTCCAAACGACGGCCGACAGCGAAATCATTTTGCATCTTCTCGCCCAGCCCTTGGACAACGGCAGCAGTGCGTTGGCACCGTTGCGGCGAATTGAAGGGGCGTTCTCCTTGCTCATCATGAGCGAACGCGAGCTCATCGCAGTGCGCGATCCGTTTGGCTGGCGGCCGCTTTCGCTTGGCAAACTCGACGATGCTTACATTCTTGCGTCCGAGACGTGTGCGTTTGATTTAATTCACGCCGAGTTTGTTCGCGAAATTAAGCCCGGTGAAGTTCTGATTATCGATGAGAACGGAATGCGTTCGGAGTTTCCGTTTCAACCGCAACAGCCAGCCTTCTGCATGTTCGAGTACGTTTATTTCGCGCGACCGGACAGCATATTGGGCGGTGTTAATGTCGGAAAAGTCCGCACCGAGATGGGGCGGGAACTCGCACGCCAATTTCCAGTTGAGGCTGACATCGTTGTTCCGGTACCGGACTCAGGTAACTACGCCGCGCTCGGTTTTTCCGAGGAGCTGAAAATTCCTTTTGAGCACGCCTTTGTGCGCAATCACTACATCGGCCGAACTTTTTTACAGCCGAGTCAGCTCATCCGCGATTTCGACGTGCGTGTGAAATTGAATTTGATCAAGGAAATGGTCGCGGGAAAACGCGTGGTGGTGGTCGATGACTCAATTGTTCGCGGCACAACTGCCCGTGCGCGAGTAGTGAACTTGCGCGAGGCCGGCGCCAAGGAAGTGCACATGCGGGTGAGCTGTCCGCCGCACCGGTTCGCTTGTCATTACGGCATCGATTTTCCCGATCCGCAAAAGTTGATTGCGAACCAAATGTCGATGGAAGAAATCCGGAAATATCTCGGCGTCGATAGTCTCGGTTATCTTGACGTTGAAGGAATGGTGCGCGCGACCGGAAGACCGGTAAACGAATTTTGTCTGGCCTGTTTCACCGGCGACTATCCCCTTCCCGTCGATCCCGCGCTCGACAAATTCATCATGGAAAAGCGCGAGGCGAGAGCGAAGGCGCTCATCGACCAGGAACGGCATCCAACGCTGTTCGCGGATCTGAAATAGCGCAACCGACGGATTTTTATTCTGTCATTCCGAGCAAAGTCGAGGAATGGAGCGAGTGGGACGAGCGACATGGACGGTTGCGCCGCGAGGGCAGCGGCGAGAGAGTCGGGAGACGAACGAGTTCAATCGATGTTTCAGAAATAGTAAGAGATGTCTCGACTGCGCTCGACATGACAAGAAAGCAAAAGGCCTACGCGCGCGCCGGGGTAGATGTCGATCTTGGCAACAAGCTCAAGCGGCGCATTCAATCACTCGTCAGGCAAACGCACGGGCCGAACGTGCTCGGCAAGATCGGCGGCTTCGGTGGTTTATTTCGAGTAAACTTTCGCGGCATGCGCGAACCGATCCTGGTTTCGAGCATCGATAGCGTCGGGACCAAATTGAAAATCGCTTTCGCGTTAGATCGGCATGACACCGTCGGCGCCGATATGGTGAACCATTGCGTGAACGACATCGCGGTCGTCGGCGCGCGGCCGCTGTTCTTTCTCGATTACATCGGCTGCGAAAAACTTCAGCCGCGCGTGTTCGATCAACTACTACGCGGATTTTCGCGCGCCTGTCGCGCGGCCGGCTGTGCATTGATCGGCGGCGAGACTGCGCAACTGCCGGGAATGTATCGCAAAGACGAATACGATCTGGCCGGCTGCATTGTCGGCGTCGTCGAGCGTTCGAAGATTATCGACGGCCACAAAATCAAAGCCGGCGATGTGATTCTCGGACTCGCATCAAACGGTTTGCATACCAACGGCTATTCGCTCGCTCGCAAAATTTTGTTCGACAAAATGAAACTGAGGCCGGGATCGCGTTTACCGGGATCGACAATCGCGGTCGGCGAGGAACTCCTTCGCGTGCACAAGAATTATCAACCGCAGCTGGCGAAAGTCCCGGACGGAGTCATCAAAGGACTGGCTCACATCACCGGCGGCGGTTTGATCGATAACTTGCCGCGCGTTCTGCCAAAGAATTGCGACGCGGTCATTGAAACGAAATCGTGGCGGGTGCCGCGCATTTTCAAAATTATGCAACAAAACGGCCGCGTGAGCTCGGCCGAGATGTATCAGGTCTTCAACATGGGAATCGGCATGGTCGCGATTGTTTCGGAAGCGAATGCGAAACGCACAATGTCGATCTTGCGGGCGAAGCGAATCGGCCGGATCGAACGCGGCAGCGGCAAAACAATTCTGTCATCCTGACCAAGCGCGAAGGATCTCCCAAAAGCTCGAGTGTCACACAACGTAATCAGCGTGTCTTCGCTTCGATTGTGAGATTGAACTCGTTCGCCTCCCGACTCTCTCGCAGCTACCCTCGCTGCTTCACTGTCCATGTCGCTCGTCCCACTCGCTCCGCTCGGAATGACAGCGTGTGGATTAGCTGAATCTCGCGGATTGCACGGATTCTTTTTGCATTTATCCGTTTACATCCGCGTAATCCACGGTTGATCGAACTGCAATGAAAAAGCGCCGCCTTGGAAAGACCGACATGAACGTCTCGGTCCTCGGATTTGGGGGATCCGAGATCGGCTACGAGCGCGCTTCGCCTGAAACTGTCGCTGAGCTGCTGAACAGCGGTCTCAATGCCGGCCTTAACGTGATCGACACCGCCGAGTGTTATTACAACAGCGAGGAGTTGATCGGAGAGGCGGTGAGCCATCGACGAAAGGAATTTTATCTTTTCACAAAGTGCGGCCACCCACACGGCTTTGGCGAACGCGCGGATTGGTCGAAAAGTTCAATTTTGGAAAGCATCGAACGCAGTTTGCGGCGGCTGAAGACGGATAAGATCGACATCGTGCAATTGCATAGCTGCTCGGAAACGGAGTTGCGGAAGGGCGAAGCGATCGAGGCGCTACAAACAGCGCGCGATCGCGGCTACATCCGCTACCTCGGTTACAGCGGGGACAGTCATGCCGCTCGGTTCGCGGTGGAAACCGGCGCGTTCGACACCCTGCAAACCTCCATCAGCATTGCCGACCAGGAAGCGATAGATTTGACCGTGCCGTTGGCGCGCGAAAAACAAATGGGCGTGATCGCGAAGCGGCCGATCGCAAACGCGGCCTGGAAAACGGGACATCGTCCGATTGATTCTTACCATCACGAGTATTGGCAGCGATTGCGAAAATTAAATTACGATTTTCTCCACGACGATTTGGAGAAAAGCATTTCGATCGCGTTGCGCTTCACCCTGAGCGTTCCCGGCGTGCACACCGCGATTGTCGGTACAAAGAAGCCGGAACGTTGGGAGCAAAACGCAAAATTGCTGGAAGAAGGTCCGCTCGACGAGCCAACGTTTCGCAAAATTCGTGAGCGCTGGGAGGAATGCGCGCCGCGAACCTGGATCGGACAAATATGAAACAACGAAAACTTGGGCGGGGCGGACCATGCGTTTCGGCGATTGGTCTCGGTTGCATGGGCATGTCCGATTTTTACGGTGGTCGCGATGATGAGGAATCGATCGCTACAATTCATCGCGCGCTTGAGCTCGGCGTCACTTTCTTTGACACCGCCGACATCTATGGGCCGCACACGAACGAGGAGTTGGTCGGGCGCGCATTGAAGGGGCATCGCGAACAGGTCGTGATCGCAACCAAGTTTGGCATCCTGCGGGATCCGGACAAGCCGGAGTTCCGGGGCTTCAACGGCAAACCGGATTATGTGAAACGGGCATGCGAAGGAAGTCTGCGCCGGCTGCAGATGGATTGCATCGACTTGTATTATCAGCATCGCGTCGATCCGGACACGCCGATCGAAGAGACGGTTGCCGCGATGGCGGAGTTAGTTCGCGAAGGCAAAGTGCGCTTTCTTGGATTGTCCGAAGCTGGCGCCGACACAATTCGCCGCGCGCATGCCGTGCACCCGATCACAGCGCTGCAATCGGAGTATTCGCTTTGGACACGCGATCCGGAAGCGGAAATTCTAAGCGTTTGCCGCGAACTTGGAATCGGTTTTGTCCCGTACAGTCCCCTCGGTCGCGGTTTTCTAACCGGTAAGATTCAAAAGCCGGAAGATTTGGCGGACGACGATTACCGAAAAACGACGCCGCGATTTCAGGGCGACAATTTTCAGCGCAATCTCGATCTGGTAAAACGGGTGGAAGAAATCGCGCGGGAAAAACGCTGCACACCGGCACAACTCGCGCTTGGGTGGGTCCTGGCCCAAGGAGAAGACATCGTTCCGATTCCCGGAACGAAACGGCGAAAGTATTTGCAGGAGAACATCGGTGCGCTCGATGTAGATCTTACAAGCAATGATCTCGAGCGAATCGATGAAGTCGCGCCAAAGGACGCCTTCGCCGGCTCGCGCTATCCTGAAGCAATGATGAAACTACTTAAGCGATCGTAGTCGCCAAAGTATTTTCCTTCTACTCGGGACTTACTTTTTCGCTGAGAGGAAATTAGAAGTGCTTACTTGCGCTTCGCTTTTCTTCTCGCCGCCCAGCGTGCCTTCATTAACTGCGAAAGTCGTCTGCGACCAGCCGCGGTAATTCCGCCTTTGCGGCGTCCACCTTTCTTTGCTGCTTTAGCTTTGCCGCCTCCGCGTGCCCTTACGCGCGCCCAACGCGCGCGCGCTGCCGCGGCAATTTTCGCCCTAGCTGCCGCTGACATTCGGCGCCTTCCCCCGCGACGCGGAACGGCCGTTGCGCCGCCGCCTCCCGCTCCACCAACTAACCCCCTGAGTCGCCTCTCCAAAGCATCAATCTGGCGACGAATCGACAAAGCCTGCGTCAAGTTTCGCGTTGATAAGTCCATAGGCGTTTCCGATAGAGTAAAGTTTTAGCTAATGCAAGAGATAGTTAAGAGTAGTTTGCGAGCGCAGGTCAGACTAGTTCCACTATCACCGTGTAATCCTATCGCTTCGCCGCAACACTAAGGCTGAAGCTGCCATCGTCTGAACAATTTCTCCACGCTGATTTGTAGTGACATTACGCAGACGAACAATTCCATGAGTTGGTTTTGAGCGCGATACGCGAAGATCGACAATCTCGGTTTCCACTTGCAAGACATCGCCCGGCCGTACTGCATTCGGCCAGCGCAACTCATCGACCCCGAGACCGATTGCGCCTTCGGCAAAGTTCAATGTTTGCACAAAGAGACGCATCGTAATTGCCGCGGTGTGCCAGCCGCTCGCGATCAGGCTCTCAAACATTGTCTGGCGAGCGACGGCTTTATCCAAATGAAACGGTTGCGGATCAAACTCGCGCGCGAATGAAATAATTTGTTCTTCGCTAACCTGGTACGTAGCCGACTTGAACCGCTCGCCGGCTTTGACATCTTCGAAATAACGCTGGCTCATTGGGGATTATTTCTTTTGCCGCATTGCTCCGGTTTCAGCAATGTGTAAAATACCGCGCCATTGCTCGTCACGCGACATGCTCCCTAACCCCGGGCCTGCCACGCCGTAGCCTTGGCGAAGGCGGGCGGTTAGCTCAGTGGTAGAGCATCTCGTTTACACCGAGAGGGTCGGGGGTTCGAAACCCTCACCGCCCAGTCTACGCTCGCAGCGTAGTGGAGAGCGTGGACTATCGCGCCCGTAGCGTTAGCGAAGGCGGACCTTTTTCACCTTGCAACGTCAACGCAGCGAGCTTCGACTCGGCTTGCCAATCAGAAATGAAAACTTTCACATACGTTTATGTTTTACAAAGCGAGACCGACTCAAGACGGTTCTACACTGGTTGCACATTCGATCTTCGCAACAGACTCGCTCGTCATAATAACGGTGAAGCGCCGCACACCTCCAAATGGAAACCCTGGCGAGTCAAAACCTACATTGCATTTTCGGACAGAGTGCAGGCCAAAGCTTTCGAACATTATTTAAAGTCTGCCTCTGGCCGCGCCTTTCTCAAAAAGCGCCTGTAGGGCCAACTCATTTCTTCAGCAACTCCAGGGCAACCGGGAAAATAATCTTCTCCCATTCGGCATATGCTTTGGCCGATGGATGCAAACCATCTTTGGCTACAAGCGATCGATCTTCACCCATTTTTTTACTTAGCGGGAAAACATCGACGACCGGTAAGCGTCGTTTCTTTGCTTCTTCGGTAACAATCTCATTAAAACGACTTAGTCCTTCTGAAATGTTTCGGCCGTGCGCGTAGGTAGGACCAGTGGGCGTTACTCCGAAATCTGGAATCGTTACCACAACTAAGCGTTTCTTGTTAGGCAAAGGCTGTAGCATCTGTTCGAGCAGATAAGTGAAGCGTTTTCGAAACGTCGCCTCATCCACTCCTTGCACCCAATCGTTCACGCCGATCAGTAACGTCGCAAAGCTAGGATTCGAGCTTATGAACTTAGGTAATTCGCGATCGATCGCGTCTTTCGTTGTCCAACCTGTGACCGAAGGATTCGAGACAAGATCGACATGCAACCCCTGGGCATTCAAATGCTGCGATAATAACGCCGGCCACGATTCCTTCGGTGACGCGCCTTCGCCGCACGAATACGAATCGCCGATCACAGCATAGCGAACTCGGTCGTTACCGGTCTTAGTTTGGGCCATAAGGGAATTCGACAGAAGTAAAAGATAAACGAGAAAGGTTCTCACGTTAAGAGAACATCTCGTCGACAGCGGCCTGGCAATGAATTTTTCCAGTGTCCAGCAAAGCGACCCCGTTGTGACTTTCGCCGCGCAGAATTAGCGGCAACTCAGTTCCAGCTAAAATAACTCCGTCGATGTCGATCTTAGCTTTCAATCGATCGACGATCGCGAGTAATCCAGCACGCGTGTCAGGCAAAAAATTTCCGGGAACGAGTTCGTTGAAATATTTCTCGTGAATGTAGTCCTGATCTTTTGGATCAGGCACAACGAGGTCGATTCCTTCCCGCGAGAAAACTTTCGGGTAAAAGTCCGCTTGCATCGTGTAGCGCGTTCCAAACAAAGCAAGGTGTTTCAGTTTCCGCGCTTTGGCGTGTGCGCAAGTTGCTTCGACAATACTGATGAGTGGAAGCGGTGACTTTGCCGCCACTTCATCGAAAACAATGTGCGGCGTGTTAGCGGCGATGAGACCGAAGTCGGCGCCCGCCCGCGGAAGTTTCACGATTTCTTCGAGAAGAAATCCAGCCATGCCGGCCAGATCATTCGCGTTCATGAAATCGATTCCCTTCGTCAGATCAATGCTATTGATGACGAACTGCGGATAGCTTCCGTCGCGCTTCCGTTCGCGATAGAGCGCGATGATGTTCTTATAATAGTCGATCGTGCTCTCCGGTCCGACGCCGCCAATCATACCAAGGGTCTTCATGTCAGTGGATTAGGCTTTCTCATTCAATGGCGTTTATTAAGATCGAGATTCGTGAAAGCGAAAGTAATTTTCCTCAGCGCAACGATTCTTAGCGCAGCGGTCGCCGCGGATGCTCAACCGACGCCACGTGGACAACCGGATGTCTCCAACAAAACATTAATCACGAATGCGAACCAGGACCACCTGATGGGCGCAGCCGCGTTGCAGAAGCTCGCGAACGATTACTACAACTGGCGCAACGAGACCGACCCGGTCTCGAGCAGTAACGCCGGCCTTCACACCTGGGACGATCGGTTGGCGGATTTTTCGCCCGCAAAAATCAGCGAACGCGCGCAGCATGTGCGTGCCCTGCTCAACAAAGTCCGCGCGATGAAGATCGATACCTGGCCGAAGGACGAACAGATTGATACGATCTTGTTTCGCTCGCAACTGGAGAACGTCGATTTTGGAAATCGCGTTCTCAAATTCGAGCGGACGAATCCGCAGACTTATATCGGTGAATGCGTTAGTTCCATTTTTTCGCTGCTGAAAAAGGAATACGACACACCGCGAAAACGCGCGCGCTCGGCCACGGCGCGGTTGAAAGCGATGCCGACATTGCTGAAGCGGGGCCTGGCGAATTTACAGAATCCGGTAAAACTATACGCCAAGCTGGCGATCGATTCCGCGCGGTCGATCGACCCGCTTCTAAAAGACAGCTTGATGGCGTTGGATGTCGATCTTGCGCCGAACGAGCATGAAGAATTGATCAAGGCGCGTGACGCTGCCCTCACCGCCGCGCACAGTTTCGCTGACGAGCTCGAGAAACGGATGCCGAAGATGGTCGACTTCGCTCCGATGGGCGAAGCGAATTACAATTACTACCTCAAACACGTTTTGCTTCTGCCGATCGACGCCCGCGAAGTGGAAACGATCGGCCGCGTGGAAAATGGACGTTACCGTGCGCTCGAAGCGCTTCTGTCCGATCCAAAATTAGCTGATCCCGATCCAGCGCGCGCGGCAAATATCCCTCCCGATCAAGCGTCGTTTCTAAAAGCGTACGAGAGCCGCGAGACCGAAATGATCAATTTCCTGAAGGAGCACAAACTCGTCACCATCCCAGCTTATCTCGGTCGATTTGAGATTCGGCAGTTGCCCGAAGCCTTCAAGCCAACCAGTCCCGGCGGTTTCATGAATCCACCGGGCGTTTACGACAAGGACCCGAGCGGTTTCTTTTTCATTCCAACTTACAATCCGAAGTCGAAGAACTTTTACATTCGCGCGGCGATCGAAGATCCGCGTCCGATTCTGGGCCACGAGGGAATTCCCGGGCACTTCATGCAGTTATCAATCGCGAATCATTTGAGCGATGAAATTCGCCGGCAGCACCAAGATGGCGTGTTCGTGGAAGGGTGGGCGCTTTACGGCGAAGAAATGTTGATGCGGACTGGTTTGTATCCGAATAACTCGCCGGCGCAGGGACAAATTTTGCGGTTGTCGCGTTACCGCGGCGCGCGAATCGGCGTCGACGTAAATTTGCACACCGGGAAATGGACCTTCGAGCAAGCGGTGAAATATTTCATGGATGCGGGCGGGCTCGATCGCGAAGCGGCCGAAGGCGAAGCCGCGGGCGCTGCGTCAAATCCGCATCAAAAGATCAGCTACATCATTGGCAAATGGCAGATCCTGAGTCTGCTCGGCCGCTACAAAGATCGACACGGCGACAATTTCCGGCTCGGCCAATTTCATGATGATCTGATTAAGAATGGAAGCCTGCCTGTTTCAATCATCGAATGGATCCTGCTCGACGACGATTCATCGATTAAAAAAGCGATGAGTGAGCCGCCTTCGCACGGCTCCGGCGCGCCAAGAAAGTGACGAGAGTTAGAAAGTAGCGCGCGATCAAGTCGATTCAGATTTTTCTAATTTCTACTTTCTACTTTTCTCATGCGTTGGCAGCAGTCGTCCGCGGCTTGTAACTCCAAGTGAAGGGCCGCTCTCGCCGCGTTATCTGGAGATCTATTCCGAGTTGCACGTCGCGACGCTCCATTTCCCGGCCGGTGTCTATACTTTAAACGCGGTTGATAAAATCGGTTACTACTACCGCGCACCGAGAAAAACATCGATTTCGCGACCAAGCACTTGCTTCGACGACCTCTGAATTCCGACCTCTGATCGCTGATCTCGGCCTGCTTCCTGCTCAAAATTGGCCAATGAGCAGGGAAAACGGAGCAGAGGCGCTATTTCAAAGGGAGTTGGCCAGGGTGGAAATCCTTGCCGGTTTGCGACACGCTTTGGACTTTCGATATCGCCGTTTGTGCGAGGCAGCCCGAGCCGATTGGCAACGTTTGTTTGGCGGCAAAGATCCAGCCGATTCGTGCGTGAGCGTTCGTGTCGCTGCAATTCCAGCGAGCGCGATCCGTGGCTCCGGTTTTCTCAAATCGCGGAAACCGTCAGGACCGAAACCAAGCACCAAGCGTTTGCCTGGTTTCGCGCACTAGCGCGCTGCTATTTCTCGATCTTTTCCTGACCGAGCAAATTCGCAACCGTCAGGCGTTGCGCCGGTCGATCAAGTCCGGCAACAAATTCCTGGAACTGTTCCGAAAAAAGATTGTGCCGGAGATTGTAGTAAAATTCCAGACCGGGCGAGGCGAGATAATGTTCGTAAAGATTGCGCCAACCGCGCCAGACCGGTTCCTCCATCAAACCGTAAACATAATGGAAATGGATTGTCTCCATCGCTTTGAGGAATTGAAACGCAACGTGAAAAAATCTCGCTTTCTCTTCCGGCGACAGGGCATCGAGATTTTCTAGGCCAATTCGCCAGATTCGGCCGACTTCCGGATTTTCTGCGAACGGCCGCGTGACCTCACGCAGCGCCGTCGTCGCGGCATCCTGGGCGGAAAGCTTGGCGATTCGCGTGCTGCGATGCACTTGAACCGCGAGATACCAAAGTGACGCGACCACGCCAATTGAGCTGATGAGTTGCGCAACGGCGTTAATCGCTTCCCAATTCATTACTTTGGTTCTTCCGCCACCTTCAGAATGATTTTGCCGCGGGTGTGATGCGTCGCCGCCTGTTCCTGGGCTTTGACCGCGTCCGTGAGTGGCAAGACTTGTGAGACGATCGACTTGATCTTTTTCTCGTCGATCAGCTTGGCGATTTCCACCAGCTGCGCTCCGTTCGGCTTGACTGAAATAGATGCGCCGCGGATCCCATGTTTATCGAGCTCAGCTTGATCGAGGCGCGCCACCAGTGTGGCGATGAATCCACCTTTTTTCACGACGCCATACGAGCGCGCCAACGTGTCTTTGCCGACAGAGTCCAGGACAACATCGACGTCCCTGGCCACGTCCTCGAATTTTTGTTTCGTGTAATCGACTGCCACGTCGGCGCCGAGCTGTTTGAGCAAGTCCTGATTGGGAGTCGATGCGGTCGCAATCACTTTCGCGCCGCGCGTTTTTGCGAGTTGGATCGCGAAACTTCCCACGCCACCGGAACCGCCATGGACCAAAACGGTTTGCCCGGCGCTCAGTTTCGCCGCGTCAATTAGCGCCTGCCAGGCGGTCAACGCCGCCAACGGCACGCCCGCCGCCTCCACAAAATTGATCGACTTCGGCTTCAACGCCGTTTCGGCTTCATCGACCACATCGTACTCCGCGTAGCCGCCACCCCACATTGGATACGCGTAAATCGCATCGCCCGGTTTGAACCGCGTCACTTTCGCGCCTGCTTTCTCCACAATGCCCGCGATGTCATATCCAGGAACGAGCGGCAAGGTTGTTCCAAAAACTTTCGCATATTTGCCGGAACGAATCATCGCGTCGACGGGATTGACGGCGGCGGCGATCACTTTTACCAGGACCTGGTTATCCTTCGGCTCCGGCCGCGGCGCGTTTTCGTACCTCAAGGCCTCCGGACCGCCGTACTCGTGAATCACGATGGCTTTCATCATCGGCTTGTTTGTTTGCGCAACGACAGCGTTGATCACGAAAGCGGAAAGAATCAGAGCAGCAATAGGAAAGAAGTTCTTTTTCATAATCTTGGAAAATCTAAACTCCTGAGACTCAAATAAATCCTGTTCATTCTGTCGAGAATTCTTCAAGCTCCGCAGCCATGAAAACAAGATCCCTTGCTATTGTCGCATTAACTTGCGGTCTGTCCGGTTTTTGTCTGGCGCAAAGCTCGCCAACGACTGCGACTACGCCCGCAAGCAGTGGAGGCAGCAGCGCTCCTTACAACGAAGGTCCAGTTTGGACTTTAACCATGATCAAGACCAAGACCGGACTGGCCGATGAGTATATCAAGCAAATCACCGGCACGGTGAAGCCGGTTTATGATGAAGAGAAAAAACAGAAAACGATCCTCGATTACAAAATCCTGAACGGCGAGGCCTCCAACCCGCATGACTTCAACATTCTTATCCTCGTGGAATACCCGAACTGGGCGGCGTTCGACACCTTGCGCGAGAAAATGGATCCAGTCGTCGCAAAAGTGATGGGATCGGAAGAGCAGCGCACGCAAATGGCGGTCAAACGTCTCGACGTCCGCGAAATTCTCGGCACCAAAACGATGCGCGAGATCACGCTCAAGTAATCACAGATCAGACATCGAGTCCGAAAAACGCGGCGATCACGCCAAACGTGTCAATTAATCCGTGGGCGAGAATCGGGACCCACAGGTTTCGACCGCTCAACAAATACGCGCTTCCTAAAATCAATCCAGCGACTCCGGAATCGACGATTCCCGACGCTCCTTTGTAGTAATGGCCATAACCGAACAAGATCGAGACCAGCAACATCGCGATCCAGCTGGCGACAGCTGATCCTCCGCCAACATCGGCGCCGCGTTTGAGCAGATATCCGCGATAACTGATTTCTTCACCGAACGCGGCGAATGTCCAAACGATCAGCAAAGCGAGCGCGGCAACTTTAGGATTGCCGGTGATTTCGTTTGCCAGGGCGGGCGCCACCGGCGCGGGCCAGAATTTCCCGGTTAAAGGCTCAATCACGAAGTCGCCAAGGCAAATTCTTAACGCGGCAGCAACCAGTGCGATGAAAACTACGCGCATCCACGAGTCCGGCCGTTTGAAACCGATGGCCGACCAGCGACCGTCGCGGAGACGAATTGAAAGCAAGCCGAGCACGAAAAGAATCGGCACTTCGTTAGGCAATATGCGAAAGACGTTGTGGCCGATGATAATGAACGCTCCCAACAAGAACTCGAACGCACTAAATGCGCGATACTTGTTTGTCAGCATTTACTTCCAGGGAAGGGCGTCGAGATCGACATTGCCGCCGGTGAGGATGATGCCGACGCGTTTGCCCACGATGTTGATCTTGCTTGCCAAGCCGTAGTCGGACGAAGGCTGGGATTCAACAATCGCGGCGTAAGGAACTGCGGCCGACGGTTCGATGATAATTTTCATCGTCTCCCAAATCGTGCGCATCGCTCCGACAATGGATTCTTCGGTAACCGTCAAGATGTCATCTACGTAACGTTGAATGATCGGAAAATTTCGCTCCCCGACATTTGTCCGTAATCCATCAGCGATCGTGAATTTCTTTTCGGTCACAATTCTTTTCTTCGCCTGGAACGATTGCGCGGCGTCATCGGCATTGGCTGGCTCAGCCGCGATTATTTTAATTTTCGGCCGCATCGACTTGGCCGCGACCGCTGTGCCACAAAGCAAACCGCCGCCGCCGATTGGACACATCACAAGATCGACATCTACATCTTCGAGTAACTCAATTACCGCCGTCCCCTGTCCCGCCATCACGTCTTCGTTCTCGAAAGAATGAATCAATGTCGCGCCCGTTTTCGCAATCACCTCCGCGCACGCCGCTTCGCGCGCGTGTTGCGTCGGCTCGCAGAACACGACGTGGGCGCCGTAGCCTTCCACCGCGCGCACTTTTACTTTCGTCGAGTTCTTCGGCATCACGATGTGCACCGGAATGCCGCGAAGTTTTGCCGCACGCGCCAGCGCCGTTCCATGATTTCCTGATGAATGCGTCGCTACGCCGCGCTTCGCAGTCGCATCATCGAGCGCGAAAACGGCGTTGGTCGCGCCGCGCGCCTTGAACGCGCCGATCTTCTGGAAATTTTCGCATTTAAAACACAGCGAAGCGCCACTCGCCTCATCCAAGTGCGAACTCGTCAGCACCGGCGTCCGCTTGATGTACGGCCGGATCCGTTCATGAGCCACGCGAATGCGTTCGAGATCGAGTGACATATTTGGCGATGCTATATTCGCTGTCATGGACCCGTACGCAAAGCCGAACGAGCGTAACGTGGGCGCGAATCGGCCGAAGATTTCGCATTTGCCGAGTGATATCGACAATCGCACGCGGAAAGATCGACAAGCAGGGAAGCAACCCGGCTGAGCCAGAAGAAAACGTCCAACGCTGAACGTCCAACATCCAATGGAAGCAGCGTGGTCGAAGAAACCTACTTCTTAGGTGGTCCGCCCTTGTTCATGAAGGGCGTGAAGAGATCGATCGGCACTGGCAGAAACGTGGTCGTGTTGTGCTCACTGGAAATCTCGCGCATGGTTTGGAGGAAGCGTAGTTGCAGCGCAATCGGTTCCTTGCTCATCATCGCGGCGGCCTGCACCATTTTTTCCGCCGCTTGAAATTCGCCCTCGGCGTTGACGATCTTGGCGCGGCGCTCGCGCTCGGCTTCGGCCTGCTTGGCCATCGCGCGTTTCATGGTGTCGGGCAGCGCTACGTCCTTGACCTCGACCGCCGTGACTTTGACGCCCCACGGTTCGGTTTGCCGGTCGATGATCTCCTGCAACTTCAGGTTGATCGACTCGCGCTGCGAAAGCAGGTCATCCAAGGGGGCCTGGCCGAGGACGCTGCGCAGCGTGGTCTGGGCGATGAGCGACGTGGCTTGGAGAAAGTTCACCACTTTCACGACCGCAGCTTGCGGATCGACCACGCGGAAATAAACCACCGCATCGACCGTGACCGGCACGTTGTCTCGCGTCATTACCTCCTGTCGTTCGACGCTGATGGTCACGACGCGCAAATCCATTCGCACCATTCGATCGACGACCGGGATGAGAAAAATCAGCCCCGGCCCTTTCGCGCCGAGTAATTTTCCGAGACGGAAAATCACTCCTCGCTCGTATTCGCGCAGGATGCGGATCGCCTGCGGGAGGATGATCACGGCGAGGATGATGAGGGGGATGATCCAGCTAATAAACTTCAACGGTCCTTCGAGTAGAGGCATAGGCAGTTTCTAATCCAAGTTTACCAAAATCCGAAGCTCGAATTTCGAAATCCGAAGCAAGCTCAAAACTCGAAAGAAACAATGATCGAAACAAAAGCGTCTGTGCGGACATTCGCGTTTTCGTGATTGGAATTTTGATATTCGAATTTGTTTCGAATTTGGGATTTCATTTTGGATTCACTTTCAGCGTTAGTCCTTGCACCGCTGCGATCTCCACTGCTTCGCCTTTTTCGATGGGTATATTGCTGACCGCGTTCCAATACTCGCCTTCGATGAAGATCCTGCCGCCGCGCGAGTCGATTGGCGTCAATGTGGTCACCGTTTTTCCAACCATCGTTTCCGCTCCGGCCTTCACCGGCAAGCGTTGCGCGCGCAAACCTTTTCCGATGACGAAGACAAAGAACGCCGCCGTCACCAGCGTCGCCGGAATGATGTAACTGAGCGATAAACGAAAGAGTGGATCAGCGCGGTTGAAGAGCATGAGCGAGCCGATCAGAAATGAAATGATTCCGCCCATAGTGAGCACACCGTGGGTGGGCGCATAGACATCAAAGATGAAGAGCATGAGTGCGAGCGCGATCAGCGCAAGGCCCGTCACGTTGACCGGCAGGATCGCGGCGAGATAAAGCGCAAGGATCAACGCAATCGCGCCAACCACGCCGGGCAGGATGGCGCCGGGCGTGGTCAGTTCACCGATGATTCCGTAAATGGCGATGAGCATGAGAACGAACATAACCTCGGGCCGCCAGAGCTTTTGGAAGACGCGTTCGGAAGCCGACATCTTAATCTCGGAAACCTCGGCGTCTGCGGTCTTGAGCGTCTTGCCATCCACCACGCGTCCATTCAATTGCTTTAACAAATCCGGAAGATCGACAGCGATAAGATCGATGACTTTTAACTCGAGCGCTTTCTCCGCGGTAATGGATGCACTTTCCTTCACGGCGGATTTGGCCCAATCGACATTGCGATGGCGCCTGGCCGCGATTGCCTCGATGTAGCTTACGGAAAAATTCTCGAGCTTCCGTTTCATCGTGTCGTCGGGCTTTTCTTCGCCGCCGGTCGGATTACCGCCTAGCGTCACCGGGTGCGCCGCACCAATGGTCGTGGCCGGCGCCATCGCCGCGAC